>JABLTH010018550.1_pt1 | contig 22645 bp, 14 predicted proteins | sample 7875711 | NCBI WGS metagenome assembly JABLTH01 (sample SAMN14941262, study PRJNA633318) | bioreactor metagenome | isolation source: bioreactor | place: China | collected 2019-03-05 | reverse complement strand
TCGCCGTGGATCCCGTAGAAGCCCCGGCAGAGCTCGACGCAAAGCTCGTTGCGGTCCGTCTTCGGGTCCCGGATGCGGGCGTCGATCTCCGCGATCCACGCGTCGTACTTCGCCTTGACGGCGGCATTTTCGAGGTCGACGTGGCGGTTGGCCAAGGGCATCTCCAAGCCTGACTGAGGGTGTCGAGAGTAATGGAACCATGGAAAAGGGGCAGCCCCGGGGCCGCCCCTCGGAATGGATCCATCACGGATCAGTGATGGCCGTGGCCGTCGTCCGCGGCGGGCGTCCCAAGGTATTCCACCTTGCGGCTCAGGAAGACCACCCAGAAGCCGAAGAGGACGCTGAGCCCGATCCCGGCGTTGCGGAAGGGGATCACGCCGGGGCGGAAATCGGGGTCGAGGAGGGCGGCGGTCCCGAAGAGCAGCAGGAAGCCTCCGTAGATCGCCAGGGCGGCGCCCCAGATCCGGGCCAGGCGGTCCGCGGGTTTCACCTCGTCGGGGACCACCCCGAGGGGATCCGCAGGCTCCGCGCGGAGGTGGAGGCCCTGGAAGAGGAGGGCGGCGGCCAGGAGGAGGGTGAAGAGGGACTGGATGGGCGTGGGCATGGGGGCTCCGCCGTCCAGGAATAGCACGGATCGTGGCCGATTCCTGACACTTCGACAGCGCTTCCGGATCCATGCAACGAACCCCTTGACCATGTGAGTGAGTGCTCACATATTAGTGAGCACTCACTCACAATGCCGGGTCGAGCGCGTTCTTTGGAGGTCCCATGTCCCCCGCCCCGAATGCCACGGGCACCCGCGCGGCCCTGCTCCAGGCCGCCTCCGAACTGATGGTGGAGGTGGGCTTCGACGCCATGACCACCGCGGCCCTGGCCCGCCGGGCCGGGCTGGCGGAAGGCACCCTCTACCGCCACTTCACCGGCAAGGAGGCCATCACGGAGGCCGTCTTCGAGGAGGCCTGGAAATCCAACCTCCGGGAGATCGAGGCGGCGCTGCCGCCCCTCGCCGAGCCTGAAGCCCGCCTGCGGGCCTTCCTGCCGGTGTCCATGGGCGTGCTCATGCGCGACCCCGTGCGCTCCCAGGTCTGCAACCAGTGCCACATGCACTGGATCCAGCAGAAGCGACTGGCGGAACTGCCCCCCGGGCCCCGGGACTTCGTGGCCCTGCTGGAGGAGACCCTGCGCAACGCCCAGGCCGCCGGGGTGGCCCGGGACGACTTCGATCCCTTCTTCGTCGCCAACTTCCTCTTCCACGCCGGCGGGGACCTCTTCGAGCGCTTCGTGAACCCGCCTTCGGAGTGCTGCCAGCCCTGCTACAGCCCCGAGGCCTTCCAGCAGGCCTGGAACGACTTCCTGAACCCCCGCCTCTTCAAGGAGCTCCGATGAGCGCCCGCGGCCTGCGTCCCGCGGCCGGCCCCGTGCTGGCCGGCCTAGCCACGATCCTGACCCTCGCCTGCGGCTCGAAGCGGGCCTCCGCCCCGCCGCCTCCCCCGGCGGTGAAGTCCACCGTGGTGGCCCCCGCGGCGGACGCGCCCCTGCTCCTGCGGGGCACCATCGCCGCCGATTCGCGGCTCCGGCTGGGGTTCAAGACCGGAGGCATCCTCGCCGCCGTCCTGGTGAAGGAAGGAGACCGGGTCGCCCGCGGCCAGGTGCTCGCCCGGCTCGACCCTACGGAGGCCGAGGCCCAGCTCCGGGCCGCCACCGCCCAGCGGGAGAAGGCGAAGCGCGACTACGCGCGGGCCGACCGCCTGGCCACGGAGGGCGCCCTGGCCGCCAGCGCCCGGGACGACGCCCGCACGGCGCTGGAGGCGGCGGAGGCCGCCCTTGCGGTGGCACGGGAGGCCCTGGCCCGCACCACCCTGGCCTCTCCGGCGGCCGGCACGGTGTTCCAGAGGGTGGCCGAGCCCGGCGAGAGCATCCAGTCTGGGAACCCGGTACTGCTCGTGGACGAGACCGCCAGCCTCACGGTGAAGGTGGGCGTCACGGACCGGGACCTCCGCCGCATCCGCGCGGGCCAGGAGGCCCGCCTCCTTCCCGAGGACGGGAGCGCCTCCGTGGGGGGCCGCGTCTCCAGCGTGGCGCCCACCCCGGACCCCGCCGACGGGCTCTATGCCGTGGAGGTCCGCCCGGAGGGCGCGCCCCGGGGCTGGCAGCCGGGCGTCCTCATCGGCGTGCGCTTCGACGGCGCCGCCTCGGATCCCACTCTGAGGGTGCCCCTGGAGGCCCTGGTGCACCGGCAGGACCGGGACTGGGTCTTCGTGGTCTCGGAGGGGCGGGCCAGGCTCGCGCCGGTGGAACTGGGCCGCAGCGAGGGCCGCGAGGCGGTGGTCCGCCAGGGCCTCAAGGGAGGCGAGCGGGTGGTGACCGAGGGCGCCTACTTCCTCCAGGACGGCCAGGCCGTCCGCGTCCTCGACGGGGCCGCGGCCGCGGCGAACCGGAAGTGAGCCGACCATGCGCCGATTCCATGCCCTGCTGAAGGACCGCCTCGGCTTCGAGGACCTCTCCTACCGCGCCATCCAGCGATGGCGCCTCCTCCTGGCCGGCTGCGTCGGCCTGCTCCTCCTGGCCTGGATGGCCTGGGCCAAGATCCCCCGGCTGGAGGATCCGAAGGTGGACCCCTTCGAAGTGGGCGTCACCCTCGTCTACCCCGGCGCCTCCCCTGAGGACGTGGAGTCCCAGGTCGTGAAGGCGGTGGAGGAGGAGCTCTACGGCATGGAATCCGTGGAGTGGGTGGAGTCCACGGCCTACCCCAACGCCGCCTTCTTCCATGTGAAGTTCGAGGACGGGACCAACATGGACGTGGCCGCGGAGAAGATCCGGGGCAAGGTGGCGGGGAAGAAGAAGGACCTCCCCTCCGAGGTCAAGGACGCGGAGGTGGTGAAGTACAGCACCGGCCTCACGCCCCAGATGATCGTGGCCATCGCGGGGAACCGCTCCGACGGCGTGCTCACCGACGCCGCCAAGCGCCTCAAGGACATCCTGGCCACAGTGCCCGGCGTGGCGGGCATCGACTTGCGCGGGGAGCGCAAGCAGGCCATCCGCGTGCGGCTCGATCCCGTCCGCCTGGCCCAGCACCGCCTCGGGGCCGACCAGGTGGTCGAGCGCCTGAGGGCCGCCAACGTCCGGATCCCCGGGGGCGAGCTGAGGGTCGGGCCCCTGCTCACCCTGCTCCAGGTGAACCAGGAGTTCACCGGAGCCGACGCCGTGCGCGCCGTGCCCGTGGGGGCGAGCAGCGACGGCCGGGGCAGCGGCCAGGTCGTCACCTTGGGCGACGTCGCGGACGTCCGGGACGAGGCCCTCACGCCCAAGCAGCGCTTCGTGGTGAACGGACTCCCGGCGGTGGGCATGGCCCTGCGCTTCCGCTCCGGCGAGAACGCCGTGAAGGTGGGCGAGGAGGTCCGGGCCAAGATCAGGGAGGTCCAGCACACGTTCCCCGACGGGACGACCGTGGAGATCGTCCACGACCAGCCCAAGTGGATCGCGAGGTCCATCTCCAACTTCATCGAGAGCCTCGCGGAGGGCATCGCCCTGGTGATGCTCATCATCACCCTCGGCATGGGCTGGCGCGCGGCCCTGGTGGTGAGCGGCGTGCTGCCCCTCGCCGCCGGCGGGGCGGTCTTCGGCCTCTTCGCCCTGGGCTTCTCCCTGGAGCAGGTCTCCATCGCCGGCCTCATCGTGGCCCTGGGCCTCCTGGTGGACGACGCGGTGGTGGTCACCGAGAGCATCCAGATCATGCGGGACAAGGGCATCAGCCCCCTGCGGGCCGCCGTGTTCGGCACCGCGCGGGTGTTCTGGGCCAACAACGGCACCACCGCGGTGGCCTGCGCGGCCTTCGTTCCCCTGTTCTTCATGGGCGGCAGCACGGGCCTCTTCATCAAGGGCCTGCCCACGGCGGTGCTCCTCGCCCTCGTCTTCTCCCTGCTGGTGGCCCAGCTCTTCACGCCCTGGGCCTCCACCTTCTTCCTCAAGCCCTCCCGGCCCATCGAGGACGTGAGCGACGAGGCCCCCTTCGACCGCACCCAGGACAGCGGCGGCGCCCACGAGGAGGCCAATCCGGCCCTGCGCTGGATGAAGGGCCTCTACGCGCGGCACATCGGCTGGGTGGTCGCCCATCCCGTGCGCGTCCTGGCGGCCGCCCTGGTCCTCCTGGCGGCGTCCCTGTTCACGCTGCCCCGGATCGGCTTCCAGTTCTTCCCCCAGGCGGAGAAGCCGGCCCTCTTCATCAGCGTGGAACTCCCCAAGGGGGCCCACGACGAGCTCACGGCGGAGAAGACCCGCGAAGTGCTGGGTATCGTCCGCCAGGATCCCGACGTGGAAGTCACCAGCGCCACGGTGGGGTCCGGCTACCCCGCCATCTTCGGCAGCCGCATCTACCACCGGGAGAGCAAGGACTACGCGGACATCTTCCTCCGGTTGCGGGAGGGGTCCCGGAGCGCCGAGGTGGCCCAGCGGCTGCGGGGGAGGCTCACCGGCATCACCGGGGCGAACCTCGCCGTGGAGGAGCTGTGGTACGGCCCGCCCCTGGCCCATCCCATCGTGATCCGAGTGATCGGCGACGACTACGAGAAGCTGCGCGCCTACGCCGAGGAGGTGAAGGCCCAGATCAAGACGCACCCCGGCGCCATCAACGTGAAGGACAGCCTCACGGAGAACATCCCCCTGGCCAAGGTCCGCGTGGACAGCGGCGTGGCCATGCGGGTGGGCCTCACGCCGGGCCAGGTGGGCGGCACCCTGCGTTGGCTCTACGGGGAGGACAAGATCACCGAGTTCCGGCGCGGCAACGAGCAGGTCCAGGTGGTGCTGGATCCGGTCCCCTCGCCGGAGGACCCCGTCGGCGAGGTGGAGCGGACCCCCATCCCCAACGCCCTCGGCCGCACGGTGCCCCTGCGCCAGGTGGGGGCCCTCGAGCTGGACCGGGGCTTCGCCGAGCTGAAGCGCCGCAATACGAGGAGGGTGGTGGAGATCACCGCCGACGTGGACGCGCAGACCCTGCCGGCCGACGTGGTGGCGAAGGTGCGCCCCTGGCTCGACGCGAAGCGCTGGGAGCCGGGCTACCGCTGGAGCTTCGCGGGGGCCCAGGAGGAGACGGAGAAGAGCTTCCGGAACCTCGGCATCGCCGCGGTGGGCGCCATCCTCCTGATCTTCCTGCTCCTCGTTCTGATGTTCGATTCCCTCACCCTGGCCACGGTGGTGATGCTGGCGGTTCCCTTCGCCCTCATCGGCGCGGTCTTCGGGCTGGCCGCCACCGGGAATCCCTTCGGCTTCATGAGCTTCCTGGGCCTCATCGCCCTCATCGGCGTGTACGTCAACCACAAGATCTACTTCGTGGAGCGCATGCAGGCCCTCATGGCCCGGGGGGAGACCCTGGCGGGCGCCATCCTCCACGCGGGCCAGGACCGGCTGCGCCCCGTGGTGCTCACCGCCCTGACCGCCATCCTCGGGCTCTTGCCCCTCACCCTCTCCAACGGCAAGCTGTGGGCCGGCTTCGGCTGGGTGAACATCTTCGGCCTGCTGGCTTCCATCCCCCTCTCCCTCATCCTGCTGCCCGCCCTCATCGTCCTGGCCTACCGGCTCGAACGGCGGGGCGTGGACGCCCGCGACCAGGAGGCGTGATGCGTCCCCTTCACCTCCTTGCCCTCCTTCCCGCCGTCCTGTCCGCCCAGGAGGCTCCCCCCGGGGAGCCTTCCCTCACCCTCCGGGACGCGGTGTCCGCGGCCCTGAGGGAGCAGCCCTCCCTCAAGGCCGCGGAGGCCTCCGCCGAGGCCGCGGCCCGCCGCGCCGACCAGGCCTCCCTGGACCGCCTGGGCAGGCTGGACACCAGCTACCTCTGGACCCCGCGGCAGAAGGCCCTCGAGGTCGCCTTCCCGGGCATCCCGCCCCTGATCCCGGCCACCGTCTTCGAGGTGAAGCAGCTCCAGGAGCACGCCTTCACCGCCTCCTTCACCCAGCCCCTCTGGACCTGGGGCGCACTGTCGCGCAGGTCCCAGGCCGCGGCCCGGGAGGCCGAGGCGGGGCGCCGAACCCTGGACCGCGCCCGCCAGCAGACGGTCTTCGACGCGTCCTCGGCCTTCCTCCGGGCATCCCAGGCCCAGGCCTGGGCGGGTGTCGCGGCCCAGGCCCTGGAGCAGCAGCGGGCCTTCCTCAAGGTGGCGAAGTCGAGGGTGGACGCCGGCGCGGCGCCCAGGCTGGACCAGCTCAAGGCCGAACTGGCGGTGGCGAAGGCGGAATCGGACCTCCTGGAGGCCCGGAACCAGGCCCGCCTCGCCCGGGAGGCCCTGGTCACCCTGACCCTCGATCCCCGCTTCCGCGCCGCGCCCCTGGCCCCGGAGGCCCAGGAGGGGGCCGCGCTTCCCGAGGAGGGGGAGGCGGTGGCCCGGGCCCTGCGCCAGCGGCCGGACCTCGCGGCCCTCGCGAAGGCGGCGGAGGCCTTCGGCCTGGGGGGCGAGGCCGCGGCGGCCTCCGCGAAGCCCGCCCTCGCGTTCCGCGCCTCCCTCACCCAGCAGAACGACGCCGCGGGGCGCATGTGGAACGGCAGCAGCCGCCTCTACCAGGCCGGATTCGCCCTCACCTGGGAGGGCTTCTCCCCCCTCCGGGCCCAGGCCCGCGCGGCGGAGCTGAGGGCTTCCGGGACCGAGGCCCGGCACCGCCTCAAGGCCGCCGAGGAGGGCGTCGCCCTCGAGGTCCGGAGCGCCCTGAGCAGCGCCCGGGAGGCCCGGGAGCGTTCGGAGGTCCAGCGCCGGGCCGTCTCGGTGGCCGAGGAGCAGGCCCGCATCGCGCGCCTGGCCTATCGCGAGGGGGTGATCACGTCGGTGGAGGCCGAGGACGCGGAGCTGGCCCTGACCGCCGCCCGGTTCAACCGCACCCGGGCCGAGATGGATGCCGCCCTCGCCCAGGCCCGGCTCGCCTTCGCCCTGGGGGAATGACGTGGACCTGTTCGAGGCGGTGGAGACGCGTCGATCGGTGCGGGACTTCCTCCCCGATCCGGTGCCCGACGAGGTGCTCGACCGCTGCCTGGAGGCCGCCCGCCGCGCCCCCAGCTCCTCGAACCTCCAGCCCTGGGAGTTCGTGGTGTTCCGCAGCCCGGAGGCCCGCCGGGAGGCGGACGCCATCTGCCTCGGCCAGGCCTGCGTCCGCACGGCGCCCCTGCTGGTGGCCGTGGTGGCCCGGTGGGACACCTGGCGGCGGAACCGGGACCACATCCTCCGGACCTTCACGGAGCGGGGCACCCTCCGCCCGAGCCAGGCCCGCTACTACCGCCGGCTCATCCCCCTGGTCTACACCAACGGGCCCCTCAACCTCCTCGGCTGGTGGAAGCGGCCCTTCGGACGCCTCGTCTCCCTGTTCCGGCCCTGCCCGAGCCCCATGCCCCGCGGGGACGTGCGGGTGATCGCCCACAAGTCCACGGCCCTGGCCGCGGCCACGTTCATGCTGGCGCTCCGGGCGGAAGGCTTCGATTCCTGCCCCATGGAGGGCTTCGATCCCTGGCGCGCCAAGCGCCTTCTGGGCCTGGGCCACGACGCCGAGGTGTGCATGTTCCTCGCCGTCGGCCGCCGCGGCCCGAAGGGCGTCTACTGGGACCGCGTGCTCGTCCCCCGGGCGTGGTCCGTCCGCGAACGCTAGGATCCCCGCCTTGCTTCGGGAGTAAGCTACGGGCAACCCAGCGGAAAGGTCCTCCATGAAGACCGTCACCTACCCCGTGCGCGGCATGACCTGCGCGAGCTGCGTGAATCACGTCGAAAAGGCGCTGAAGGGCGTGGCGGGTGTCCAGGAGGTCTCGGTGAACCTGGCCATGGAGGAGGCCCGTGTCAGTTTCGACGGCCCCTCCGAGGCGGACCTCTCCCGGGCCGTCACCGCCGCCGGGTACACCCTCGTCACCGAGGAGGCCGTGGAGGCCCCAGTGGAGGATCCCCTCATCAGCGTGCGGACCCGGATGGTCCTCGCGGTGGCCCTGTCGGCGCCCCTGATGCTGGACATGCTCCCGCGCCTGCCCTGGCACCTCCCGCCCTTCGTCCAGTGGGGACTCTCCACGGCGGTGGTCTTCTACGCGGGCCGGGGCTTCTTCGCACGCGCCCTCCGGCAGGCCGCCCACCGGCAGACCTCCATGGACACCCTGGTGGCCCTGGGCGCCCTCACCGCCTGGCTCTTCGGGCTGGCGGAGTGGCTCTGGCCCGCCCACGCCATGGAGCCCATGGCCCCGCGGCACCTCTCCTTCGAGACCGCCGCGGGCCTGGTGGCCTTCCTCCTGGTGGGCCGCTACCTGGAGGCCAAGGCCCGGACCCGCGCGGCGGAGAGCCTGCGGGGCCTGCTCCGCCTCGCCCCGCCCACCGCCACCTGGCTGCCCCCCGCGGAGATCGGCGGCGGGGAGAAGGAGGTGCCCGTGGGCGACCTCAACATCGGGGACCTCGTGCGGGTGAAGCCGGGCATGGCCATTCCCGCGGACGGCACGGTGGTGGACGGCTATGCCGAGGTCCAGACCACCCTCTTCAGCGGCGAGCCCCTCCCGGTGCCGAAGGGCCCCGGGGACGCGGTCATCGCCGGCACGCTGGTCCACGGCACCCCCATCACCGTGCGGGTGGAGGCCACCGGCAAGCACACCTTCCTCTCCCGCATGGCCTCGGTGGTGGCCCAGGCCCAGGCCTCCCGCGCGCCGCTGCAGGACCTCGCGGACAAGGTGAGCGCGGTCTTCGTCCCGGTCATCCTCGTCGTGGCCCTCGCCACCTTCGCGGGCTGGTGGATCCTCAAGGGCGACGTGTCCCTGGCCTGGCGGCCGGCGGTGACCGCCCTGGTGGTGGCCTGCCCCTGCGCCCTCGGGCTCGCCACCCCCATCGCCATGTCCGTGGCGTTGGGCACCGCCGCGCGGCGGGGCATGGTGGTGAAGGACCTCGCCTCCTTCGAGGCCCTGGGCCGCCTCACGGACATGGCCTTCGACAAGACGGGCACCATCACCCGCGGCCAGCCCGTGGTCCAGCAGGTGCAGTCCTTCCACGACCTCGACGAGCAGGGCGTCCTCGCCGTCGCCGCGTCCCTGGAGCAGGATTCCATCCACCCCATCGCCAAGGGCATCCGGGCCGCCATGCCGCGGATCGCGCGGGCGGACGTGACGGACTTCCAGACCCACGTGGGCGGGGTCTCGGGGAAGGTCCGCGGCAAGCCGTACCGCCTGGGGAGCGTGGGCTTCCTCGGCGTGGAGACGCCGCCCCTGCGCGAGGGCACCACGGTGGTGGGCCTCGCCGACGACGAGAAGCTGCTGGGCCTCATCCACCTCGCCGACGAGCGGCGCTCCGACGTCCTGCTGGTGCTCCGGGCCCTGGAGGCCGACGACCTGAGCCTGCACCTCTGGAGTGGCGACCGGGAAGGCCCGGTGAAGGCCACCGCCGAAGCGATGTCCCTCAAGCAGTGGAAGCACAGCTGCTCCCCGGAGGGGAAGGCGGAGGCCCTGAAGGCCCTCAAGGCGAAGGGGAAGACCGTGGGCTTCGTGGGGGACGGCGTGAACGACGCCATGGTGCTCTCCCTCAGCGACTGCGGCATCGCCGTGAAGGGGGCCGAGACCGCGCGCAGCGCCGCGGGGCTCCACCTGGTCCGGGACGGCTTCGAGCCCATCCTCATGGCCCGGCGCCTGAGCAAGCGCACCACCACGATCATCCGGGAGAACCTGGCCTGGGCCTTCGCCTACAACGCGATCCTCGTGCCCCTGGCCGCCTTCGGGTACCTGGACCAGGTCGGCGGGCCGATGCTCGGGGGCGCCGCCATGGGGCTGAGCTCCCTGACGGTGGTGATGAACGCCCTGCGCCTGAGGCGCTGAAGGCCCAGGGAGGCCGGCCCCGCAACTGGCCGGTCCCGGATTCCCGGACTGGTTCGATGGGCCGCGCGGCCCTCCCGTAGCGTGGGGAAGTCCTGATGGAGTCCCCATGCGACGGTCCCTTTCCCCCCTCCTACTCCCGGCCCTGGCCTTCGTGGCCTGCGGCGGCGGCTCGGGCTCCGGAAGCCCCCAGCCCGCGCCCCAGCCGCCCGTGCTCTCCGGGTTCACGGCTTCCGCCTCCCGCATCGTCCAGGGAGGGAGCGCGACCCTCACCGCCACCTTCAACGGCGGCACCGCGGTGCTCTCGCCCGGGGGCCAGGCCCTGCAGTCCGGCGTCCCCTTCCCGGTGAGCCCCGCGGCGACCACCACCTACACGGTGACCGTGACGGGCGCGGGCGGCAGCGTGTCCGCCACGGCCAGGGTCGGGGTGGAGGCCTTCACGGCCGTGGGGTCCATGTCCACGCCCCGCCTGGGCGCCACGGCCACGCTGCTCCCGAACGGCAAGGTCCTCGTGGCCGGAGGGCACAACGGCATGGAGCCCGTGCCCAGCGCGGAACTCTACGATCCCGCGACGAAGACCTTCTCCCCCACGGGCTCCATGGCCGCCTCGCGATTCCGCCACGTCGCGGTCCTCCTGCCCGGCGGCAAGGTCCTCCTGGCGGGCGGCGGCACCAAGGTCTGCGAGCTGTACGACCCCGCCAGCGGCACCTTCCAGCCCTCGGTCGCCCTGGCGGCCGACCGTTGCGATGCCACCGGGACGCTGCTGAAGGACGGGCGGGTGCTCATCGCCTTCGGCGTCGAGCCGAAGAGCGGCAAGCCCATCGCGGGCGGCGAGTCCTTCGACCCGGCCACCGGAACCCTCAGTCCGGCCCTGGCGGGGTTCAAGCGGGCCTTCGCGTGGCATTCGGCCGTGGCCCTACCCGAGGGCGGCGCCGTGCTGGTGGGAGGCTTGGACGGCGACTTCCCCGTGCGGGTCAACGCCGACGGGACCGTGACGGACTACGCCAAGCTCATCCGCCTCCCGGGCACGCGGAACGGCCAGGTCTTCCTGAAGGGCGATGGCCGCCTCCTGGTGCCGGGCGGCGGCCACTTCACCCGGCCGACCGGGGTCGTGACCGCCGTGGATCTCGCGACGCCCGCCACCACCGAGGCCTCGGTCCTGAGCCCCGCCCGCACGGGATACCAGTGGGCTGCCGCTGGGGAAGGCACCGTGTTGCTGGCGGGCGGCAGCGACGGCGCCTCGGCCCTGGACACGGCGGTGCTGCTCGATCTCGCCACGGGCCAGACGCGGCCCACGGCGAAGATGGCCGGGCCCCGGAACCGCGGCGCAGCCGTGAGGCTGGCGGATGGGCGCGTGCTGGTGCTGGGGGGCACGATCCTGGCCACCGACAATCCCGACGACGGAGGGCCCGAGGATCGCCGGGAGCCCCTGGCCTCCTGGCCGGCCCCTTCGGAGATCCTCGCCACCGCCGTCCTCTACGATCCCGGCCACTGAGCCTCAGAGCCCCTTCCGGGCCTCCTCGAGCCGCGCGAGGAGGTCTGGAAGCCGCGCTTCGTCCACGGTGCAGACGGACAGGAAGACACCGCCCTCCGCCGCGGAGCCCAGGCGGACGCCGCGCCCGGCGCAGGCCTGGATCCACGCCTCGAGGGGGAAGCCCGGGCAGGGGCGGAGCCAGAGGCCCCGGGCGCTGCGGCCCGCCACCTCCAGGGCCCCGGCGAGCCTGGCGCCCAGGGCGGCCGCCAGGGCGGCGGCCTGGGCGCCGTAGATGCGGACGTTGCGGCGCAGGGCCCGGGCCAGGTCCCCGTCCCGGATCAGGTCCCCCACGGCCCACTCCAGCACCCGGTCTCCGGGGAGCTTCGCGTCCCGCCGGAGGCGGGCGAGGCGGTCCACCAGGGCCCGGGGGCCCGCGACCGCCGTGAGTCCCAGGCCTGGAGCGAGGATGCGCCCCAGGGGCAGCCGGTAGATCCCGTGGCCCCCCGTGTCCTCGGCGGCCAGGGGCAGGGGGGCCGTCCCGTCCTCCCGGAAGGCGAAGCCCGAGTCCTCCTCGAGGACGGCCAGGCGGTGGGCGGCGGCCAGCTCGAGGAAGGCCCGGCGGCGTTCCGGGGCGAGGGTGGACCCGGTGGGCACCTGGGCCACGGGCTGCAGGGCGAGGGCCGTGGGGGGCGCGTCCCCGCGGAGGGCGCGGCGCAAGACCTCCGGATCCGCCCCCGCGCCGTCGCAGGGAAGGTCCACCCACTCGAGGCCCGGGCGGCCCAGGCCCTCCCGCAGCAGGGGGTCCCCGGGGGCCTCCACCGCGATGCGGCCTCCGCGCCGGAACAGGGCCTCCCCGAGGAGGGCCAGGGCCTGGGCATGGCCGGGGACCACCAGGAGCTGCTCCGGATCCACGCGAAGGCCGCGGTGCTCCCGCAGGAAGTCCGCGAGGGCCGAGCGCAGGAGCGCGTTGCCCTTGGGCTCCCCCGGGGCGAGCAGGTCGTCGCCGTGCCGGTCCAGGGCCCGCTGGTAGGCCCGCGCCAGGGCCTTCTGGGGGGCCAGCCGGGGATCCGGTTCCGGGAGGGAGAGGTCGAAGTCCGCGCCCCCCAGGGCGGTGATCGGCGCGAGGTGGCTGGAGAGGGCGAAGCCCGGGGCGCCGCCCTCCGCCTTCGAATGGGGCGGAGCGCCTCCCCAGCCCTGGGGCAGGGCCGGCGGATGCTCCGCCACGCGCGCGCCGCTGGCGGGACGCACTGTGACGAAGCCCTCCATCTCGAGTTCCCTGAGAGCCCCGAGCACGGCGTAGCGGCTCGCCCCGAGGGCCTCGGCGAGGTCCCGGGTCCCGGGCAGGGCCTCCCCCGGCCGGAGGTCGCCCCGCTGGATGGCGCCCGCCACGGCCCGGGCGATCTGGAGGGCCATGGGCTGGGGGGAGTCCGGGTCCAGGTCCCGGGCCAGGAAGTCGAGGCGCATGGGGCGAGGATGCCATGGCCGAGCCCTTTCCGAGGGCGCGGCCGGGACGGCGGGGCCTCCGGGGGCCGCGGGCCACGGCGTTTACCATGGAGCCATGGACGTTCCCGAGCGCATCGGCCCCTACGCCGTGCAGCGCCTCCTCGGCGAGGGCGGCAGCGCCTACGTCTACCAGGCCTACGATCCGAGGCTCGAGCGCCGGGTGGCCCTGAAGGTCCTCAAGCTCCCCAGCCCCGAGTGGGTGGTGCGCCTCAAGCACGAGGCCATGCTCCAGGCGCGCCTCCACCACCCCGGCATCGCCCAGATCTACGACGTGGGCGAGGCCGAGGGCCGCACCTACCTCGCCCTGCAGTTCATCCCCGGCACGACCCTCGGCGAGGCCGCGCCCTCCCTGGGCCTCGAGGCGCGGGTGCGCATCCTCGCCCAGGCCGCGGACGCGGTCCACGCCGCCCACCGGCAGGGCCTCATCCACCGGGACCTCAAGCCCAGCAACCTGCTCCTGGCCCGGGACGAGGCCGGCCAGCCCTGGCCCTACGTGGTGGACTTCGGCCTCGCGCGCCTCTGGGAGGGCCAGAGCCTCACGGCCCCCGGCCAGGTCCTGGGAAGCCCCTCCTACATGGCCCCGGAACAGGCCCAGGGGCGCGAGGTGGACCCGCGCACCGACGTGTACGGGCTCGGCGCGACGCTCTTCGAACTCCTCACGGGGCGCGCCCCCTTCGAGGGCAAGGACGTCATCAGTGTCCTGATGAAGGTGGTGCAGGAGGAGGCGCCCTCCCCCGCCCAGTTCAACCCCGGCGTCCCCGCGGACCTGGCGGCGGTGGTGCTTCGCTGCCTGGAGAAGGACCCGGCCCGGCGCTACCCCAGCGCGGCCCACCTCCGGGACGACCTGCACCGGTTCCTCGACGGCGAGCCCATCCTGGCCAAGGCGGTGACACCCCTGGAGCGCGTCCGGCGGTGGGTCGCGCGGAACCGGGCCCTCGCGGCGGTGAGCGCCGCCGCCTTCCTCGGCCTGGGCGTCCTGGGCGGCGCCCTGGCCCACGCGCGGTGGACCGCGGCGCGCAAGGCGCGCATCGCCGAGGAACTGGGCCGCATCGTCAGCGACGCGGACGGGATCCTGCAGCGGGCCTACCTGCTGCCTGAGCACGACGTGGCGCGGGAGAAGGCGCGGGTGCGCGCCCGCCTCGCCCAGGTGGAGGCCCTGCGCCGGGACGGCGGCGCCCTGGCCCGCGGGCCCGCGGACCTGGCCCTGGGCCGGGGCCACCTCGCCCTGGGCGACTTCGCCCGGGCCCGGGACCACCTCGAGCGCGCCCGCGCGGCGGGGGCGGCCGGCGCCGAACTGGACGCCTCCCTCGGCGTGGCCTGCGCCAACCTCTACATCGCGGGCATGCGGGCCGCGGATCCCAAGGACCTGCCGAAGCTGGAGGCGCTCGAACGCAGTTCCCGGGATCCGGCCTTGCGCTACCTCAAGGCCCTGGGCGGCCAGTCCGCCCCGTTCCCGCCCGCCTACATCGAAGGGCTGTTGGCGGTGTGCGAGGCGCGGTTCGAGGATGCCGTGGCCCGGAGCCGGGAGGCGGTGGCCCAGGCGCCGGACTTCCTCGAGGCCATCTGCCTGGAGGGGGACGCGGAATACGGGCGGGCCCTTCGCTTCTTCTGGGACGGCCGCTACGACGCGTGCCGGGAGGGGCTCGCCCGGGCCGAGGCGGCCTACGGCCGGGCCCTGGCCATCGGGCGCTCCTTCCCCCTGGCGGCCCAGAAGCTCGGCACCTGCCACCAGATCGCGTTCAACTGCGCCTGGCTGTCGGGCGGGGAGGTCCTGCAGCCGGGAACACGGGCCTTGGAGACGCTCGAGCGCGCGGCGCGGATGGACTCCACCGCCGCGGCGCCCCATGCCATCCAGGCCCTGGTCGCGGCGCGCCTCGCCGAGCGCGAGGCCCGCCAGGGCGGGGACGCCTGGCCCTGGCTCTCCCGGGCCCAGGAGGCCGCCCGGCGGGCCCTGGCCCTGGAACCCGCCCACCCCGGCGCCCTGGAGAGCGCCGCCACCCTCTCGATGATCCGGGGCGACCTCCTGCAGCGCCGCGGCGAAGACCCCCGGCCCGCCTTCGAAGAGGGCGAGCGGTGGGGCCTGAAGCTGATGGAGGTGGACCCCTCGAACTGGGGCATGCGCAAGAACCTCGGCCTCGCCCAGGCCCGCATCGGCGACTGGCTGAGCCGCCGGGGCCTGGACAGCGAGGTCGCCTACCGGAAGGGTGCCGAGCACTGCCGGAAGGCCGTGGAGCAGTCCGCCTCCGGCCTGACCTGCTGGAACCTCGGCGCGGTCCTCGGGGCCTGGGCCCTGGCGCGGCGCGAGGCCGGGCAGGACGCCCGGGACCTCTGCCTGGAAGCCGTCGCCCTCTACCGCCGGGGCCTCGCCCTCTCGCCGTCGATCCTCCCCATGAAGGTGGACATGGCCGAAGTCCTCGTGCTCCAGGGCCGCCTCGAGGCGGCGGCCGGGCGGGATCCCGAGCCGGCCTGGAAGGAGGCGGAGGCGCTGCTGGACGAGGCCCAGAGGCACGACCCGCCCGCCCGGGGCGCGGAGCTGATGTCGGCGCGGCTCGGGCTGGCCCGGGCGGAGTGGGCCGCGTCCCGGGGCCAGGGTCCGCGCTACGCCGCCCTGGCGCAGTCCGCCGCCCGGCGAGCCCTCGCAGCGAATCCCAAGGATCCCGAAGCCTGGATCATCCAGGCGGGGATCTCGGCCCTGGAGCCGGGCCCGGGGGGGCTGTCCCAGGCCCTCCGCCACCTCGCCCGCGCCGAGGCCCTCAGCCCCGGGGACCCGCTCCCCCGCTTCGAAGCGGTCCGGCTGAGGGTGGAGCGCGGAGGGGCCAGGGAGGGGGCCCGGACGCTCCTGGAGGCCTTCCTCGGAACGCATCCGGGGCACCGCCCCGCCCGCGTCCTCCTCGAGAAGCTGGGTCCTCCCAGGGCCTGAGCCGGGCCCGGGAGCAGGGAATTTGACCGTCCACTGCCCCGGCCTGGGCGTCCGAGAGGGCGCTGGATTCCCACCTTCCGCCCAGGGGCCCGAGGCATCCGCGGCCTCCCGATCAGGTGGCGTTTCAGTCCGATCATGCCCAGGGGCCAACCGCTGGCTCCAGGCCGCCTTGACCCCTCGTTCCACGCCTTCGAGAGTGGGGTCGCAGGATCCAAGGATCCGGCGCTTCCCGCGATATCGACCTCCGCGAGAGTTCCCGATCGTTCTCGATCCTGCTCCCTCCTGCGGAAGACCCTCCTTGGGCAGCCGCATCCTTCGAAGGCATGGAGCAGTCAAACCGAGAGGTAGGAACCATGAATGAGAACCGGGTCCACGTCCTGCCCCTGAAATCCCTGGCCATCGCGGTCATGTTGGTCCTGATGGCCTGTGGCGGATCCGGAGGAGGTCAGGCCGGCGGGTCAAGTCAGCCGCCATCCAGCAAGGTCGCGGACATCTATGCGGCCGGGGGCGCCTTCGATACGGCAACCCGCGCGGCCTATTGGAAGAATGGCGTTCTCACTTTCCTGTCTGCGCAGACCAGGACAGGTGAAGCCCTCGATATCGCGACCGCCGGTGGTGATGTGCATGCCTGCGGATATGAGGTCCAGGACGGGAAAGAGATCGCGAAGCACTGGAAGAACGGGGCGGCCGTCAACCTGACGGATGGAACACGCGACGCCATCGGCTATTCGATCGCTGTCCAGGGGACGGACGTCTACATCTGCGGCCATGAATTCAATGGGCAGTTCTGGGTCGCGAAGCTGTGGAAGAACGGGGTCGCGACGGACCTCACCGATGGCACGGGCGATGGACAGGCCTTCTCCGTGCGTCTGGCGGACAATGACGTCTACGTGGCCGGATTCGAGGTGAAGAACGGAGTCCCGATCGCGAAGTACTGGAAGAACAATGCCCCGGTCTCCCTCTCCGATGGCATACGCAGCGCCGAAGCCTTCTCGATCGCCGTGAGCGGCCCGGACGTCTTCGTGGCCGGATTCAGGCGGGATGGAGGGGCCCGGATCGCCACCCTCTGGAAGAACGGGACGCCTGCTTCCTTGACCAGCGGGGCCAATGACGCGGAGCTGTGGGCCGTCGAAGTGTCAGGCGGCGATGTCCACGTCGTGGGACGGGAGAACATCGGAGGGAAATTCGTGGGGAAATATTGGAAGAACGGAACCCCCGTCATGCTCTCGGACGGGACCCGGGACTGCACGGCCACGAGCTTGGCCCTGCGGGGGAGTGATGTGTACGTGGGCGGCTACGAGACCTCCGGCACGGCCTATTACCCCAGGGTCTGGATGAACGGCTCGCTCTCGACGCTGGCCCAGGGGTCCGGAGCCTGGATCAACGGCGTGAAAGCCTACTGATCCGACCACGCGGCGATTCTGTACGGGCCTCCGGCATCCGGGCCGGATCTGTAGTGCCTCGCACGCCATGGCTCCGGCACACTGGAGGGCTATGGACTCCCGGGACCAGGGCCACCTGCAGGACCTCCTGCGCCTCCTCGACGGGGCGGCGGGGGCGCTGCAGCCCGGGGCGAAGCTGCGGTGGACCTCGCCGGCCGCCCTGGCGCTGCTGCTGGCGCGGCGGGCCACGCTGGCCGGGCGCCTGGAGGGCCTGTGGGTGGACGCGCCGTCGGAGGCCGAGGCCCAGGCCCTGGCGTCGAACCTCTCGGCCCTGCTGCCCCAGGCCGGCGTGGCCTACTTCCCGGGGTTCGCGCCCTACGCGGGGGGCGAGTCCAGCCCTCCGGGGCTGGTGCTGCGGGACCGGCTCGCCGCCCTGGTGGGCCTGCTGGAGCGAAGGGTCCAGATCCTGGTGACGGGCCCCCTGGCGGCCTTCGAGGTCCTGCCCCATCCGAGCTGGTTCCAGAAGCAGAAGCTGGAGCTCCGCAAGGGCGGGGAGGTTCCCCGGGACCTGCTCCTGGAGACGCTGGTGGCCCTGGGCTACCGCCGCACCGAGCTGGCCTCGAGCCCGGGGGAGTTCAGCGCCCGGGGCCTGGTGGTGGACCTCTGGCCGGACCACCTGGACGCGCCCCTGCGCCTGGAGTGCTACGGCGACGAGCTGGAGCGCCTCGCCCCCTTCGACCCCGAGACCCAGCGGCGCACCGGCGAGGAGGTGGACGCCCTCACCCTCTACCCGCGCTTCGAGGGCGAGCGCGCCGGCCTGATGGAGGCCGTGGCCTCCCGCGCGCCGGCGACGCCGGAGGCGGAGGACGACCTGGCCTTCCGCCGGGCGCGCCTGGCCTCCCACGGCCACTTCCCCGGCGAGGAGCTCTTCTACCCGCTGCTCGCCCACCCCAAGGGCCAGCTCGCCCACTGGGTGCCGCCCTGCCTGCGGGTGAAGCTCGAAGGCGGCTGGCTCGAGGCCCTGCGGGAAGGCGAACGGGCGCGCATCGCCGAGGGCGTGGCGGTCCTGCGCCGGGGAGGCGTGGTCTGCCCCGGCTTCGAGGACCGCTTCCTGCCCGCGGATCCCAGCCGGGAGACCCTGGCCCTCACGGAATGGCAGGCGGAGGCCACCGCGGCCTTCACGGCCCAGCCGGCGCGGGAATACCAGGGACGCCTCGCGGAGCTCGGGCAGGAGCTCAAGGGCCTCGTGGCGGAGGGCCACCGGGTCTTCCTCGCGGGCTCGACGCCGGGCATGCGGGACCGATTCCTCGAACTCATCGCCGACCTCGAACTGCATCCCGCCCATGGCAGCGAGGCCGGGGCCCGGGCCCTGCACCTGGGCCTCGGCGCGGGGACCCTCCTGCCCGACGCGCGGGTCCTGGTGCTCACCGAGCGGGAGGTCTACGGCCGCAAGGAGCTGAAGCCGCCCTCCCGGCGAAGTTCCTCCGCGGCCTTCCTCAGCGACCTGCGGGACCTGAAGCCCGGCGACCGCGTGGTGCACCTCGACCACGGCATCGGCGAGTTCCTGGGCTTCCAGGAGATCACCGCCGGCGGGGAGCGGCACGAGGTGGTGCGGCTGCGCTACGCCGACGGCGGCGAGCTGCAGGTCAGCCTGGCCCGGGCGGACCTGCTCCAGCGCTACGTCTCCGCCGACGGCCACGTGCCCCCCCTGGACAAGCTCGGCGGGGCCTCCTGGGCCAAGGTGAAGCGCCGGGCCAAGAAGGCCATCCGGGACATGGCCGAGGAGCTGCTGAAGCTCTACGCGAAGCGGAAGCTGGAGAAGGGCCACGCCTTCCCCCCGGACGGCCCGGAGATGGCGGAGTTCGAGGCCAGCTGCCCCTTCGAGCCCACCCGGGACCAGGTGGAGGCCACCGAGGCCATCAAGGCGGACCTGGAGAGCCCCCGCCCCATGGACCGCCTGCTCTGCGGGGACGTGGGGTTCGGCAAGACCGAGGTGGCGATGCGGGCCGCGGCGAAGGTGGCCCTGGAAGGCCGCCAGGTGGCCGTCCTCTGCCCCACCACCGTGCTCTGCTTCCAGCACTTCCGGACTTTCCGGCAGCGCTTCGCGGGCTTCCCCATCCGCATCGAGATGCTGAACCGCTTCGTGGACAAGGCCGACGCCAAGCGCATCGTCCAGGAGGCCGCCGACGGCAAGGTCGAGATCCTCATCGGGACCCACCAGCTCCTGGGCGCGAAGGCCGGGTTCAGCGATCTCGGGCTGGTCGTCATCGACGAAGAGCAGCGCTTCGGGGTTGCCCACAAGGAGAAGCTGAAGAAGCTCCGCGCCAACGTGGACGTGCTGGCCATGAGCGCCACGCCCATCCCCCGCACCCTGCACATGAGCCTCACGGGCCTGCGGGAGATCTCGCTGATCGAGACGCCGCCGCGCAACCGCCTCGCCATCGAGACCGTGGTGGCGCCCTGGAGCGACGAGCTCATCGCCTCGGCCATCCAGTTCGAGCTGCGCCGGGGCGGGCAGGTCTACGTGGTGCACAACCGCGTGGAGAGCATCGCCAGCATCGCCGACCGCATCCGCGAGCTGGTGCCCGACGCCCGGGTGGGCGTGGGCCACGCCCAGCTCAGCGACGAGGGGCTGGAGCACGTGATGCTCGCCTTCATGGAGGGGCGCCTCGACGTGCTGGTGGCCACCACCATCGTGGAGAACGGCCTGGACGTGCCCAACGCCAACACCCTGATCGTCCACCGGGCGGACATGTTCGGCCTGAGCCAGCTCTACCAGCTCCGCGGGCGCGTGGGCCGAAGCGACGTGCCCGCCTACGCCTACCTGCTCATCCCCGGCAAGCGCGAGATCGGCGAGGACGCGCGGAAGCGCCTCCAGGCCCTGGAGGACTTCTCCGAGCTGGGCAGCGGCTTCAAGGTGGCCGCCATGGACCTGGAGCTGCGGGGCGCGGGGAACCTGCTGGGGGGCGAGCAGAGCGGCCAGATCCACGAGATCGGCTTCGAGCTGTACCTCAAGCTCCTGGAGGAGACCATCGCGGAGCTCCAGGGCCAGCCCAGCGGAACCTTCGACGTCAAGCTGGACGGGCTGGCGGCCGGCAGCGCCGCCCAGATCGGGCGCCGCTGGATCGACGCCGCGGCGGAGCGCCTGGTGGCCTACAAGCGCGTCTCCCGGCTGCGGGACCTCCGGGACCTCGAGCTGTACCGCCTGGAGCTGGAGGACCGCTTCGGCCAGATCCCGGCCGACGACGAGGGGAGCGCGCGATTCTTCGAGGTGCTCAAGGTGCGGGTGCTCGCCCAGCGGCTGGCCGTCAGCGAAGTGGCCGCCCAGTCCGGGAAGCTCAAGCTCCGGGTCAGCCCCCAGACGGGCCTGGACCCTGGGAAGCTCTTCGCCTGGGTGCAGGGACAAAAGGGCGGGGCCATGGCCCCGGACGGGACGGTGACGCTGCCCCTGGGCCCAGGGAGCCTGGACGCCCACATCCGGCAGGCCCAAGAAGTGCTCCAGGCCTGGTCGGGACTGCCGGGGTAGCCCTCAGGGTTTCCCGGCCAGCTCCCCCGCCTTCCTCGCCTCCCGCCAGGCGGCCCGCAGCCCCGCGGGAAGGTGCGGCTCGACGAAGTCCCAGAGGCCATCGGGTCCTGCCTGGACGAAGTCGCGGAGGGCCTCAGGAGAGCGGTTCCGGGCTACCGCGAGCCAGAGTGCCACCGGCAGGGCGCCCCACTTCTGGTCGAAGGGGCCCATGGAAAGCCCGGCCATGAGTCTGGGCCCCGCCTCGGGGGAGGCGGCCGCGAGGGCGGCCATTCGGACGAGGAGCCGGGGCGCGAGGTGGTCCAGGGCCTCCAAGGCCTCCTGGGTGGGCGCCCCGTCCTCGCCCATCCACCGGGAGGAGAGCGAATGGAGGTTCCCGTGGCCTTCCTTCCAAAGGTCCAGGAGCGCGGCCCGCTGGGGCGTGGAGGCCGGGTAGGGACGGGCCGCGAGCCAGGCCTTCTGGAGGACGTGGGTGTATTCGTGCCTGAAGAAGCGATCCAGGCGCGCGCCGTTCTCCGGCGCGGCCGCGTCGCCGTAGAGGGCGGCCAGGCGGGAGAGGTCGAAGGCGAGGGTCCTGTCGTCCGGCGAGAAGGCGTCCTCGCCGCCCCTGAGCCCGAGGAGGATCCTCACGGCCTCCGGCGCGGGCTGCGGGGCGAAGGGCTGCCCGAGGGCCGGCATTTCCGCACTCCACCGCGCCAGTCGTTCCCGGATGCGCGCCGCCCACGCGGCTTCTGCCGGCGCGGGAGGCACGGCGGGGAGCGCCCCGGGCTCCCTCCCGCGGAGGCCCCGGAGCGCCTCCCGCCAGGCCGGGGTGGCTTCTCCGGCCGGACTGTAGCCCGCCTCGACCTTCAGGGATCCCTGCTCCTGCGCAGGGCTTGGCGTGACGACGCAGAACAGGCCGGCCGCCACCAGCACCGGGGGATGGGATTTCATCATGGGGGAAGGCTAGACGCGCGCAGCGCGGACCGCAAACCGGATCCGGCGCGAGGCTCCTTGCGCCGTCGATCACGCGCCTCATGATGGAGGCGCACGGAGGCCGACCATGAGCACCGGGAAGGGCATGGACCGTCGGGATCTCTTCAGGCTCGGGGCGGCGGCCGCCGCGGGGGTGGCCGCCGGGGCGGTGGGCCGGCGCCTCTCCGCGGCCCAGCCCCCGCCGGCAGCGCTCCCGCCCGCGCCCTCCAACCCCGCGACCCGCGAGGCCATGCCCACCCGGAACCTCGGGAGGACGGGCTTCAAGGCGGGCCTCTTCAGCCTAGGAGGGCAGGCGGCCATCGAGCAGCCGGACAACGCGAAGGTGGCCGTGCCCATCATCGAACGGGCCCTGGACCTCGGGGTGAACTACATCGACACCTCGGCGCGCTACGGCGGGCCGGAGCGCTGGAGCGAGCGGTACATCGGGGAGGTCATGGCGCGGCGGCGATCCGAGGCCTTCCTCGCCACCAAGACCCACGACCGCACCCGGGACGGCTCCCTGCGCCTCCTGGAGAAGTCCCTGACCCTGCTCCGGACGGACCACGTGGACCTCTGGCAGCTCCACGCCATGTCCACGATGGACGACGTCGAGCGGGTCTGCGCCAAGGGCGGCGCCCTGGAGGCCTTCCTGAAGGCGAAGGACCAGAAGCTGGCGCGGCACCTGGGCATCACGGGACACACGGATCCCGACGTGCTCGCCGAGGCCCTGCGGCGCTTCCCCTTCGACGCCATCCTCATGGCCTTCAACGCCGCCGATCCGCACCACCTGCCCTTCCAGAAGACGCTGCTGCCCCTGGCGGTGGAGCAGGGCCTGGGCATCATCGGCATGAAGATCCCCGCCCGCGGCCGCCTGGTGGGGAAGGGGAAGCTCTCCATGCAGGAGGCCCTGGGCTACGTGCTCTCCCAGCCCGTCTCCACGGTCATCGTCGGCGTGGACTCCATCGCCCAGCTGGAGGAGAACGTCGCCCTGGCGAGGTCCTTCACGCCCTACAGCGCCGCCCAGAGCGCGGCCCTCGAGGCCAAGGCCGCGCCCTTCGCCCGGTCGGCCCTCTGGTTCCGCCGGGGCTGA
>JABLTH010079409.1_pt1 | contig 22662 bp, 17 predicted proteins | sample 7875711 | NCBI WGS metagenome assembly JABLTH01 (sample SAMN14941262, study PRJNA633318) | bioreactor metagenome | isolation source: bioreactor | place: China | collected 2019-03-05 | reverse complement strand
GGTCCTCCGCGAGCGTCTCGAGCTCCGCGCCGGTTTCGACGTCGACGCGCACGAGCCGCGCCGTGTCCGCACCGAGGGTCGTGGTGACCACGACGGAGCGCCCGTCCGCGGAAAACGTCACCGGCTGCCCCTCGTCGCCGAAGGGCCACTCGAGCAGCGTGCGGAACGTGCCGTCCGCGCCGCGCACGCGCAGCTCGGTGTGGCCGTCCTCGGGGTGCATCGACATCGCGCCGCGCACGCGGAACTCCGCGTCCGCGACGTAGCCGATCACGTCGCCGGGGTTCTCGGCCTCGAGCACCGCCTCGCCGGTGGCGATGGTCACGCGGTACATGTCGAAGACCTCGGGCGTGCGGCGGTTCAGGCCGACCAGGATCTCGCCCGGGTAACGCCGCGCGAGGAGCACGTTCTCGGCCTTCACGCCCGGGTGCGGGGTGAGGTCGCGGATCGCGCCGGTCTCGATGTCGACCGCGTGGACGTGGAAGTTCTCGTCCCCGCCCTCGTCCTGGACGTAGAGCAGGTGCCGGTCGTCCTCGGCCCAGAAGTAGGTGCGGATCCCGCGGTACGCGTCGCGCGTGACCTGCACGTCGTCCTCGAGACCGATCGTGCGCACCCAGACGTTGAGCACGCCTTCGGGCGACGGCGCGAGGTACGCGAGGCGCCGCCCGTCCGGAGAGATGTCCGGCAGCGCCTTGACGGGATTGCCGAAGAGGATCGAGCGCGGAATCAGGGCGTGGTCCGGTCGGGTCATGGCGTCCTGTGGGAGGATCGCGCTCCGAGGGCCCGGCCGTGCCCCCGCAGTCCGCGCGTCCTCAGAGGGCGAGCCGCTCCAGGAGCGGCCCGATCTCGGCGGCGTGCTTCCGGTAGAACTCGCTATTCTGCCGCCGAATCTCGCTCGTGGCGTGGAGCGCCGCGGCTTCTTTGCCCTGCTGTTCGCTGGCCTCGGCGCCGGCCCGGGGGGCGGTCGCCGGACCCGCGCCGAGGCGCGCGTCGTCCCGCGCGAGCGCGAGGGCGAGCTTCGCGTCGAGGTAGTCCTCGGCACACACGCCGGCGCGCTTCAGCTCCTTCCGGAGCGCGAACGGGGCCGCGCCGAGGTCGGTCTTCGGATCGCGGCTCGGCGTTTCGGGCGGCGCGGCGAGCGCGGCGTCGTGCAGCGCGGCCGCATCCCTGGCGAGGAGGTCGGCCTCGGTCTTCATCAGCGGGAGCAGCTTCTGCAGCCGTTCCTCGGTGAGCGGACGCGAGAGCGGGTTGTCGCGCGCGACGGCGGCCAGTGCGGCGAGTGCGGCGACGAGGGCGACGAGGACGATCCGGCGCATTGGAGAAGCCCCCCGGCACTCGGCATCGCGCGGCGGCGCGACGGGTGCCGGGGGGATCGTACCGCGAGACGGGCGGCACGGACACGCGCGGTCCTGGTTCGTATTTCCCGCCGCGCGGGTCGGTTGTCCGTGCCGTTCCGGAGTCCTCCGCTCAGAACTTCCAGCCCACCCCGGCCGAGAACTCGGGGCCGGAGAGATCGATCTTGGAGAGCGGCTCGAAGTCGCTCTCGAGGTTGCCCTTGGCCCAGTGATAGCGGCCCTCGACGAACACGGACCAGTTCGGCCGCACCGCGAAGTCGAGACCCGCGACCGCGAAGGCGCCCGGCGCGACGCCGCTCGATTCGTAGCTGTCGGTGAAGATCTCGGCGGTCTCGGCGTTCACGAAGTCGCCGGCCTCGCGGTAGCGCCAGAAGTAGAAGCCGCCGCCCGCCCCGAGGTACGGCACCACCGGGGCCTTGCGGCCGGCGGGGTACAGCACGAACCCGACGGTCAGGGGCGTGATGTTGAGCCGCGTGTTGTGCGTGATCGCGCCGCCGAATTCGTCGGTGAAGTCGCGGTCCGACTGCAGCTTCTGGCCTTCGTAGGTCGACAGCGAGAACATCACGCTCGCGTTGCGGTTGATCGACCACAGCATGTCGCCGCCGAACGTGACGTCGCGGAAGTCCTCCGGCTTGCCGGTGAAGATCTGCGCGTTCGAGTCCCACAGGTCGCTGTTGCCGCGCGGCGTGAAGAAGCCGATGCGCAGCCGGAACTGTCCCTGCTCGAGCCAGTTCGGCGGCGGCCCCTCGTCGTGGCGCTCACGCTCGTGCGCGCCGCGCGGGTAGTGCTTGGGTTCGCCGGCCGAGGCCGGCAGCGCGACGGCGAGCGCCGCGATCAACGTCAGTGCGAACGACACGGTCCTGCGCATGCTCTTTCCTCCAGGGAGGGGCGGCCGAGGCCCGGTCGTGCCGCCCTCCGTCGCTCCATAAAGCAAGGCGAGTGCCACGTCGGCACAGCCCGCGATCGTCGCCCAAGTCGTTGCTCTCGTTGCGGATGGACGTCCCGCACGGGGCGTCGGACACGCCCCGTGACCTCTCGGGGTGACGCCCCGGACTCAGCGGGAGGACGGTCCCCCGTCCCCCAGCTGGGACCACGCCGCGCCGTTGCGGATCCCCGGGCGGCCCGGGAACGTGCGCGGGTGCGGCGCGGGCGTGCCGATCACACCGAACAGCAGCGCGAGGCCGCGCGGGTCGCGCCCGAGCCGGCCGGTCAGCATCACGCCCTCGACGTGCGGGCGCAGCTGCTCGAGGAGCTCGGCCGCGATGGCGAGGGCCTCGCCCTCCTCCGCCTCGGGCGAGCCGGCGCGCGCCATGCGCTCGAGCACGGCCTGCGGCACGCGCACGCCGGGCACCTCGGCCGCGAGGTACTCGGCCTCGCGCAGCGAGCGCGGTGGCCAGAGCGTCGCGATGACCGGGATGCGGAACGGCTCGATCGCGGCGAGGTAGCGCTCGAGCTCGGCCACGTCGAACACCGGCGTGGTGATCGCGTACTCGGCGCCCGCGTCGACCTTCCAGCCGAAGCGGTCGACCTCTTCCTTCTGGTCGGGCAGCCCGACCGCGGCCAGCGCGCCGGAGAGGAAGCGCGTCGGCTCGCCGATCGCGTTGTCGGCGACGTCGAGGCCGTGGTTCAGGCGGAACACGACGTTGGTGAGGCCGATCGCGTCGACGTCGAAGATCGGCGTCGACCAGACGGCCTCGCCCGGCCGCGGGGCCTGCCCGGTGACCAGCTGCAGGTTGCGGATGCCGAGCGCGTGCGCGCCGAGCAGGTCGCTCTGCATGCCGAGCAGGCTGCGGTCGCGGCACGTGTACTGCAGCACGGCCTCGGTCGCGCCGGCCGACAGGCGCGCCTCTTCCTGCACGAGCAGCGCCATCGCGAGCGGCGAGAGCCGCGCGCGCACGCGCGGGTCGTCGGGCACGACGATGCCGTCGACCCCGCACGCCGCGATCGCGCGCACCGCGTCGCGCGCCGGGCCGGTCTCCCAGCCGCGCGGCGGGGGCAGCTCGACCAGCGTGAGGAAGCCGTTCTCCGCGAGCCGGCGCGCGATCCGGGACTTCTCCGCGGGGCGCGCGGGCGGACGCGGCAGCGCGCGCGGCGGGTCGACGGTGACGCGCGCCGCGGCCTCCTTGGGTGCGCCCTGCCCGAGCAGCTCGCGCATCGCGCGGATGTGGTCCGGCGTCACGCCGCAGCAGCCCCCGACGACGCGCGCGCCGGCCTCGACGAAGCGCCGCGCGTAACGCGCCATGTAGGTCGGGTTGGTGAGGTAGTGGACGCGCCCGTCGATGCTGCGCGGGATGCCGGCGTTGGGCATCGCGGCCAGGGGCCGCGCGCACACCGAGGCCATCGCCTCGACGACCGAGAGCATCGGCGCGGGCCCGACCGAGCAGTTGACGCCCACGACCTCGGCGCCGGTCGCCTCGAGCTTGCGCGCGACCCACTCGGGCAGCACGCCCTCGGGCGTCCGGCCCTCCTCGTCGACCGTCATCATCGCGATCACGGGGAGGCCGCAGACGGACTTCGCCGCGCGCACCGCGGCCTGGACCTCGACGAGGTCGGTGAACGTCTCGAGCACCAGGAGGTCGACGCCGCCCTCGACCAGGCCCTCGATCTGCTCGCGGAACAGCGCCTCGGCCTCGCCGACCGTCGTCGGGCCCCACGGCTCGAGCCGGATCCCGAGCGGACCCAGCGAGCCGGCCACGAGCGCGTGCGTGCCCGCGGCCCGGCGCGCGACGCGCGCGCCCTCGCGGTTGATGTCGCGCACCTTGTCGCCCAGGCCGTGCTGCTCGAGGCGCGGCCGGTTGCCGCTGAACGTGTTGGTCTCGACCGCGTCGGCGCCCGCGCCGAGGAACGTCCGGTGCACGTCCTCGACCAGCTCGGGCCGCGACAGGTTGAGCTCCTCGTAGCAGTGGTTGATGAACACGCCGCGGGAGTAGATCTCGGTGCCGGTGCCCCCGTCGAAGAGGACGGGCCGCTCGGCCAGGAGCTCCAGGAAGGTTCGCATGACGGGAACATTACTCCAGAAAACAACGCGGCGGCCCGCAGGCCGCCGCGCCGGGATCGTGTGCGATTCGGGTTACTCGAGGACCAGCACTTCCACGCGGCGGTTCTCCGCCCGGCCTTCCTTGGTCTTGTTGTCGGCCACCGGCCGCTTCTCGCCGTACGACACCGACGAGATCAGGTTGAGCGGAATGCCCTTGTCGTGGAGGTAGTTGCGGACGATGTCCGCGCGCTTCTGGCCGAGGAAGTCGTTGTACTGCTCGTTGCCGCGGTTGTCGGTGTGCCCCTGGACCTCGATGAACACCATCTTGTCCATCGACTTCAGCTTGTCCACGAGCTGGTCCAGCGCGGCGCGCCCGCTGTCGGCCAGTTCGAACTTGTCGGGGCCGAAGCGCACGTCGTTGTTGTTCAGCGTGACCTGCCAGACGATCTTGCCGCGCGCCGCCTTGGCGGCCGCCTGGGCCTGGGTCATCGCGTTGGTGGACGCTTCACGGACCTGGCCCACTTCGCCGTTGGTCTTCTGGAGATAGGTGGCGATCTGGGTCTGGCCCTGCTCGAGCTTGTCGATCCGGCCGCTCTGCTGCTCGACCTTGGTCTGGACGCCGTCGACGCGCGTGGTCACGTCGGACATGCCGCGCTCGAACTTCTTGGTGGTCACGCAGCCCGCTGCGAGAGTCACCGCGAGGATCATCCCAACAGGCAAGCTCAGCCGTGCATTCATCGTCATCCTCCGTGGGGGTTCCGGCTCCGGCCGAAGAACCCGGTGGCTGGGGAACCCCACTGCCCAACGCGGATTATAGACCGCTGCCGGAATTTCGCATTTACGAGAACGTGACCGGAGCGCGACACGACGAGCGCACTCGCACGAGCGACTTACTTCGGTTTCGTGATCGCGGAAAGGCCCGCTCCGTCAGCGATATCCGGACCGGGTACGCACGCGCAGGCCCCACCCCTTCACCTTCACCTCGATCGGGCGGAAGCGGCCGTCGGGCGGCTGGGCGGGCTGGAAGGACATCCAGTACTGGTGCCGCAGGTCGTCCCGGATCTTCGTCGCGGCCTGCTCCGCGGCCTCCCGCGAGTCGACCATGAACGCGCGTCCGCCGGTCTGCTCGGCCACGTCGGCGAGGGCCCCGAGCGGCGTGCCGGTGTAGTGCCGGTTCTGGATCTCGCGCTCGAGCCCGCCGAGCAGGATCACGTACACCGGGACGTCGACCGCGCGCGCCGCGTCGATCGCGTCCTTCACGGTCAGCTCGCTCGCGTTGTCCATGCCGTCGGTGACGAGCACGATCGCCTGCCGTTCCTTGGGCGCGTCCGGGAACTGCTTCGCGGCGACGGCGAGCGCGTCGACGACCGCGGTCCGCCCGTGGACCTGCACGTCCATGGCCTGCTGCACGAGCGCCATCGGCCGGTCGCTCCAGCCGCTGCGCTGCTCGACGCCGTGGTCGGAGAAGCTGAGGAGCATCATCCGGTCCACGAGTCCGACTTCCCGGCCCAGCGGGGTCAGCGCCTGCTCGAGCCGCCGGCGCGTGACGTCGATGCTCATCGACTCCGACACGTCGAGCAGGAGCGCGAGACGGAACGGGCGGTTCATCTCCTCGGAGAACCACGTGATCGGACGCACCTGGCCGAGGTCGCGCAGCTCGAAGTCCTTGACCGTCAGCCCGCCCACCGGCCGCCCGCTGCGGTTCACCACGACCATGGGGACCATGATCATGTGCACGCTGACTTCTTCGTGCGGGGTCGCGGCGAGGACCTTGTCGAGTTCGGCGTCGGTGAGCTGCTCGCCGCGCGCGGCGCGCTCGAGCAGGCGGTCGACCTCGGAGCGGTCGCCCGGCTGCGCGGCGCCGGCGGCCTTGTGCATCGAGGCGGGCGCGGGAGGCGCCGCTTCCTGCGGCGTCTGGGCAAATGTCGAGACGGCCGCGCCGAGGGCGGCGGCCGCGATCAGGAGGCGAGTGAGATCAGTCATCCCGGATACTATTAAGGTTGATCGTACATCCTGTCCACGAGGCGCCCGTACCGTCGCAACACTTCGTGGCGCCTGACCTTCTGCGTCGGCGTCAGGAGCCCGTTCTCCTCGCTGGGCTGATCGAGCAGGAACTCGAAGCGGCGCGCCTTCTCGAACGCGGCCAGCTTGTCCTGCAGGCGGTGGATCTCGCCCTCGTACAGCCGGCGCACCTCGCGCGACGAGAGCAGTCCGGACATGTCCTCGCCGGGCAGGCCGCGCTCCGAGGCCCACGCGAGCACGCGGTCCGTGTCGGGCACGATGAGCACGCCGACCGCGGGGCGCTCGTCCCCGACGGCGATCACGCGGCGGATGAACGGGCTCCTCTCGAGCGTCTCCTCGACCGCACGCGGCGCGACGTTCTTGCCGCTCGAGAGCACGAGCAGCTCCTTCTTGCGGCCGGTGAGCGTGAGGTAGCCCTCGCGGTCGAACGTGCCGAGGTCGCCGGTGTGCATCCAGCCGCCCACGAGCGCCTGCTCCGTTTCGACGGGACGGTTCCAGTAGCCCGACATCACGTTCGGTCCGCGGGCGAGCACCTCGCCGTCGGCCGCGGTGCGCAGCTCGACGCCCGGGATCGCGCGGCCGACGGTGCCGAGCCGCACGGCGCGGTGCGTGTTGACGGCGAGGACGGGCGCCGTTTCGGTCATCCCGTAGCCTTCGTACACCGGGATGCCCGCGGCCCAGAAGAAGCGCGCGACGTCGGCGTCGAGCGCCGCGCCGCCGCAGATGATGAACTTCAGCCGCCCGCCGAGCCGCTCGCGCAGCTTGGCGAGCACGAGGCGGTCGGCGAGGCGGAAGCGCATCCCGCCCGGCGCGCGTCCCGCGAGCCGCGCGTCGGCGCTCTCCTCGGCCCAGTGCAGCGCGAGCCGCGCGAAGCGGCGCGAGAGGCCGCGCCGCGCGTCGATCGCCTCGCGGATGCGCGCCTGGGCCATCTCGAGCACCTTGGGCACCGTCACGAAGACGTTCGGGCGCACCTCGGCGAGCGCGTCGCGCAGCTGCTCCGGCCCCTTGATGAACGCGACCGACAATCCCATGTCGAGGTAGGCGTAGACGACCATCCGCTCGAGCACGTGCGAGAGCGGCAGGAACGAGAGCGCCGTGTCGCCGCGCTCGAACGCGAACAGCTCGGTGCACGCGCCGATGTCGTGGCAGAAGTTGCCGTGGGTGAGCATCACGCCCTTCGGCGTGCCCGTCGTCCCCGAGGTGTAGATGATCGTGGCCAGCGCTTCCGGCCCGAGCGCGGCGAGCCGCTCCTCGAGCGCGCCGGGGTCGACGCCGAGCGCCGAGCGCCCGAGGTCGCGCAGCGCGTCGAGCGGCAGCGCGCCCTCGGTCGCGCCGTCCACGCACCAGATCTGCTCGAGGTGCGGCAGGCCGCCGCGCAGCCGCGCGATCCGCTGCGCCTGCTCGCGGCTGCCCGCGATCGCGAACCGCGCCCCGGAGTCGTGCAGGAGGAACGCGACCTGGTCCGGCGGGAGCGTCGGGTAGACCGGCACGTCCGCACCCGCCGCGAACTGGACCGCGAGGTCGGCCGTGAGCCACGCGGGCCTGTTGTCGCACAGGAGCGCGACGCGTTCCCCGGTCCGGAGACCGGCCGCGACGAGCCCGGCCCCGAGTTCGCGGACCGTTTGCAGCGCATCGTGCGGGGACACCCAGTCCCATCCGTCCCCGCGCTTGCCGCCGAGCAGCGACCCGCGCTCGGTACGCCGCACCGCGGAGAGGAAAAGAGCGGGCAAATTGGCCTTGTAGCTCACACCGGTCACTCCGGGTGCGCCGCGTGCCGGGTGGGGTTGCGTCGTGCGGCGCGTACCCGAGATGCGACGGTATACTGCCAGACCCATGATGGCGACGGAAGGTGCAGACTCGAGATTGTCGCGACCTTCGGGTTCGCTGCGGGCCGGGCTCGTGCTCCTGGCCGTGGTGCTCGGGGCGGCGCTCGCGCCCGCCGGCACGCTCGCGGCGGACGGCGCGCGCCCGCGGCGCCTGATCGACGCCGACCTCCGTTTCGCCGCGGAAATGGCCGGGCAGGGCCTGTGGCGCGAGGCGCTGTTCCGCTGGGAACGCGTGCTCAAGGATCGCCCCGAGGACGCGCGTCTGTTGAACAACATCGCCGTCGCGTACGAGGCGCTGGGCGACTTCGCCAAGGCCGGCGACGCGTACGCCCGCGCGGCGAAGCTCTCCGGCGACAAGCAGGTCGTGTCGAACTGGGCCCTGTTCAAGAAGACCCACGAGGTGGCGCCCGCCGCCCCGTCATCGACGCCGTCCGGGACCAACCCTTGACCGGTCACAGCCGGGCTCGCCGGCCGCACCGCGCGGCGTGGGGCGCTGCCGTCGCCACGCTCGTCGCGCTCTGCGCCGTGCCGGCGCTCGCGGGCTGGAAGGAAGTGCCCGTCGACGTCGCGGTGCCGGCGCGGCTCAAGCTCGAGCCCACCGACAAGATCCTCGTCGCGCTGTTCCGGGCCAACCCGCACCCGCGCCTCGACCTCGGGCTCGAACTGAGCCAGTGGGTGCGGCGCGAGCTCGCGCGGCAGACGCCGTACACCGTGCTCGACGTGCCGCCGCCGCCGATCCCCGAGCAGCGGCCCGAGAAGCTCGCCGTCAACGACGTGTTCTGGCGCCGCATGGGCGAGGACTTCCACGCCGACGTGATCGTGGCCGGCGTGGCCGAGTTCCGCATCGAGGACCGGTCGGGGTACGTGACGCGCGACATCGAGAGCCCGATCACCGGCCAGACGGTGCGCCAGACGGTCTACGCCGAGCGCAAGGGCTTCCACCTCAGGATCGAGATCTTCTTCCTGAAGGGCGACAACGGCGCGCTGCTCCTCGCCGACACGTGGACCGAGGATCGCACCCTCGATTCCGGCTCGGGACAGGGCGAGGACCTGCAGGAGCTCTACGACATGCTCGAGCAGATGCGCCCGCGGCTCCGCGGGGCGCTGCTCCCCACCAAGCTGCAACAGCCACGCTTCATCTGGGTCGACTGAAACACTTTCAGTGAGGCGATGATGAAGACTACGTGTCGCGCCCTCGTCCTGCTGGCGCTCGTGCTCCTGTTCGCGACGCCCGCTTCGGCCCAGTTCGGCCAGAACAAGATCACCTACGGCAAGTTCAAGTGGAACGTGTACCGCTCGCCGCACTTCGACGTGCACTACTACGTCGAGGAGGAGTCGCAGCTCGAGGAGCTGGTCTCCGAGGCGGAGAGCGCGTACCTCGACCTGTCGCGGCGGCTCGACCACGAGATCAAGTTCCGCATCCCGCTGATGCTCTACCGCACGCACGCGGAGTTCGAGCAGACCAACATCCAGCTCGAAGAGATCGACGAGTACGTCGGCGCGTTCGCGGAGCCGTTCCAGAACCGCATGGTCGTGCCGATCGACACGCCCTCGGACAAGCGCTTCACGACGATCCGCCACGAGCTCACGCACATCTTCGAGTTCGACATCCTCTACGCCGGCTCGCTGCGCCGGACCCTGCGCAGCAACCCGCCGGCGTGGCTGATGGAAGGCCTCGCGAGCTACCTCGGCGACGACGAGGACAGCTTCGACCAGATGATCATCCGCGACGCTGTGGTCAACAACGAGGTGCCGACGCTCGAGCAGCTGCGCTACCCGGAGTTCCTCACCTACCGCTTCGGGCACGCGATCTTCGACTTCATCGAGACCAACTACGGCGCGCAGGGCCTGCGCACGTTCCTGTTCGAGTTCCGCAAGGTCCTGCTCACGACCTCGCCGGAGAAGGCGTTCCAGGACGCCTTCGGCCTGTCCGCGGAGGCGTTCGACCGGCGCTTCGCGCGCTTCCTGCGCCAGCGCTACCTGCCCGTGCTGACCGAGAAGCGCGCGCCCGAGGACTACGGCAAGGAGGTCGGCAAGCCCGAGCGCCGCGGCCAGCGCGAGCGCGTGGCGCTGTCGCCGGCGATCTCGCCGTCGGGCGACCTGATCGCCGCGCTCGCCGTCCCGAAGAACAAGCTCGACGTCGTGATCCTGTCGGCCAAGGACGGCAAGCTGATCCGGAACCTCACCAAGGGCTTCACGACGAAGTACGAACACCTCTCGTTCGACATCTTCAGCCGCAACCTCGCCTGGTCGCCGGACGGCGACCGCCTGGCGTTCTTCGTCAAGAAGGAGTCGTGGCGCGAACTGCTCGTGTACGAGGTGCTCACCGGGCGGCTCGACACCAAGGTCGCGTTCAAGGACATCGCCGACTGCGCCTCGCCCGCGTTCGCGCCCGACGGGAAGTCGGTCGCGTTCTCCGGCAACCGCGACGGCGTGTGGGACATCTTCCGCTACAACTTCGACTCGAAGACGATCGACAACCTGACGCAGGACGAGTACTACGACACCGACCCGACGTGGTCCGCCGACGGCAGGACGCTGCTCTACAACCGCCGCATCGGCGCGTTCGCGAAGATCTTCTCGGTCGAGGCCGGCGCGCCGGAACGGAAGGTGCAGCTCACCGCGGGCGCCGCCTCGGACATCTCGCCGGCCTACTCGAAGGACGGCAAGACGGTCTACTTCTCGTCGGACCGCGGCGAGTACGGCGTGTTCAACATCCACCGGCTCGACCTCGCGACCGGGCGGATCGAGCGGCTCACCGACCTGACGACGGGCGCGTTCACGCCGTCCGAGATGACGCCCGCCGACGACGGGACGAAGCAGCTCGCGATCGGCTCGTTCTTCGGCGGCCAGTTCCGCGTGTTCAAGATGAAGACGGCGGGAACCGAGGTCGACCGCGCGATGAAGGTCGGCGAGACCGAGCCGCAGACCTCGCCGCTCGCGCCGTCCCGCCGCGCCGCGTTCCGCGAGGCCAACCGCGCGCGGGCCAAGGCCGACGCGCCGCCGCCGGTCTTCGGCACCGCGAAGCCGGCGCGCCCCGACCAGCCGCCGCCCATGCCGGAGCCGCCCGCCCCCGCCAACGAGGGCGGCAAGGACAAGGAGGCGCCCGCACCCCCGGTGGCCCCGGCGGCGCCGCCGCCCGACAAGCCGGACGCCGACCTGCGGCCGTTCAAGGCCCCGCTCCAGCTGGGCCTCGATCCGTCGCGCAAGTCGCCCTACAAGGTGCACTTCGCGCTCGACGCGCCGCAGGTCGCGGCGGGGGTCGCGAACGACGGTACGATCCTCACCAACGTCGTCCTGAACTTCACCGACCTGCTCGGCAACCAGCGCATCGGCATCGCCGCGTACTCGGTGTCGAGCTTCAGCAACATCGACGTCACTTACGTCAACCTCACGCGGCGCTTCGACTGGGGCGCGCGCCTGTTCGACTACCGCGACTACTACGTCGTGAGCGACCTGTCGTCCTCGCAGCGCGTGCAGCGCGCGACGCGCCTCACGCAGCTGTCGGCGTTCGCGTGGTACCCGCTGAACCGCTACTACCGCATCGAGGGCGCCTTCGGCTACGGGCAGCGCCGCCTCGACTACCCGACGCTCGCCGACCCCGGCAACCCCTTCAGCCCGATCTCGTTCCAGTCCTACTCGGACGACTACCCGTTCGCCAGCGTCGCGCTGGTCGGCGACACCACGCGCTACCAGGCGTGGGGGCCGTACCAGGGCTACCGCTTCCGCGTGGACCTCGAGACGCTGCACTTCACCGCCGGCGACAGCAAGGGGGACAACGTCACGACGGCGTCGATCGACGTGCGCAAGTACATGCACGTGACCGCGCGCTCGCTCGTCGCGCTGCGCGTGGCGGCCGTCAAGCAGAGCGGCCAGCGCGGCGCGGTGTACGCGCTCGGCGGCCTCAACCAGCTGCGCGGCTACGACTTCCGCGAGTTCTTCGGGACCAACGTCCTGTACGCCAACTTCGAGTACCGCTTCCCGCTGATCGACTTCCTGCAGTGGGGCTTCGGCATGCCGATGGGTCCGTTCCGCGGCTTCCTGTTCGCGGACTACGGCACCGCCTGGTTCGACGACACGAACCACCTCGTGTGCGACGACTACGTCAACTTCACGAACTGCTCCGTCCAGCGCGGCAAGGCCGCCTACGACAACCTGCTCGGCACGCTGCGCGCGTACTCGACGAAGACCGCCGACGGCCACTGGCAGGACATCCACGGCTCGATCGGCATGGGCTTCAACGTCCCGGTCTTCGGGCTGCCGTTCACGTGGGCCTTCGCCAAGAAGTACGACGGGAAGGAATTCAGCGGCTACTCGTCCAGCTTCTACATCTACTGGGACTGGTGAAGCCGTTACAATGGCCCGGTGATCAGGTTCGACAACGTCACGAAGCGCTACCGCTCGCAGGAGGCGGCGCTGCGGGACGTGTCGTTCGAGGTAAAGGACGGGGAGTTCGTGATCGTCACCGGGCCGTCCGGCGCGGGAAAGTCGACGCTCCTGCAGCTCGTGTCGCGTGAACTCCTTCCCACCAGCGGGCGCGTCGAGGTCGACGGGCGCGACCTCGGGGCGCTGTCGTTCTGGAAGGTGCCGCAGCTGCGTCGCCGGATCGGGATCGTGTTCCAGGATTTCCGGCTGCTGCCGCGGCGGACCGTCGGCGAGAACGTCGCGCTCGTCCTGCAGGCGCTGTCGTGGCCGGGCGACCGCCGGCGCGGCCGCGTGCGCCGCGTGCTGGAGTGGGTCGGGCTCGCGCACCGGCTCGACGACTGGCCCTCGATGCTGTCCGGCGGCGAGCAGCAGCGCGTCGCGATCGCGCGCGCGCTGGCGCCCGAGCCGCGGCTGCTCCTGGCCGACGAGCCGACGGGTAACCTCGACGCCGGGCTCTCGCTCGACATCCTCGCCCTCCTGCGCGAGATCCACTCGCGCGGCACGACGGTCGTGCTCGCGACGCACGACGTCACGCTGATCGAGCGCGCGGCGGTGCGCGTGCTGCACCTGCGTGCGGGCCGGCTCGACCGCGACACGGGGGCGCGCGCATGATCGCGATCCTGCGCGGGGCCGTGTTCGCGCTGCGCACCGCGGTGCAGGACGTCAGCCGGCGCCCGCTGTTCTCGCTGCTGTCGATCGCGGCGATGGGCGCGGCCGCGTTCGTGCTCGGCGGGTTCCTCCTGGTTTCCGCGGGGGCGCGCAGCGTCTACGCGCGGCTCGCCGCGCAGACGGTGATCGAGGTCTACCTGCGCCCCGACGCGGGACCCGAGGCGGTCGCGGACCTCGAGCGCACGCTGGCGCGCTTTCCCGAGGTCGCGCGCGTCGAGCGCGTCAGCCCCGAGGCCGCGCTCGCCGAACTGGGCAAGCTGTACCCCGACATGCGCGACGTCGACACGCTCCTCGGCGGCAATCCCCTGCCCGCGTCGCTGCGCGTCCTGCCGCGCGTGCCGGACCCGGCGGCGCTCGCGGGCGTGATGCGCGCGGCGCGCAGTCACGCGGCCGCGCTGTCGGTGCGCTACGACCGCGAGTGGCTGCAGGCGCTCGCGCGCGCGGGCGAAGGCCTGCGGCTCGCCGCACTCGCGGGGTCGACGCTCCTGATCCTCGCGGGGCTGGTGACGATCGGCAGCGTCGTGCGGCTCGCCCTCGACGACAAGCTCGACGAGGTGCGCCTGCTGCGCCTCGCCGGCGCGCCGATCTCCTTCGTGCTCGCCCCGGTGCTGGTCTCGGGCGCGCTCCTCGGCGGCGCCGGCGCGACGCTCTCGCTCGCCGCGCTCGAGGCGGCCCGCTCGTGGGTCTCGGGGTGGAGCTCGGGCACGCCGCTCGACGCGCTGGTCACGACGGCCGTGTCCTCCGGCCTGCCCTTCGCGACCGCGCTGACGCTCGTCGGCCTCGCCGCCGCGGCGGGCGCGCTGTCGGCCGGCTTCGCCGCCGGCCGCGCCGCCGTCAGCGCGTAGTCTCGTCGCTCACGTCGTCGTCCGCGGGATCGTCGGGGAGGTCGAGCAGCCGCTCGCGGCGGCGTGACCGCGCGCGCGCGACGGCCGCCAGCGCGAGCACGCCGAGCACGATGTTGGCGAGCGTGCCCGCGAAGATCAGCGGCGCGAGCACGTAGCGGCCGCGCAGCGATCCGCGCCAGTCGTCCTCGAGCGCCCGCGGGGCGATGCCGTAGGCGATCGTGAACGCGCGCTCGAAGTCCGCGCCGTCGGCGAGCGCCTGCACGAGCCGCCGCGGCGCGCCGCGTTGCGCACCCTCCTGCGCGTAGTCGAGGAACGAGAGCGACGTCGCGTACGCGGCCCGCGCGCCGGCCCCCGTGTCCGGCCACGCGTCGTCGAGGGCGGCGAGCCGCGGCGGGTCGCCGAGCACGGTCATGCGCGCGAGCTCGAACGCCTCGTGCCACGACAGCGCGCGCTCGACGCTCATCGCCACGCCCTCGTCGAACCAGCGCGGGAGCACGCGTCCCGGCACGGCGGCGTGCAGGACCAGGTGCGCGGCCTCGTGCGCCAGCGCGCCGCGCAACCCGTCGTGACCGAGCACCTCGAGCCGGTCCCCGAACAGGAGGATGCGCCCGCGCGCGGGCTCCGCGAGTCCCGCCGCCCAGTACGGCACCGCGTCGAGCCCGAGCGCGCGCGCCTCGTCCGGCGTGCGCGGCGCGCGCTCGGCGACGACGACCTCGATCCGCGGCGGCGCGGCCAGGCCCAGGCGCAGGGCCACGCGGCCCACGATCCCCGGCGCGTCCTGCGCGAGGTCGCGCGCGGCCGCCGCCGCGTGCGCGTCCGCAGGGGCGACGTGAACGTTCGGGAAATCGGCCGAGGGCCAGGGGAGTTCGGCGCCGCCGGCGGGCCACACCGCCAGCGCGAGCGCCGTGACCACGACGAGGGCGACGACGACGGAGCCGGTCCGGCTCACCCCAGGAGCCGCTTCAACGTCTCGTTCACCGTCCCGGGGTTCAGCCCGCGTGCACGCTTCATGACCTGCCCGACGAGGAAGCCCAGCACGGCCGCCTTGCCGCCGCGGTACTCGGCGACCTGCGCGGGGAACGCCGCGACGACCTCCGCGCACGCGGTCTCGATCGCCGCCGTGTCGGTCACCTGCACGAGGCCGCGCCGCGCGACGATCGCCGCGGGCTCGTCGCCGGTGCGCCAGGCCTCGTCGAAGACCTCCTTCGCGGCCTTGCCGGTGATCGTTCCGTCCTGCACGAGGCGCACGAGCGCGCCGAGCCGGGCGGCGGAGAGCGGCGCGGACTCCGGATCGCGGCCGTCCTCGTTGAGCCGGCCGAGCAGCTCGGTGAGGACCCAGTTCGCGGCCGCGCGCGGCGCGCCCGACGCGGCGGCCGCGGCCTCGAAGTAGAGCGCGAGCCCGGGCTCGAGCGTCAGGCGGTGCGCGTCGGCCTCCGGAACGCCCCACTCCGCGACGTAGCGGTCGCGCTTCGCGTGCGGCAGCTCCGGCAGCGCGACCGCGGCCTCCTCGCGCAGGGCCGCCGAGACGACCAGCGGCGGCAGGTCCGGGTCGGGGAAGTAGCGGTAGTCGTGCGCCTCCTCCTTCGAACGCATCGGCACCGTCACCCCCGCGGCCTCGTTCCACAGCCGCGTCTCCTGCACGACCGCGCGGCCCGCGGCGAGGTCCTGGCCCTGCCGCGCGATCTCGTGGGCCAGAGCGCGGCGCACGTGGCGGAACGAGTTGAGGTTCTTGATCTCGACCCGCGTGCCCCACGGCGTGCCCGGCTCGTGCAGGGAGACGTTCGCGTCGCAGCGCAGCGAGCCCTTCTCCATGTCGGCGTCGCACACGCCGGTCGCGCGCAGGATCGACTTGAGCCGCTCGAGGTACAGGTACGCCTCGTCGGGGTCGTGGATCTCCGCGCTGGAGACGATCTCGGCCAGCGGGACGCCGCAGCGGTTGAGGTCCACGCCGGTCTGCCCGTCGAAGCCGTCGTGCACCGACTTGCCCGCGTCCTCCTCGAGGTGCACACGGAGCAGCGGGACCTCGCGCGGCGTGCCGCCGGGCGGCTCGATGCGGACCGACCCGCCGGTCGCGATCGGCCGCTCGTACTGGCTGATCTGGTAGCCCTTCGGCAGGTCGGGGTAGAAGTAGTTCTTGCGCGCCCAGACCGAGACGTCGTGGACCGTGGCCCCGACCGCGAGGGCGAAGCGCACGCCCAGTCGCACCGCCTCGCGGTTGGCGACCGGGAGCGCACCGGGCAGCCCGAGGCAGACCGGGCACACGCGGCTGTTCGGGGCGCCCCCGAATGCTGCAAGGCAACCGCAGAAGAGCTTCGTCCGGGTCCGGAGCTGGGCGTGGACCTCGAGCCCGATCACCGCGCGCAAGTCGTGCATAACGCACAGGTTGAGGCCCGCCCGAGGGGCGGTCAAGCGGGCCGCGGCGGATCGCGACGACACGATCGCGCTCTGCTAACATCCTGCGGTCGCATCCCCAACCGACACGAGGTCCCGATGAACCGCACGCTGCTCGTCCGTCTCGCGTCCGCGCTGCTCGTGCTCTTCACCCTCCCCGCCCTGGCCGGCCGGCTCTCCGACCTGCCGTGGGACGACGCCATCCCGAGCCTCGTCCGCGGCGGGGTGAAGTCCGCGATCTGGAAGGAATCCAACAAGCTCACGGAGGAGAAGAACAGCGAGGGCAAGTCGTTCGTGCGCGTCTTCTCCGCGGCCGACGACGTGACGGTGCTGCCCGACGGCACCGCGGAAACGCACCTCACGATCCAGCGCATGCTCGCGGACAAGATGGTGACCGAGCGCTGGCGCTACGTGCTCAAGAAGGGCGATCCCGACTGGGACATCGTCGAGCGGACGAAGATCGACCAGGCCGACGACTTCCTCTTCAACAAGATCGAGAAACCCGAGACGGCCACGCGGTCGTCCAAGGCCTTCAAGTTCACGCACGACCTCCTCTCGCTCGAGGTCGACCCGGGCGTGTACATCATGTCGTGGCTCGGGGACAAGCCGCGCCGCATCGGGATCTCCGCCCGCGGCCACGTCACGATCAAGCCGGTCGACGACTACGAGGGGATGTTCTTCGAGCGCCGCTTCGGCAAGCGCGGCCTCGACAGCGACGTGACCGAGGTCGTGTTCGACTTCCACGTCGCCAACGGGACCTTCGTGGACCTGGTCGGGTACCAGCCCTCCGCTCCGGCCTCCTCGAGCGGCGACTCCGGCCTCAAGGACCTCTACGAGCGCGCCGCGCGCCTCACCAAGGGCAAGGAGTGGACCCCGTACGTGTACTCGCCGCCCCCGCGCGACGAGTTCAAGGACGATTTCTCGATCGGGCTCAAGACGGTCGACAACGGCTGGGTCTGGTACAACTACTCGAAGACCGAGGTCAAGGAAATCAGCATCTACCGCGAGCGCGGCGGCCTGTCCCTGAGCAGCGACACGAACACCGGCTACGAGCAGGTCTCGTTCTACTACGCACCCGAGAGCCGCAAGCTGCCCCCCGTCGAGCGGGAGCGCCGGCGCGGGTTCCGCCTGCTCGACGCGACGCGGTTCGACGCCCAGTTCGACATCGACTCCGAAAAGTTCGTGGGCTACGTCGCGGCGCAGATCACGACGCTGCGCGACACGAAGACGCTCGAGTTCGCGCTGTCGGGCAACCCGTCGATCCGCCGCGTCACGTGGAACGGCAAGGACCTCATGTTCGTCCCCGTGCCGAGCCTCTTCTCGCGCGTGTACGGGTTCGAGGAGACGAACAACGAAACGCGCATCTACCTGCCGCAGGAAGTGAAGGCGGGAACGCGGCTCGACCTCGTCGTCACGTTCGACAGCCCCAAGATCGTGCGCATGTACAGCTCCGGGTTCTGGTACGTGGACCGCGGCGGGTTCCTCCCGTTCATGGGCGGGCTCGAAGAGGCGTCGTACATGCGCTTCGTGATGCGCACGAAGAAGGACTACGAGCACCTCTCGATCGGCTCGAAGATCTCGGAAGAGATCGCGGGCGACTACCGCTACACCGAGTGGAGCGCGGAGTCGGGCATCAACTTCCCGACGCTGATCATCGGCAAGTACTTCCCGGTGGTCACGCAGGACGGCAAGGGCTTCAAGGTCTCCGGCTACATGACGACGCAGAAGATCCCGCTGCCCGAGGAGTTCGCGCGCGAAGCGATGGACATCCCGGACCCGAACCGCGGCAACATGGTGCCGCAGGTCGAGCAGGCGACGTCGTCGACGAACTTCTACGCGAGCTGGCTCAACACGCCGTACCCGTTCAAGGACCTGAAGCTGATCGGCACGCCGGCGCAGTTCCTCTCCGCGCAGTCGCCGACCTCGATGGTGTACATCGCCGACCAGATCTTCTGGCCGCAGCAGGCGATCGCGACCGTGCTCCCCAAGTACATGGGGATCAAGTCGATCGACGCGACCTGGACCCAGGCCGTGACGGCCCACGAGGTCGCGCACCAGTGGTTCGGCGGACAGGTTTCGAACGTCAGCTTCTACCACTCCTGGTGGGTCGAGTCCCTGACCGAGTTCGCGTCGTACGTCTGGCGCAAGGCGGCCGGCGACAAGGTCGGCGCGAAGAACGCGATCACGTACTGGCGCACCAACGGCATGGCCTTCGACTGGCAGCGCGCGCTGATCGACGACCCCCTGCGGCGCGAGCCCAACATCCGCATGGGGCTCAGCTACTACACCAAGGGGCCGCTCCTGTTCCTGATGCTGAGCGAGTACTACTCCGAGGAGCGCCTGCTCCAGTACTTCCGGAACATCCTCACCAAGCACAAGGGCGACCTCATCTCCACGTACGACCTGCAGGTCGTGGCCGAGCAGACGTTCGGCGAGAAGATGGACTGGTTCTTCGACCAGTACATCCGCAACGTCGGCGTGCCGCAGGTCAGCTACAAGTTCGAGGCGCCGCGCCCGGCCGAGGACGGCAAGGGCTGGATCGTGACGGGCAAGCTGCGCCAGGACATCCTCCTGAAGGGCGAGCCGATGCCGGGGCGCGTGTTCAAGCACCTCCTGGTCCCGATCACGGTCGAGACCGAGAAGGGCGTCGAGAAGCAGAAGGTCTTCCTGGACACGCAGGAGCAGGAAGTGCGCGTCCGGTTCGAGTCGAAGCCCAAGGGCAGCCTCAAGATCAACGACAACGAGTACTGCTACCTGACCACGAAGGAGCTGTGACGCGCGTTTGTACGTGGCGTGACACCGGGGTGACATTCGCATGAACGGCCACGGCCGGGCGGGATTCCCGCCCGGCCGTTTGTTATGTTTCCGGCGCTTCGGGGATGAGGCTGGGCATGGACAAGACACGCATCGCGCTGGTCGAGGACGAGCCGGACATCGCGGAGGTGCTCCGGTACAACCTGCAGCGCGAAGGATTCGAGGTCGAGGTGTTCCCGCGCGGCGATACCGCCCTCGCCGCGATCCGCCGTCGCGCCCCGGACCTCGTGCTGCTGGACCTGATGCTCCCCGGACTCGACGGCCTCGAACTCTGCCGGCTCCTGAAGCGGGAAGCGAAGACGGCCACCATCCCCCTGATCATGCTGACGGCGCGCGGCGAAGAGACCGACCGCATCGTCGGGCTCGAACTGGGGGCCGACGACTACGTGCCGAAGCCGTTCAGCCCGCGCGAGGTGGTGCTGCGGATCCGCGCGGTCCTGCGCCGCCGCTCCGGGGAGGGACCGGAGACGGAGACGACGGCCCCGGTTCTCGAGGCGGGTGCGGTGCGGCTGCACCCGGACGCGTTCCGGCTCGAGGTCGCCGGCACCGACGTCGTCATGACGGCCACCGAGTTCAAGCTGCTGCACTTCCTCATGTCCCGCGCGAACCGGGTCCAGACCCGCGACACGCTGCTCACCGAGGTCTGGGGCTACTCCGAAGGCGTGGACAGCCGCACGATCGACACCCACGTCCGCCGGCTGCGGCGCAAGCTCGGTCCGGAGGCTGCGCGGATCGAGACCATCGTCGGGGTCGGCTATCGGTTCCGCTCCTGATCCGCAGGTGCGGAAATCAGGAATAAATACGAAACACCGGGAACAGAAACTGACACTGAGAACTGATTTATTTTCATGAAAATTGTGCGGTGACGACGCCCCCCTCACTAACGTGTTCGGGATAGGGTCGTGGTATAAACCGCGCAAAACCGGGATCGATCGACTCTTAATGGGAGAGAGCACATGCGCCTGAAACTTCTGGTCGCAGTCCTGATCGGCACCTTCCTGCTCGGGGGCATCGCGGCGCTTGCGGCGGACGACGCCCCGAAGCCGGAGACCAAGATCACCGTTCGTGTCTTCGCCGACTTCACCTGGAAAGAGATCAAGAGCGACACGGGCTACAAGACCGACGCGAGCGGCATCGGTCCCGACGTGAAGCGGTTCTACCTCGGCGTCGGCACCAAGTTCGACGCGCACTGGTCGGCCCAGTTCCTGAGCGACATCGGGGACCAGACCGCGTCGAAGTACGACGTCTACATCAAGAACGCGTACATCCAGTACACGTCCAGCCCGGCCTTCAACGTCCGTATCGGCGCCACGACGAACCCCTGGGAAGCGTGGGAAGACGGCACCGGCCTCCAGAACACGCGCTACATCGAGGCCCCCCCGACCGACCGCCTCGGCCTCGCCAACTCCGCGGACTGGGGCCTGCACTTCCTCGGCAAGTCGGGGATGGTGGGCTACCAGGTGTCCCTCGTGAACGGCAAGGGCTACAGCATCACGACCCGCACCAAGACCGTCGACTTCGAAGGCCTGTTCACCGTCGCCCCGACCAAGGAGTTCCAGATCGGCCTCGGCGGCTACTCCGGCAAGCGCGGCTACGAGACCGAGAACTTCGGCGCGAGCAACACCGCCTCGCGGCTCGACATCGGCGCGATCTACAAGAACGACACCTTCGGCGTGTTCGGCGAGTACTGGACCGCGAAGAACTGGAACAACGTGACCCCGACCAGCGCGACGGTCGCCGTGAAGGACGACAAGTGCGACGGCTTCGCCGGCACGGTCCGCTTCAACTTCAACCCGAAGCTCGGCCTGTTCGCCCGCTACGACCAGAACAAGCCCTCGAAGGACCTGTACAGCGACGTGAAGAACACGCTCGCCATCGCGGCCCTCGAGTACCGCCCGATCAAGGGCGTGGCCGTCTCCCTGGTCTACAAGCAGGACAAGTGGGACAACGTCACCGTGTCCGGCGACGGCAACACGACGAGCAACGGCGCGGCGGCGTTCACCGGCTTCAGCAGCGGGTTCTCGTTCTACAAGTCGACCTACATCACCCCGTCCCTGTACAAGGCCGGGAACAACGTGAAGGCCCAGGAGATCGGGATCTTCTGCCTGTACGACTTCTGATCCGATCGGACGTCCGCACCGGCGGGGCGCGCTTCGGCGCGCCCCGTTTTGTTTCGCGGCCCGTCGTCACACGCCCGTCACCTTCGTGACACGGGCGACCTTGTCACATCGATGTCACAGCGATGTGTCATGCGCGTTGCACGCGCGGCGCAGGATCCCGCCTCGTGAACAGGAGGCAAGACACATGATCCGTCCGCTGACGCTCGTCGCCGTCGCCGCCGTGGCGATCGCGCCCCCCGCCCTCGCCCAGGCCATCAAGGTCGATCCGAAGCTCGCCGAGTACAAGAAGGTCTCCGGCGTCGCCGGCAACCTCAACTCCGTCGGCTCCGACACGCTCAACAACGTGATGACGATGTGGGCCGAACAGTTCACCAGGCAGTATCCGAACGTGAAGCCGCAGATCGAGGGCAAGGGCTCCTCGACCGCGCCGCCCGCGCTGATCGCCGGGACGTCCCAGCTCGGCCCCATGAGCCGCCTGATGAAGGACTCGGAAGTCGACGAGTTCGAGAAGAAGTTCGGCTACAAGCCGACCCCGGTCGCGGTCGCGATCGACGGCCTGGCGGTGTGGGTCAACAAGGACAACCCGATCAAGCAGCTCTCGATGAAGGACGTCGACGCGGTGTTCTCGAAGACGCGCGCCTGCGGCGGTGCCAAGGACTTCGCCACGTGGGGCGACCTGGGCCTCACCGGGGAGTGGGCCGACAAGCCGATCAGCCTCTACGGCCGCAACTCGGCGTCCGGCACCTACGGCTACTTCAAGGAGCACGCGCTCTGCAAGGGTGACTACAAGGACTCGGTGAAGGAACAGCCGGGCTCCGCCGCGGTCGTGCAGGGCGTGAGCAGCGACATGTACGGCATGGGCTACAGCGGCGTCGGCTACAAGACGTCGGGCGTGCGCGCCGTGCCGCTCGCCAAGAAGGACGGCGACGCCCCGATCAACGACGAAGCCGACAACATCTACAGCGGCAAGTACCCGCTCTCGCGCTTCCTCTACGTCTACGTGAACCGCGCGCCGGGCAAGCCGCTCGATCCGCTGGTCAAGCAGTTCCTGACGTTCGCGCTGTCGCGTGCGGGGCAGGAAGTGGTCGTCAAGGACGGCTATCTCCCGGTCACCGCGGTGATGGCGGAGAAGGAACTGAAGAAGCTCGACTGAACTCCCGGGCGGGTTACGGCGCCTTCGGCACCTAAACCCGCCCCTACATCTCCCGGGCGGGTTACGGC
>JABLTH010014969.1_pt1 | contig 22723 bp, 21 predicted proteins | sample 7875711 | NCBI WGS metagenome assembly JABLTH01 (sample SAMN14941262, study PRJNA633318) | bioreactor metagenome | isolation source: bioreactor | place: China | collected 2019-03-05 | reverse complement strand
GATGTTGGAGGTGTCGCCCTTGTCGCCGCTGCGCGCATAGGCGAGTTCGATGAGGGGCACCTCGCGCGTCGGGCCGGGCGGCAATGCAACGGAGGCCGGCGCAGCAGCGGATGCTTCCAACGCAGCGCCACCCGTCGGCACGGCAATGTCGAAGTCTTCCTCCCCCAGCAACGTCACGCGCGGCTGCACGCGCGCCTTGTCGATCAGGAAGGCGTATTGCTTGATGGCCGGCACCACGCTTGGCCGCCCGCCCGCGCCGGTCGTGCCGGGCGCCCACGACGTGCCGGCCGGGGCGATTTCGCGCGCGAACAGTTCCAACGCCTGCTTGTTCGGATGCGTCACCGCCAGCCACATCACCGATTCAAATCGCGGCACGTTCGGCTGATGCGGCCCGAACAGATACGCCGAACCGAGCGTCTCGATATGCGTTGCGCTGTAATCCGGCAGACCGAGTTGGCGGAACAGGCCGCGCGTGCGCTCCAGAATCGCCTCGGCGGTGCGGCGCGCCTTGCGATCGGCGTCGATGCCGACGACGGTGAGCTGACCCGTCGCGCGATAGCCGTCGGCATACGTTGCGCTCACCTTGTAGTCGGGCGTGGGCGCGAGGCCGCGTGCGCCGCGCACTTCGACGCGATGCTCGGCCGCCTGCGTCATCGTCACCTGCGTGAAGTCGCACACCACATCGGGCAGCACGTAGCGCGCCGGGTCACCGATTTCGTAGAGCAGTTGTTCGCCCACCGTCGCAGGCATCACCAGCCCGCCCGTGCCGTCGGGCTTGGTGACGATGAAGCTGCCGTCGGCCCGGCATTCGGCAATCGGGTAGCCGCTGTGTGCCCAGTCGGGCACGGCTTCCCAATCGGTGTGCAGTCCGCCCGCCCCCTGGCAGCCGCATTCAAGGATGTGCCCGGCGAGGCTGCCGGCGGCGAGCCGATCGTAGTCGTCGGTGGCCCAGTCGAAGTGGTGCATCAACGCGCCGAGCGTGACGGCGCTATCGACGCATCGCCCCGTAATGACAACCTGCGCGCCCGCATCGAGTGCCGCCTTGATCGGCAACGCGCCGAGGTACGCATTGGCGCTGACCACCTTGTCGGGCAAGGGGCGGCCGCTCTGCAATTCGCGCACACCTTCATCGCGCAGAGCAGGCAACAGCGACATGACGTCGTCGCCTTCCACCACCGCAATGCACACGCTCACGCCCAGCTCATCGGCCAACGCCTGCAGCGCGGCCGCGCATCCGCGCGGATTCACGCCGCCCGCGTTGGCGATGATGCGGATGTTCTGCGCCAGCGCATCCTTGAGCACCGCGCGCATCGCCACGCTCACAAAGTCGGTGGCGTAACCCAGCTCAGGGTTTTTCATGCGCGCGCTGGCCAGCAGCGACATGGTCAGCTCGGCCAGGTAATCGAAGACGAGAAAGTCGAGGCGGCCCGAGGCCACCAGTTGCAGTGGCCCGGTCACGCTGTCGCCCCAGAAACCGCTGGCGCCGCCGATGGAAACGGTGTCCTTGCGCATGTCAGCGCCCCGTCCAGTTGGGGGCGCGCTTTTCGCGAAAGGCGGCTTGGCCTTCCTGCGCATCTTCGGTCAGGGCGAACAGGCCGATCTGGCTTTCAGTGAACGCCATGGCCTGCTCGAAGCTGAGCGATTCCACCTGCTTGAGCGTGTACAGCCCGCGCCGGATGGCCGACGGCGATTTGTCGACCAGCCGCGCAAGCAGCGCATCGACTGCTTCGTCAAGCGCTTCTGGCTCGGCGACTTCGTTGACGAGGCCGGCGGCGAGCGCGCGGTCTGCGTTCATCGGTTCGCCCGTCAGGCACAACGCGTTCAGCACGCGGCGCGGCAACTGATGCTGCAGCACCGCCAACACCTGGGCGGGAAACACGCCGACCTTCACCTCCGGCAATCCGAACGTGGCGCTGCGGCTGGCCACCGCCAGATCGCACATCGCCAGCAAGCCCATGCCGCCCGCCATGCACGCACCGTTCACGCGGGCGATGAGCGGCACGGTGCAGCGGCGCGCCTGGCGAAACAGATCCGCCAGGGCCTGATGCGGCTGGGAATAGTCGAAGCGGAACGATTGGCCGCTTTGCAGATCGGCGCCGGCACAGAAGGCACGCGTGCCGGTGCCGGTCAACACCACGGCGCGCACGTCGGCGTCACGACCGGCGTTGGCCAGCGCGGCAGTCAGCGCTTCGAGCACGGACGCGTTGATCGCGTTGCGGCGGTCTTCGCGCTGAATGGTCAACCACAGCGCTTGGCCGCGCCGCTCGATGAGGAGTTCCGGGTCCATGCTCGCCTTGAAAAGGGATTCGGTTGGACAGCCTGCCCGGCAATACTAAATCATTTGCTTGAAAAAATGAAAGCGTTCGGGTGCCGTAGCGCTCAACAATTTTCTACAGCGCCGCCGGATGGTCGTAACCCCATGATTTATATGACGATCCCACTGCGGCCGTAAGCAATTCGCCAGCTGGCGCGTTGACTCGTTCACATGCAAACAATAACAATTCTCATTTACAACAAGCATGTGACGAAAACTTTCAGGGGAGTGTCACCACGTCATGTCCGCAGCACAGATCGAACGCAAGCGCACCGAACATTCGGTGGTGGGTTACCTGACCGGCGCGATGAGCTTCGCCGTGGCTTCAGCACCGGCGCTGGCCGACACGAAGAAAGACGCCGTATCCGCCACCCTGCCCGAGCAGACCGTGACCGGCACCAACGGCTTCAAGACGGATACCGCCTCAGGCGCCAAATTCACTGCGCCGCTGCTCGATACGCCCAAGTCCGTCACGGTGATCCCCGCAGAGGTGTTGCAGGGCACCGGCTCGGTCACGCTCACCGAGGCGCTGCGCACGGTGCCGGGTATTGCGTTTGGCGCCGGCGAAGGCGGCAACCCTGTCGGTGATCGCCCGTTCATCCGCGGCTACGACGCGCAGGCCAGCACTTTCCTCGACGGGCTGCGCGACATCGGTGCGCAATCGCGCGAGATGTTCAACGTGGAATCGGTGGAAGTCATCAAGGGGCCGTCGGGCGCGTATGAGGGGCGCGGCGCGGCCGGCGGGGCGGTCAACATCGTCACAAAAGCGCCGAAGCTTGAGCACTTCACCGAGGGCACGCTGTCGGTCGGCAACGCGGCCTACAAACGCGCCACGGCCGACGGCAACTACCAGATCGGCGAGCATGCGGCGTTCCGCCTGAACGCGATGGTGCACGACGCCGCCGTTGCCGGCCGCGACGTGACGAGCTTCAGCCGCTGGGGCATCGCGCCGTCCATCGCCTTTGGGCTGGGCACGCCCACGCGCGCCACGCTGTCGTACTACCACCTGCAATCGAACGACACGCCGGACACCGGCATTCCGTACAACAACGGCACGTTCAACCGCCGCACGGACGGCCGACCGCAACTGTTCGGCCCCGGCGACGGTGCGCCCGTGAATGTCGACCGCAACGTCTACTACGGCCTGTCGCGGGACTTCCGCCGCGACCGCGCTGACATGGGCACCTTCACGCTGGAGCACGATGTGTCGAGCGCGCTGAAGCTGCGCAACACCACGCGCATCGCCCGCACCAGCCAGGACACCATCTGGACGCAGCCCGACGACAGCCAGGGCAACATCTACTACGGCATGGTCTGGCGCCGCACCAATTCGCGATACTCGGTGGCCAATACCGTCGCCAACCAGACGGAAGCAACCGGCAAGTTCGAGACCGGCGGCTTCAAGCACAGCTACGCCGCGGGTCTGGAGTTCTCGCGCGAGCGCAGCCGCAACGACACCTACGCCGTAGCCACCGGCAGCAATCGCTGCCCCAACGGCATCGGCGCGGCGGGCGGCTACAACTGCACGGATCTCTTCAACCCAAACCCGAACGACCCCTGGGCCGGCAGCATCAGGCTCAGCAACAATCCAGCAGAGACGACGGTGCGCACGCAATCCGCCTACGTGTTCGACACGATCGAGCTGTCGCCGCGCTGGCAGGTCAACGGCGGGCTGCGCTTTGATCGCTATTCGGCATCGGCCACCACGTCGGCCAATGCGCAGGGCGTGCGTTCGACCTTCTCGCGTGACGACAACCTGCTGAACTACCAGCTCGGCCTGGTGTTCAAGCCTGTGCAGAACGGCAGCATCTATGTGGCGTATGGCACATCGTCGACACCGTCGGGCTCGGTGGCGGGCCAGGGCGCCGATACCAGCGCGCTCACGCCGGACCGCTCGGGCAATCGCGGCGACGTGCTCTCTCCGGAAAAGAACCGCGCCTACGAAGTCGGCACCAAGTGGAACGTGCTCGACAGCAAGCTTGCGCTGACGGCTGCGATCTTCCGCATCGAGACGACCAACGCCCGCATCGTGCAGCAGGACGGCACCGCCGCCATGGCCGGCAACAAGCGCGTCGATGGCTTCGAGCTGGGGTGGTCGGGCGCGCTGACCAACCGCTGGCAGGTGTTCGGCGGTTACACGTATCTGAAGAGCGAACTGCGCAACAACGGCGGCGCGGGCGCAGCTTTCGGTGGCACCAATGGCACGGCCTTCCCCAACACGCCGAAGAACAGCTTCAGCCTGTGGACGACGTATCAGCCGATGCCGAAGTTCACGCTGGGCGGCGGCGCGTATTACGTCTCGAAAGTGTGGGGCAGCACAAACCCCGCCAACCCGAAGTGGGTGCCGGCGTACTGGCGCTTTGATGCCATGGCCGCATACCGCATCGACAAACACACCACCCTGCAGCTGAACGTGCAGAACGTGTTCGACAAGGTGTACTTCAACCAGGCATATGCATCGCATTACGCATCGCTGGCACCCGGCCGCACGGCCATCCTGACGTTGGGCATCCGCTACTGATGCCGGCTGAAGCTGCAGCCACCGCTGCCGATGCGGCGGTGGTCGATGCGATCCACGCCGTGCTGACCGGCCCCGCTGAACGCGCCGCGCGCTGGCTGGCCGCCGCCGCCCGGCGCGGGCACACCGAAGCGCAGGCCATCTTCGGCCAATGGCTGCTCGATGGCCGCGGCGTCGAACGCAACCCGGGCGAAGCGCTGTTCTGGTTCAAGACGGCCGCGCTATCGGGCCACGCCATGGCCGCCAACATGCTCGGTCGCTGCTACGAGCATGGGTGGGGCGCACCGGCCTGCGACAAGACCGCCACGCACTGGTACGCCCGCGCCGCTTCTGCCGGCCTCGACTGGGGCCAGTACAACTATGCGACGAGCCTGCAGCTCGGACGCGGCATTCCGGCTGAGCGCACGCGCGCCTTCGCCTTCTTCCTGGCTGCCGCCGCGCAAGGCCACGCCAAGTCAATCAACGTGCTCGGCGGCTTCTATGAAGACGGCTGGGAAGTCGAGACTGACACCGCGATGGCCTTGCGCTGCTACCTGCGCGCCGCAGAGGGCGGTGACTTCCGCGGGAAGTTCAACGCTGCACGCCTGCTGGCAATCACCGACTGCCCCGACGAGGCCCGCGCCTGGATGCAAGCCGTACCGCACACAGCCACACCGGCCTTCCTCGCGAAGGCGCATGACTTTCTTGCCGGCCACCCCGATGCGCGTTTGCGTGCGCTGGCCCGCGTGCTGACCATCCCATCGCCATGTTGCTGAAGATTCCCGCCGTCCTCACCAAGGAACAGGTCGCGCAGTGCCGCGCCACGATCGATGCTGCCGAGTGGGTGGACGGCAAGGTCACGGCTGGCGCGCAGTCGGGCCAGGTGAAGCACAACATGCAGCTGCCCGAAGGCTCGCCAGCCGCGCGCGAGGTCGGCAGCTTGATTCAGGATGCGCTGTCCGCCAATACGCTGTTCTTCTCGGCCGCGTTGCCGCTCAAGGTGTTCCCGCCGCTGTTCAATCGCTACGCGGGCGGCCAGACCTTCGGCAACCACGTCGACAACGCCGTGCGCCACCTGCGTGGCACCGATTTCCGCATCCGCAGCGACCTCTCCTGCACGCTGTTCCTGACCGAGCCTGAAGACTACGACGGTGGCGAACTCGTCATCGATGACACCTTCGGCGAGCACGGCGTCAGGCTTGCGGCGGGCGACATGGTGCTCTACCCCAGCAGCAGCCTGCACCGCGTCACGCCCGTTACACGCGGCGCACGCGTCTGCTCGTTCTTCTGGCTGCAGAGCATGGTGCGCAGCGACGCGCATCGCACGCTGCTGTTCCAGATGGATACGGAACTGCAGCGGCTGATGGGGTTGCTGGGTCAGGACGACGCATCGGTTATCGCGTTGACGGGGACGTATCACAACCTGCTGCGGGAATGGGCCGACGCTTAGGCGTGCGCGAGATACGCGTCAAGCCGATCAAACGTTCCGCCATATCCATCACCCAGCGATGACGTGCGCAAGTCATCAAAATACGCGCGCTCGGCGGGCGTTTCCCCAAACGGCTGGGCACGCAACTGAGCCGTCGTCACGCCGTCGCGCTCGGTAAAGGTGACATGGTTCTCGATCTCCAGCGGACACAATTCGCTGAACGGCGCACGCACAATGCCGCAATGTTCGTTGGCGAATGAATTCAGCCAGACGATGCGCTCGCCGGCAACGATCTCACGATAGTTGAAGCGACCCCACATGGGCGGCGCGTCGCCAAAGCGCATCGCGTAATGGAAGAAGCCGCCGGGCCGAAATTCGAGGCGCAGTGCTTCGATGGTGCAATCCTTCGGGCCCCACCAGCGCTGCAACTGCGCAGTTTCGCTCCAGGCCTGCCAAACGCGCTCGCGCGGGGCGTTGAACACACGGGTGATTTCGAACGCTGCATGCGCGGCCATCTGCTTATCGCTTGCGGTCATGACGTTTTCCTTTGGTAGGGGTGCGGTCGTCCGACTGCAGCAGCGTGTCAAGCCGGTCGAAGCTTGCCTCCCACACGTCGATGTAGTGGTCAACCCAGCTCGTCATCGCCTTGAGCGTGGTGATATCCAAGCGGCACGGTCGTGTCTGCCCGTCACGCCCGCGCGATATCAGACCGGCCGTTTCCAGCACTTTCAGGTGCTTGGAGATGGAGGGTTGCGCCAGATCGAACGGCTCTGCCAGTTCATTGACGGTTGCCTCGCCCGCCGCAAGACGGGCGACGATGGCGCGCCGCGTGGGGTCGGCCAGGGCAGCGAAGACAAGGTTCAGGTTGTTGGAAGACATTAAATAGCCAATCAGGAATATATCCTGATTGGAATATAGGAACCCCTGCCCGACCCGTCAAGCGAGAAATACCGCGATGCCCTCAGGCAAAGAAGGTGCGCATCTCCTCAAGCAACGCCTCCGGTGCCTCTTCCGGCACGTAGTGGCCGCAAGGCACCGTGCCGCCGCTCACGTCGTCCGCCACGGCACTCCACAGCTCCAACGGCTTGAAGCAGCGTTGGATCACACCGTGCTCGCCCCACAGCACGCGCAGCGGCACGCTCACGCGCTTGCCGGCGTCGCGGTCGGCGCGATCATGTTCGAGGTCGATGGTGGCGGCGGCGCGGTAGTCCTCGCACATGGCGTGCACGCAGGCGGGTTCGCGCATGGCAGCGGCGTAGGTCGCCATTGCTTCCGGGGCGAACGGTTCGAGCCCCGCGTGGCGCAGGCCCATCAGCTTGCCGATGTAGAAATCGGGCGTGGCGTTGATGAGCGTCTCGGGAAACGGCGCGGGCTGGATCAGGAAGAACCAATGCCAGTAAGCAGTTGCAAACGCCATGTCAGTGTGCTCGTACATCGCCAGCGTGGGGGCGATGTCGAGCAGCATGGCGCGCTCGACGTGCAAGGGGTGATCGACACACAGGCGATGCGCCACGCGCGCCCCGCGGTCATGCGCGCACAGCCGGAAGCGGCCGAAGCCGAGTGCGCGCATGACTTCCACCTGGTCCTGCGCCATGGTGCGCTTGCTGTATTCCGCGTGCCGGGCGCTGCCGGCCGGCTTGGACGAGGCGCCGTAGCCGCGCAGATCGGTCGCAACGACGGTGTAATCGCGCGCCAATTCATGCGCGACCTTGTGCCAGATCACATGGCTTTGCGGATGGCCATGCAGCAACAGCAGCGGCGGACCGCTGCCGCCGATCACCCCCGCGATCTCCACCCCGTTGACCATTTGGCGGAACGGACGAAAGCCGGGAAACAGCGCGGCGTCTGCAGCAGCGGTGGCGGCATCGATGGAAAGCGGCGTGGTCATGCAAGTCTCCGGTGATCAGTCGTGGGGGAAGCAATGCGTGGCGAATGCTCCGCATGCTAGCGCAGAGCGGGCACGCGCGTTGCGGCACCGTCCACTGCCGTTCCCTTCTTTCGCTTTCCCCTGATAAGGAGTTCGCCATGACCCCATTGCAAGACTTGCGCATCGCCATCCTCGTCGACGATTTGTTCGAGCAGGCCGAGCTGGCCAGCCCCAAGCAGGCGCTGGAAGACGCCGGTGCCAACGTCAGCATCGTCGCGCCGAAAGGCCCCAGCGTGACCGGCCTGCACCACGCCGACAAGGGCGATACCTTCAAGGTGGACCTGACGCTGGACCAGGCCAAGGCCGACGACTTCGATGGCCTAGTGCTGCCGGGCGGCGTCTTCAACGCTGATGCGTTGCGCGTCGTGCCGGCCGCACAGGCCTTCGTGAAAGCGTTCGAGCGCGCGCAAAAGCCGATCGCCGTGATCTGCCACGGGCCGTGGCTGTTGGTGTCTGCGGGCTTGGTGCGCGGGCGCACGCTGACGAGCTGGCCGACGCTGCAGGACGACATCCGCAATGCCGGCGGCATGTGGGTGGACCGCGAAGTGGTGGCCGACCGCAACTGGGTCAGCAGCCGCAAACCCGATGACCTGCCCGCCTTCAACCGCGCCTTCATTGAACTGCTGACGCAGCACGCCCACGTCTGAGCCCGGTGGATGACCGTGCACGGCGGGGTGCCGGATCGTTCCTATAATCGAACGACATGCCCTGCCCTGTTGTGCCGGTTTGCCAAACCAGGAGACGCCATGCCCGCCGCCAAGCACCTGCCGCCCGCGCTGCAGCACCTGACGCTGCCCGTGATCGGTTCGCCGATGTTCATCGTCAGCTATCCGGAACTGGTGCTGGCGCAATGCAAGGCCGGCATCGTCGGGGCGTTTCCGGCGCTCAATGCGCGCCCGGCCGAGGTGCTGGACGACTGGCTCACGCAGATGAACGAGGAACTGGCGGCATACCGCACGGCGCATCCGCACGAGGTGGTCGGACCGATCGCCGTCAATCAGATCGTGCACCACTCAAACGCGCGGCTGGAGCAGGACGTGGCCACGTGCGTCAAGCACAAGGTGCCGATCTTCATCACCTCGTTGCGCGCGCCGGTCAAGGAGATCCTGGATGCCGTGCATAGCTATGGCGGCATCGTCCTGCACGACGTGATCAACCTGCGCCATGCCGAAAAGGCACTGGAAGCCGGCGTCGACGGGCTGATCCTGGTGGCTGCAGGTGCGGGCGGACATGCCGGCACGCTGTCGCCCTTTGCGCTGGTGGGCGAGGTGCGGCGCATCTTCGACGGACCGATCGCGCTGTCGGGCGCCATTGCCACGGGCGATGCCATCCTGGCCGCGCAGGCCATGGGCGCCGACCTCGCCTATATCGGCACGCGCTTCATCGCCAGCCAGGAGGCCCACGCGGCGGAAAGCTACAAGCAAGCCATTTTGCGCGCGGCTGCATCGGACATCGTCTACACCAACCTTTTTACCGGCGTGCACGGCAACTACATCCGCGAGAGCATTGAACTGGCGGGCCTGGACCCGGCCGCCCTGCCGGAGGCCGACAAATCGAAGATGAACTTTGGCGACGGCAGCTCGCGCGCCAAAGCCTGGAAAGACATCTGGGGCGCGGGCCAGGGTGTCGGGCAGATTGCCGATCTGCCGCCGGCCGCCGACATCGTGGCGCGCTTGAAAGCCGAATACGACGCGGCAAAGTTGCGCCTCGCGCTGCACCTTCGCCTCTAGAAACCGCCTGCGCCCAGCCATGCGTGCGTGCCCCACCGCACTTGAATTGACTTGCGCTGGCGGCGCTTCTACATTCCAAAGATTCAAGACACGATATGCGTGGGGCTGCATGATCTGCCACCGCGCAACCGTATGCGCAAGCATCCTTGGGGGGATGTTCGACAGGCGTCTGCTTTCCTGTTGCGCGCACCGACGACAAAAGGAGAACAAGATGACGCACTGCCCTGCGCCCGCGCGCCCGCTTACCAAGCTGGCGGCTGTGGCGCTGAGCGTGGCGGCCTCGGCGCTTACCCTGGGCCTGACCGGCTGCTCCACCCAAAACGCCGCGACCACGGCACCGATCGAACAACGTCTGCCGCAACCGAACGAAGCGCTCGTGCGCTCGGCCTATGTCTACGCGTTTCCGTTGATGATGACCGACGCGCTGCTGCAGACGACGTCTGCGCTGGCGCCTGCCGGCACGTTCATGCACCAGCGCACGCTGGAAGACGAAGCCCTGCCCACCGGCGTGCGCGCCCGCGTGGACGTACTCGCCAGCAGCGCCTTCATTGATTTGCGGAACGGCCCGGTCGTCCTGAGCCTGCCCGACGCCGGGCGCCGGCACGTCTGGGTGGCACTGCACGACGGGTGGAACGACGTGTTCGAATCGCTCGGCAACCGCACCACCGGGGCGCGTGCCGCGCACTACGCCATCACGCCGCCGGGTTGGGACGGCACGCTGCCCACGGGCGTCAAGCAGATTGCCGCGCCGACCAGCCTCGTCTGGGTGGTGGCACGGACGCCGGTGGCCGGACCGCGCGACCTGAGCGCCGCACGCCGCATACAGGACCGCTACCGCATCACCCCGCTGGAGGCCTTCGGCAAGACCACCCCGCGCGAGGCCGAAGCCGGGGCAAAGGTGAACGCGGACAAGGCCACCGACCTCGACGTCAGCCTGGATGCCGCGCGCCGCCGCGTCACCGCGCTGGACGCCAACAGCTACTTCACGCGCTTTGCCGAGCTGCTGAAGGACAATCCGCCGCACGCGGCCGATTCGACGATGCTGCAATCGTTGCGTGATCTGGGCATCGTGCCCGGTGCGCCGTTCGACGCCAAGGCGGTAAGCGCCGCCAACCTGAAGGTGATGGACGCTGGTGTGGCAGCCGCACGCGAGACGCTGGCGCTCGCCGTCAAGCAGCCGCCCGTCACGCAGAACGGCTGGTTCATCCCGCGCATGGTCGGCGCCTACGGGCTGGATTACGCCCAGCGTGCCATCGTGGCGTGGAACGGTGGCGGCACCGACCTGCCGCAGGACATGCTCATCGCCACCGCCACGACCGACGCCAACGGCATGGCGCTGGACAGCACGCACCGCTACGTACTGCATTTCGAGCGCAACCAGCTCCCGCCCGAAAATGCCGGCTGGGCTGTCGCCGCCCTGTCGACTGTCGGGCAGCCCCGCCATGCGTCCGAACGCCGGGGCCTGCGCAGCGTGCTGAGCGAAGCAGATCGCCCGCGCCTGAACCGCGATGGCTCGCTCGACATCCTGATCCAGCGTGCTCCGCCCAACGGCATGCGCAACAATTGGCTGCCACCGCCCACCGGCCCGTTCCTGCTGCGCATGCAGCTGACCTGGCCCAAGGAAGCGGCACTCGACGCATCGTGGCTGCCGCCTGCCCTGCAGCGGCGGGACACAGCCATCCAATAGCCCCGGTAATAGCGGCCGAGCGCGTAATCAGGCCTCGGCCACCCGCACCACGAGCTTGCCGAAGTTGCGTCCTTCGAGCAGGCCGATGAACGCGGCTGGGGCGTTCTCCTCGCTCTCGCCACCGCGATGGCTCCCGCCGTCTGGGCAACGCACGACCCAGAGCGGGGTCACTAGGGTCGTGCCGCATATTCCAGTTTTCTAGATAAAATTTCTATTAAACTGGATCACATGGACATCCACCAACGTATCGCCCAGCGCCTGCGCGAACTGCGCGACGCCCAGGGCCTCTCGCTCGAGGCGCTGGCAGAACGCAGCCAGGTCAGCCGTTCGGCCATCTCCCTGATCGAACGCGGCCAGAGCAGCCCGACCGCAGCGGTGCTCGATCGGCTCAGTTCCGCGCTGGGCGTGACGCTTGCCTCGCTGTTCGAGGACAGTGCAGCGCCCGCCGTCGAGCCTTCGCCGGTATCACGCGCGGCGGAGCAGCCGGAGTGGACCGACCCCGCCTCCGGTTACGTGCGCCGCAACCTGTCGCCGGCGGCGCGTTCGCCCTTGCAGCTCGTCGAGGTGCACTTTCCCCCGGGCGAGCGCGTGGCCTACGACACCGGCGCGCGCGACGCCGAAATCCACCAGCAGGTGTGGATCATCGAAGGCACGATGGAAATGACCGTGGGCGACGCGCACTGGCGCCTCAATGCCGGCGATTGCCTGACCATGCGGCTGGACTGTCCGATCGTCTATCACAACCCCACGCGGCGGCCGGCCCGCTACCTCGTCGCGCTGACAACCGTATCCGCTGCCCACTGGAGGCCCTGATGACCGACACCCTGACCATTCGGCGCGTGGGCGCCAACGAGGCAAGCGCGTGTGTGGATGCGCTGGCCGATGTGCTGATCGATTGCGTGGCAGGCGGCGCGTCCGTCAGCTTCATGGCGCCGCTGTCGCAAGACAAGGCGCGGGCATTCTGGCGCGGGGTGGCCGCCGGCGTGGCGAAGGGCGAGCGCGCGCTGCTGATTGCCGAAGATGCGGCCGGCGCCATCCTCGGCACCGTGCAGTTGGTGTTGGCGCAGCCGGAAAACCAGCCGCACCGCGCCGACGTCGCCAAGATGCTCGTACACCGCCGCGCCCGTCGGCAAGGCCTGGCGCAGCGGTTGATGGCGGCCATCGAAGACGAAGCGCGCGCCGAAGGCAAGACGGTGCTCGTGCTCGACACGGTGACGGGCGGCGATGCCGAACGGCTATACGCACGCGCCGACTGGCAGCGCGTGGGCGTGGTGCCCAACTACGCGCTGATGCCCGACGGCGCGTTCTGCGGGACGACGTTCTTCTGCAAGCAGTTGGGCGCCGCAGATTAAATCGTCAACGTGCCGCGGCCGATTTCGATCACGCGGCCACCCACGTGGATCGTGCCGTCGGCATCCACACGCAGCGTGAGGTGGCAGGGTCGCCCCACTGCAGCGCCCTGCTCGATGCGGTAGCTTGCCGGCAAAGCATGGCCGGTCGACCGCAGCCAGCCGCCCAGGTTGGCACACGCCGAGCCGGTGCCCGGGTCTTCCCACAGGCCGGTGCCGTATTCGAAGAAGAAACGCGAGACCACCGGATCGTTGCTACCAGGCGCCGGCATGGTGAAGACGTACGCGTTGCGCCCGTCGTTGCGGCTGCGCGGCCACGCATCGAAGGCGGACGGATCGGGCCGGGCGCGCTCCACATGCGCGCGCGTCTTGACCGGCACCATTAGTTGCTCGATCCCTGCATCAACCCACAGCGGCGGCCCCGCCAGCGCATCGGCGTCCAACCCGAGCATCTGGGCGATGGCCGGATCGGCTTCGCGCGTATTCAGCGCGCCGGAGCGCGGCGGCACGAGCGACCACCCCTCGTCCTGCGCCGTCAATGACACGATGCCCGACTGGCAACGCAGCGTCAGTTCATTGCCCGGGCCATACAGCTCGCGCACCACTTGCGCGGTGCCCAGCGACGGGTGGCCGGCAAACGGCATCTCGTAATCGGGCGTGAAGATGCGGAAACGCGCCGTGGCGCCATCCGTGTCGTCGGGAAAAATGAACGTGATCTCGGACAGGTTGAACTGGCGTCCGATGGCCTGCATGGTGGCGTCGTCCAGGCCCCGTCCGTCTTCGAAGACGGCGAGCTGGTTGCCGCCGAACGTGGATTCGGCAAAGACGTTGAGCAGGCGGAAGGCGTAGCGCGACATGGTGGCGTCCGAAGTGTTGGAGAAGAAAAAAACGGTGTGGCGATGCGTCATCATCAACGCACCACCACACTGTCTCCATGCACACTTCCAGACACTTTGCGCGAATCCGGCCTGACAGTTGGCGGACAGCGCGAACGTCAGGGGCTTACTTCCGATAGTCGTACACGCCGCGGCCGGTCTTGCGGCCCAGGTAGCCGGCAGCCACCATTTCGCGCATCAGCATGGCCGGGCGGTATTTCGGGTCGGCAAACTCGGTGTACAGCACTTCCATCACGGCGAGCATGGTGTCCAGGCCGATCATGTCGGCCAGCGCCAGCGGCCCGATCGGGTGGTTGCAGCCGAGCTTCATGCCTTCGTCGATTTCCTCCGGCGAGGCCAGGCCCTCGCCCAGCACGCAGAACGCCTCGTTGATCATCGGGCACAGGATGCGGTTGACGACAAAGCCCGGGCTGTTCTTGACCGTGATCGGCGTCTTGCCCAGTTGCTTGGCCAGCGCTTCCACCGCCGCATGCGTGGCATCGCTCGTCTGCAGGCCGCGGATGACTTCCACCAACGCCATCATCGGCACCGGGTTGAAGAAGTGCATGCCGATGAAGCGGCTCGCGTCTTGCAGCACGGCAGCCAGCTTGGTGATCGAGATCGACGAGGTGTTCGACGCCACGATCGCGTGCGGCGCTGCGGCAGCCTCGAGCTGCTTGAGGATCTTCACCTTCAGGTCGAAGTTCTCGGTGGCAGCCTCGATGACGAGGTCGGCGCGCTTGAGGTCGTCGTACGACGTCGAGCCCTGAATGCGGGCGAGCGCTGCGGCCTTGTCGGCTTCGGTCAGCTTTTCTTTCTTGATGAGGCGGTCGAGGCTACCTGCCACGGTGGCAATGCCCTTCTGCACGGCGGCATCGCTGATGTCCACCATCACCACATCCAGCCCGACGACGGCGCACGCTTGCGCAATGCCGTTGCCCATTGTTCCGGCACCGACGATGCCGACGACTTGAATTGCCATGAACTGATCCTCGCTTGGTATTGGAATGAGAGATGGAAATGAAACAGATTGCAAAGGATAAACGACGCGACGATGCGCAGAAAAGCCTTGCCAACGCTCGCGTCACATTCCACCGGATCGCCGTATGATGGCCGGCGTCGCGCCGCTCTTTCCTCTCAGGCGCAAGGACGCCGGAAATGGACCGTTTTCTCAGTATTGAAGCCTTCGTGCGCGTGGCGGAAACGCGCAGCTTTGCCGAGGCCGCCCGCCAGTTGGGCGTGACCAACTCGGTGGTCACCAACCGCGTGCAGCAACTGGAGCGCTTTATTGAAGCGCCGCTGTTTCACCGCAGCACGCGGCACGTGCGCTTGTCCGAAGTGGGCGAGACCTACTACAAGCAATGCGCCGAAGCCGTCTGCATGCTGACGGACCTCACCGACCAGATGCGCGGCCTGCGCGCCACGCCCGCCGGCAAATTGCGCATCCGCATGCTGCCGGGTTACGCGCTCAGCCATTTTGCCGAGCCGCTGGCGAGGTTCGGTGCGCAGTACCCCGATATCCAGCTCGACGTGGTGGTGGACGACAGCGTGGTCGACCCGATTGCCGAGGGGTTCGACGTGGTGTTCCAGATCTTCCCGCCCATCAACGATTCGCTGATCGAGCGGCGCCTGTTTCCGCTGCGGCGCATGTTCTGCGCCACACCCGCGTACGTGGAGGAATACGGCATGCCGCAGCAACCGGCCGATCTGCTGCAGCATTCGCTGGCGCTGTACTCCGGTTACCCGACGCGCAAACGCTGGGAGTTTTCGCGCCACGGCGAAACCCTACCCGCGATGGACCTGCCCGAGCAGGTGCGCTCCAACTCCGTGCATCTGCTGCGCGACTACGCGCTGACCAGCGCCGGCATCGCCTGCCTGCCCACCCTCGTCATCAGCGACGATCTGGTCGCCGGCCGCCTCGTGCCGGTGCTGGCCGACTACGACCTCACACCGCTGCACTTCTCGGCCGTGTATCCGGCGACGCAGCGCCAGGCAGTCAAGGTATGCGCACTGATCGATTGCCTTGCCAGCCACCATGCCGGCGAGCTGGCTTGGGACAAGCCCTTGCTCGAGCGCGGCTGGATCCGCTGACGTCCGCTGACCGCCACGCGCGTCGAATCCCACGACCGGCGCGCGTGTCCAGGGTACCGACGGAATGTTTCGGGAAGTCGCGACGATTGTTCGGCAATCGCAAAAACTGCACTCGCCGATTGGGGCGTTGCGCCCGGAACGCAACTTCCTATGATGGATGGGCCGTTGATCGCGCCGCGCCGATGCGGCGCCAGGTCTGCAGCATCCCCCCCTCGCATCTCCTATCGGAAACTGGATACGGCCATGAATCCCAAGCTGGAAGTCCTCACCCCCCAGAACTGTCAACTGATCTTCATCGACCACCAGCCGCAAATGGCCTTCGGCGTGCAGTCGATCGATCGCCAGGTCCTGAAGAACAACACCGTTGGCCTTGCCAAGGCCGCGAAGATCTTCAACATCCCCACCACCATTACGACCGTCGAGTCGCAAAGCTTCTCCGGCTATACCTACCCGGAGCTGCTCGACGTGTTTCCGGATCAGCCACTGCTCGAACGCACCTCGATGAACTCCTGGGACGACCAGAAGGTGCGCGATGCCCTGGCAAAGAACGGCCGCAAGAAGGTGGTCGTCTCGGGCCTGTGGACGGAGGTGTGCAACTGCACCTTCGCGCTGTCGGCCATGCACGATGCCGACTACGAGATCTACATGGTTGCCGACGCCTCGGGCGGCACCTCAAAGGAGGCGCACGACTACGCCATGCAGCGCATGGTCCAGGCCGGCGTGGTGCCCGTGACGTGGCAACAGGTGCTGCTGGAATGGCAGCGTGACTGGGCCCACCGCGACACGTATGACGCCGTCATGAAGCTGGTGAAGGAACACTCCGGCGCCTACGGCATGGGCGTCGACTACGCCTACACGATGGTGCACAAGGCCCCGCAACGCACCGCGACGCCGCACGAGGCGCTGGCTGCCGTGGCTGCCAACTGATCGCGCTGCCGACCATAAAACAAGACGCTGCTCCGGCGGGCGACGCATGTGCAACCGCATGCGTCGCCCCGTCGTCCATTCAACCAGCCACCACCCTCTCTCTCATTCCCATGCAAACGATTACCACCCAAGACGGTACGCGCATCTTTTACAAGGACTGGGGCAGCGGCAAGCCCGTCGTCTTCTCGCACGGCTGGCCGCTCAATGCCGACGCGTGGGACGCGCAGATGCTGTTCCTCGTGCAGAAGGGCTTTCGTGTCATCGCGCATGACCGGCGCGGCCATGGCCGTTCCGACCAGCCGTCGCAGGGCAACGACATGGACACCTATGCCGACGACCTCGCAGCGCTGCTCGATGCACTCGACATCCAGGGCGCCACGCTGGTCGGCCATTCCACCGGCGGCGGCGAAGTCGCGCACTACATCGGCCGCCATGGCACCAAGCGCGTCGCCCGCGCCGTGCTGATCGGCGCGGTGCCGCCCATCATGCTCAAGACGGCCGCCAACCCGAAGGGCTTGCCGATGGACGTGTTCGACGGCATCCGCAAGGGTGTGGCGGAGAACCGCTCGCAGTTCTACCGCGATCTCGCCACGCCGTTCTTCGGCTTCAACCGGCCGGGTGCGAAGGTCTCGCAGGGCACCATCGATGCTTTCTGGGCGCAGGGCATGACCGGCGGCATTCACGGCCAGTACCTGTGCATCAAGGAATTCTCCGAAGTCGACTACACCGAAGACCTGAAGAAGATCGACGTGCCGGTGCTGTTCCTGCATGGCGACGACGACCAGATCGTGCCGATCGACAATTCGGCCAGGCTGGGCGTGGAGCTGGTGAAGAACGGGACGCTGAAGGTCTATCCGGGCGGCCCGCACGGCATGTGCGTGACCGAGGCGGACAAGGTCAACGCGGACCTGCTGGCCTTCCTCAGCACCTGATCGGCACGGGCGGCGCCGTTTGCGCGCGCCGCCCTTGGCATCCTGGAGCCCTCCTCGTGAAGCCCTATCTCATCTCCATCGGCGTCGGCATGCTGGTCGGCGTCATCTATGCGTTGTTGCACGTCCGCTCACCGGCGCCACCGGCGATCGCACTGGTCGGGCTGTTGGGCATGCTGATCGGCGAACAGATCGTGCCGGCCGCGCAGCGCCTGCTGGCCGGCGAGCCGATCACCATGGCGTGGTTCCGCCACGAGTGCGTGCCGAAGATCACGGGCGCGCCGGCCCAGGCGGCACCCGAGGCACCGCCGACAAACCTTGCTGCCAGCGGTGAGCCCGGCAGCACCAAGCCGCGCAATCCAAGCTGACGCCATGACACGCCTGTCGCTCGACCCCTCGCACGCTGCGGCCCCTGCCGATACCGCCCTGCATGTTGGCCTGCTGTTCCTGCGCCTGACCGGCAGCGCCCTGCTGATTACCGTGCATGGGCTGCCCAAGGTGCTGCACTACAGCCAGGAACTCACGCGCATTGAAGACCCGTTCCACATGGGCGCCGCGCCCACGCTGCTGCTGGCAATCCTGTCAGAAACGCTGTGTCCGCTGCTGATTGCGCTTGGCGTGCTCACGCGCCTGGCGTGCCTGCCCATCGTCGCCACGTTGCTGGTGGCCATGCTGGTAGTGCATCCTGGCTGGTCGCTTGCCGATGGACAGTTCGGATGGATGCTGCTGATCATCTTCACCACCGTCCTGATTGCCGGACCCGGACGCTTTTAGATCTTTCCCAAATACTGACGCAATGACCGCCGACCTCATCCTGCACAACGGCCGCATCCACACGGTCGACCGCGAACGCCCCTCCGCCAGCGCCGTTGCCGTGCGTGACGGCCGCTTTGTTGCCGTGGGCGACGATGCCACCGTGATGGCCCAGCGCGGCGCCTCCACCCAGGTCATCGACCTGCGCGGGCGCACCGTCATTCCCGGCCTGAACGATTCGCACCTGCACCTGATCCGGGGCGGGCTGAACTACAACCTGGAGCTGCGCTGGGAAGGCGTGCCCTCCCTGGCCGACGCGATGCGCATGCTCAAGGAGCAGGCCGCGCGCACGCCATCGCCGCAATGGGTGCGCGTGGTCGGCGGCTGGACGGAATTCCAGTTTGCCGAGCGCCGCATGCCCACGCTGGAAGAGCTGAACCAGGCCGCGCCCGATACGCCCGTGTTCGTGCTGCACCTGTACGACCGCGCGCTGCTCAACCGCGCGGCGCTGCGCCAGGTGGGCTACACCAAGGACACGCCGAACCCGCCGGGCGGCGAGATCCAGCGCGACGCCTCCGGCGAGCCCACCGGCATGTTGATCGCCAAACCCAACGCGATGATCCTCTACGCGACGCTCGCCAAGGGGCCGAAGCTGCCGCCGGAATACCAGGTCAACTCCACACGCCAGTTCATGCGCGAGCTGAACCGCCTGGGCGTGACGAGCGCCATCGACGCGGGCGGCGGCTTCCAGAACTACCCGGAAGACTACGAGGTCATCCGCGAACTGTCGGCGCAGAACCAGCTCACCATCCGCATCGCCTACAACCTCTTCACGCAGAAGCCGAAAGAGGAGCTGGCCGACTTCAAGAACTGGACCGGCAGCGTGCAATACCGCCAAGGCGATGATTTCTTCCGCCACAACGGCGCGGGCGAAATGCTGGTCTTCTCCGCGGCCGACTTCGAAGACTTCCTGCAACCGCGCCCCGACCTGCCCGAGACGATGGAGCAGGAGCTGGAAACCGTGGTGCGCCACCTCGTCGCGCAGCGCTGGCCGTTCCGGCTGCACGCCACCTACGACGAATCGATCTCGCGCATGCTCGACGTGTTCGAGCGCGTGAACCGCGACATTCCCTTCAACGGCCTGCCGTGGTTCTTCGACCACGCGGAGACGATCTCGCCGAAGAACATCGAACGCGTGCGCGCGCTGGGCGGCGGCATCGCCATCCAGGACCGCATGGCCTTCCAGGGCGAATACTTTGTCGACCGCTACGGCGCCGCCGCTGCCGAGCAAACGCCGCCCATCAAGCGCATGCTGGCCGAAGGCGTGCCGGTGGGCGCGGGCACCGACGCCACGCGCGTGTCGAGCTACAACCCGTGGACGTCGCTGTACTGGCTGGCGAGCGGTCGTACCGTGGGCGGCATGGCGCTGTATCCGGAAGGGCTGCCGCGCGAAGTGGCGCTCGAACTGTACACACACGGCAGCGCGTGGTTCTCCGCAGACCAGGGCAACAAGGGGCAGATCAAGGTCGGGCAACTCGCTGATCTGGCGGCGTTGTCGGCGGATTTCTTCAGCGTGCCCGAGGCCGATATCAAGACCATCGAATCGGTGCTGACGGTGGTGGGTGGCCGCATCGTCTACGGCGCGGCGGAGTTTGCCGAGTTCGGCCCGCCGCCCATTCCGGTCCTGCCGGAGTGGTCGCCCGTGGCGCGGGTGCCCGGGCACTGGCGGCCGGCTGCGCCCATGCAGCAGCAGGTGCATCAGTGCGTTGGCTCGTGTTCGGTGCACGGTCACGCGCACCAGAAAGCGCGCACGGCCAATGTGCCGACCACCGACTTCCGCGGCTTCTGGGGCGCCTTCGGGTGTTCGTGCTTTGCCTTCTGAAACGGCGTCGGCTGCAACGGCCACGCCGGCGTCAGCGCGTTTCCTGATCGCCCAGGGAACGCTGCTGGCGTTCGTCGCGGGCTATGTGGACGTGGTCGGCTTTGCAGCGTTGTTTGGGCTGTTCACCGCGCACGTTACGGGCAACTTCGTGATGATCGGCCTGGAGCTGGCGGGCTCCGGCCAAGGCGTGCTCGCCAAGCTGCTGGCGCTGCCGATGTTCGTGGTGGCCGTGGCGGCGACCAAACTTGCCGTGACGGCGCTCACGCGGCGCGGCGTGGCGCCACTGCGGCCGCTGCTACTTGCGCAGGCCGTTCTGCTGCTGGCCTTCATGGCGGCGGGGCTGCTGGCGCTGCCGATTCAGTCCCCCGATGCGCCGGCCACGATCGTTGTCGGTCTGATTGGTGTCGCAGCGATGGGCGTGCAGAACGCCAAGGCGCGCATCGTGCTGTCGGAACACGCCCCCACGACGATCATGACGGGCAACACCACGCAGATCGTGATCGACGTGGTGGAGCTGCTGTCGCCCGGCGCTACGCAGAAGGATGTTGCGCGCACGCGGTTGCGCAAGATGGTGCCGCCGCTTGCCGGCTTTGCCATCGGGGCGGTGTTGGGCGCGCTGGCGTTTGCGACGCTGTCGTTCTGGTGCGTGTTGCCGCCGGTGGGCATCTTGGTGGCACTGGCTGTGATGCAGCGGTAGGTTTTTTTTCTGTGCCGTGGATTTTTTTCAGCTCCGCTGGCGGGGGGGCGGGTGTGGTCCATCCCTTGTTTCAGCCCCGGCAGGGGATGAAACAAGGGATGCACCACCAAGGCAAAAACAACCAAAAAAGAACCCCTACATATTCCGCCGATACTCCCCCCCCACCTCAAACAACGCATGCGTAATCTGCCCAAGCGAGCAGACCCGCACCGCGTCCATCAGCACCGCAAACACGTTCTGATCTTCAATCACCGCCCGCTGCAGGCGCTGCAGCATGGCCGGAGCTTCCCCCGCATGCCGCGCGTGAAAATCCTGCAGCCGCGCGAGTTGGCTCTGCTTCTCCTCCTCGCTGGACCGCGCCAGTTCTATGTGCGGCGGCACTACGCTCTCGGCGTCGGGATTGCGGAACGTATTCACACCGATGATCGGCAGCGAGCCATCGTGCTTGCGCTGCTCATATAGCATCGACTCCTCCTGGATCTTGCCGCGCTGATAGCCGGTTTCCATGGCACCCAGCACGCCACCGCGCTCGGCAATGCGTTCGAACTCCTGCAGCACCGCTTCTTCCACGAGGTCCGTCAGCTCATCGATGATGAAGCTGCCCTGGTTCGGGTTCTCGCACTTGGCCAGGCCCCACTCGCGGTTGATGATGAGCTGGATGGCCAGCGCGCGCCGCACGGACTCGGCCGTCGGTGTGGTGATGGCCTCGTCGTATGCATTCGTGTGCAGGCTGTTGCAGTTGTCGTAGATGGCGATCAGCGCCTGCAGCGTCGTGCGAATGTCGTTGAAGGCGATTTCCTGCGCGTGCAATGACCGGCCTGATGTTTGCACGTGGTACTTGAGCTTCTGGCTGCGCTCGTTTGCGCCGTACTTGTCTCGCAGCGTCACCGCCCAGATGCGACGCGCGACGCGGCCGAGCACGCTGTACTCCGGGTCCATGCCATTGGAGAAGAAGAACGACAGGTTCGGCGCAAAGTCATCGATATGCATGCCGCGCGCGAGGTACGCCTCCACATACGTGAAACCGTTGGCGAGCGTGAAGGCGAGCTGCGAGATCGGGTTCGCGCCCGCCTCGGCAATGTGGTAGCCCGAGATCGACACCGAATAGAAATTGCGCACCTGGTGGTGCACGAAATATTCCTGGATATCGCCCATCACCTTGAGCGAAAACTCGGTCGAGAAGATGCAGGTGTTCTGCCCCTGGTCTTCCTTGAGGATGTCGGCCTGCACCGTGCCGCGCACGTTCTGCAGCACCCACGCGCGGATCTTCGCCTCTTCGTCCTGCGTCGGCTCTCGCCCGTTGTCGGCGCGGAACCGGGCCAGGTTCTGGTCGATGGCGGTGTTCATGAACATCGCCAGGATCGTCGGCGCAGGCCCGTTGATCGTCATGGAAACCGACGTGGCAGGGCTGGTCAGGTCAAAGCCGTCGTACAGCACTTCCATGTCGTCGAGCGTGGCGATGGAGACGCCAGAGTTGCCGACCTTGCCGTAAATGTCGGGACGCAGCGCCGGGTCTTCGCCGTAGAGCGTGACGCTGTCGACCGCGGTCGACAGCCGCGCGGCGGGCAATCCCTGCGACAGATAGTGGAAGCGGCGGTTGGTGCGCTCGGGCGTGCCCTCGCCCGCGAACATGCGG
>JABLTH010076233.1_pt1 | contig 22738 bp, 23 predicted proteins | sample 7875711 | NCBI WGS metagenome assembly JABLTH01 (sample SAMN14941262, study PRJNA633318) | bioreactor metagenome | isolation source: bioreactor | place: China | collected 2019-03-05 | reverse complement strand
GCGGGCTATCTGCCGACGATCGCCTTCCAGGACGACACCCTCGCGCGATCGCGCGCCGAGGTGGAGCGCGTGATCGCGGCGGCGCGGGGCTGACGGCGCGTTCGCCCGGCGAAGGGCGCCGGAGCGCGACGTCTCGGCCCGCAGCGGCTCGTTGCTGCGCTCCTTCGCTTGTCTCATCGCGCTGCGTCGCCCGCCGGGTCGATCCGTTCCGGGGCCTTCAGCCCTCGTCGCGGCGCGCCGATGCTTCGGTCTACGCTGCCGGCGTCGCGGCGGCCGCGAGGCGCCGCGCTCCGGGGGAGGTCGTCTCATGGGCTTCGTCGTGCTCGCGATCGTGGCGGCCGCCGCCGTCTTCACGATCTCGCTCTACAACCAGCTCGTCCGGCTTCGCAACGCGAGCGAGAGCGCGTGGAGCGACGTCGACGTGCAGCTCCGGCGGCGCTACGAGCTGATCCCGAACCTCGTCGAGACGGTGAAGGGCTACGCCGCGCACGAGAAGACGGCGTTCGACGCCGTCACGAAGGCGCGCGCGCAGGCCATGCAGGCGTCGACGCCCGAGGCGAAGGGCGCCGCCGAGGGGGGGCTCGCGTCGTCTCTCAAGAGCCTGTTCGCGGTCGCCGAGGCGTACCCCGAGCTGAAGGCCAACCAGAACTTCCTCTCGCTCCAGGACGAGCTCTCGAAGCTCGAGGACGCGATCCAGAACGCGCGCCGTTACTACAACGCCGTGGTGCGCGACCTCAACACGCGCTGCGAGGCGTTTCCGAGCAACTTCATCGCGAACGGCTTCGGTTTCTCGAAGAAGCAGTACTTCGAGCTCGAGTCGGCTGCCGAGCGCTCGGCGCCGCGCGTTCAGTTCGGCAATTGAGCGCTGCGGCCGGAGCTCGCCGGCTCGCGCTCGGTGCGGCCCTCGCGCTCCTCGCGCTGTCGAGCGCGCCGGGCCGCGCCCGCGCCGAAGCGATCCGTCGTTTCGACACGTTCGTGCGGCTCACCGACTCGTACGACTTCGAAGTCGAGGAGCGGATCGTCTGGGACTTCGAAGGCGAGCAGCGGCACGGGATCTTCCGAAAGATCCCCGTCCGCTACGCACGGCCGTATCTTCCCGACGCGCGCCTTTCGATCGACGTCGAGTCCGTCACGGACGAGACCGGCGCCCCGTGGCCGTGGCGTTCGAGGTCGCGCGGCCGCGACCTCGAGATCCGCATCGGCAGCCCCGACGTCACGCTCTCGGGCGTTCGCGAGTACCGCATCCGCTACCGCGTCGGCCGCGGCCTGCTCTACTTCGCCGACCACGACGAGCTGTACTGGAACGCCACGGGAAACCTGTGGGACGTCCCGATCGAGTCGGCGTCGGCGACGGTCGACCTGCCTTCGGGAACCGCGGCGTCGGTGGCGCGCCGCGCGTGCTTCGCGGGGCCCGCCGGATCGACGCTCGCCGACTGCAGCGCGCAGGACGACGGCAGCGCCGTTCGCTTCGCCGCCGCCAGCGCGCTGCCGGCGCGATCGGGCCTCACGATCGTGGTTGGCCTCCCGAAGGGATTCCTTCCCGAGCCGTCGGCGCTGCGGAGCGCGCTCGCGCGCGCGAGCGATTTCCTCAGCGCGTGGCTCGCTCTGCCGCTCGCGGCGCTCGCCTTCATGGGGCGGCAGTGGCGCGCGCACGGGCGAGACCCCGGCGGCGCCGACGCGCTGCCCGTTCGCTACGAGCCGCCGGCAGGCCTCACGCCCGCCGAAGCCGGGACGATCGTCGACGAGAGCGCCGACGTGCTCGACCTCACCGCGACGATCCTCGACCTCGCCGTTCGCGGGGTGCTGCGCATCGAGGAGGTCGAGGGCTCGGGGTTCCTGTTCCTCTCGAAGCGCGACTACCGGCTCGAGCGTACGGGCGCCGACGAGAAGGGGATGAAGGAGCACGAGCGGCTGCTGCTCGCGGCCGTCTTCGCGAACGGACCGTCGGTGCTGCTCTCCGATCTCAAGAACCGGTTCTACAAATCGATCCCCGGCATCCGCGGCGCGCTCTACAAGGAGCTGAGCGGCGAGGCTGCGTACTTCCCGACGTCGCCCGAGCAGGTGCGCAACAACTACCGGCTCGCGGGCGCCGCCATCGCCGGTCTCGGTCTCGTCGCAGCGTGGGCCGAGCAGACGCCGCTCGCGATCGCGTGCCCGCTCGCGGCGGGCGCGATCGTCCTCGCGTTCTCGGGCGCGATGCCGCGGCGCACCGTGAAGGGGCGGCGAGCGCGCGACGAGATCCTCGGCTTCCGCGAGTTCGTCCGGCGGGTCGACGCGGATCGCCTCGAGCGAACGGGCGGAAAGACGGCGGGGCGCTTCGAGAAGGTGCTGCCGTACGCGGTCGTGCTCGGCGTCGCGGACCGATGGGCGACCGTCTTCGAAGGCATCTACACGCAGCCGCCCGACTGGTACCGCTCGCAGCGCCACGGCGGCGCCTTCCACGCGAACGACTTCGTGTCGGACGTCGGGCGCTCGCTCTCGACGATGGGCGACACGTTCACGTCGCAGCCCGGGTCGGGATCGAGCGGCTTCTCGGGCGGATCGAGCGGCGGCGGCGGCGGCGGGGGCGGCGGCGGGAGCTGGTAGCGCGCGGCCGGTTCGCAGGGTGCGGATCCGCGGCCGGCGCGCGCACCTCCCGCCCGTGGTAGGTTGGCCGCCGAACCCGCTCGCGAGGTGGAGCCATGTCTGGCGCGGCCGCAGCCGGCGAAGTCGATCCCCGTTTCTCGCGCGTTCGTGAGGTCTTCGAGGAGCAGCTCGCAGCGCCCGGAGAGCTCGGCGCGGCGGTCTGCGTGACCGTCGACGGACGACCCGTCGCCGACCTGTGGGGCGGCTTCGCCGACGCCGCGCGGACGCGGCCCTGGGAGCGCGACAGCGTCGTGAACGTCTTCTCGACGACCAAGGGCCTGCTCGCGATCTGCGCGCACCGGCTCGCCGACGAGGGGCGCCTCGACTTCGACGCGCCGGTCGCGCGCTACTGGCCCGAGTTCGCGCAGGCGGGAAAGGGCGAGATGCCGGTCGGGCAGGTCTTCGATCACAGTGCGGGGCTCGCCGCCGTCTCGAAGCCGCTCCCGCCCGAGGCGATGTACGAGTGGGAGACGATGACGGCCGCGCTCGCCGAGCAGGAGCCGTGGTGGGAGCCGGGAACGCAGCACGGCTACCACGCGCTCACGTTCGGATGGCTCGCGGGCGAGCTGGTTCGCCGTGCGTCGGGCAAGAGCCCGCGGGAATATCTGCGCGACGAGCTCGCGGAGCCGCTCGGCGCGGACGTGCAGATCGGCCTCGCCGCCGAGGACGACGCGCGCGCTGCGGAGCTCGTGCCGGCACCGCTGCCTCTCCCGGGCGAGCCGAACATGATGGCGAAGGCGCGCGAGAACCCGGCGGGCGTCGCAGCGCGCGCCTTTTTGAACCCGCTGATGCGCCCGGACGCGGTCGGCTCGGCGGCGTGGAGGCGAGCCGAGATCCCGGCCGCGAACGGCTTCGCGTCCGCGCGCGGTCTCGCCCGCATCTACGGCGGCGCGGCGTGCGGGACGCTGGACGGTGTCACGGTGCTCTCGCCCGAGGGACAGGCGCGCGCGGGCGCCGAGCGCAGGGCCGGCCCCGATCTCGTGCTGATGGGCCTGTTCGCTCGCTACGGCCTCGGCTTCATGCTCGGGACGCCCGGCGAGCCGCTCGGGCCGAACGCGGGGTCGTTCGGACATTCGGGCGCCGGCGGCTCGCTCGGCTTCGCCGATCCCGAAGCGCGCGTCGGGTTCGGCTACGTCATGAACCAGATGCACTCGGGCGTGTACCTGATAGGACCTCGCGCGAACGCGCTCGTCGCCGCCGTCTACGCGTGCCTGTAGAGTCGGCCGCCGCGCTCGGCTGGCAGGCGTGGCTCACCCTCGGCGTGATCGCCGGCGTGCTCGCGCTGCTGATCTCGAACCGCGTCGGCGCCGACGTCGCCATCGTCGGCGGCGTCACGGTCCTTCTTCTCGCGGGCGTTCTCGGCACGAAGCAGGCGTTCGCCGGCATGGCCAACGAGGGCATGCTCACCGTGGCGGTGATGTACGTCGTCGTGGCCGGCCTGCAGGAGACGGGCGCCGTCGCCTGGCTCGGGCAGGCCTTCCTCGGCCGCCCGGCGTCGGTGATCGGCGCACAGCTTCGCCTGCTCGTGCCGATCGCCGCGCTCTCCGCGTTCATGAACAACACCCCGCTCGTGGCGATGTTCATCCCGGTGGTCTCGGACTGGGCGAAGCAGATCCGGGTCTCGGCGTCGAAGCTGATGATCCCGCTCAGCTACGCCGCCATCTTCGGCGGAACGACGACGCTCATCGGCACCAGCACGAACCTCGTCGTGAACGGCCTGTGGATCGAGAGCGGACACCCGGCGCTCGGGCTGTTCGAGATCGCGAAGATCGGCGTCCCGTGTGCGATCGCCGGCATCGCGTACGTCGTTCTCGCCGGCCGCTGGCTGCTGCCCGACCGCAAGCCCGTGATGGGGCCGCTGGACGACCCGCGCTCCTACACCGTCGAGATGCTGGTCGATGCGGCCGGCCCGCTGCCCGGAAAGACGATCGAGGCGGCCGGGCTGCGGCACCTTCCGGGGCTGTTCCTCGCCGAGATCGACCGCAGGGACCAGCTCCTGCCGGCAGTCTCGCCGCAGACGGTGCTCGCCGCGGGCGATCGCCTCGTCTTCGTCGGCGTCGTCGACTCGGTGGTCGACCTGCGCAGGATCCGCGGGCTCGAGCCCGCGACCAACCAGGTCTTCAAGCTCGACGCGCCGCGCTCCGAGCGCGTCCTCGTCGAGGCCGTCGTCTCGGACACCTGCCAGGTGCTCGGCAAGACGATCCGCGACGGCCGCTTCCGCAACGTCTACAACGCGGTCGTCGTGGCCGTCGCGCGAAACGGCGAGCGCATCCAGAACCAGAAGATCGGCGACATCGTGCTGCGGACGGGCGACACGCTCCTGCTCGAAGCGCCGGCGTCGTTCGCCGAGCAGCAGCGCAACTCGCGCGACTTCTTCCTGGTGAGCAAGGTCGAGAACTCGAGCCCGGTGCGACACGAGCGCGCGGCGCTCGCTCTCGCGATCCTGCTCGGGATGGTTCTCGCGGTGACCTTCGCCGGCGCGAGCATGCTGCTCGCCGCGATGGTCGCCGCGGGCCTCATGGTGACGACGCGCTGCTGCACGGGAGCGGCCGCGCGGCGCAGCGTCGACTGGCAGGTGCTGATCGTCATCGCCGCGTCGTTCGCGCTCGGAACGGCGCTCGAGACGACCGGCGCCGCGCAGGCGATCGCGAACCGCCTCGTTCGGCTCGCCGGCGGGAGCCCCTGGCTCACGCTCGCGGCGATCTACGGCGTCGCCATGCTCTTCACGGAGCTGATCACGAACAACGCCGCCGCAGTGCTCGTCTTCCCGATCGCGCAGGCGGCGGCGAAGGCGCTCGGCGTCGAGCTGATGCCGTTCGCGATCGCGATCATGATGGCGGCGAGCGCGAGCTTCTCGACGCCGATCGGCTACCAGACGAACCTGATGGTGATGGGGCCGGGCGGCTATCGCTTCACCGACTACTTCCGCGTCGGGATCCCGCTCAACCTGCTGATGTGGGCGCTCGCGACCGCGCTCGTCCCCTGGATCTGGCCGTTCCGGGGCTGACCCGCGAGCGGCCTCACGACGCCGGCCGCACCCAGTCGGGATGGCCCGACCACGTCCACGCGAACGTCGTTCGGCTGACGCCGAGCATCGTGCCGCCGAGCGCGCGCGGGTGCAGGAAGAGGTTGTCGGGGACGGCCTCGTCGCGCGGCCCGGTCCAGTCTCGCGGCGCGTGCGCGACGCACTGCGCGCGGATCGCCGCCGGGTCGTCGGCCTCGGCGTACGCCATGTAGAGGCCGTCGCCGCGCCTGGCGTGGAAGCGCCCCATCGTCTTCGTGGCGTCGAAGGGCCGGATGATCTCGAGCCGGTCGAGGCGGTCGGGGTGGAAGATCGTGAGCGTTCCCTCGTAGCCGAACGGCTCCGAGCGGATCGGGACGAAGTTCGCGGGATCGAGGCCGAAGAGGTCCGCGAAGCGCGCGACGGCGCGCGGCGGATCGTCACAGAGATGCGTCACTTCGTAGACGAAGCGCGCGCGGCCCACGCGGCGCCGCTCGGCGAGCGGCGAGACGACGATCCGAAGCCCCGCGATGCCGAGGGCGTCGGGCGAGAGCAGGAGCTGGTCGCCCTCGGACACGGCGGCGGCGCCTCGCGCGGCGAGCCGAGCGCGAAGCGCGGCCGGGTCGGCGACCGCGACGCCGGCGGCGAAGAGGCCCCCTCCCGAGGCGGCGAGAAAGTCCGCCGCCGCTCCGGCGCCGTCGGGAACGAGCAGCTCGATCTCGCTCTCGCCGAGCGCGAGCACGCGGCGGCGCGCTCCGAGCGCCTTCACGGCGTCGTCTCGGACCGTCTCGGCGCCGAGCAGCCGCTGCCACGCTGCGGCAGCCGGCTTCGCGTCGCTCACCACCCCCTGGATTCGGTCGATGCGTGCGTCCACGGCGCCTCCTCTCGGGTCCCCACTCTACACCCGCCGCACGCGGCGCGAATGACAGGGCGGTGCGCCGCCGGTACCGTCGCCGATCGAGGTCCGCATGCCGCGCCCGCCCCGAATCGCTCCCGCCGTCGACGCCATCCCGGGCGCGATCTTCTCGCCCCTCGCCCATCGCATCGCGCACGCGACGGGAGAGATCTTTCCGCTCCACGTCGGCGACACGTGGATGGAGCCGTGCGCGGGAGCGCGGATGGAGGACCTCTCGGTCGGCGCCCATCCCGGCATGCACCGCTACACCGACACGCAGGGGCACCCGGCGCTCATCGATGCGCTCGCCCAGAAGCTGAGAGAGAGAAACGGCATCGCGGCCGAGCGCGGATCGATCCTCGTCACCGCAGGCGCAACGGGCGCGCTCGCGCCGGCGATCGGCATGCTGAGCGAGCCCGGCGAGGAGGTGCTGATCCTCGCTCCGTTCTGGCCGCTCATCCGCGGCATCGTCCAGAGCGCGCGCGCCCGCCCCGTCGAGGTGCCGTTCTTCGACCGCGTCGGGACGGCGGCCGAGGCCGTCGCGGCGGTGCGCGCGCGGACGACGTCGCGAACCGTCGCGCTCTACGTCTCGTCGCCGTCGAACCCGACCGCGCACGTTCTGCCCGCGGACTGGCTCGAAGCCCTCGCGGACTTCGCGCGGCGCGAAGACCTGTGGCTGCTCTCCGACGAAGTCTACGAAGACTACGTCTACCGCGGCGAGCACGTCTCGCCGGCCCGCTTCGCTCCCGAGCGCACGCTCAGCGTCTTCTCGTTCTCGAAGGCGTACGGCATGGCGGGCAACCGCGTCGGCTACCTCGCCGGCCCGCCCGCGGCGATCGCCGCCGCGCGCAAGGTCTCGACGCACAGCTTCTACCATCCGCCGACGGCGGGGCAGCTCGCTGCGCTGCGCGCGCTCGAGCAGGGCGCGACGTGGATCGAAGAGGCGCGCGAGGCGTACCGGCGCGCGGGAGACGACGCCGCGGCCCGGCTCGGGCTGGGGCCGCCGGCCGGCGGGACGTTCCTCTTTCTCGACGTCGCTCCCTTCCTCGACGCGCGCGGCCTGTGGGGCTTTCTCGAGGACTGCCTCGACGACGGCGTGCTGCTCGCGCCCGGCGCGTCGTGCGGCGAGGACTACCCGACGTGGGTGCGCCTGTGCTTCTCGGCCGCGCCGCCGGCGCAGACGGCCGAGGCCGTCCGCCGGCTGGCGCGGCGGGTCGGCCGGAGCGCGAGCGGCCGGGGCTGACGCGCCCTTGCGCGAGCCGCGCCGGCGCGCGCTCGCGGCGGCCGCCGGCGCCGGGCGCCGATGCCGAGCGGACCGGCGGGTCAGCCGCTCTTGCGGCGGACCGACACGATCGTGACCGTCTCGACCGGAACGTCGCCGCGACCGGTCTGCACGGCCTCGATCCTTCGCACCACGTCCATCCCGTCGGTCACCTTGCCGAAGACCGCGTAGCCGAAGTCGCGCCCGCCGTGGTTCAGGAAGTCGTTGTCCTTCGTGTTGATGAAGAACTGCGCGGTCGCGCTGTCGACCACGTTCGTCCGCGCCATCGCGATCGTGCCGACGTCGTTTCGCAGCCCGTTGTCGGCCTCGTTCTTGATCGGGGCCTTCGTCGGCTTCTGCTTGCCGTCGGCGGTCATGCCGCCGCCCTGGATCATGAAGTTCTTGATGACGCGGTGGAAGACCGTTCCGTCGTAGAAGCCGTCGTCGACGTACGACAGGAAGTTGGCGACCGTCTTCGGCGCCTTCTCGGCGTCGAGCGCGACCGTAACGTCGCCGAGCGAAGTGGAGATCACGACCACCGGACTTCCTCCCGTGTGCTTCGCGCAGGCCGTCGGACCTGCGCCGAGCGTGAGCGCGGAGGCGAAGAGCAGGGCGAGAGCGGCGACCGCGCGATGAAGACGTCGTTGCATGCGAAACCCCGGCCGCCCGAGATACCCCGGATCGCAGCGCCTCGCAAACGGGGGCGTCGCGGCCGCCCGCCCGCTCGTGGTCCGCCCTACGCTCGCTTCGGGCGCGCGACGAGCACCGAGCACGGCGCCTCGTGCACGAGCCGGGCCGCGACGCTCCCGAGGAGCGCCCGCGAGAGCGCCGATCGACCCGAGTCGCCGATGACGACGAGGTCGGCGCCGATGCGGGCCGCGAGCTCGACCAGCGCCGCTGCGGGCTGGCCCACGCACGCTTCGATCCCGACCGCGACGCCGCGGCTGCGCGCCCCGGCCGGGACGAGCGCTTCGAGCGCACGCGTCGCCGCCTGCTTCATGTGGCCGAGCTGCTCTTCGCTCGGCACCGGCGCCACTGCGTAGTGGGCGTACAGCGGGTTCGGCGCCGGCGCGACGTCGATCACGTGCGCGAGGACGACCTCGTCTCCGCCCGCGCAGAGCGCGAAGGCCTGCTCGGCGGCGAGATTGCCTCCCGGCGAAAAGTCGGTCGCGACGACGATGCGGCGCGGCATCAGCCGGCGATGAGGAGCCCGCCGTCGACGACGAGCACCTGCCCGGTGACGAGATCGGAGCCCGTCACGAAGCCGAGGATGGCGGCCGCCACGTCCTCGGGCTCGCACACCCGGTGCAGCGGCGCGCGCGCCTCCATCGCCTTCTTGATCGGCTCGTAGCCGGCGCCGAGGCCCTCGCCGAGCCAGCGGCCGGTGATGAACCCGGGAGCGACGGCGTTCACGCGGATCAGCGGAGCGAGCGACCGGGCGAGCGTGAGCGTCAGGTTGTTGAGCGCGGCCTTCGACGCGCAGTAGGGGATCGAGCTGCCGACGCCCGCAACGCCGGCGACGCTCGAGACGTTCACGATCGCGCCCGCGCCCGCGGCGCGCATCGGCGCGGTCGCCGCGCGCGCGCACTGGAACGGCCCCTTCACGTTGACGTCGAAGATCCGGCGCCAGTCGTCGTCGCCGACCTTCTCGAGGTCGGCGTGCGCGATGAAGGTCGTCGTTCCCGCGCTCTGCACGAGCACGTCGAGGCGCCCGAGCTCGCGGACGGTCGTCGCGACGAGGCTCCGGCAATCCGAGTCCTCCGCGACGTCGGCGCGAACGGCGACGGAGCGCACGCCGAGCGCAGCGACGTCGGCCGCGGTGCGCTCCGCTTCGTCCTTCGACCGGCTGTAGTTCACTGCCACGTGACAGCCGAGGCGGGCGAGCGCGAGCGCCGTCGCGCGGCCCACTCCGGTGCCTCCTCCCGTCACCAGCGCGACCTTGTCCGAGACGTCCATGCCGCGAGCTTAGACCGGGGGCGTTGCTCGCGCCCTCTCCGAAGCGTTCGGCGGCGCCGCTCCGCCGCCGGCAACCGCGCGCACCGCATCCGGCCGCCTTCGCGCGCAGGGCGTGTCCGCCCGCCTCATGCGGGGCGGGCGGCGTGCCGAATCGAAGGGCTCGGAGGAGGTGCCGCTTCCGTGCAATCGTCGTCTCTCGACACCAGCGTGCGCGTCGACGCCGGCGTTCTCAACAAGCTCGTGCATCTCGCCGGCGAGCTGCTCGCAGCGCGCGAGCAGCTTCGGGCCGTTCGCGCGCAGCCGGGCCTCGCGGCGCCGGACGTCGCGGCGGCCCCCGAGGCGCCGCCGCGAGCGCCGACGTCGCTCGTGCTCTTCGCGACGCCCGATGAAGGGCGGATGGCGATCCCGCTCGCGAGCGTCGAGCGGATCGAGGAGTTCGACTCGGCAGCGGTCATCGACGAGGGGTCGCGCCGGGCCGTTCGGCATGGCGGCGCTCTCCTGCCGCTCGTTCGCGTGTCGGCGCTGCTGCCCGAGCGGCGCGCGCGCCCGCGGCGCAGCCCGCTCGCCGGCGAAGCGAAGCCGCGCATGCAGGTGATCGTCGTCTCGGCGCAGGGGCGCCGCGCCGGCCTCGTCATCGACCGTCTGCTCGACGTCGTCGACGAGCGGATCGAGCTCGAGCAGCCCGGGAGCCGGGCGGGTGCCGCGGCGTCGGCGTTGGTCCGCGACCGGGTGACCGAGCTCGTCGACCTCGACGCGCTCCTCGCAGCCGCGGAGGACGCGTGGCGCGAGCCGGGCTGCACGCCGGGAGCCGGGCGCCGGGAGGGATGAGCGTGCGCGCACTGGTGGTCGACGATTCGCGCGTGATGCGGTCGATGCTCTCGGGCATCCTGCGCGAGGCGCGCTTCGAGGTGCTCGAAGCCGGCGACGGGCGCGAGGGCCTCGAGCTGCTGCGCAGGCACCAGTCGACGCGCCCCATCTCGCTCGCGCTGGTCGACTGGAACATGCCGGTCATGAGCGGCTACGAGATGGTCTGCGCAGTTCGCGCCGATGCGGGCCTTCGCGGCGTTCGGGTGCTCATGGCGACCGCGGAGAACGGAATCGAGAAAGTCGCGAAGGCGCTCGCGGCCGGCGCCGACGAGTACGCCATGAAGCCGCTCACGAAGGAGATCGTCCTCGAGAAGCTGGCCATCCTCGGGCTCGTGGTGCCGTGAAGCGGCCGGCCGCGGGCAGCAGGAGGCCGGCACGATGAGCCTTTCCTCGCGCGGCTTCGAGACGGTGCGGGCGCTCGTCAAGCAGCACGCAGCGATCGTGCTCGAGCCGGGCAAGTCGTATCTCGTCGAGGCGCGCCTCGCACCGCTCGCGAGGCGTGCGGGCGCCGCGAGCCTCGATGCCCTCGTCGACGAGCTCCGCAGCACGCCGTTCGGCGCGCTGCACGCGAAGGTCGTCGACGCGATGACGACCAACGAGACGTCGTTCTTCCGCGATCTCCATCCGTTCGAGGCGCTCCGGAAGGCGATCCTTCCCGGCCTCGTCCGGCGCCGCGAGATCGAGCGCAAGCTCCACATCTGGTGCGGTGCGAGCTCGAGCGGGCAGGAGCCGTACAGCATCGCGATGCTGCTGCGCGAGCACTTCCCCCGGCTTCGCGACTGGTCGGTCGTCCTCATCGCCACCGACATCTCCGAGGAGATGCTGGAGCGAGCGCGCGAGGGACGCTTCAGCCAGCTCGAGGTGAACCGCGGGCTCCCGGCGCCGCTGCTGGTCCGGTACTTCGAGAAAGACGGCGCCGAATGGAGGATCGCGGACGACGTGCGCCGGATGGTGACGTTCCGGCCGCTCAACCTCGTGAAGCCGTGGCCGCCGATGCCGCCGCTCGACCTCGTGTTCCTGCGCAACGTGATGCTCTACTTCGACCTCGATTCGCGCCGCGAGATCCTCGGACGGATCCGCCGCGCACTCCAGCCCGACGGCCACCTCTTTCTCGGCGCGGCGGAGACGACGCTGCACGTCGACGACGCCTTCGAGCGCATCGCGGTCGAGCGCTCGTGGGCGTACCGCCTGCGGCCGTCGTAGCGCCGCGCGAAGGGCGCGGCCCGCGGGTGTGCCCGCGCGCGGTCAGTCGCGCCGGCGAAGCCCGACGTGCTGGTCGATCTCCTCGGCCGCCCGGTCGGGGTCCGGCGAGTTCAGCAGGACGAGCTGCCGCAGGTGCTGGTAGCCGTCGAGGTCGACCGTGTCGAAGCTCACGGCGAGCCCGTGCGCGTCGACGCGCGCGATCCGGCCCGAAGCGGCGATGCGCGCGCCGCTCTCGCGGCCGCCGACGAAGAGCGTCACGCGGCACGGCGTCCCCGCCGCCAGCGAGCGCTCGCCGTAGAGATAGAGGCCCGAGAGGCTCACGTCCCGCGTCTCGCCCGCGATGCGGCGGTCGGCAGCGGCGATCTCGACCTCGAGCGCCGTCTTGCAGCGGGTGAACTCTCGCGGATGTTTCCACGCCTCACGCATGGGCTCTTCCCCCTGCGCTCTGTTCGGCCGCCCCGCGGCGGACCTGAAGGCTGCGGCCCGCGTGCGATCGCTGGCGGCGCCGCGCGGGTGTGGTAGACCCGCCGCCGTGCGCGACCGCGTGATCGGCCTGCTCCTGCTCCTCGTTCTCGCGCTGGCGAGTGCGGGCGCGGCAGCCGCCGGCGCTCCGACCGTCGTCGTGCTCTCGCTCGACGGCGTGCGGGCGGACTACCCGGACCGGGGCGAGCTGCCGGCCTTCGCGCGCCTCGCGCGCGAGGGAGCTCGCGCGGAGAAGCTCGTCCCGCCGTTTCCCCCGATCACGTTTCCGAGCCACGTGACGCTCGCGACGGGAGCGCCGGTCGACCGCCACGGCATCGTCGCGAACGACTTCGTCGATCGCGCGCGCGGGCGCTTCCACTTCGCGAACGACGCGAGCTGGCAGGAGGCCGAGCCGATCTGGGTCGCCGCCGAGCGCCAGGGCGTGCGGAGCGCCGTCTTCTTCTGGGTCGGATCCGACGGCCCGTGGCGCGGCACGAGCGCGAGCCTCTACGAGCGGCCGTTCGACTCGGAGGTTCCCGAGGCGAAGAAGGTCGATCGCATCCTGTCGTGGCTCGACCTCCCGGCGGAGCAGCGGCCTCACCTCGTGCTCTCGTGGTGGCACGGCGCCGATGCGCCGGGGCACCGCTACGGGCCCGAATCCGCGGCGGTCGCCGCCGCGATGGCCGAGCAGGACGCGCAGCTCCTGCGGCTGCTCGCGGGGATCGATGCGCGCGGACGCTGGGCCGACACGACGCTCCTCGTCGTGAGCGACCACGGAATGGCCGAGGTCGGCGAAGCCGTGAGCCTCGAAGCGGCGCTCGACGCCCGCGGGATCGGCGCCGAGGTGCTCGCATCGGGAGGGATCGCGACCATCCATCTCGAGGATCCCGCGAAGCGCGACGAGGCGCGCGCCGTCCTCGCCGCCGTTCCGGGCGTCGAGGCGTTCGCATCCGACGCGCTCCCCGCGCAGTGGCGCTACGGGCCGGCGGATCGGCTCGGCGACCTCGTCGCCGTGACGTCGCCCCCGCGCGCCTTTCGCGAGAAGACACTCGACCGTGTCGCCGCGAGTCTCGGCCGGCGGACCGGAGCGCACGGCTACGATCCGAACCGCCCGGACATGGGCGGGATCTTCTTCGCGGTCGGGCGCGGCGTCTCGCCGGGTGCGAAGCTCGGCGTCGTGTCGAGCCTCGACGTCGCTCCCACGATCGCCCGGCTGCTCGGAATCGAGCCGCCGCGCGACGCCGAGGGGCGCGCGATCGGCGCGCTCGCTCCGCCGGCCGAAGGGCAGCAGCCGTGAGGCGCACCGCCGGCATCGCCGCCGTCCTGCTCCTCGCCGCGATCGGCCTCGCGCTCTTCCTTCGCGAGAGCGGCGGCCTGCGCGAGGCCGCTCCTCCCCGCCCGCCCAACCTCTCGCGCTTCGACGCCGCCTTCGATCGCCAGCTCGCGCAGCTCGAGGGCGTCCCGGCCTTCCGCGCGCAGCTCGCGGGCCTGCCGCGCAAGGAGCTGCGGCAGGCGATCCAGAGCTTCGCCGCGAAGGGGATGCGCCGGCTGCCCGACGACCGCCTCCTCGCGCGTACGCGGATCGTCGGCCGCATGCTCGAGGGGCTCGACGTCGAGACGTGCAGCGCGATGGCGACGGGCCGCCAGAGCGAGGCGGTCCACGACGCCGCGCTCCTCGTGCTCGATCCCGATTCGCTCGACGCCTGGGTCGTCCTGTCGTTCGAAGCGGCGCGCGCCGAGCTCGAGAAGCAGCCGGCTTCGCGGCCCACGCCGCAGGAGCTCCAGCTCTCGCTCGACGTGCTGTTCAAGGCAGTCCCCGAAGCCGATTCCGGCCGCCTTCGCGCGGCGCTCTCCAGCCTCGCGTCGCAGCCGCCGGCCGAGGCGTGCTGGGCCGCGCGCACGACCTACGCGGCGGTGTCGGGCCTCCCGGCGCCGGTGGCTCGCGTGCTCGCGCGGGAGCTCGCCGGCCCCTGAGCGCGGGATGCTTGCCGCGCCGGGCGCGGAGGGGTACTCAGCAGGGGCCGCCGGGAGCGGGCGGATGGGGGGGGCATGCACGGACGCTGGCGTGTCGGAGTGGCCGTCGCTGCGACGCTGGTCGCCGCCGCGTGCGGCCGCGAGCAGTCGAGCGGCGCGGCGGCGCCGATCCGGATCGGCCACTTCGCGTCGCTCACGGGCGACACCGCGACCTTCGGACGCAGTACCGACAACGGAATCCGGATGCAGATCGAGGAGGTGAACGATCGCGGCGGCGTGCTCGGCCGCCCGCTCGAGCTCGTGACCGAGGACGACCGATCGGTGACGGAGGAGGCGCGGACCGCCGCGCAGAAGCTCCTGCAGCGCGACCAGGTCGTCGCGCTCCTCGGCGAGGTCGCCTCGTCGCGCTCGCTCGCCGCCGCTCCCGAGGCGCAGCGCGCGCGCGTCCCGATGATCAGCCCGGCGTCGACGAACCCGCGAGTGACCGAGGTGGGCGACTACGTGTTCCGGGCCTGCTTCATCGACCCCTTCCAGGGCGCGGTGATGGCGAAGTTCGCGGGCGAGACGCTCGGCGCCAAACGCGTCGCGATCCTGTTCGACTTCAAGCAGGACTACTCGGTCGGCCTCGCCGACTTCTTCCGCAAGACGTTCCAGTCGATGGGCGGCGAGATCGTCGCGGACGAGCGCTACACGAGCGGCGACATCGAGTTCCGCGCCCAGCTCACCAAGATCCGCGCGACGCACCCCGACGCGATCTTCGTCCCGGGCTACTACACGGAGGCCGGCCTCATCGCGAAGCAGGCGCGCGAGCTCGGCATCACGGCGCCGCTGCTCGGCGGAGACGGCTGGGACTCGACCCGGACGCTCGAGATCGGCGGCGCGGCGGTCGAGGGGAACTTCTTCTCGAACCACTATGCGGCGGATTCCGACAGTCCGCTCGTGCAGGCGTTCGTCAAGAAGTACCGGGCGAAGTACGGCGAGGTGCCGGACGCGATGGCCGTCCTCGGCTACGACGCCGCGGGCATCCTCGTCGACGCGCTCGGGCGCGCCGGGACGACCGAGGGGCCGAAGCTGCGCGACGCGATCGCGGCGACGAAGGACTACGCCGGCGTCTCGGGAACGATCACGATGGACGCGCAGCGCAACGCCCGAAAGGACGCCGTCGTGATCGAGATCAAGGACGGCGGTTTCCGCTACAAGCAGACCGTCCCGGCGTTCTGACGGAGCGCGGTCCTGGACAACCTGCTCCAGCAGCTCGTGAACGGCGTCGCGTGGGGCGGGATCTACGCGCTCATCGCGCTCGGCTACACGATGGTGTACGGCGTCCTCAAGCTCATCAACTTCGCGCACGGCGAGGTCTACATGGTGGGCGCGATGACGGGCTACTACGCCGCGCACTGGCTCGGCGTCGCCGACTCTCCGTCGATCGCCGGGCTCGTCCTCACGCTCGGCGCATCGATGGCGGCGTGCGCGCTGCTCGCCGCGCTGATCGAGCGCGTCGCGTACAGGCCGCTGCGCAGCGCGCCGCGGCTCGCGCCGCTGATCACCGCGATCGGCGTCTCGCTCCTGCTCCAGAACCTCGGGCAGATCGTCTTCGGCGCCGATCCGAAGTTCTTCCCGACGCTCGTGGCGTCGCGGAACGTCCTCCAGATGGGGGGGCTGTCGATCTCGAACGTCCAGCTCATCGTGCTCGGGACGGCGCTCGCGCTCATGGCCGGGCTCGAGCTCGTCGTGATGCGCACGCGCTTCGGGCGCGCGATCCGGGCCGTCTCCTTCGATGCGCCGGCGGCGGCGCTGATGGGGGTTCCCGTCGATCGCGTGATCCTCGGCACCTTCGTCGTCGGTGCGATGCTCGCGGCGGCGGCCGGCGTCCTCGTCGGCCTCACGAACCCGAAGATCGAGCCGCTGATGGGCGTGCTGCCCGGCCTCAAGGCCTTCGTCGCCGCCGTTCTCGGAGGCATCGGAAACATTCCCGGCGCGATGGTGGGCGGCATCCTGCTCGGCGTCATCGAGACGCTGGTCTCGGGGTACCTCTCGAGCACCTACCGCGACGCGATCGCGTTCGTGCTGCTGATCGTGATCCTCCTGTACAAGCCGACCGGACTGTTCGGCGTCTCGCAGACGGAGAAGGTCTAGCGTGACGCGCGCGCGCTGGGTTGCGGCCGCCGCGTGCGCGCTCGCGCTGCTCGCGCTCGATGCCTTGCTGCCGCGCGTGCTCAATCCGTACTACGCGACGATCGTGATCCGGATCGGGATCGCCGTGATCGCCGCCGTGAGCCTGCAGCTCGTGAACGGCTTCACCGGGCAGTTCTCGATCGGCCACGCCGGGTTCATGGCGGTCGGCGCGTACGTCTCGGCCGCCTTCAGCGTCTACGTCGGCGCCGCGTGGCTCGAAGCGATGGCGTCGGTGCTGCCCGCGGCGCTCGCGCGCGCGGCGTACTATCCGCTCGCGCTCGCGGCGGGCGGCTTCGCGGCCGCCGTCGCCGGCCTCGTGGTGGGGATCCCGGCGCTGCGCCTGCGGGGCGACTACCTCGCGATCGCGACGCTCGGGTTCGCCGAGGTGATCCGCATCGCGATCCTCAACGTCGACGCCGTCGGCGGCGCGCGCGGCTTTTCGGTCGCCGCGGCCGGCCATCCCGGCGCCGACCTGCGCTTCGAGGGCTTCGGCGCCGTCTACGCGGTGGCGATCGTCACGATCGTCGTCATCTCGCGGCTCGTCTATTCGAGCGGCGGGCTCTCGTTCCGGGCGGTCCGCGAGGACGAGATCGCCGCGGCGTCGATCGGCGTTCCTGCGACGCGCGTCAAGGTCGAGGCCTTCGTCGTCGCGAGCTTCTTCGCGGGCGTCGCAGGCGCGCTCTTCGCGCACAGCGAGGGCTACGTCCACACCAACAGCTTCGCCTTCCTGCGGTCGTTCGAGCTGGTGGTCTTCGTCGTGCTCGGCGGGCTCGGATCGATCACCGGCGCGGTGATCGCCGCCGCCGTGCTGACGGCCGCGCCCGAGCTGCTGCGCGGCCTCGGCGAATGGCGGATGGTGCTCTACTCGCTGCTGCTCATCGTCACGATGCTGGTGCGGCCGCAGGGCTTGCTGGGGACCCGCGAGCTCGGCTTCGGCTGGCTGCGGCGGCGGCTCGGCTGACGTGGCGCTGCTCGAGGTCGAGAACCTCACGGTGCGCTTCGGCGGCCTCACGTCGATCTCGCAGCTCGACTTCGCCGTCGAGAGCGGCGCGATCGTCGCGCTCATCGGCCCGAACGGCGCGGGCAAGACCACGGCGTTCAACGTCGTCACCGGCGTCTACGAGCCGAGCGAGGGATCGGTTCGCTTCGAGGGCCGCGAGATCGGCGGCTGGCCGCCGCACGCGATCAGCCAGCTCGGGATCGCGAGGACGTTCCAGAACGTTCGGCTGTTCCGCGGCCTCACGAGCGCCGAGAACGTCCGGGCGGCGCTCGCTGCGGCGCGGCGTTCGGGCCTCGCCGACGTGCTCCGGCCGCCGAGCTGGCGGCGCGGCGAAGCCGACCTCGGGGCGCGGGCGCACGCGCTGCTCTCGCGCCTCGGGCTCGCCCGCGAGGCGGACGCGGCGGCCGGAGGGCTTCCGTACGGCGAGCAGCGCCTGCTCGAGATCGCGCGCGCGGTCGCGACGCGGCCTCGCCTGCTGCTGCTCGACGAGCCGGCCGCGGGGATGAATCCGTCGGAGAAGCAGGGCCTGCGCGAGCTCGTTGCCCGGCTGCGCGACGAGTTCGGCCTCGCGGTCGTCCTCATCGAGCACGACGTCCGCTTCGTGATGGACCTGTGCGAACGCGTCACCGTGCTCGACCACGGCGAGAAGATCGCGGAAGGGCCGCCGGACTCCGTACGGCGCGATCCGCGCGTGATCGAGGCCTACCTCGGCACGGACGGGAGCGCGGCGTGACGGAGCCGCTCCTCGTCGTCGAGGACCTCGAGGCCGGCTACGGCGCCATCACCGCGCTGCGCGGCGTCGGCCTCGAGGCGCGCGCCGGAGAGATCGTCACGCTCATCGGCTCGAACGGCGCCGGCAAGTCGACGCTGCTGCGGACCATCAGCGGACTGCTGCATCCGCGCCGGGGCCGCATCGTCTTCGCCGGCGAGGAGATCGGAGGCGAGCGCCCCGACCGGATCGTCCGCCTCGGCGTCTGTCACGTTCCCGAAGGCCGGCGCATCTTCGCGAACCTCACGGTGCGCGAGAACCTGCAGATGGGCGCGTACGTCCGGCGCGGCGATGCGGCCCGGTCGCTCGATCGCGTTCTCGCGCTCTTTCCCCGCCTGCGCGAGCGGCTGCGGCAGCCCGGAGGGACGCTCTCGGGGGGAGAGCAGCAGATGCTCGCGATCGGCCGCGCGCTGATGGCGCAGCCCCGGCTGCTCCTGCTCGACGAGCCCTCGCTCGGGCTCGCGCCGCGGCTGGTCCAGCAGATCTTCGACATCGTGCGGACGATCAACGCCGAGGGAACGACCGTCGTGCTGGTCGAGCAGAACGCCCAGCAGGCGCTTCGCATCGCGTCGCGCGCGTACGTGCTCGAGACCGGCGCGCTCGCGCTCGAAGGGCCGGCTGCGGAGCTCGCGGCCGATCCGCGCGTGCGGCGCGCGTACCTCGGCGAAGAGGACTGACCCGCCCGGGCGCCGGGCCCGGCGCTTCGCCGAGCGGCCGCCGCCGGCCGCGGCGCCGATTCGCCGGCGTTCTGGCCTCGGCGCGGTTCGTGGGTCAGTCTCCTGTTCTCGAGCCGTGCACGGAGGGCGCATGGGCATCCTGGATCTGTTCTCGGGGCGCGTGGGAATCGCGGCCGGCGACGCCGCGCCCGACTTCGAGCTGCCCGACGCGGAGGGGCGCAAGGTTCGGCTCGCCGACTTCCGGGGCCGCAAGGCCGTGGTGCTCTACTTCTACCCGAAGGACGACACGCCCGGGTGTACGAAGGAAGCCTGCGCCTTCCGCGACCAGTACGAGGACTTCGCCGAAGCGGGCGCGGAGGTGATCGGCGTCAGCTCGGACGGCGGCGCGTCGCACCGCGACTTCGCGCGCAAACACCGGCTCCCGTTCACGCTGCTGTCGGACGCCGGCGGGGCGGTCCGCAAGCGCTACGGCGTTCCGGCGACCCTCGGCCTGCTGCCGGGCCGCGTGACGTTCGTGATCGACCGCGACGGCGTCGTCCGCCACGTCTTCAACTCGCAGCTCGCCGCCGCGCAGCACGTGAGCGAGGCGCTCGAGGCGCTGCGCCGCGCCGAGACGGGCCGCGCGTCATGACGTTCTCGCACGAGATGCTCCTCGCAGAAGAAATCCTCTACACGGCGAACGAGTGGTGGATCTTCGCCGGGCTGCTCGTCCTGATGCTGGTCGCGACGGAGATCGGGTCCTGGATGGGCCGGAGAATCCGCGCCCGCCTCGGCGATCACGCGGTGTCGCAGATCACGACGATCGAAGGCGGTGTGCTGGGCCTGCTCGCGCTGCTGCTGGCGTTCACGTTCTCGATGTCGGTGGCGCGCTACGACTCGCGGCGCGAGCTCGTCGTGAAAGAGGCGAACGCGATCGGGACCGCGGCGCTGCGCGCGCAGCTCCTCCCGGAGCCCGCGCGCGGCGACGCCGCGGCGCTGTTCCGGCAGTACGTCGCGTCGCGCATCGAGCTCGCGCATGCCGCGGGCGACGTGAACCGCTGGCAGGCGTCGATGATCACGACCGAGCGGCTCCAGCAGCAGCTCTGGGCGGTCGCTTCGAGCAGCCTGCGGAGCGAGCCTCAGAACCTCGGACTCTCGCTGCTCGTCGCTTCGATGAACGAGGTGATCGACGTGCACGGCGAACGCCTCGCGGCGCACCGCAACCACGTTCCCGAGGTCATCCTTCGCCTCGAAATGCTGGTCGCGATCTTCGCGACCGGGCTCGTCGGCTACGGCTCGGGAGTCGGCGGGCTGCGGAACCGGATCTCGACCACGATGCTCGCGGTCGTGATCCCGGCGGTCATCCTCCTGATCATCGACCTCGACCGGCCGGGTCACGGGATGATCCGCGTGAGTCAGGCCGCGATCGAGGAGCTGCGGCAAAGCCTCGAGACCGCGTCGCCGGCGCCCTAGACTCGGAGAGCAGGCGACGGGCCGCGCGGCCCGTCTGGCAGGCCCGCGCGCGTTCGTGCAACGTCCGCCGGCGTGCGGATCGTGGTGCTCGACGGCGCGACCCTCAATCCGGGGGACCTCGACTGGTCGCCGCTCGAGGCGCTCGGCGATTGCGAGATCCACGACCGCACCGCCGCCGCGCAGCTCGCCGGCCGCGCGCAGAACGCCGAGGCGCTCCTCGTCAACAAGGTCGCGCTCCCCGCAGAGGTGCTCCGTGCGCTGCCGTCGCTGCGCTACGTCGGAGTCCTCGCGACGGGCGTCGACCGCATCGACGTCGCCGCCGCGCGCGAGCGCGGCATCGTCGTGACGAACGTTCCGGCGTACGGGACCGAGTCCGTCGCGCAGGCCGTCTTCGCGCTGCTGCTCGAGCTCGTGTGCCACACGGGCCGGCACGCCGCCGGCGTTCGGGACGGGCGCTGGAGCCGGAGCGACGACTTCTGCTACTGGGACGCGCCCCTCGTCGAGCTCTCCGGCCGCGTTCTCGGTGTCGTCGGCTTCGGCGCGATCGGCCGGGCGGTGGCGCGCATCGCTGGCGGCTTCGGGATGCGCGTCGTCGCGTGCGACCTGCGCGGCGGGGCGGGGCCGTCGCCGGACGGCACGCCCCGTCTTCCGCTCGACGAGCTTCTCGCGACGAGCGACGTCGTCTCGCTCCATCTGCCGCTCACGCCCGAGACCCGCGGCCTGCTCGGGGCGGAGCGCCTTGCACGGATGAAGCCGGGCGCAGTTCTCATCAACACCGCGCGCGGCGGTCTCGTCGATTCCGAGGCGCTCGCCGCCGCGCTGCGCGCAGGCCGCCTCGGCGGGGCCGGGCTCGACGTCCTCGACGTCGAGCCGCCTCCCGCGGATCACCCGCTGCTCGCGGCGCCGCGCTGCATCGTGACGCCGCACGTCGCATGGGCGACGACGGCGGCCCGGCAGCGCCTGCTCGATGCCGTCGTCGAGAACCTGCGCGCGTGGCTCGCGGGAAGCCCGCGAAACGTGGTTCGCTGACCGGCGCCGCCGTCAGGCGGAGCGCTTCGAGAGCGCGTCGCGCACGGCGCTTGCGAACGCTTCGGGCGACGCCGGCTTGCCGAGCACGCTGCGGATGCCCGCGGTCGCGAGGGCCTCGGCGCGCGCCGCATCGCCGTACGCCGAGACGAGCAGGACGGCGAGGTCGGGCCGGATGCGGTGGACCTCGCGCGCGAGATCGACTCCGGTGAGGTGCGGCATGATCTGATCGGTCACCAGGAGGTCGAACTCTCCCGGCCGCTGCCGGAACGCTTCGAGGGCGCGCTGCGCGTCGCTGAAGACCGTCGGCCGGTAGCCGAGCTCTTCGAGCCGCCGCCTCCCGAGCTCGGCGAGCGCGCGTTCGTCGTCGACCAGCAGCACGCGCTCGCCGCTTCCGCGCGCGATTTCGCACGGGGCGGCTGCGCCGCGTTCGCGCGCCGGCACCTGCCGCGGAAGGTAGGCGCGGACCGGCGCTTCCTCGCCGGGCGCGCTCTCGATCGGCATCGTCCCGCCATCCTCGCGGACGCTGTCGCCCGGCTGCACGCCTGCCGGGCCGCCCGCAGGCTGGCCGCCCAGCGCGAGCAGGCTCGCGACGAGGTCCGACGCACGCCCCGCGGCGCGAAGGATCTGCTCGACATCGCTGCGAAGCCCCGTGTCCTCGCCCGCCTGCTCGAGCGCCAGCTCGGCATAGCCGGCGAGGGCCCCGAGGATGTTGTTGAAGTCGTGCGCGACGCCGCGCGCGAGCGTTCCGACCGCTTCGAGCTCCTTCGCGCGCTGCAGGCGCGCTTCGATCCGTTCGCGGTCGGCCTCGGCCTTCGTCTCGTCGGTCAAGTCGACGAGCGCTCCGACGATGCCGACGACGGCGCCGGACGCATCGCGCAGCGGCGCGCCGAGGCCGCGCACCCAGCGCTCCTCTCCGCTCGGGCGAACGATGGGGTAGCGAAGCTCGAACGGGCGCTCCTCGCGGATCAGCGCGTCCATCGCGCTCCCGACGAGCTGCGCATGGTCCGCTCGGATGAAACGCTCGATGAACGCGTCCGGAGCGATCGTCTCCTTCGTCGGGTGAAGTCCGAGGATGTGGTAGACCTCGTCCGACCAGTAGGCGTCTCCCGTGTACGGCACGCGGATCTCGAAGCTGCCCACGTGCGCGAGGGCCTGCGCGGTCCTCAGGTTCGTCTCGCTGCGCTGCAGCGACTGCTGGGCCCGCGCGCGATCCGTAACGTCGCGCGCGACTGACACCGCGCGGATCACGCGGCCGTCCGCATCCGTGACCGGCGACCGCACGGTGTGGAAGATGCGGCGCTCGCCGTCGGCGCGTTGGAGGCTCTCGCGGGGAAGATCGACGGCCATTCCGGTCTCGACCACGACATCGTGGTCGCGAAGCTCGCCGAGCAG
>JABLTH010037297.1_pt1 | contig 22758 bp, 16 predicted proteins | sample 7875711 | NCBI WGS metagenome assembly JABLTH01 (sample SAMN14941262, study PRJNA633318) | bioreactor metagenome | isolation source: bioreactor | place: China | collected 2019-03-05 | reverse complement strand
CTGATGCGCACCGAGGGCAGGCCGTTGAAGCGCTCCAGCGTGGTCTCGCCGTTGCCCCACTCCATGCTGGCGAACGAGGCCAGCGAGACCATGCGGCCCTGGGCATTGCGCACATGCACGCGCGCCAGTTGCTCGGGCTGCATCCGGTGCGGAGCATCGGCCTGCAGGATGACGCGGCGGATGCGCCCGTCGCGCGTCACCTCGTCGACATAGCGCGAACCGAGCGTCGACGCCAGCGCATGGTGGATGGTCTCGGCCGCGACGCCGAAGCTCTCCGCCTTGCGGTAGTCGATGCGCAGGTCCAGCGCCGAGCTCGGCTGGGCGGCGGTGGCGCGCACCTCGCGCAGCGCGGGATCGGCCGCGGCGGATTGCAGCAACTTGTCGCGCGCCGCGAACAGGGCGTCGCGGCTGGCGCCGTGGGCCGAGGTCAGCCGCATGTCGAGCCCGCTGGTGCTGCCCAGCTCGGGCAAGGCGGAACTGTTGTAGGCGAACAGCTGGGCATCGCCGCGTCCGGGCCAGTGATCGAGACCGTCCGACAGGCGCTCCAGCACGGCCGCCGCGCGCTGCCGGCTGCCGCGCTGCGCCCAGTCGGTCAGGCTGAGCACCAGGTTGGCGCGCTGTTCACCGTTGCCGCCGTTGCCCCAGCCGATCACGGCGAAGGTGGACTTGAGCGGGTAGCCCTCGGCGCGCAACCAGTGTTCCAGCCGCGCGACCAGATCGCGCGTCTGCTGCTGCGTGCTGCCGGCCGGCAGTTCGATATCGACCACCAGCTCACCGGTGTCCTCCTCGGGCAGGAAGCCGCTGGGCGTCTGCGACAAGCCGTAGCCGCACGCCAGCACCAGCGCCAGGTAGGCGCCGAGCCAGCGCAGGCGGCGGCGCTGCGCGCCCGCCACCCAGCGTCCGTAGCGGCCGGTCAATGCGGTGAAACGGCGCTCGAACCAGGCCAGCGGCCCGTGCGCCGGCGGCGCGCCATGGCGCAGCAGGCCCGCGCACATGGCCGGCGTCAGCGACAGTGCGAAGAACAGCGAGAAGGCGATGGAGATGGCCAGCGTGACAGCGAAGTGGCGATAGATGACGCCGACCGCGCTGCCGAAGAAAGCCATCGGCACGAAGACCGCGCACAACACCAGCGTGACCGCCAGCAGGGCGCCCGAGACCTCGCGCATCGAGCGCGCGGCGGCTTCGCGCGCGCTCACGCCGTGCTCGGCCATGATGCGTTCGACGTTCTCCACCACCACGATGGCATCGTCGACCAGGATGCCGATCGCCAGCACCACGCCGAACAGCGTGATGGCGTTCAGGGACATGCCCAGCACGTACAGGCAGGCCACCGTGCCGAGCAGCGACACCGGCACCACCACCACCGGGATCAGCGTCGCGCGCAGCTTGCCGAGGAACAGGTAGAGGATCAGGAAGACCAGCACCACCGCTTCCACCAGCGTCAGCAGCACGCGCGAGATCGAGCGTTGCACGAAGGCGGCATTGTCGTAGGAGATCTCGTAGTGCACGCCGTCGGGAAAACCGGCCGAGGCGGCATCCAGCGCCGCGCGCACCGCGCGCGAGGTGGCCAGCACATTGGCGCCGTCGGCCAGCTTGAGGCCGATCGCGGCGGCCGGGCGTCCGTCCAGCGTGGAGCCGAAGCGGTAGTCGGCCGCGGCCATCTCGACGCGGGCGACGTCGCGCAGCAGCACGGCGCTGCCGTCGGCACTGCTGCCGCGCACGACGATGCGGCCGAAGGCCTCGGGGTCGGCCAGCGCCGGCGGCGGCCGCACGGTGGCCTGGAAGGGCTGGCCCGGCACGGCCGGCGCCCCGCCGAGCTGGCCGGGCGTGACGTTGCCGTTGCGCGCCTTGATGGCCGCCTCGACCTCCTCGGTGTTCAGGCCGAGCGCGTTCAGCTTGTCCGGGTCGAACCAGATGCGCATGGCGTACTCGGAGCCGTAGGCCTCGGCCTTGCCGATGCCGGGCAGGCGCCGCAGCATCGGCAGGATGGCGCCGGCGGCGAAGTCACCCAGCGCGGTCTCGTCGAGGCGGTTGCCGTCGCTGACCAGCGACACGTAGAGGAAAGGGCTGCTGCTGGCCTGGTCCACGTAGACGCCGCCGCGGCGCACCGTCTCGGGCAGCAGCGGCTCGGCCTGGGCCACGCGGTTGCGCACATTGACCTGGGCCAGTTGCGGATCGGTGCCCTGGCGGAAGGCCAGCGTCACGGTGGCGGCGCCGGGTTCGCTGCTGGAGTCCAGGTGCAGCAGCCCCGGGATGCCGTGCATCTGCTGTTCGAGGATGGCCGTGACGCGATCTTCCACCGTGCGCGCGGAGGCGCCGGGATAGTCGGCGTAGATGATCACGGTGGGCGGCGCCACCGCCGGATACTGGGCGATGGGGATGCGGGTCAGGGCCAGCAGGCCGGCGACCACGGTCAGGATGGCCAGCACCCAGGCGAAGGCGGGGCGGCGAAGGAAGAATTGCGCCATGAGCGACGATGGAACAACGATCAGAAGACGACAACGTGACAACGGGACCGACGCAGGACCGACAAGGGACGGCCGGTGTCGGCGCCCGTCGGCGGCGAGCGGCGGCCGGCCGCGTCACCGCGCAGGTGTGCGGCAGGCCAGGAACGGAGCGGCAGGAGGGGGCGGCTGGCTGTCGGGTCCGCCGACCCTAGGTAGGCGGAGAGGGGGCGAAGCCGCGCAGCAGCGCGTCCAGCAAGACGTGCTGCCGGTGCGCCAGCGGTTGCCAGTGTTCGCGCGGCAGGTGCTCGAAGGTGATCTCCAGCGCCGCCAGCCCGTGCGCCGCTGTCCACAGCGCATCGGCCACGTCTTCGGGCAGGTGGTGGGTGGCGATGCCGCCGGCGGCCTGCAGGTCCTGCACGCAGGCTTCCAGCACGGCGCCGACCGGGTCCTGCGGGAAACGCTGGCGCCAGCGCTGGTCGATGGCCCGCTCGGCCTCGGCCGGCAAGCCCATCATCAGCATCAGGTGGTAGCCATGGCGGTTGGCCATGGCCCAGTCCAGGTAGGCCTGGAACACCGCCGGCAGCGTGCGGCCCGGCTGGCAGCCCTCGCGCGCGGTGGCCAGGGCCTGTGCCAGGCGTACCCAGTCCTGCGCGCACAGCTCGAACAGCAGCGCGGACTTGTCCTCGAAGTGGCGATAGATGGCGGCGGCGCTATAGCCGCAGCGCTCGCCCACGCGGCGCAGCGTGACGCCTGCGTAGCCGGCCTCGGCGAAGAGGGCGCGGGCGGCGTCGAAGAAGGCCTGCCGCACCGCCTCGCGGCGCGCGGCGGCACCCGGCGAGCGGGCGGGCGACGGGCCGGAATGTGCTGAAGACGGCTGGGGCAGGGCGGACATGTGGTGCATTATAAACACCACTGATTTCGTGAACAATGTTCACAAAGTTGCGTTTACGACACACACGCCCGGATGTTTCTGAGATCTGGATCGGCGATTGCCTGAGGGAGACCGGTCAGAGCTGCTTGGCGGCGAAGGTGTCGCAACGGCGCATATCGCCCGTGGTCAGGCCCTGGCGCAACCAGCGCACGCGCTGCTCGCTGGTGCCGTGGGTGAACGCCTCCGGCACCACATAGCCCTGCGCCTGCTTCTGCAGCCGGTCGTCGCCGATGGCGGCGGCGGCACGCAGGCCGTCCTCGAAATCGCCGGGTTCGATCAGCTTCTGGTTGATCTTCTGCGCATTCGCCGCCCACACCCCGGCCAGGCAGTCGGCCTGCAACTCCATGCGCACGGACAGCTGGTTGGCCTGCGCCTCGCCCATGCGCCGGCGCGCGGCGTCGACCTTGTCCGACACGCCCAGCAGGTTCTGCACATGGTGCCCGACCTCGTGCGCGATCACATAGGCCTGGGCGAAGTCGCCGCTGGCGCCGAAGCGCTGGCGCAGTTCGTTGTAGAACGACAGGTCGATATAGACCTTGCGGTCGCCCGGACAGTAGAACGGCCCCATCGCCGACTGGCCGGTGCCGCAGGCGGTGGGCGTGACGTTGGAGAACAGTACCAGGGTGGGCGGCTCGTAGCGGCGGCCGAGGTCGGTCTCGAACACGCGCTCCCAGGTGCGCTCGGTACTGCCCAGCACCTTGCGCGTGAATACCGTGAGCGGGTCGTTGGCAGGTGCGTGCGCAGGCGCCTGCTGATGCGGTACGTTCCCGGAACCTTGCATCACCTGCGCGCCCTGCATGATCAGGCGCGGGTCGATGCCGAAGAAATACGACGCCGCCAGCGCGACGATGATGGTGCCGATGCCGATGGTGCCCGGTCCGCCGAACCCGCCGCCACCTCCGCGGCGATCTTCCACGTTCTGGCTTTCGGCCTCGTCGTCAAGACGCATGATGACTCCGTGATGCTGATGGGGAACGCGGCGGCTCTGCGGCCGCCGCGTGCCGATCAGTATAGCAACGGCATGGCACGTCCCGATTTGAAAAAAGTGTGACCGGCAGTATCCGGCCGCCATGCGGCAAGGCCGGAAAAAAAGCGCCGGCCGGGCCTGGCGCGGCCGTCTCCGCGCCAGGCCCGGTCGGCGCACGGGGTCAAAGCGTAGCGAGGTCCTCGCGGTGCGCGCCGCTCGTCTCGGCGGCGTCGCCGTCCGCCACGCCTACCGCCGGCTGGCCGGGAATCTCGGCCACGCGCAGCAGGTTGGTGGTGCCGCCCTGGCCGAAAGGCGTGCCGGCGGCGATGGTGATCTGGTCGCCGGCGCAGGCGAAGTCCTCCGCCACCGCGGCGCGGATGGCCGCATCCACCATCTCGTCGACGCTCTGCACGTCGGGGCTGACCGTGGAGTGCACGCCCCAGGCCAGCGCCAGGCGCCGCGCGATCTCCCGGTGCGGCGTGATGCTCAGGATGGGCGCGCACGGCCGTTCGCGCGCGGCACGCAGCGCGGTGGCGCCGGACGAGGTGTAGGTCACCGTGGCGGCCGCGCCGATGATGTGCGACACCTCGCGCAGCGCCGCGCAGATGGCGTCCTGGCGCGTGGCCAGCGGTGCCTCGTGCTGCGCATCGAGCAGCTTGCGATAGAGCGGATCGCGTTCCACTTCGCCGATGATGCGGTCCATCATCGCCACCGCCGGCACCGGGTGGCGGCCATTGGCCGACTCGGCCGACAGCATCACGGCGTCGGCGCCGTCATAGATGGCGCTGGCCACGTCCGAGGCCTCGGCGCGCGTGGGCACCGGCGACTCGATCATCGACTCCAGCATCTGCGTGGCGATCACGATGGGTTTGCCATGCTGCCGGCACAAGCGCAGGATGCGCTTCTGCACGCCCGGCACGCGCTCGGGCGGCAGTTCCACGCCGAGGTCGCCGCGCGCCACCATGATGGCGTCGGACACGCGCACGATCTCCTCGAGCTGCTGCAGCGCGGCCGGCTTCTCGATCTTGGCCAGCACGCCGGCGCGCGTGCCCACCAGCTCACGCGCCTCGACGATGTCGGCCGGACGCTGCACGAAGGACAGCGCGATCCAGTCGACCCCCAGCGACAGGGCGAACTCCAGGTCCTTGCGGTCCTTGGCCGTGAGGGCGGGGATGGGGATCACCGCATCGGGCACGTTGACGCCCTTGCGGTCCGACAGGGTGCCGCTGTTGACCACCCGCGTGGCGAGGCTGCCGGGCGCGACCGACTCGATGCGCAACTGCACCTTGCCATCGTCGATCAGCAGCGCCTGGCCCGGGTTGGCCGTGCGGAACAGTTCCGGATGCGGCAGGTGCACGCGCGCGGCATCGCCTGGGGTGGGATCGCTGTCGAGCACGAAGGCATCGCCCGCCTGCAAGGCGACCTTGCCCGCGGCGAAGGTGCCGATGCGCAGCTTCGGCCCCTGCAGGTCGGCCAGCACCGCGATGGGCCGGCCGCGCTCGCGCTCTACCGCGCGCACCGCGTCGTAGCGGCGCCGGTGGTCCTCGTGGCTGCCGTGGCTGAAGTTGAGCCGGAACACATCGGCGCCGGCATCGAACAACTGCCGGATCACCGCGATCTCCGTGCTGGCCGGACCGAGGGTGGCCACGATCTTGGCTTTGCGCTGGCGTCTCATCTTGCTGTCTCCTCCCATCCCCGGAGCGCCCGCGCGCCCCGTCTCGAACAAATCGATCAATGCGAACCATCAGCGCCCGGCGCGCGGCCGGGCCCCCTGGCCCTCGTGTGCTGCGGACCTACTGCGGACCTACTGCGCATCTTCTGCGCATCTTCTGCGGAGCGCGGCGCACCAGCGCCGGCGGCCAGGCGCTCAGACGATCAGGATCGCGCGGAAGTCGTTGACGTTGGTGCGCGTCGGACCGGTCACGATCAGGTCGCCGAGCGCGGCGAAGAAGCCGTAGCCGTCGTTGTCGGCCAGGCGCGCCCGCGCCGACTGCCCGAGCGCTGCCGCGCGCGCCAGCGTGTCCGGGCCCAGCAGCGCGCCGGCGTTGTCCTCCGAGCCGTCGATGCCGTCGGTGTCGCAGGCGATGGCATGCACGCCGGGCAAGCCGTCGAGCGCCACCGCGAGCGCCAGCAGGAACTCGGCGTTGCGTCCGCCGCGCCCGTTGCCGCGCACCGTGACCGTGGTCTCGCCGCCGGACAGCAGCACGCAGGGCTTGTCGAACGGCTGGCCGCGCTGCGCGATCTGGCGTGCGAGACCGGCATGCACCAGCGCCACGTCACGCGCTTCGCCCTCGATGCAGTCCGACAGGATGTGGGCCGCCAGGCCCAGTTCGCGCGCGCGCGCCGCGGCCGCTTCCAGCGCCTGCTGCGCGCTGGCCAGCGTGTCGCTGCGGTGGCCCTCGAAACGCGCATCGCCGGGCTTGGGCGTCTCGCCCGCGCCGCTCTCCAGGTGGGCGCGCACCGCTGCCGGCACCTCGATCCCGTACTTGGCGATCACCGCCAGCGCGTCGGCGCAGGTGGTCACGTCTGGCAGCGTGGGGCCGCTGGCGATCAGCGTGGGGTCGTCGCCCGGGATGTCGGAGATCAGCAGCGTGTGCACCCGCGCCGGCGCGCACTGCAGCGCCAGTCGTCCGCCCTTGAGCGCCGACAGGTGCTTGCGCACGCAGTTCATCTCGGCAATGCTGGCGCCGCTGCGCAGCAGCGCCTTGTTGACCGCCTGCTTGTCCGCCAGCGTCAGCCCGGGCGCGGGCGCGGCCAGCAGCGCGGAGCCGCCGCCGGAGATCAGGCACAGCACGAGGTCGTCGGCCGTCAGTCCCTGCACCAGTTCCACCATGCGCTGCGCGGCGCGCTGGCCGGCGGCATCCGGCACCGGGTGGGCGGCTTCCACCACCTCGATGCGGCGGCACGGCGCGCCGTGCCCGTAGCGCGTGACCACCAGGCCGGAGAGCGGACCGGACCAGTGCGCCTCGACGGCCTGCGCCATCGCGGCGGCGGCCTTGCCGGCACCGATCACCACCGTGCGCCCCTTGGGCGGGGCCGGCAGGTGCTGCGGCAGGCAGTGGCCGGCGCTGACGGCTGCCACCGCCGTGTCGAACAGGTCGCGCAGCAGCGCGCGCGGATCGGAGAGGCCGGGGGCGCGCTGGGGCGCCAGCAGCGCGGCCTGTGAAGCGGGAACGAACATGACGGAATCCCTGAGCGGTGATGCGGCCGCGCCGGCGCCTCGGCCCGAGGCGCCGGCATGGCCGGCCTGACGGAGAGGCCTTGCCGGGCGGCTTGACCTGGAGGCCTTACTTGGCGGCCTTGGCGATCTCGTGGTTCGACATCAGCTCGATGGCGCGGCACAGTGCCGAGTGATCGAGCTTGCCGAAGCCGTTGGCCGCGCAGGCGTTGAACAGTTCCTGCGCGGTCGCCGTATTGGGCAGCGACACGCCCAGCGCCTTGGCGCCCTGCAGCGCCAGGTTCAGGTCCTTCTGGTGCAGCTCGATGCGGAAGCCCGGATCGAAGGTGCGCTTGACCATGCGCTCGCCATGCACCTCCAGGATGCGCGACGAGGCGAAGCCACCCATCAGCGCGGCACGCACCCGGGCCGGATCGGCGCCGGCCTTGGAAGCGAACAGCAGCGCCTCCGACACGGCCTGGATGTTCAGCGCCACGATGATCTGGTTGGCCACCTTGGTGGTCTGACCGTCGCCGTTGCCGCCCACCAGCGTGATGTTCTTGCCCATCAGCTCGAACAGCGGCTTGACCTCGTCGAAGGCCTCGGCCGGGCCGCCCACCATGATGGTCAGCGAAGCCGCCTTGGCCCCCACCTCGCCGCCCGACACCGGCGCGTCCAGGTAGGCCGCGCCCAGCTTGTTGACGCGCGCGGCGAAGTCCTTGGTGGCGATCGGCGAGATCGAGCTCATGTCGACCACGATCTTGCCGTGCGCAGCCTCCTTGCCGGCCGCCTTCAGCGCCGCGCCCACGCCCTTCTCGGCGAACAGCACGGCTTCCACGTGCGGCGTGTCCGGCACCATGATGATGATGATGTCGGCACGCTTGGCCACCTCCTCGGCGCTGGTGCAGACCGTCACGCCGGCATCGACCAGGGCCTGCGGCGCCGGGTTCACGTCATGCACGAACAGCGTATGGCCGGCCGCGCGCAGATGGCCCGCCATGGGCGCGCCCATGATGCCCAGACCGATGAAGCCGACGTTGCGTTGGTTTGCCATGGGAAGTCTCCTAAGGAACGATGAATGAAATCGAAATTCAGTTGAAAGCAAAAAACGTTGCGCCAATCCGGCGCGCCAAGTACGACGTCCTGGCTCCCTCTCCCCTCATGGCGAAAGAAGAGGGGAGCAAACCGCCAGCCTTGTCCAAGGCTCACGCTTCAAGCCGCACGGCATCGGCGGAAACTCACAGCACTCCATGCTCCCCACGCCAGCCCAGCCCTGCCTCGGTCGTGGTCTTCGGCTTGTACTCGCAGCCCACCCAGCCGGTGTAGCCGATGGCGTCCAGCCACTGGAACAGGAAGCGGTAGTTCAGCTCGCCGGTGCCGGGTTCGTTGCGGCCCGGGTTGTCGGCGAGCTGCACGTGCTTGATCTTCGGCAGGTGGGTCTTCAGCGTGGCGGCGATCTCGCCCTCCATGCGCTGCATGTGGTAGATGTCGTACTGCACGTAGAGGTTGGGCGCGGCCACCTGCTCGATCAGCTCCAGCGCCTGCTGCGTGCGCGAGAGGAAGAAGCCGGGGATGTCGAAGGTATTGATCGGCTCCACCAGCAGGTCGATCTGCTCCGCGGCGAGCGCGCCGGCGGCGAAGCGCAGGTTCTCCACCAGCGTTTCCTGCGCCTGTTCGCGCTTGACGTTCTGCGGCTGGATGCCGACCAGGCAATTGAGCTGGCGCACGCCGAGCACCTTGGCGTACTTGATCGCTTCGCCCACGCCGTCCTGGAACTCGCCGACGCGGTCGGGGTGGCAGGCGATGCCGCGCTCGCCGGCTTCCCACTTGCCCGCGGGCAGGTTGTGCAGCACCAGGTCGAGCTGGAAGCGGTTGAGCCGGTCCGCGATCTGGTCGGCGTGGAAGGCATAGGGAAAGAGGAACTCGACGCCGCGGAAGCCGGCGCGCGCGGCGGCCTCGAAGCGGTCAAGGAAGCCGACCTCGTTGAACAGCATGGTCAGGTTGGCGGCAAGTTTCGTCATCGATATCTCCGGGTAAGTTCCGCCGGGTCGCTCCCGCCGTGGCGGGCGCGCCTGCGTGTTGTGGGCAGCGCCCCAAGGCAGGACCGCTCAGGCGGTCTCCGCCTCCTCGTTGAGGATGTCGTCGTCTTCGGCGCGGTCTTCGACCGGCTCGAACTCGTTGATGTTGTCGATCTCGGTGCCCATGGCGATGTTCGTCACGCGCTCCAGGATCACCTCCACCACCACCGGCACCGAGAACTCGGCCATCAGCTTGCGGGCCTGCGCGAAAGCGGGCTCGATGTCCTCGGGCTTGAACACGCGCAGCGCCTTGCAGCCCAGGCCCTCGACCACCTTGACGTGGTCCACGCCGTAGCCGTTCAGCTCCGGTGCGTTGATGTTGTCGAAGGCGAGCTGCACGCAGTAGTCCATGTCGAAGTTGCGCTGCGCCTGGCGGATCAGCCCGAGGTAGGAGTTGTTCACCACCACGTGGATGTAGGGCACGTTGAACTGCGCGGCCACGGCCAGTTCCTCGATCATGAACTGGAAGTCGTAGTCGCCCGAGATGGCCACCACGTCGGAGTCGGGCGAGGCCACCTTGACGCCGATCGCAGCCGGGATGGTCCAGCCCAGCGGGCCGGCCTGGCCGCAGTTGATCCAGTGGCGCGGCTGGTTGACCGAGAGGAACTGCGCCGCGGCGATCTGCGACAGGCCGATGGTCGACACGTAGCGCACGTCGCGCGGGAAGTAGCGGTTCATCTCGCGGTACACGCGCTGCGGCTTGATCGGCACGTTGTCGAAGTCGCTCTTGCGATGCAGGGTGCGGCGGCGCTGCTGCACCTCGGCCACCCAGGCCTTGCGGCAGGCCAGGCGTCCCGCCATCTTCATCTCGCGCGCCACCTCGACGAACTGCGCGAGCGCGGCCTTGGCGTCGGAGACGATGCCCAGGTCCGGGCCGAACACGCGGCCGATCTGCGTGGGCTCGATGTCCACGTGCACGAACTTGCGGCCCTTGGTGTAGACGTCGACGCTGCCGGTGTGGCGATTGGCCCAGCGGTTGCCGATGCCCAGCACGAAGTCCGAGGCCAGCAGGTTGGCATTGCCGTAGCGGTGCGAGGTCTGCAGGCCGACCATGCCGGCCTGCAGCGGATGGTCGTCGGCCAGCACGCCCCAGCCCATCAGCGTGGGCACCACCGGCACGTTGACCAGCTCGGCGAACTCGACCAGCAGCTCGGCCGCGTCGGCATTGATCACGCCGCCGCCGCAGACGATCAGCGGCCGCGCCGAAGCGTTCAGCATGGCGATGGCCTTCTCGATCTGCGCGCGCGAGGCGGCCGGCTTGTAGGGCTCGAGCGGCTGGTAGGTATCGGGATCGAATTCGATCTCGGCCACCTGCACGTCGAAGGGCAGGTCGATCAGCACCGGGCCCGGACGACCCGAGCGCATCAGGTGAAAGGCCTGCTGGAACACCTGGGGCACCAGCGCCGGCTCGCGCACCGTCACCGCCCACTTGGTCACCGGCTTGGCGATCGACTCGATGTCGACCGCCTGGAAGTCCTCCTTGTACAGGCGGGCGCGCGGTGCCTGGCCGGTCACGCACAGGATGGGAATGGAGTCGGCCCAGGCCGAGTACAGGCCGGTGATCATGTCGGTGCCGGCCGGGCCCGAGGTGCCGATGCACAGGCCGATATTGCCGGCCGCCGCGCGGGTGTAGCCCTCGGCCATGTGCGAGGCACCTTCCACGTGGCGGGCCAGCACGTGGCTGATGCTGCCGGCCTTGCGCATGGCCGAGTAGAACGGGTTGATGGCGGCGCCGGGCACGCCGAACGCGGTCGTGATGCCCTCTTTTTCCAGCACGGCGATGGCCGCGTCGACTGCTCTCATCTTCGGCATGCTTGTCTCCAAAGGTCCAGGTTGGCGGATTTCGTTTCGGGACCATGCTATTCCCGCAGGTCCGTTGCGATAAAGGGAGGCAAGGTCTATTGATTCGATACCTGAGATAAGCAATCTGACGAGAAATCGGGATGCTGCGCTGCAGCGCACGAGGCTGCCAGGGCCGATCTACGGCCTTTTTGTTCCGGCGCGGTCATGCGCGCAGGCAGCAATGGAAGTCCGCCGGCCGACCGTCCCGAGGATGCGATGGCGCTGAACGCCAGGCTGACGTCGACGCTGGAACTGCTCGAAGCGCCGCGGCGACTGGCCTGCGTGCTGGAGGGAGGAAGGGAGGAAGGGAGGAAGGGAGGAAGGGAGGGACGGAAATGCGGGCGAAGGTCGAAGCGACCGCACGGGGATAGGCAATCGCAAAGGCAGTGCACCGAAGCCGCTCGAACGAACCAACCGGATGCGCTCGCGCTGATCGACAGAACCAACGGGTGTGCCGCATCTCCCGCAAGCGGGAGAGCGGAGCGATCCGGCGCAGCGCGCGCGCGCTTAACGCAAGAACGTCTGCGCCAGCCGCACCCAGCACGCCGCGCCCAGCGGCAGCACCTGGTCGTTGAAGTCGTAGCCCGGGTTATGCACCATGCAGCCGCCGAACTCGCCTTCGCCATTGCCGAGGATCAGGTAGCAGCCCGGCACCTCGTTCAGCATCCAGGCGAAATCCTCGCTGCCGTTCAGGCCCTTGGGCGCCTGCGTGACCACCTTGTCCGCGCCGACCAGTTCGGCGCAGACCTGCTGCGCCAGTTGCGTCTCGGCCTCGGCGTTGACCATCGGCGGCGTCAGCTGGCGGTAATCGATGATGGCTTCCACGCCATGTGCCTGCGCGGTCAGCGCGACGATTTCGCGGATGCGCTGCTCGACCATTGCGCGCGTCTCGGGGCGCGCCGCGCGCACGTTCAGGCCGAGCGTGACCGACTCGGGGATGACGTTGTGGGTGGCGCCACCGCGGATGAAGCCGACCGACAGCACCGCGGTGTCGTCCGGCGCCACGTTGCGCGCCACCACGGTCTGCAGCGCGGTGACGACCGCCGCGGCGGCCGCGATGGGGTCGCGCGCGCGGTGCGGCATGGCGCCGTGGCCGCCCACGCCCTTGAGGGTCACGTCCGCCACGTCGGACGAGAGGCTGACCGGGCCCGGCAGCACGCGGAAGGTGCCGGCCGGCACGCCGGGCATATTGTGCAGCGCGAACACCGCGTCGCAGGGAAAGCGCTCGAACAGGCCGTCCTCGATCATCGCGCGCGCGCCGCACAAATTCTCTTCGTCGGGCTGGAAGATCAGGTTCAGCGTGCCGTTGAAATCGCGGCGGTCGGCCAGCGCCTTGGCCGCGGCGAGCAGGATGGCGGTGTGGCCGTCATGGCCGCAGGCGTGCATCTTGCCGGGCGCCTTGCTCGCATAGGGCAGGCCGGTGGCTTCGACGATGGGCAGCGCGTCCATGTCGGCGCGGATGCCGAGCCGGCGCTTGCCGTCGCCGAGCTTGAGCTGGCCGACCACGCCGCTCTTGCCGATGCCGGTGTGGACCTCGTAGCCCCAGCTCTCCAGCAGCGTGGCCACCAGCCGGCTGGTGGCGCCGACCTCGAAGCCGAGTTCCGGCTGGGCATGGATCTGGCGGCGGATGCCGATGAAGGTGTCGGCATCGATCTGGATATCGGGCAGCAGGTGCGGCAGCAACTGGAACGGGGTCAGGGTCGGTTCGCGTGTCATGGCTTGTCCTTGGCCGGCGTCGGCAGGTGGAGCGGGCCGCGCGGCGGGACGCGCGGGCCCGGCAGGGGCAAAAGAGCGATCGCTTGTTCAGTCGCTCCGTCGTTCAATCGGTGCGGCGCTCGCGGATGCTGAGGATGGCCAGCAGCGTGATGAGGCCGCAGGCCATCATGTAGAAGGCGGGCGCGAGCGGGTTGTGGGTGCGGGCCAGCAGCCACGTCACGACGAACTGGCAGGAGCCGCCGAACACCGTCACGCCGATGGCGTAGATCACCGACAGGCCGCTGGCGCGCACCTTGGCCGGCAGCGCTTCCATCAGCACCAGCAGCATCGGCGTGGCGCCGATGTAGAGGCTGGCGGCAAGCATGGCCGACAGGCCCAGCGCCAGCGGCACGCTGGGGTAGCGCGTCATCAGCCAGAACGACGGGTAGAGCGCCACCAGCGTGAACAGCATGGCGCAGACCACCAGCGGCTTGCGGCGCGGCAGGCGGTCGGCGAGCCAGCCCGACAGCAGCGAGGCGGCCAGGCAGACGACGCCGGTGACGCAGCCTGCCAGCAGCGACAGCGAGGCCGGCAGGTGCAGCTCGCGGATCATGTAGGTGGGCATGAAGTAGACCACCAGGTAGGTGCCGACGGTGCCGCCGATGATGGTCAGGATCCCCTTGACCACCAGGCCGCCATGCTCGCGGAACAGCGTGCCGAGCGGGCTCGCGGCGCGCGCCTCGGGCACGTGCGTCTCGTCGAGGTGGCGGCGGATGTAGAGGCCCACCGGCGCGATCGCCAGGCCGAGGAAGAAGGGCAGGCGCCAGCCCCAGCTCTCGAGCGCGTCCGGCGGCAGTGCGCCGTACAGGATGGCCGCCGTCAGCGCGCCCAGCAGCGCGGCGATGCCCTGGCTGCCGAGCTGCCAGCTGATGCGGAAACCGCGGCCCTGCACGCCGCCGGCCTCCATCAGCATGGCGGTGGAGGCGCCGATCTCGCCGCCCAGCGAGAAGCCCTGCAGCAGGCGTCCGGCGACGATCATCAGCGGGCCGAACAGGCCGGCCGCGGCATAGGTCGGCGCCAGCGCCAGGCACAGCGTGCCGGCCACCATCAGGCCGATGGTGAGCGTCATGGCGGCCTTGCGCCCGTGGCGGTCGGCGTAGTTGCCGATCACGAAGCCGCCCAGCGGGCGCATCACGAAGCCGATGCCGAAGGTGGCCACGGCCAGCAGCAGGGAACCATAGGCGCTGTCGGAGGGGAAGAACAGCTTGCCGATCAGGATGGCGAAGAAGCTGTAGACGGTGAAGTCGTACATCTCGAGCGCGTTGCCGATCGAGCAGGCGGCGATCAGGCGGAACTGGCTCTGGCGCGGCGCGGCCGCGCCGGCGGCTGCATGGGGGACGGCGGTGCCGGCGGCGCCCAGGGTGGCGTCGTTCATGTCGGATCTCCAAATGGGGGCTGGAGTGGGAACTGGGTCCGTGCAGCAGGCGGCGGCCGGCTTTCGGGGGACACCGGAGCGGGTTCCGAGGAGAACGCCCAGCCGGCTCAGACAATCATCGGATAAAGCCGGCGGCCGTAAAAAATCATATATTTTCATCCTGATAACCAAATCGAATCGCCGTCATAACCAGCGTCTCGGGGCCATCGGGAAAAGTACCGAGCGGCACGGTGCGGGGCGGCGGCGCACCGTGCCGGTGCGTGCGGCAACGCACAACGGTGCCCAGGCAAAGGCAAGGAAGCAACGAGGCAAGGAAGAGGGGAGACGGTGAAACTGCATCAACTGCGCATCCTGCTGGCAGTCGCCCAGCATGGCAGCATCCACGAGGCCTCGCGCAGCCTCCACGTATCGCAGCCGGCACTGTCCAAGGCCATCGCGGAGCTGGAGCGCGAACTCGGCGTCACGCTGATGTCGCGCTCGGTGCGCGGCGTCAGCCTGACCGCCTACGGCCTGGCCCTGGTCAAGCGTGCCAGCGTGGTCGAGCAGGAGCTGCGCCACGCGCTGGAGGACATCGAGGCCATTCGCGGCCATGCCGAGGCCCGGCTCAATATCGGCTTCACCGCGGTGGCCTCGAGCGGGCCGTTGCCCGAGGCCATGGCGGCCTTCCGCCAGCGCTTCCCCAATGTCGACCTGTGTGCCTTCGAGCTGCGCCCCCAGCAGATCCTGGAGGGGCTGCGCGAGGGGCGGCTCGACCTGGGACTGATCTCCACCAACAGCGGCCCGGGCACCGGTGCCTTCCAGTGGGAGCCGCTGTTCGCCGTCGGCATGTCGCTGGCAGTGCGCCCGGGCCATCCGCTGCGGCGCGCCAGCCGGCTGCGCCCGCTGCTCGATGCCGACTGGCTCACGCTCGATCCGCTCGACGATCCGGGCAGTCCGCTGCCCAGCCTGCTGCGCCTGCACCGGCTGGACATGCCGCGCCGCATCGTGCAGAGCGCATCCAACCTGTTGGGCCTGCAGCTCGCTGCGCGTACCGACCTGATCAGCATGTGGTCCGACTTCGTCTTCCATGGCACCGGCGGGCCGCTGCGCCTGGTGCAGGAGTCGCTGCTGCAGCTGCCGATACGCGACGAACTGCCCGATTTCCGCGTCTTCCTGGTCTACCGCTCGGCCGACCTGATGACGCAGGCCTGCGCCGAATTCAGCAAGGAAGTGCGGCACCGCGCACGGCTGATGGTGCCGCCGCGGCGCGGCGCGCGCGCCGGGGCCTGATCCCGGGCATCGGCCCGTGCGCATGCCGCGGCGGCGCCGATGACGCACAATGGCGGCCAGGAGACTTGCTGAACATGGACAAACTCAAACAGATCGAGGCCTTCATCGCCGTGGTGGAGCACGGCAGCATGGCGGCGGCGGCGCTCACGCAGGACGTCACGCCGGTGATGATCGGACGCCGCATCAACGCGCTGGAAGCACGCATCGGCGTCAAGCTGCTGCACCGCTCCACGCGCCGCATCGTGGTGACGGAGCAGGGCGCCGTCTTCATGGAGCAGTGCAAGAAGGCGCTGGCCGACCTCGACCGCGCCGAGATGCTGATTGCCGAGGGCAAGCACAAGGCCACCGGCCACCTGATCGTGTCGGCGCCGGCCGCCTTCGGCCGCAAGCACGTGGCGCCGCACGCGCCCGCCTTCCTCGCCGCCAATCCCGAGGTGCAGCTCTCGTTCAACCTGACCGACCGCGTGGTCGACCTGGTACGCGAGGGCTATGACGTCGGCATCCGCATCGGCGGTGCCATCGACCCGAACTTCGTCGCCATCAAGCTGGCCAGCAACAAGCGCGTGGTGTGCGGCACTCCCGCCTACTTCGCCCGCCACGGCGTGCCGCTGACGCTGGACGACCTGGCCCAGCACAACTGCCTGGCCTTCAACCTGCAGGGCGGACAGCAGCGCGGCTGGTATTTCCGCCACAACGGCAAGACGGTGACGGTGCGCGTCAACGGCAATCTCGACTGCAACGACGGCGAGCTGCTGCACCGCTGGACCGGCGAGGGCCTCGGACTGGGCTGGCGCTCGACCTGGGAGATCCTGCCGCAGCTGGAAAGCGGCGAGCTGATCACCGTGCTCGACGAGTACGCGCTGCCCGACTACGACATCCTCGCGGTATACCCGCAGCAGCGTCCGGTGCCGGCCAAGATCCGCTTCTTCATCGAGCACCTGAAGGCGCAGTTCGCGCAGCCGGGCTACTGGACCGGCCGCAAGGAAGGCTGACCATGCCGGCGGCGGCATCGTTCCCCTGGAGCGCCTGGGCGGCCGACGCGGTGCTGCTGCTGCACTTCGCCTTCATCGCCTTCGTCGTGGCCGGCGCGCTGCTGCTGCCGCGCTGGCCGCGCCTGGCCTGGCTGCACCTGCCGGCGCTGGCCTGGGGGGTGCTGGTGGAGTGGAACGGCTGGATCTGCCCGCTGACGCCGCTGGAGAATGCGCTGCGCCACGCTGCCGGGCAGGCCGGCTACGCCGGCGGTTTCATCGCCCGCTACCTGCTGCCGTGGATCTACCCGGCCGGGCTGACGCCCGCCATCCAGTGGTGGCTGGGCGTGCTGGCGCTGGCGCTGAACCTGGCCTGGTACGGCCTGTGGTGGCGCCAGTGGCGGCGGCGCCGCGCGCATGGCGCGCGGCCCGTGCGGCCCGTGCGGCACTAGCCGGGCAAGCCCGCCCCCGTTCAGCCGGCCGCCGGCACGAAGCGCGGCGCGCGCTTCTCGACGTTGGCGAGCACCGCCTCGCGCTGGTTGGCGCCGCCGATCAAGGCTTCCTGCTCGACCGACTCGGCCTGCAGGATGGCGGCGGCGTCGCCGCCGGCGGCCACCTGCATCAGCCGCTTGGCCGCGCGGATGGCGTCGGGGCTCCTGCCGGCGATCTCGCGCGCGGCGGCCAGCGCGGCGGCGCGCGGGTCGTCGACCACACGCGTGGCCAGGCCCAGTTCACAGGCCTCGGTGCCGCTGACGATGCGCCCGGTGTAGATCAGCTCGCGCAGCAGGTCCTCGCGCACCAGGCCGCGCGTCAGCAACATGCCGGCCATGTCGGGCACCAGGCCCCACTTGATCTCCATCACCGACAGCCGCGCATCGGCGGTGACATAGCGCAGGTCGGCGCCGAGCGCGACCTGCAGCCCGCCGCCGAAGGCCACGCCGTGCACGGCCGCCAGCACCGGCACCGGCAGCTCGCGCCAGACCATGCAGGCATACTGCGGCGCGTTGCTGATGCCATGGGTGCGGGGCGCCAGGCGCCCCATGCTGCCGCCCTCGCCGGGCGCCTTGCCCGCCAGGCCGGACATGCTCTGCATGTCGAGCCCGGCGCAGAAGGCCTTGCCCTCGCCCGACAGCACCACCGCGCGCAGGTCCGGCTCGCGCGCCAGGCGCTGGCCGGTCTCGACCAGCGCGGCGAACATGGCCGGGTCCAGCGCGTTCATCTTGTCGGGACGGTTCAAGCGCACCTCGGCCACGCCGTCCTCGATGGTCAGCGCGATGCGCTGGCTGCTGGCTTCACTCATCTATGGTTCCTTGCTCGCCTATCGTTTCTGAAGACGGGGATGCCGCCTCATGTCATCTCACGCCACCCGCGCGGTCGGCAGCACGTAGTCGCGGAACTGCTCGCGCAGCTTCAGCTTGAGCAGCTTGCCGGTGGCGGTATGCGGCAGGGCGTCGACGAAGGCCACGTCGTCCGGCACCCACCACTTGGCCACCCTGCCGGCGACGAATTCCAGCAGCTCGGCTGCACTCACCTGCTGGCCCGGTCGCTTGACCACCACCAGCAGCGGCCGCTCCTGCCACTTGGGATGGGTGACGCCGATCACCGCCGCTTCGGCCACCGCCGGGTGCCCCATGGCGGCGTTCTCCAGGTCGATCGACGAAATCCACTCGCCGCCCGACTTGATCACGTCCTTGGCACGGTCCACCAGCTGCAGGTAGCCGTCTGGGTCGATGTTGGCGACGTCGCCGGTGTCGAACCAGCCGTCCGCGTCGAGCGCATCCTGCCCGGCCTTGAAGTAGCCGGAGGCAATCCACGGCCCGCGCACCTTGAGGCGGCCGAAGGCCACGCCGTCATGCGGCAGCGCGCGGCCTTCGTCGTCCTCGATGCGCAGCTCCACGCCCCATACCGCGCGGCCCTGCTTGGTCTTGATCTTGAGCTGCTCGGCCGCCGGCAGGCTCTCCAGCCGCGGCAGCAGTGTATTGATGACGCCGATCGGGCTGGTCTCCGTCATGCCCCAGCCCTGCACCACGCGCGCGCCGAACTGCCGCTCGAAGCGCTCGACCATCGCCGCCGGCGCGGCCGAACCGCCCACGCCGGCGATCTTCAGGCCGAGCGCGCGCGGGTCGATGTCGGGATGGGCATCCAGGTACTGGAACAGCATCAGCCACACCGTGGGCACCGCGGTGGAGAAGGTCACGCGCTCGTCGCGCAGCAGCTTGTAGACGTTCTCGCCGTCGAGGTGCTGTGCGGGCAGCACCATCTTGGCACCGGTCATCGCGCACGCGTAGGGCATGCCCCAGGCGTTGGCGTGGAACAGCGGCACCACCAGCAGCACGCTGCTGTCGGCCCCCACCGAGAAGGTATCGGCGGCACACGCCTTCAGGCTGTGCAGCACCGTGGAGCGGTGCGAATAGAGCACGCCCTTCGGATTGCCGGTGGTGCCCGAGGTGTAGCACAGCGAGGAGGCGGTGCGCTCGTCGAACTGCGGCCACTGGTAGTCCTCGCTGCTGGCGGCGAGCAGGTCCTCGTAGCACAGCAGGTTGGGCAGGTCGAGCGCGGGCATGTGGGCACGGTCGCACAGCGCGACGAAGTGCCGCACCGTGGTCAGCTTCGGCGCCAGCTTCGCCACCAGCTCGGCGAAGGTGGTGTCGAAGAACAGCACGCTGTCCTCGGCGTGGTTGACGATGTAGTCGATCTGCTCCGGGAACAGGCGCGGGTTGACCGTGTGCAGCACCGCGCCCGAGCCTGATACGCCGAAGTACAGCTCCAGGTGGCGGTGCGTGTTCCAGGCCAGCGTGCCGACGCGGTCGCCCTCGCGCACGCCGAGGCCGGCGAGCGCGTTGGCCACGCGCCGCGCGCGGCGTTCGACCTGTGCGTAGTTGGTGCGCACCGTGTCGCCCTCGACCGTGCGCGACACGATCTCCTGCTCCGGGTGGTAGGCGGCGGCGTACTCGATCAGCGAAGAAATCAACAGCGGGTGGTCTTGCATGAGGCCCAGCATGATGCGTGTCTCCTTATCGTGTCATGGCGCCGTGCCCCGGGGCGGCCGGCGCGGTGCGTGGCTCAGCGGCCCTGGATCAACGGCCCTTGAAAGCCGGCGGACGCTTCTCCAGGAAGGCCGCCACGCCCTCGCGGAAATCCTCGCTGCGGCTGGCGCGCGATTGCAGCGTGGCTTCCAGCTCGAGCTGGGCCGGCAGGTCGTTGTCCAGGCTTTCGTTGAGTGCCTGCTTGATCAGGCCGTAGGCGAAAGTGGGCGACTGGGCAAGCCTGCGCGCCAGCTTGCCGGCTTCCTCGTGCAGGGCGGCGTCGTCGTGCACGTGCCACACCAGGCCGATGCGGTGCGCCTCGTCGGCGCTGATCTTGTCGGCCAGGATGGCCAGGGCGCGCGCGCGCATCTCGCCGGCATAGCGCGGCAGGAAGTAGGTGCTGCCGGCATCCGGCACCAGGCCGATCTTGGAGAAGGCCTGCAGGAAGCTGGCGCCGCGCGCGGCCAGCACCACGTCGGCAGCCAGCGCCAGGCTCATGCCCGCGCCCGCGGCGACACCGTTGACGGCGCTCACCACCGGCTTGGCCATGCCGCGCAGCGCCAGGATGATCGGGTGGTAGCGCTCGCGCAGCAGCGTGCCCGAGTCGGCCAGCGCGCCGCCGCTGCCGGCGGCGCGGTCGGCGAGGTCGGCCCCGGCGCAGAAGCCGCGGCCGTTGCCGGTCAGCAGCACGGCACGCACTGCCTCATCGGCGGCGGCCTGCTCGACGGCCTCGCGCAGCGCGCGCATCAGGTCGGCGTTGAGGGCGTTGAGCACGTCGGGGCGGTTCAGCGTGATGGTGGCCACGCCGTCGGCGACGTGGTAGAGCACGGGGGAGGTCATGGGTCGGGGTCTCCTCTGGTAGCGGATGGTCTGTCGGATCGGTTCAGGCGCGCGGCGGCGGCTGGAGCGCGTCGGCGGAGGCGTCGCCCAGCTTGCTGCCGCCGTCGCAGTCGATGATGGTGCCGGTGATATAGCGGGAGTTGTCGCTGCACAGGAACAGCGCGGTATCGGCGATATCGCTCTTGTCGCCGTAGTCGCGCAGCGCCAGGCGTGCCTTGTAGCGCTGTTCCATCTCGGCCGTGGGCGCCAGGCGGGCCATGCCCTCGGTGTCGGCGATCGGCCCGGGCGAGATGCCGTTGACGCGCACGCCGGCCGGGCCCCACTCCATCGCCAGGCACTTGACCATCATGTTGATGCCGGCCTTGGCCGCGCAGGCGTGGACCTGGAACATCATGGCATTGTGTGCCTGGGGCGCGGTGATGGCGATCAGCGAGGCGCCCGGCTTGTTCAGGTGGGCGAAGCTGGCGCGGAACACATTGAAGGTGCCGATCAGGTCGATGTCGACCACGGTCTTGAAGCCGTTGGCCGACATGCCCAGTGCCGGCGCCAGGAAGTTGCCGGCGGCGCCGGAAACGACGATGTCGATCGCGCCCAGCTCGGCGCGGGTGCGCGCCAGCGCGGCCTCGACCGCATCGAAGTCGCGCACGTCGGCCGCCAGCCCCAGCGCGCTGCCGCCGGCCGCGCGGATGGTGCCGGCAGCCGCCTCGATGCGACCCGCGTCGCGGCTGATCAGCCCGACCCGGGCGCCCGCGCGCGCCAGCGCCTGGGCGATGCCGAGATTGATGCCGGACGAGCCGCCGGCGACGAACGCCGTCTTGCCGGCGAGCATCTGGTCCTTGAAAGCACTGGTCATACGATTCCCCTCCTCTGCCTGTCCTGGATGGATGGCATTGGACATGCAAACCGCGGGCGGCGATTCGTCGGATCCGACGAGGCAGGGACAGGCGCAAGCGCGGCCGGGCGGCGCCGCGCGCGGGGAATCGGCATGCTTGTCTCCGTTTTTTCTGCTTGTCTTTGTCTTGTCGACGGCGCCGCGGGGGCGGGCCCGCCACATCGTAACCCGAAGCCCGGCTTCCATCATGGCTGCAGTGCACCATGCGCTGTTGCGGGCGGGGAAATGATCGGGCGCAAGCGGTGGGCGACCGGGCGCCAGCCAGGCTGGGGCGCGGGGCGGGAGGACAAAGGCCGCGCATGGCCGCAGAAAAGAAAAAGGCCCGCACCCATTGCGGTGTGCGGGCCGCCCCAGAGGGGCATGACTGCCATGAAGCGCGCCCCCGCAGCTACATGGCGATGCCATCATCGCCGATGGCGGCCGGGGCCGCCTTGACGCAGGTCAAGCGCTACGTATAACGGGGCGGCAGCGCCGGCCGGCGCTGCGCGCTCAGGCCAGCAGCGCGGCGACCAGGTCCTTGCCCTTGGCCGCCGGCAGCTCCTCGAAATGCAGCGCGCCTTCCACGTGGCCGAGGTGCTCGACCATCAGCGCCACGGCGCGCTCGGTATCGCCGGCGCGGGCGGCTTCGATGAACTCGCGGTGCTCTTCCGACGAGCAGGCGGCGTCGCGGCGCGACTGGTAGAGCATGGTGATGACCGCGCTGCGCGTCGACAGCTCGCGCAACATCTCGGTCAGCACGCCGTTGCCGACCACGTCGGCCAGCAGGATGTGGAAGTCACCCAGCAAGCGCGTGCGCAGCTGGGCATCGTTGCCCGCCAGCGCCTTCTTCTCGGCGGCGAGATGGCGGTCGATGCGCTTGTAGTCGGCGGCGCCCGCGCGCGCCACGAACTCGCGCGCCAGCGCCGCCTCCAGGATGCGGCGCACGGCGAAGACCTCGCGCGCCTCCTCGGCGCTCGGCTTGGCGACGAAGGCCCCCTTGTCCGGCACGATCTGGATCACCTTGTCCTTGGACAGCATCAGCAGCGCCGCGCGCACCTTGGTGCGGCTGACGCGGTAGACGCTGGCCAGGGCCTCCTCGCGCAGCTTGGTGCCGGGCGGCAGGCGGTGCGAGACGATCGCCGCGACGATGTCTTCGGCGATCGCTTCGGCGGTCATGTCGGGATCGATGTGCTCGGGCATGGCGATGCGCTGGCGCAGGGGCTGCGCGCGTT
>JABLTH010108688.1_pt1 | contig 22768 bp, 15 predicted proteins | sample 7875711 | NCBI WGS metagenome assembly JABLTH01 (sample SAMN14941262, study PRJNA633318) | bioreactor metagenome | isolation source: bioreactor | place: China | collected 2019-03-05 | reverse complement strand
TCCACTTGATTTTCGCAAAATCATTCAAATTCGTGGGGGGGGGGGGGCGGCGCCGGGGGGGCCCTCCTCCGTGGGGGGTGTGTTGGTCCCCCCCCGTGGCCGCGACCGATGCGGACCTGTTGCGCTGAGGAGAAAACTCAAGCACGGCCGTAGACGTCGTCGAAGCGGACGATGTCGTCCTCGCCAAGATAGCTGCCCGATTGCACCTCGATCAGTTCCAGCGGCACCTTGCCCGGGTTGCGCAGACGATGGACGCTGCCGAGCGGGATGTAGGTGCTCTGGTTCTCTCCCAGCAGGAACACCTTGTCGTCGCAGGTGACCTCGGCGGTGCCGGAGACCACGATCCAGTGCTCGGCGCGATGATGGTGCTTTTGCAGGCTCAGGGACGCGCCGGGCTTCACCACGATGCGCTTGACCTGGAAGCGCTCGCCTTCCTCCAGCGAGTCGTAGCTGCCCCAGGGTCGCCGGACCACCCGGTGGAACGAATGCTCGGTGCGACCCGAGGCCTTGAGTTGGTCTACCACCTTCTTCACGTCCTGCGCGGCGTCGCGATGCGCCACCAGGGTGGCATCCGGCGTGGACACCACGATCAGGTCGTCCACGCCGACGGCGGCGATCAGGTGACGCTCGTGCGAGCGCAGCAGGCAACCGTGGGCGTTGACGGTCAGGGTATCGCCCTCGCGCAGGTTGCCGTCGGCGTCGCGCTCGCCGGCCAGCCACAGCGCCGACCACGAACCGATGTCGCTCCAGCCGCAGCTCACCGGCAGCACGGCGGCGCGACGGGTCTTTTCCATCACCGCGTAGTCGATCGAGTCGTCCGGGCTGCGGGCGAACAGGTCGGCGTCGATACGCACGAAGTCCAGATCCGCCTTCGCGGCGGCGTGGGCGGCGCGCACCGCCGCGAGCATCTCCGGCGCGTGCTCGGCCAGCTCCTCGAGATAGCGTGCCGCCTTGAACAGGAACATGCCGGAGTTCCAGTCGTAGCCGCCATCGGCGAGATACGACTGGGCCGTGGACAGGTCGGGCTTCTCGACGAAGCGTTCCACCCGGAAGCCCCCTTCGGGGAGCGCTTCACCGCGGCGGATGTAGCCAAAGCCCGTTTCCGGCCGGTCCGGGCGGATGCCGAAGGTCACCAGCCAGCCGGCCGCGGCTGTCGGCAGGGCGCGCGTCACGGCATCCACGAAGTTCGCCGTATCGCCGATCAGGTGATCGGCGGGAAGCACCAGCAGGATGGCGTCGGGATCCTTCTCGACGGCGTGCAGGGCACCCAGCGCGATCGCCGGCGCGGTGTTGCGGGCCATGGGTTCGAGGATGATGGTGGCACCCTCGACGCCGGCCTCGATCAGTTGCTCTGCGGCGAGGAACCGGTGGTCCTGGCTCGCCACCACGATCGGCGCGGCCACGCCCGGCAGCTCGCGGGTGCGGCGGATGGTCTGCTCGAACAGCGTGCCGCTGCCGGCCAGCGACAGGAACTGCTTGGGCAGGTTGCGCCGCGACACCGGCCACAGGCGGGTGCCGCTGCCGCCGCTAAGTATAAGGGGGGTCAGCATGGAGTCCGGTTCCTGATCGGGCCCCTGTGGGCAACGCCGCTCGTCGACGCGCCCCGGGAATCGGTTTCGGGATTCTCGCTCACTCGCCCCGCGGCTACCAGTCAGCCGGCCGTGTCGCAGCGGTCAGTTTGCGGCGAGCCGGTCCATCACGGCGACCAGTGCTTCGCGCCAGTCGGGGGGGCGATACCCGAATTGCTCAGCCATGTCGCGGTTGTCGAGTACCGACCAGGCCGGCCGCCTGGCCGGCGTCGGGAATTGCGACGTATCGATCGCACGTACTTCCGGAGTCCGCGCAAGCAATCCGTGCTGGCACGCCTCGGCAAAGATCGCCTCGGCGAAGCCGTGCCAGGTCGTGCTCCCGCTGGCGACGAGATGGTGGATGCCATGCATGCCTTTCCGGCCCGCCTCACCCGCTGCCAGCCAGGCCGCCAGTGCCACGAGCGTGCCATCGACGATGACATCGGTGCTGGTGGGGGCGCCATGCTGGTCGGCGACGACGCCCAGCGAGTCGCGTTCACCACCGAGGCGCAGCATGGTCTGCAGGAAATTATGCCCGTGGGCGGCATAGACCCAGGCCGTGCGAAACACCAAGTGGTCGGCACGGCTTTCCTGAAGCGCCCGCTCGCCGGCGAGCTTGCTTCGACCGTAGGCGCCGAGTGGCCCGGTGGGATCGGTGGTCCGGTAGGGCCGCTGCGACGAGCCGTCGAAGACGTAGTCGGTCGAGAAATGGACGACGAGCGCGCCGTGCCGCTGCGCCCACTGCCCCAGTCGTCCGACGGCCTCGCCGTTGACGCGCGTGGCAAGGGCCTCCTCCTGTTCGGCACGGTCCACCGCGGTGTAGGCGGCTGCGTTGACGATGACATCCGGGGCGATCGTGTCGAGCGCGGCATCGAGGGTGTCGGGGAGGGCCAGGTCGATGGTTTCGATGGACGCACCATCGAAGCGTTGCCCGTCGCGGCTCGCGGCGACGAGCGCGCCCATGCGGGCGAGTCGCCCGTCTTCGACGAAGCTGCGGCCGAGCTGGCCGTTGGCACCCAGCAGCAAAATCTTCATGCGACGAAGACCGGCAGGCGCTCGGCGGCGACCTCGTTCAACAGCGGCGCCCTGGCGTCCTTGTCCGACAACAGTGGCTCGGTGATCGGCCAGTCGATGCCGATGGCGGCATCGTTCCAGCGGATGCCCGCATCCGCCTTCGCGTCATACAGTGCAGTGCACTGGTACGCGAAGGTGGCGTATTCGGAGAGCACGCAAAAGCCATGCGCGAAACCTTCCGGTATCCAGAAATGCCGGTGGTTCTCCGCCGTGAGCATGACCCCGGCCCACTGCCCGAACGTGGGCGAACCGCGGCGGATGTCCACGGCCACGTCGAACACCTCGCCCTCCAGCACGCTGACCAGCTTGCCCTGCGGGTTGGGCCACTGATAGTGCAGGCCGCGCAGCACGCCGCGGGCCGAACGCGAGACGTTCGACTGCACGAAGCGACGATCGATGCCTGCTTCGCGGTACTTGGCCTCGTTGTAGCTCTCGTAGAAGAAGCCGCGGGCATCGCCGAACACCTGCGGCTCGATGACGACGGCGCCGGGCAGGCGGGTTTCAACAAACTTCATCGTGCGTGACCTTCCTCGACAAGCTTTCGCAGATACAGTCCGTAGCCGGTCTTGGCGAGCGGCTCGGCGAGACGCAACAGTTGCTCGTCATCGATCCAGCCATTGAGGTGGGCGATTTCCTCAGGGCAGCAGACCTTCAGGCCCTGGCGGTTCTCGATGGTCTCGATATAGTTGCCCGCCTCCATCAGCGACTCGTGCGTACCGGTGTCGAGCCACGCAAAGCCGCGGCCAAGCTGCTCCAGGTGCAGCGAGCCGTCATCGAGGTAACAGCGGTTGAGATCGGTGATCTCCAGTTCGCCGCGCGGAGAGGGTTTGAGTGACGCGGCGTAGTCGCACACCCGGGTGTCATAGAAATACAGCCCGGTGACGGCGTAGGAGGATTTCGGCTTGGCCGGCTTCTCTTCCAGGCCGACCACCCGTCCGGCGGTGTCGAACTCGGCTACGCCGTAACGTTCCGGATCCTTCACCCAATAGCCGAAGACCGTGGCGCCGTGATCTCGCGCTGCCGCGCGGCGCAGGCTCTCGGTGAGGCCGTGGCCGTAGAAGATGTTGTCGCCCAGCACCAGGCAGCTCGGATCGCCGCCGATGAAGTCGCGGCCGATCAGGAACGCCTGCGCGAGCCCATCCGGCGAGGGTTGCACGGCGTACTGCAGGTTCATGCCCCACTGCGAGCCGTCGCCCAGCAGGCGCTGGAACAGGGCCTGCTCGTGCGGCGTGTTGATGATCAGCACGTCGCGGATGCCGGCCAGCATCAGGGTGGCCAGCGGGTAGTAGATCATCGGCTTGTCGTACACCGGCAGCAGCTGCTTGCTGATCGCCTGGGTGATCGGATACAGCCGCGTGCCGGAGCCGCCGGCGAGGATGATGCCCTTGCGCTTCGTGCTCATGATCCCAACCGCTCCATGCGGTAGCTGCCGTCGAGCACGCGCTGCACCCACGGCTGGTTTGCCAGGTACCAGTCCACCGTCTGCGCGATGCCGCTTTCGAACGTCTGCGAGGGCTTCCAGCCCAGCTCGCGCTCGAGCTTGCTGGCATCGATGGCGTAGCGCCGGTCGTGGCCGGGGCGGTCCTTGACATAAGTGATCAGCGACTCGCGCGGGCGGCCGTCGGCCAGCGGGCGGCGCGCGTCGAGCAATGCGCAGATCGTCTTCACCACAGTGATGTTGGTGCGCTCGGCGTTGCCGCCCACGTTATAAGTTTCGCCCACGCGGCCGCCTTCCAGTACGCGACGGATCGCACTGCAGTGGTCGCCCACGAACAGCCAGTCGCGGATGTTCATGCCGTCGCCGTAAACCGGCAGTGACTCGCCGGCCAGTGCCTTCTGGATCACCAGCGGGATCAGCTTTTCCGGGAACTGGTACGGCCCGTAGTTGTTCGAGCAGTTGGTGGTGAGCGTGGGCAGGCCGTAGGTATGGTGAAACGCCCGCACCAGATGGTCCGAGGCGGCCTTGGAGGCGGAGTAGGGCGAGTTCGGTGCGTACGGCGTGGTCTCGGTGAACTTGCCTTCCGGCCCCAGCGAGCCATAGACCTCGTCGGTGGACACGTGCAGGAAGCGGAACGCTCCGCGGGCCTCGCCTTCCAGCGAGCGCCAGTAGTCGCGAGCGCACTCGAGCAGGCCCAAGGTACCGGTCACGTTGGTTTCTACGAAGGCCGCCGGGCCGTCGATGGAGCGGTCCACGTGGGATTCGGCGGCAAAGTTCACGATGGCATCGGGCTTGTGCTCGGTCAGCAGCTTTGCCACCAGTGCCCGGTCGCCGATGTCGCCATGGACAAACACGTGGCGGCTGTTGCCGTTGAGCGAGGCCAGCGTGTCGAGGTTGCCGGCGTAGGTGAGCTTGTCGAAATTCACCACGGTGAGGCCGTCGGCCACGGCCTTCAGCACGAAATTCGCGCCAATGAAGCCGGCGCCGCCGGTGACGAGGAGGACTTCCATACGGGCACGTGATCCTTTGGGCAACAAAGCCACATTCTCGCATGGGCTACCCGCCGATCAAATACAAGCGCGTGCGGCCGGCATGCCTGATGCCAGTGGTTGTTAAGGCAAATGGAGCCCGCGAAGGTACAATGGCCGACCCTCAGGGTGTGGCCACTTGATGGTTCCACATCCCCCACCCAGCACGGTCGCCCGTCATGCCAAAGAAGACACCAGCCGCTCACCATGGACTCGGGACACGCGCGATCCATGCCGGGCAACATCCCGACCCTTCGACCGGCGCCATCATGACGCCGATCTACGCTACCTCCACCTATGTGCAGGAGAGCCCGGGCAAGCACAAGGGTTACGAATATTCGCGCACGCAAAATCCTACGCGCATGGCCTACGAGCGTTGCGTGGCGGATCTGGAAGGCGGCGTTGCCGGCTTTGCTTTCGCCTCCGGACTTGCGGCCGCAGCCACGGTGCTGGACCTGCTGGATTCCGGCAGCCACGTAATCGCGATGGATGACCTTTATGGCGGCAGCTACCGCCTGTTCGAGCGGGTGCGTCGGCGTTCCGCGGGGCTGGATTTCAGTTTCATCGACCTGAACGACGGCGCCGCGCTGAAGGCTGCGTTGAAACCGAACACGCGGATGATCTGGGCGGAAACACCCACCAATCCGATGCTGAAGCTGGTCGACCTGGCAAAGGTAGCCGCGTTCGCGAAGAAGCACGGTTTGATCCTGGTGGTGGACAACACCTTCTGTTCGCCCATAGTGCAGCGCCCATTGGAATTTGGTGCCGACCTAGTCCTGCACTCGGCGACCAAGTATCTCAACGGCCATTCCGACATGGTGGGTGGCATGGTGGTGGCGGGCACGAAGGAGTTGGCCGAGAGCATGGCCTTCCTGCAGAACTCGGTGGGTGCGGTGGCCGGTCCATTCGATGCCTTCCTGGCCATGCGCGGTCTGAAGACCCTGCATCTGCGCATGCGCCAGCACTGCGCCAGCGCGCTTGAACTGGCCGGTTGGTTGGACAAGCACCCGGCCGTCGAACGGGTGATCTATCCGGGTCTGAAAAGCCACGCACAGCATGCGTTGGCCAAGCGTCAGATGCACGGCTTCGGCGGCATCGTCACAATCGTGGTGAAGGGCGGCCTTAAGAGGGCACGCCGCGTGCTCGAGCGTTGCGAGCTGTTCGCGCTGGCTGAGTCGCTAGGCGGCGTGGAAAGCCTGATAGAGCATCCCGCAATCATGACACATGCTTCGGTGCCGGCGGCTAATCGTAAGCGGCTGGGACTCAGCGACGGCCTCATTCGCCTTTCCGTTGGAGTTGAGGATATTCATGATCTGCGATCGGAGCTGCAGGAGGTTTTGAAGTGAGCCTGGCCCACGAACCGGGAAGCAGTGACACCACCGAACTCCTGCGGCGTCGGCGTTGGGAGTCACCCTTTGCGTCCATGATCAGGCATAGGTCGCTGGTCTGGGAGCTCAGCAAGCGAGAAGTCCTTGGACGCTATCGCGGCGCGAGCTTTGGCTTGGCTTGGTCAGTGATAAGCCCATTCATGATGCTCGGTGTGTATGCCTATGCCTTTGGCGAGTTGATGCGGAGCCGTTGGCCACATGAATCCGGCGGCGACTACCCTTATGCCGTCATTCTTTTTACGGGCCTGATTATCCACGGGTTCTTTGCTGAGTGTCTCATGCGTGCGCCCACGCTGATCGTCTCAAATCCGAATTTTGTCAAGCGCGTGGTTTTCCCGCTCGATACCCTGCCTTGGCCAATGGTGCTCTCTGCGCTGTTTCACGCCTGTGTGAATATTTGCGTGTTGGCGGTCCTGATGCTGGTTGTCAAAGGGCATCTGCACGCGACCATGCTTTTCCTGCCTTTCGTGCTACTCCCGCTTGTGTTGGTGACCCTGGGGGCATCCTGGTTTCTTGCGGCATTCGGAGTGTATTTTCGCGATATAAGCCAAGTCATGCCGGTGGTGGCGACCGCGCTACTGTTTCTTTCTTCGGCCATTATTCCAGTCAGTACCCTGACCCCGGATTTACAAACTTTCTTTCACCTGAATCCGTTGACTTTCTTTATCGACCAGACCCGTGCCGTTGTTTTGGTCGGTCAGCCGCCCGACTGGAGGTTGTTGGCGGTGGCTTGCTTGGGGGGGGCGGCGGCGGCGTGGCTTGGTCACGCATGGTTCTTGGCGACGCAGCGGGGATTTGCGGATGTCCTCTGATGCCATCGTCGAGGTCAGAGGGCTGACCAAGGTCTTTCCGATTTACGACAAGCCGCATTACCGCCTGATGCAGATGCTGCTCGATGACAGAAGGCGCTGGTACCGGGAGTTCACTGCGCTGTCCGATATCAATCTCGTCGTTCGGCGCGGCGAGACCGTAGGCATCGTGGGGCGTAATGGATCAGGCAAATCCACCTTGCTGCAGATCATCTGCGGCACGCTTGCGCCTACCGAGGGCAAAGTGCATGTAAGGGGGCGAGTAGCTGCCTTGCTTGAGCTCGGTGCTGGCTTTAATCCCGAGTTCACAGGTCGGGAAAACGTGTACCTCAACGGTACTGTGCTAGGCCTCTCTCGCGCGGAAGTTGAGCGCAAGCTCGATAGTATTCTGGCATTTGCCGAAATTGGCGACTTCGTTGATCGGCCGGTGAAGACCTATTCCAGCGGCATGTACGTGCGACTGGCGTTTGCTGTAGCCATCCACGTGGAGCCGGATTTGCTGGTTGTGGACGAGGCGCTTTCCGTGGGTGACGAGGCATTTCAGCGCAAGTGCTTTGCACGCATCGAACGCTTGCGAGAAGACGGTTGCACCGTGCTGTTTGTGTCGCATGCGGCTACGACGGTCGTCGAGTTATGTGACCGCGCCATCCTGCTTGATCGTGGCGACTTGTTGGCCGACGGTATGCCCAAGGCGGTGATTTCCCGCTACCAGCGGATGTTGTATGCACCGCAGGAGCGGCTCGCCGAATTACGGGATCAGATGAAACGTGAGCGTGCCGAGGGAGGAATGCTCGCTCAGGAGTCTCCGGAGGGAGTTTCTTCGTCTCGCAGTGCCCCTGTCATTTCGCGTAGCGAGTCCTCGAATGAGGCCTATTTCGATGAGGGTCTGCGTTCGCAGAGCGAAGTGGTGTACCGAAGGCAAGGGGCTATTATAGTCGATCCTCATCTGGAGCTGCCGGACGGCACTCGCGTTAACGTGATAAATGCTGGCAAAAAGTACGTCTACACTTATTACGTGGATTTCGATCAGGGCGCTGCCGGCGCCCGGTTCGGCATGATGATCAAGACCCTGACTGGGGTGGAGATCGCTGGCGCGGTCAGCGCCCTTACCAACGAGGCAGTCGAATGGGTCGATGCAGGCACCCGCTTGGTGATCCGTTTCGAGTTCACCTGTGCACTCGCTGGCGGTACTTACTTCATGAATGCGGGCGTGCTGGGGCGTTTGGGCGAGGAGGAGACATATCTCGATCGGCGCATTGATGCCTTCATGTTCCGTGTAATGCCATCCGCCAGTCGGCTCTCGACCGGCGTTGTCGATCTGGTGGACCATGTGGAAGTGTCCATGGCCTCCGGTATTCGGATGACGAATTAATATGAGTCCAACTGCTTCATCGACCAAGTCGACCTGCGTATTGGTTCTGGGCATGCACCGCAGCGGCACGTCGGCGCTGACGCGCTGCCTCAATCTCGCGGGCATGGATCTCGGTTCGCACTTGCTCAGCCCCGCAAAGATGAATGCCAAGGGCTTCTGGGAGCACGCCGACGCAGTGCGCATCAATGACCAGTTGCTGGAAAGGCTTGGACTCTACTGGTACGACCTCGGGCCACTTCCTGATGGGTGGCTGACGAGTTTGGCCGCGGATACGGCGCGAGATGAAATCCGCGCAATGGTGAAGCGTGATTTCGACCGCGTGCCGTTGTGGGGACTCAAGGATCCTCGCCTATGCCGGCTCGCTCCGCTGTGGATCGACGTGCTACAGGAAATGGGTGTCGAGGTCGTGTCCGTCTTCATGGTGCGCTCGCCCTTGGAAGTGGCCGAATCCATCTCTCGTTTTCCCGACTATCGTCTTCCAGCTCCGCTTGGCATTCCGCATGGCGTCTTGCTGTGGGCGCAGGATCTGGCGGAGTCGGTGCTTGCGGCACACACCATTCCAAGAGTGATGGTCGACTATGAGCATCTGTTGTCAGAGCCTGTTGCAGTAGTGTCGAAGATTGGGCGCGAATTGGGCTTTGCATGGCCTATTCAGCCGACCGAGCGGGGCGACGCTATTCAGGCCTTTCTGGATACAGGTATGCGTACGCACAACATGCGCGTTTCGCAAGATAAGGTGCCGCCTTTGGTGTCGGAGCTGGTCGAGGCATGCTCTTCGGTCGTGCACGATCCATCACCTGTCAAATGGGCGCATTTGGCAGGCATATCGGTCCGCGTAGTGGAGCAGCTGCCCGCGTTGTCCTATTTGGGGGCTGCCGCCGGATACAAGGATCGAGGTTATGCCGAACTGCGTGCCATATCCGCTGGCTGGGTTCCGAACGCAGCGCTCTATTACGCAACAGCTGACGATCCGGGGTTCTCGGAGGATCGCCGCCTTTTGAGGGCTGTTCCCCGTGGACGCAATCAGTTGGATCTGCCGTTGCCCCTCACCGCTGACATCCCCGTACGCTTTCGCTTTGACCCACTAGATAGACGTGGCGCTTATGTGCTCCATTCGCTGGTCTTGTTCGATCGTATGGGGCAGGTGGTGTGGTGGTGGCCCGGCATGACTGAGGGCGTGCAGCTGGTGGGGATCAATCCGTTGCCGAGCTCGGTTTTCGCCGGTCACATGGTGGAATATACCGATGTCGATCCGCAGATCTGTATCGAATTGCCGCGGCACATTGCAGAGCGGCGAGTGGTGATGGCTCGCGTAGATATGGAATGTCTTGATGCAGGCGCACTGTCTGACGAGATTTCGGCGCAGATAGCGCGCGCAGATTTCGAGAGCGCTCGCGCCGTGAAAAGCGAAGAAATGCTGCGGAGTCAAGTTGAGGCATTCGAGGAAGAGCGTCGATGCCAAGCCGAGGCTTACGCAGAACAGCATAGACGTCAAGCAGATGAGTATGCAGCGGAGCGTCACCACGAGCAGCAGGTCCACGAGCAGTTGTTGGAGACGGAACGCGTCAATTTCCAGCTCCGAATCGATCATTTGACTGATCAGCTGCGCATTGGTGCGGAATCCAGCCGAAGGGACATTGAACGTTTGGCGGCAATACGGTCCGCGCAGGCGCACGAGCTCCATGCAATTCACGCGAGCACGATGTGGCGAGTGATGCTTCGCCTGCGGGGTTTGGCATCGCGTATCCCCGTTGGAGTACGGCGCCAGTTGCGTCGTGTGCTCAAGGCCGGATGGTGGTGCGTCACCCCATGGCGATTGTCGAGGCGTCTGCGGTTTTTGCGAGAGCGGCGGGCCATGCAGGCTTGGCAGCAGCGGGAAGCCTTGCAAGTTGCGCCACAGGCCTCCGTCAGCAGTCCGCCAGTAATTTCATTCGTCCCAGCGAGTGGAGGCACTCCGGATGCGGCGGGGGGGTATTATCAGTTGAGCCAGGGTGATCGGCACTACACCTACATCCCACCCCGCCCTCCGGTGAATCTTGAACGTGAGCTGGCGACTATGTCGCGTGTACCGCGGTTCTCAATCGTGGTGCCTGTCTACAACACGCCTGTCGGCTTGCTGGATAAGCTGGTGCATTCGGTGCACGCCCAGTGGTATCCCCACTGGGAATTGATCCTCGTCAACGACAACAGTTCGCTGGAGCACATCAGAGCCTTTCTCGATCGACTGAGCGATCCTCGGATCATTGTCGTTCACCTGGTAGAGAACAAACGTATCGCTTTGGCGACCAATGAGGGACTTGCTAGGGCCAGCGGCGACTTTATCGTGTTCACCGATCACGACGATGAATTGACGCCTGATTGCCTTTACGAGCTGGCGCGCTGTGTCGAGCGCGAGGATCCCGACTTCATCTACAGCGATGAAGACAAGATCGACGAAGATGGTCAGTACGTCCAACCATTCTTCAAGCCCGCATGGTCGCCGGATACGATGATGAGCACGATGTATACGTGCCATGTCTCGTGCGTGCGCCGTGAGCTGGTCAACGAGCTCGGTGGCCTGCGTCCAAAATACGATGGGTGCCAGGATTGGGACTTCATCCTGCGGGTGGTGGAGAAAACCGAGCGTATTGCGCATGTACCCAAAGTGCTCTACCACTGGCGCATCATCCCTGCCTCGGTGGCGTCGAGTCTCGACGCCAAACCCCATGTGATCGAAGCCAGCAAGCGCGCTCGCGAAGACGCGATGGTACGGCGTGGTCTGAATGGATCGATGGAGCCGGTCGAAGAGATCCCCGGTTATTTTAGGGCGTTCTATAAGCTACAAGGCGAGCCCTTTGTCTCGATCATCATTCCGAGCAAGAACAATCATCGGATGCTGAAGCGGTGCATCCACTCGATAGAGTCAATATCAAGTTATCGCAACTTCGAGATCGTGGTCGTCGATCATGGATCGACTGATCCCGCGGCGCTGGAATTCGTTGAAAGTCTGCGTGGACATGCGCGAATTAAGGTCTTGTCGTATGACAAGCCGTTCAGCTACGCGAGGATCAACAATTTTGGTATGCAGGTGGCTCGTGGCGACTTGGTGGTCTTCCTCAGTGACTTCGTCGAGGTGCTTGTTTCTGACTGGCTGGAGCGCATGGGCGGTTACGCACAGTTGCCTCACATTGGCGCCGTAGGCGCCAAGCTCCTCTACCCTGGCGCGGAGGTTGTTCAGCATGTAGGTGTCGTCAACCTTTCATGTGGACCGCGCTTTGGTTTCTCCGGCCTGCCGTCACAAAGCCATGGTTATTTCGCGCGTGCCGTACTTGAGTACAACTGGATCGCAGTCTCCGGTGCCTGCCTGATGGTCGAGCGTTCGAAGTTTGAGCGTCTTGGTGGCTTTGATGAAGATTTTCGGGTTGGTTGCCAAGATGTAGATCTTTGCTTCCGCCTCGTTGAGGCTGGCTATTACAACCTGGCCAGTCCCGCGGTGAAGCTCGTCAACCATAGATCATCTGGGCTCGGTTCAGAGGCCCCGAGTCCTGAGCAGCGGGCTGAAATGAGCCGAGAGGTGCAGGTGCTATACCAGAAGCACCCTCGTTTCTATCAGTACGATCCGTTCCACAGCCCAAATCTGGCGCCCAATGACGTGTGCTTCGGCCTGCCGCAATGAAATCGCATGATGCTTCCATGCCCCCTCATAGTCTTTATATGAATCATGCCGAACTTCTGCGTCGCATTGATGCAGCCACAGTAGTTTCGTTCGATGTCTTCGATACGCTGTTCGTTCGCCCGCTGTCGGATCCCGAGGATGCTTTCGACATCTTGGGCGAACGCTTTGGCATTGAAGGATTTCGCCGTATTCGTTGCGACGCGCAGATCGAGGCTTTTCGCCAGATGCATCTCGCCGGGCAGGGGGAGATCACGCTCGATGGCATCTACGCATGCATGACTGGATTGCCTGCTGGTGTAAGTGCCGCGTCGCTGTGCCAAGCCGAAATTGAGCTCGAGCTGGCGCTCACGGTGCCAAACGCCGACCTAATCGATACGTTCAGGGACGTTGTGGGACGTAAACGCGTGGTCGTCGTGTCTGATATGTACATGCCGCTATCATTCTTCGAGACGCTGTTCGACAAGTACGCGTTGCCTCGCGTGCCGATGTACATATCCTCTCACCGAGGGGCGACGAAACGCGATCATGGCGAGTTATTCGATCGCATGGTGGCAGAGGTTGGCGTATCCCCTGACAGAGTACTCCACATCGGCGACAACCCTCATGGAGATGTGTCGCGTGCCCGGGAGCGTGGTCTGCAAGCTTTCCATTACATTAATACGGCGGCGGCAACGTATACAGTTTCCAATTCGTTGGGGGCATCCATCGCAGCGGCGATGACCAAGCTACACGGCCGGCGGGACGAGTTGAATACGTTTTATGGCCTGGGATACCGCTTCGGTGGACCCGCCGCGCTCGGTTTACTCGAATGGGTGCGCGACCAAGCGGTGCTCGATGCAGTGGATGTTGTGCTTTTCGTGGCGCGCGACGGCTATGTGCTTGATCAGTTGGTGCAGCGTGGACACGCGCCTGGAATGCCACCTCATGCCTATTTCCCGGGGTCCCGAGTGGCGTTCGCGCTGTCCACGATCAACGAGCACAACTTTGATCAGTGGATGGATTTTCTGGTTTCGGGTTGCCATGGCCTTAGCCCGGATGAGGTATTGGAGCGCATTGGCGTGACGGCGCCAGGACGTAACGTGATGGAAGACATGGGTCTCGGCGATGGGGTCATCATCGATGCGGAGAACCTTTGGCGCGTGCGTGAATTCTTGTCAGCCTACCGTGCCGAGATCATTCGTACCGCCGCCCGAAATCGCCGCGGACTGTTCAACCTACTGCACTCGTTCGGAATTCGAGCGGGGATGCGCGTAGCAATGGTCGATGTCGGCTGGAACGGTACTACGCAGGAAACAATGCGTAATGCGCTGGCCGAGTTGATTGAGGTGGAGCTGGTGGGCTATTACCTGGGGTTGGCGGATTCCGCAGAATGCCATCGGCGTCGTGCAGAGATGCCCATGAAGGCGTTGCTCGACAGCAGCTCTGTGGGTGCAGAGCGCATGGCGAATCTCTACAAGCGCAGGGTTGGCGTGGAAATGATGTTTTCCGCGCCGCACGAGGCGACCATCGGCTACGAACTCATGGGCGACGGGACGGTTCGGGCCGTTGAGGATGCTGGAAGGGGCGCCGACCACGTGGCATTACGCGAAGTTGTCCGGGAGCTCATTCATGGCATGCTGGACTTCGCCGATAGTTACAAGGTGGTGAGCGACCGCCTGCAGTACCGCGCTCGCGCTAGCGAGCTGGCCCAAGCCGCGCTCGATTTCGCTAACATGCCCGTTGAATACTGCGATGCACTCTATGCGTTGAAGAACTCCGACGCATGGGGCAGCTCACGAAATCTCAACATGACCGTCAGACATTACAGCCAAGGGTAAGGACATCCACGTAGGCGCCCTCAATTATTATGCACTCAACAATAGATGTGAAATATCTTAAACGTTGCGGCAAGGCATGAATTCGTGTTTTCGCAAGCACGCCAATTTCTGTTCATCCATCAACAACGGATATCCTCCATGAGAGCATTTTGAATTCGCAAGTTGGCCGTCGTTAGTGCTGCCGAAACGGCAACTGAATACCTCCGCGAGCTCATCCGAATGCCTCGACTCAATTCGGTGGTGATCTGTCCACATTAACATTAATTTTGATTGCCCAATTTTTTGTTACTAACTCGGACTGATCATCTCTATCTTGGTGCGAGTTCATGAGAGATTGACGAAAACGTTCTTCGGTGTACTGAAGGGTGGCACCAGTCCGGACAAAAATGGACTTGAATGCTGCCATTGTTGGAGACAGTTATACTTGTTCTAAGAGCAATCAATGCGAGTATCGGTTGCCGGAATAATTCACACCTGACGTAAAATCGCTACGGGGGAAGGCTATGCGGAAGTCAAAGGGGTTTTCATTGGCCTCGTTTTTTAGTCGAGATGCTACTGTGCAGGGCCACGTTGATCTGGATAAGTGGAATCGTGACGGATTCTATGTCCTCCCTGGTTTTTACAGCAACTCCGAGATGGATGCCGCAATCGAGGCTCAGCAGGAAGTTTGGCGATTGCGGCATCCCCGCATTGTTGTTGATGACATGGTTACTGGTGAGCGTAAGATGCTTGCTAGTGTGAGCGAGCATGATCGACAGAATCATCGCTTCAAGTTGAACGACCTCTACTTGGAAGTCCCCGCGGTTCGCTCCCTTGCGATCAATGATCGGATAATTCCGATACTGAAGAAGCTGCTTGGACAGACGCCGGTGCTGTGTAACTCGCTCGATTTCGAGAAGGGAAGCGGTCAGCCCGACCACGTCGACTCGCTCTATATGACCCCGCAGACAGACGGTCATTTGATCGCGATCTGGGTGGCCCTTGAAGATTGTCACCCTGATGCTGGGCCGTTGCGCTACTACGCAGGCAGTAATGCTATTGAGCCTTATGTTTTCTCCAACGGAGAGCGTCACTATATCCCAGAGGAGATGGATAAATGGGAGCAATACATTCGAGGCAAAATAGCGTCGCTTGGGCTGACCTCAACGACTTTTGCGGCGAAAAAGGGTGATGTATTCATCTGGTCTTGCAACCTAGTTCACGGTGGATCGCCCATCAATAACCATGCGATGACCCGTCGCAGTGTCGTCTTCCATTATTACTCGGAGTCCGACTCAATAGCTCTCAAATCTGATCTGCGCCCGGAGTCCAACGCATTTTGGATGTACCGAGAACATCAGTCTGTTGGTGAAGCGGCAGGCGAGTATCCTCCCGGCTAGCTGGCGAGGAATTACCAGAAAAAGAACTCGCAAGCCCGAGCTGCGCCAAAGACTATTCGATTGTTATGATCATGCTTTTTGGCTCGGGGTGGGCGAAATCTTCACCAAATCAATTAGGAGTGCAAGGTTCCTGCTTCCAAGGAAATCACGGGTTGGGAATCAACGCTTAAGGCCTTTTTTCTTGTTATCAGCTATCGTGTGATTCTTTTTCGCAACGTGTCTGGCGGTTAAGCTTGGCTCAGGAGTAGGTGACGCATTTCTCCGAGAGATTCGGAGCCGCGCAAGGCCATTTACTTCCCACGCTAGCGCGCACCACGGCACGCGGACGCGCCGAACCATGGGCTGGAGATGTCCGTCTGACCGGCCTACGCTGGTGGTCCGCTGCCATGAGGGCATGCCGCCTTGAGCGCGCGAGCAAAAAAATGCGAGTGCAAGATTGGTCGCGCACATCATCCGGCTCTGACGGTAAAGGCCCGAGTCAACTACAGGAAAACGAGAGTCATGAATGATCTGAGAGTGCAGGACCCTGTCCTCCTAGAAGCGGGGCAGGGGGCTCCCTTCGCGGCCAAACGCTCGTCCTCTACCATCTATCCACTTCAGTATCTTCGTGCCATCGCGGCATTTGCCGTTGTGCTGTGTCACGCCTCCTACTATGTGCGGGAGATCAGAGGCGACGGCCGGATGTGGCTGATATTTGATCGCGCTGGTTATTTGGGTGTTGTTTTGTTTTTTGCTATTTCCGGCTATCTCATGGCCCGGTTAGCGGAGAACGCAACAGGTTTACGCTTTCTCGCACATCGTTTGATTCGCATCTACCCTATCTATTGGTTGTGCATTTTCAGCGTGTTGCTGGTCGAGTGGATTTTCAGGCAGCCCGTCTGGATCGGCCACGCTGCATTGCTGTTGATTCCTGGCGCGCGTTCCTACGTATTGGGTGTGGAGTGGACGTTGCCTTTCGAACTCACGTTCTACTCAATCGTGTTTGGGCTCATCGTGGTTGGCATGCGTCGGGCCATACCCATCATCGCTTTGGTTTGGATTGCCCTAATAGAGATACTTTACTACTGGCAGCCCGAGTTGCAGCGGGGACAATTTCCTCCACTACTTCACCTGCCGATCGACCTCTACAGTGTGCCGTTCGCGGCCGGGTTGCTCGTTCCCTATGTACTACGCAAAGGATTCATAGGGGCGTCCGCGCCTTTGATTGGTATTGGTCTGCTCGCAGCTCACGAGGCCATGAAGCCAGTTTCGCTGGGGTTATCCTCGGCCTTTGCTGGCATCGGTAGCATGTTTCTTGTTGCCTACGCCGTGCACATCGGCACGGCTCGCCCCTCCGCGCCGATCCGCCCGCTGGTTGCGCTTGGTGATTGGAGCTATGCGCTGTATCTGATCCACGTGCCCATCATCAGGGCGTTATGCCACGTAATGCCCGCGTCGGTGCCTGCCATGCAGCTGTGGTTCGCTTCCGTGGGCATACCCATCATCGTGTGTATTCTGTTCGGAAAGATCGACTTGGCGATGTATCGGACATTGAAGGTTCGTGTCGATCAGGCCGGGCGTAAGTCCCTGGTGCTTCTGGCCGTGACATTTGTGGGGTTGCTGTTGGCGTTCAGCGGATACGCCTACGTAAAAATGTATCGAACGCACGTGGCCAACGAAAAGATGGCGCCGCTGACGGCAAGGGTCGAGGCATTGACAGGCGGCGCGGCCGATGTCGGTGCGCTAGCACGTGCCGTTGAACAGTTGGGCTACAAGGTCGACGATGCCCTGAAAGGCCATATTGATAGTATATATCGTGGGCAGGACGAAATTTCTATCAGCGGTTGGGCGGCTGATACCCGACGGGGGGGCAGTGGAAAGAAGATCGTTCAGGTTCTTGTCTTCTATTGCGGTCACTCTTTGGGCTTGGCTCCTTTGGGTGGCAGCCGAGCGGATGTCGCTCGTGCGCTGGGCATCACCAATAATGGCAGTGGCTTTAACGTAAGCCTGCACGAAGATCACCCGTGCGGAGCGAACGAGGTGATCGCGCTTATCTTATCGGCTGACAACCGTTATTCGCTCATGTCTGGTCAGGTTCACTGAACAGTCGGTGCTGGAGAAGGAACGCGGAGACTCAGGGCTTGGTGCGATGCGCCAAGCCCTGCACTCAAGGGGTAGATTCGCCGGAACGCTGCCGTGTCAGAGCGGCGGCAGTTCCTGCTGGTCGATCCACGCGCACAACGCTTCCACGCCCGATTGGACGCTCCATTTGGGATGCCAGCCGAGTTCCGTGCGAGCGCGCGTAATGTCGGCCGATGCGGACCGTACGTCACCGTTGCGAAACGCGCCATTGACCTTGGGCTCCGGCGCGCCGTAGATCGTGGTGATGATGCGCGCAAGTCGAGCTATCGTCGTAGCTTCACCGGAACCGATGTCATAGGCAGTGTTCGAAGGCAGCGCTCCAGTGGCCATTTGAGCAACGGCGCGCGCTACGTCATCGATGAAAACGAAGTCGCGCACGATCTCCCCATCTTCGTAAAGCGGGATGGCTTTGCCTGCTTTTGCTATTCGCGAGAAAAGCGACACAATGCCCGTGTAAGGATTGGTCAGTGATTGGCCTGGGCCGTACACGTTCTGCAGCCGCAACAACCCAACTTCTACGCCAAAGGAAAGTGCCCAGGCGTTGAGGATCATCTCCTGTGTCAGCTTGGTGGCACCATAAATGCTCGTTGGCCGCGCCTCAGTGCGTGTTGCTTCAAACGGTAGGCACTTGAGGCCAGGGAAATCCCACATGCCAGCCTCGAGCTGAGCGCGCGAACGCTGCCCAGGGTAGCTGATGTGGCCTTGGCCATCGACCCAGGCGCCTTCGCCATACACGGCGCGACTGGATGTCAACACCACTCGCTTAGGGATGCACTGATGCGCAACAAGTGCGTCGAGCATTCGCGTAGTGCCCACGACATTCACGTTGGCGTGGCGCGTTCCTTCGGTGAGGGACTGACCAGTGCCAGTCTCGGCAGCGAGGTGGATGATGACGTCAGGATAGAAGTCTGCAAGCAAGCTGTCCCATGTTGCCGTCTCGGTGACGTCACCAATCACCAGCTCTACCGCCGGATCTAGGCTCCCCGGGCGTTGGCTGGTCGGATGCACTTGCGGGTGCATATTATCCAGTGCGACCACATTGTCGAACCGATTCTTGAGCAGTGAGGAAATGGCGCAACCGATAAATCCGGCGCCGCCGGTTACAAGGCAGGTTCTTGCCATTGTTGATACTCCAGAAAATTATGGATTAGTTTCGCTTGCACAGACATGCTTGGCGGGTCAATGGCTGGATACAGGTCGGTTATAACATGCGCCAAATCAGCGAGTGATGACGAACGGTTCATGTCATGTATGAAATACGCCCAGAATCTCGCTCAACTGGTAAAAATAGAGAGGTGCACCTGTTAGATAATTCAGCCTCCACCTGTTTATGTCAGCATTCAGTGCATACCCCGACGGGTCTTGCGCGCCGACAAAGCGCGATATATGGGACGCAGGAATTTGGACGTCAAAGGGAAGCGATAGGCAATTGACCGACGCGTCGACTGCAGCAAGTTAGTAAGAGCGTTCCGCAAGGTCGCCGGTGTCGTGCTCGTTGGGTACCCGAGGCGCCGCCAGTGGTCCAGGAAATAAAATTGTCCGGTGAAGTCCGCATTCGGTAGGGCTGCAGAGAACTTCTGCAACTTGTACTCCAGCATGGCGAAGTTCCGGCCCGCGAGGTGGGTACTCAGAATTTGTTGGGTGGTATAGCCCGCATCCTGCGCTACATAGCAGATCATTCGCTCGAGCACGTGGGCCAAGCCGCCGTCTATATGGTGGGGCTCGGCATTGAAATCCGACCACTTCCATGGATGGGCAAACAACTTGCGCAAAGCCTTCGGGCGGAACCAGAACATGGTGCCGAATGCGCCTACCGGGGTGTCTTGGTCGAAATTGACCTTGAGGTCGAGCGCTATCTTGAGTTGTTCAGCCGTGCCACGGTTGTTGAACCACGCGTGCCCCATCGTCGGAAAGGCAATGTGGACAAGTGGCGGTACGGCTACGCCAATCCAGGGCTGATCTCGGAACATGTCCAGCACGTTGGTCGTGTAGCCAGGTCCATTCAGGAGATTTTCGAACATATGCCGCTTGAACATATTAGCCACGCCGGCTGCAACTTGTGGCGATTTCTTGGTGTGCAGACGGCACACTAGGTCGTAACGATCTTCAAGGAAAAGGTCGCGGCACGTGATAAATAGCGAAGACATGTCGCGACCGCGGTTCTGCTCCACCACTCGCACGATGACATTGCGGACATTTTTTCGTCCAGTGACAGTTTTTTCGATACTCTCTTTCTTTGCCTGTGCATCAGTGGTTGCGATGAAGTCGAAGCCGCACGGGATGGTCTCGGTGAGAGACAACAACTCATCGACCATGTCCGTGTAGTACACGTGCGCGCAAACGGCCACGCGGCCATACTCCGGCAGAGGGCCCGATTTGATACGAACGTCTGGCAGTATGGTAGTCAGCGCGGCGTTGGTATTGAGCGTACGCAGCTCGGTGGTGCGTAAAATGTTGCGCCAGATCATCGCAGGATCATATGTAGATGTTCGAGCCATTATCTGAAGTGCGCGAGGAAGATCCGTCGCGTAAAACTCGAGGAAACGCGGATCCATAAAAAAGGCGCGTCGATCCAACAGTGGATTCCGGTCGATCAGCATCTCATCGATGTTGAGGAGAGCCGGATCATGCGCGCTGTACTTGCGACAATCGAGATACGTATCGCCTTTGAAGCCAAGCGAAGAGAAGAACTCAGTAAAACCAATTTCGTATCGCTTGATAGAGGCCTCGTGACCTGGCTCGGCCGAGATGGCGTCCCAGTAATTGCGGAAAGCTGGTGAACCGAGCATCTTTGAACGCACGGCCAAGAAGTTAGTGCTGATGTGGTACGGCAGACGGCTTGTTCCGGCGACGGGATCGGGCGCCGTCTCCATGTGTGCGGTGATACCCCAGAAATCGCAGTCCCGCGTTTCCATGGAGTCAAACAGTTCGGCAAATGGGTAGATAGGGCCGTAGGAGGTGTGATTGACCATCAACACCTCATCGTAGGTTTGGGCCGCATTGAATGCGATGTGCTCCAAGCCATCCTTGTAGGCCAATACTTCGAGGTCATCATGAGGGCGGCTGAACACTTCGTGCGCGATACCCTGCAGCTTCTCGGCGGAAGTCTCGTCTAGCGGCCCGTTGGAGTAGAAAAGGATGCGTTCAACGTGGCGACCTATTTCCTTTAGAAAAAAGGTAATGTAGTCGTCGACAATTCCCTGCGCGTCGTGAAATGAAAATATGCACAAACGACGCATGGGCTGCGATTGCAGGGTGTCACTGACCGACATGGGTAATTGTTCCTCTAAGCGCTTTAGTCATGAGATTGCGAGGTGATGCCAGCTGCTTTGTGAAAGGAGCCGCCGGGGGCGTAATAACCTTTTCACGTAGAGCCGAAAACCGTCAATCTGTTCAGGCTCAAGATAATTTGTGGGCTAAGCTCGGCTCGGTATAGCGCGATGACTCCCCTGGGTGAAGTCGCTGAAGAATAGGTGAGGCACCTGCTGCTTCGTACGCGATAGTCTCTACTGATCGCACGGAGGTCGCTTCCACCATCTCCACCTTGCCATTCGCTGAGCACGCCTTCAGCCAAACTTCGGCTCCATGGTTCACCGAACATCTCCGTCGGATCGAGTTTTCCAGACGGCGTATGCTTTCAATCGCGGCGGCTGAATCAGCCAATGATTTGCTCAAGCTCCGGGATGATCTTGAACAGATCGCCTACCAGGCCGAGATCAGCCACCTCGAAGATCGGCGCCTCGCCGTCCTTGTTGATCGCCACGATAGTACCGGCGTCCTTGATGCCGGTAAGGTGCTGGATGGCGCCGGAGATGCCGATGGCCATGTACAGCTCCGGGGCAATGATCTTGCCGGTCTGGCCGACCTGCAGTTCGTTCGGCACGTAGCCGGCGTCGACCGCGGCACGCGATGCGCCGACCGCTGCACCGATCTTGTCGGCGAGCTTGTAGATAATTTCGAAGTTTTCCTTCGAGCCGACGCCGCGGCCACCGGACACCACCTTGCTGGCGCTCTGCAGATCGGGGCGGTCGCTCGAGCCCTGCTGCAGTTCGACGAAACGGGTGTGTGAGGGCAGGGCGACGTCGAGCGCCAGCGCTTCCACCGGGGCCTTGTTGGCGCCGCTGGCGGCGGCCGGCCAGGAGGCGGTGCGGATGGTGGCGACCACCGCGTGCGCCGGGTTGGCCTCGACGGTGACGATGGCATTGCCGGCGTAGATCGGGCGCTTGAAGGTATGCGCGCCTTCCACGCTCATCACGTCGCTGACCTGGGCCACGCCGAGCAGCGCGGCCACGCGCGGGGCGAGGTCCTTGCCGAAGGTGGTGGATGGGGCGAACACATGGCTGTAGCCGGCGGCGGCCTTGGCCACCTGCGGCGCCAGCACGGCGGCCAGCGCATGCGCGTTCTCCGCGCGGGCGACGGTAAGCACGCGGCTCACGCCTTCGATGGCAGCTGCCTCGGCGGCGACGGCATCGACGCTGTCGGCCAGCACCAGCACGTCGATGGCCTCGGGCTTGACCGCGGCGGCGGCGCTTACGGCGCGCGCGGTGGCGGGGTTGAGCTTGCCGTGCAGGTGCTCGGCGATGACGAGGATCTTGCTCATGGGTGTCTCTCCAAAGCTCGGTTGTAGGAGCCCACCCTGCGGGCGACGATTTCGTCAGTGGCTGGCGAGATGCTGTCGCCCACAGGGTGGGCTCCTACAGGGAATGGGTTACAGCAGGCCCTTTTGCTTCAGGGCGGCGACCAGTTCGGCGGCGTCCTTCACCATCACGCCCTTGCTTCGCTTGGCCGGCGCAGCGTAGTGGGTGGTGGTGAGGTGGTCGTGCGCTTCCACGCCCAGCGAGGCAAATTCGATCGTATCGATCGGCTTGGACTTGGCCTTCATGATGTCCGGCAGCTTGATGAAGCGCGGCTCGTTGAGGCGCAGGTCGGTGGTGACCACGGCGGGCAGCTCCGCCTCGATCACTTCCAGGCCGGCATCCACTTCGCGCGTCACCGTGGCCTTGCCGTCGGCGATCTCCAGCTTGCTGGCGAAGGTGGCCTGCGGACGGTCCCACAGCGCGGCCAGCATCTGGCCGGTCTGGTTGGCGTCGTCGTCGATCGCCTGCTTGCCCATCAGCAC
>JABLTH010009973.1_pt1 | contig 22772 bp, 18 predicted proteins | sample 7875711 | NCBI WGS metagenome assembly JABLTH01 (sample SAMN14941262, study PRJNA633318) | bioreactor metagenome | isolation source: bioreactor | place: China | collected 2019-03-05 | reverse complement strand
GCGTGATCACGGTCGAGGAAGGCTCGGGCCTGGAGAACGAGCTGGACGTGGTCGAGGGCATGCAGTTCGACCGCGGCTACCTGTCGCCGTACTTCATCAACAATCAGCAGTCGCAGCAGGTCGAGCTGGATGATCCCTTCATCCTGCTGTACGACAAGAAGATCTCCAACGTGCGCGAGCTGCTGCCGATCCTCGAGGGCGTGGCCAAGGCCGGCAAGCCGCTGCTGATCGTCGCCGAGGACGTGGAAGGCGAGGCGCTGGCGACCCTGGTGGTCAACACCATCCGTGGCATCGTGAAGGTCGCCGCCGTGAAGGCGCCGGGCTTCGGCGACCGCCGCAAGGCGATGCTGGAAGACATGGCCATCCTCACCAACGGCCAGGTCATTTCCGAGGAAGTGGGCCTGCAGCTCGAGAAGGCCACCATCCAGGATCTGGGCCGCGCCAAGAAGGTCGTGGTCACCAAGGAAAACAGCACCATCATCGACGGCGCCGGCGAAGCCGAGCGCATCCAGGCCCGCATCGCGCAGATCAAGGCGCAGATCGAGGAGACCTCCTCCGATTACGACCGCGAGAAGCTGCAGGAGCGCGTGGCGAAGCTGGCCGGCGGCGTGGCCGTCATCAAGGTCGGTGCCGCGACGGAAGTCGAGATGAAGGAAAAGAAGGCTCGCGTCGAAGACGCCCTGCACGCCACCCGTGCGGCCGTCGAGGAAGGCGTGGTGCCGGGCGGCGGCGTCGCCCTGATCCGTGCGCTGAAGGCCGTGCAGGGCCTGAAGGGTGCCAACCCGGACCAGAAGCACGGCATCGACATCACCCTGCGTGCTCTGGAAGCTCCGCTGCGCGCCATCGTGTCCAACGCCGGCGAAGAGCCCTCCGTCATCGCCAACAAGGTGAAGGAAGGCCAGGGCAACTTCGGCTACAACGCCGCGACCGGCGAGTTCGGCGACATGATCGCCTTCGGCATCCTGGATCCGACCAAGGTGACCCGTTCGGCGCTGCAGTACGCCGCCTCGGTGGCCGGCTCGATCATCACGACCGAAGCGGCCGTGACCGAAGTGCCTAAGAAGGAAGAAGCCCACGCGCACGGTCCGGCCGGCGGCATGGGTGGCATGGGCGGCATGGATTTCTGATCCTTCCGTTTACGCTGTCGTTACGAGAAAAACCCCGCCTCGCGCGGGGTTTTTCTTTTGGGGGAGAGAATGGGAATAGGGAATGGGGAATAGCGGCTTGATGCAGGTCTGAGGGGTCGTTCGCGCTTCCCAAAAAGAAAAACCCCGGGAGTCCGCCTCCCGGGGTTCGTGGCGTACGGCGCGCCCGTGGCGCCGCGCTGCCGGTGGCGACTTACTTGCCGCCGGCTTCTGCCTTGGCGTCGGTCTTCGCGCCGGCGTCGACACCGCCGACCGGCGTGTCCACCTTCGCGCCGGCCTTCACCGAAGCGCCGCCCTCAGCGCCCGCGGCGGCGTCGCTCGTGGCCGACTCGGTGGCCTTGGCGGCCTTGTGGCCGGCGTGCTTGGCCTTGTGGCCGGCCTTGTGCACGGTTTCACCCGTCTTCGTCACTGCCTGGTCGGCGGTCTTGGTGGCGCCGTCGGCGACCTTGGTCGCGTCCTGCACCGCCGCACCGGCGTTGACGCTCGCGCCGGCCTTGGTGGCGACGCCGCCGGCGACCTGAGCGAAGGCGGGAACGGTCAGCACGCTGGCCGAGAGGACGAGAGCAGCAAGCAGGGTCTTACGCATGAGGTGAACCTCCGATGTGAGTGCCGCGACGCAACGTGTCGCGGTGGAGATCACGCTAGAGCCCGTTTGCCTGCTGATTCCTGAATTTTCCGGGGCGCCTTTAGCCGGCGGACATCTCACTGAATCGCCGGTATGCGCTCGAATGAAACACGCCTTTCGCTCTCTTGTTTTCCTTCGCGATGCTAGTGAAAGCGCCATCCGCGAAGCATCACTGCTGCGCGCCGGCAGCCGCCGCGGCGCCGGGCAGCACTTCTTCCTGCACGAAGCCTGCGGCGGCCGGCAGTGCGTCCGGACGCGGCAACATGCGATCGAGTTTGCCCTTCAGGCGCAGCAGGGCGACGCTTTCCATCGCCTGATCGACATGCCGTTCGCCGTTGTCTTCGCTTTGCGGCGGCGCACCCGGCGCGCGCGTCAGCGCGGCAAGCTGCGGCGCCAGTACCTGGGTCAGCGCGAAGTACGCATCGTCGTGGATGCCGGCTTGCTCGAGCAGCTTGCCGGGCAGCATCCACGCGGCGAGATCCTCGCGCTGCGCCTCTCCGCGGTTGCGCGGATCGACCAGCAGCCACGTGCCCGGCTCGCCGAGCATGTCCTTGCCGTCGACGAAGCCGAGCGTTTCGAACGTGCCGCTGAGTCCCGGCAGATGATCGCCATAGAACAGCAGCAGGGTCGGCCGCTCGCGCTTCGCCAGCAGGTCGGCCAGGCGACCGAGTTCTTCGTCGGCATGCTGCATGTGATAGAGGTAATTGCGCAGCTCGATCCGATCGTCGTCCGCCAGGCCGTCCGGTACCGGAATCGCATCGCGCTTTGCCGTGTCCGCCGGCGGCACGTCATAGGGGCCATGCGCCTCGATGCTGATCGCGAACAGGAATTGCGGCGGACCGGCGTCCTTGAGCTGCGCCATGATTTGATCGGTCATCGCGCGATCGGCCATGTATTGGCCGTCCATGTCTTTCGCGTTGGCGAAGCCCGCTTGCGACACGAAGCGGTCGAAGCCGATGGCCTTGAACGCCGTGTTGCGGTTCCAGAAGCCGGGGTTGTTGCCGTGAATGGCGACGGTCTCGTAGCCGTGCGCGCGCAGCGTGCGCACCATGCCAGGCACCACCTTGCTGTTGAGCTGCAGGTAGGGGAACTGCAGGTCGTCGAAGTAACGCAGCGAAAGGCCCGTCAGCACTTCGAACTCCGTGCGGATGGTGCCTCCGCCGAAAGTGGGTACATGCAGCGCGCCGCTGTAGCCCTGGCGCGCGAGCCGATGCAGGTTGGGCGTCAGATCGTGGTGCTCGAAGCCCTTGAGGGTGGACGGATCGAAGAAGGATTCGCTTTGCACCACCACGATGTCCGGCATGGCGCCCGGATCCCCGGGCGCGGCGCGCAGGCGTTGGCGCAGGGCGCCATCCGCTTCGCCGATCAGCTGCATGGCCGCGTTCGGATCGGCTTTCTTGCGCTGCTGGCCGAAATGCAGGTGGAACATCATCAGCGAACTGACCAGCCCCGAATGCTGGGCCGTCGAAGATGCGGACCATGGCTCCATCCAGAGGGTTTCGCCGTCGTAGAAGCGGCTCCACGCCGGTGCCCCGCCGAGCAGCGAGCCGAGCACGAGCAATACGGCGGCGCCGGCGGCCAGGCGCTTGCCCTTGGTGCGGCGTGCGAATGCTGGCGTTTCCTTGCGCCAGGCGAACACCACTAGTGCGATGCCGGCCACGAGTGCGAGGTAGGGCCACGGCGTCGCCGGCAAATAGCCGCCCAGCAGATGCAGGCCGCCCTTGCGCAATTGGCCGACCATGCGGAAGTCCGCCGGCATCAGGGGAATGCCCAGCTGTTTCACTTTCAGCGCATTGATCCCGTAGAGCACGCCCTGCAGCAGGAACGCGAGCCCGAAGGAGAGCAGCGGCCGCCGGCTCAGCACCAGCAGGAGCAGGGCCAGCAGCAGGCCGGGGAGCGCATTCGCCAGCAGGTACCACGGCTGCTGGAGCAGTTGCAGCGGTGCCACGCCTTCGCCGCCATCGATCCAGCCGGTAAGCAGCACGAATACGAACGAAAGCGCGAGCGGCACGCCGATACGCCGGGCGAGCTTCTGTCGCGCGCCGGCTGGCGTAGCGGTGCCCGGAGGAGCGGGGCGTTGGGGGACAGGCATGGTCATGGCAGTCCTGGGGGATGCGCTGTCATGGCACGGACATGGGAATGTAACGGCGTGGCCATGAATCAAGTGTTCGGCATGCGTGGGCATTCCGTGCTTTTGAAGCAGAACCAACGTGATGGCCGCGACGCGCGTGCACGGGCGTGCGCGGCGCAGGCTTTCGCGGTCATGTTCCGGTCATCTAAGCGGCCTGCCTGCGGCAGGCGGAGCGGGCTCTGGGGCACAATGTCCCGATGCCTGCCAAGGAATCCCCGGCGCTCCGCGCCCTGATCGACGACCGCTACGCCGAACTGGCGGCGCGCTGCCGCCTCGCCGGTGTTGCACTGCACGACGACGCTGGCGTCGCCGAACGCATTCGGCGCACGCTGCTGGCCAGCGACTTTGCCTTCGATACCTGGTTCCGCCAGCCGCAGCTGCTGGCGCCGCAGGGGCTGGAGCGGCTGCGCGCCGGCGGCGATGCCGGCACGCGGATCGAGGCGATGACGCTGGACGAGGACGAAGCCGCCTGCATGGCGACGCTCCGGCGTTTCCGCCACGCCGAGGCCTTGCGGCTGGTGTTCCGCGACGTCAACGGATTGGACGAACTGCCTGAGACCCTCTCGGCCACCAGCGTGCTTTACGAGGCGCTGCTCGGCGCGGCGCTGAAGTGGTCCGAGCGCGCCATGGCCGCGCGCTACGGGCAGAGCCGCGGACACGACGGCTCGCTGCAGCGGATGGTCGTGGTCGGCTTCGGCAAGCTCGGCGGCAGCGAGCTGAACTTCTCTTCCGACATCGACCTGGTGCTGGCGTATCCGGCCAGCGGCCAGAGCGACGGCTCGCGCCCGCTCGACAACAGCGAATACTTCGTGCGGCAGGGGCGGCAGCTGGTACGGCTGCTCAATGAGCCGACGGTCGACGGCATCTGCGCGCGCGTCGACCTGCGCCTGCGCCCGTTCGGCAATGCGGGACGGTTGGCGTTGCCGTTCAGCGCCATGGAGCAGTACTACCAGAGCGAAGGCCGCGACTGGGAACGCTATGCCTGGATCAAGGCGCGGCCCGTCGCCGGCGATCGCAACGCGGGCAAGCAGTTGCAGGACCTGCTGCGCCCCTTCGTCTATCGCAAGTATCTGGATTACACCGCCTTCGCCGGCCTGCGCGAGATGAAGGCGCTGATCGATGCGGAAGTCGCCCGCAAGGACCTGGCCGACAACCTGAAGCTCGGGCCGGGCGGCATCCGCGAAGTCGAGTTCATCGTGCAGCTCACTCAGCTCATCCGTGGCGGCCGCGAGCCGAGTCTGCGCGTGCGCGGCCTGCTGCCCGCGCTCATCGCGTGCGAGGCGCGCGGCCATATCGCCGCGGCGACGGCGAAAGCGCTGCGCGAGGCCTACGTGTTCCTGCGCCGGGTGGAGAATCGCGTGCAGATGCTGCGCGACGCGCAGACGCACGACATCCCCGACGACGTACTGAGCCGCGAGCGCATCGCGCTCGGGCTGGGACACGCTTCGTGGGACGAGCTGGCCGAGGCGCTGGCGCGCCATCGCGCCGTGGTCAGCGAAGAATTCGCGCACGTGCTGGTTCCGCAAGGCGGCCGCACCGCGAGCGTGCCGGTGGAAGATGCCGCGCTCTGGCAGCGCGTGTGCGCCGGCGAGATCGATCCCGGCTCGATGGAGGCGGCCGGCTTCCAGCCCGGCGCCGAAGCCGCGGAAGCGCTGATCAAGCTGCCGCAGGCCGCCGCTGTGCGCGCGATGTCGCCGCGTTCGCGCGAACAGCTCGATCGCCTCATGCCGCAATTGCTGGCGCTGGCGCGCGACAGCTCGGCGCCGGTGCCGGGCCTGCTGCGGCTGTGCCGGCTGGTGCAGGCGGTGGCGCGGCGGTCGTCCTACCTCGCGCTGCTCGAAGAACAGCCGGCCGCGCGGCGGCGCCTGGCCGATCTGTTCGCGCGCAGCGCGTTCCTCGCCGAACGCGTGATCGCGCAGCCGCTATTGCTGGACGACGTGCTCGATCCGCGCATCGACCAACTGCCGCTCAAGCGCGCCGACATCAGCGCGGAGATCAGCCGCGTGCTGACCACGCTGGACGAGCGCGAGGCCGAGGCGGAACTTGAGCGCATCAACGAATTCAAGGCGAGTACGGCGTTCCGCCTGGGTCGGGCCTTCAATGATGGCCGCGCGGATGCCGTGGCGACCGCGCGCCGCCTGGCGGCGCTGGCCGAGTCGGTGGTGATCGCGGTGACCGCGCTGGCCGAGCGCGAACTCGTCGCGCAGCATGGCCGCCTGCCAGGCGAGGGCACGGGCTTCGCGGTACTCGGCTACGGCAGCCTCGGCGGCGAGGACCTGGGTTTTGCCTCGGACCTGGACCTGGTGTTCGTCTACGACACCCAGCGTGCGCATGCGATGAGCGACGGTGCCCGGCCGATCGAGGGCTCGCGCTGGTACCAGCGGCTGGCGCAGCGCGTCATGAACTGGCTGACCGTGCTTACCCGCGCGGGCCGGCTGTACGAAGTGGATACGCGGCTGCGGCCGGACGGCTCCAAGGGCTTGCTGGTGAGCAGCCTGGAATCGTTCACCGAATACCAGCGCAGCCGTGCCTGGACTTGGGAGCACCAGGCCTTGCTGCGCGCCAGGCCGGTGGCCGGCGACACCGCGCTCAACGCCGATCTGATGGGTGTCCGGCGCGAGATCCTCGCCGTGCCGCGCGATCGCGCCAGCGTGCTGGCCGAAGTCGCGGACATGCGCCGGCGCTGGCGTGCCGAGCGCGATCGGTCCGACGAGTACCAGTTCGATCTGAAGCAGGGCTACGGCGGCCTACTCGATATCGAGTTCGCTCTGCAGGGGCTGGTGTTGGCGCACGCGGCGGACGATCCGGCACTGCTCGCGGCCACCGCCAACGCGGCGCTGATCGAAGCCTGCCGGGCGGCGAATCTGCTCGATGCGGCCCAGGCGGAAGTGTTCGCGCGGGCGCATGCCGACCTGCTGCGGCGCGCGCTGGCCTGCACGCTGGATCTGCGCTCACGCATTGCGCCGCGGGAACCGGCGCTAACCGCACTGAGCGCCGAGGTGCGCGAGGTGACGGCGGCGTTGGGCTTCGACTTCGAGGCGAAGGCTGCCGTCTAGCCGGGTCAGCTGCCCTGGCGTTGCGCGATGCGCTGCCTGACCGTATCGGCGATCGAGCGGGTTTCGCGCAATGGCGGCTGACGTTGGGGCGACGGATCGTCGAGGCCGCGCAGCAGGCCGGCGGCGTGCAGCGCGCGGTGGAACCGCTCGAACTTGCCGGACAGCGGGGCGGTCACGAAGGTCTGCACCGCGCAGCCCACTGCGCAGGCTTCCGAAAGCATGTTGATGGAGTCGGGCGTGACGACGATCCGGTCGGCCCAGCCCATCGCGGCCGGGTAGGGATTGATGCCTTCTTTCTCGCTGCTCCATACCACGCCGGGAACGCCGACCAGTCGCTCGCGCAGCGTGGCGATCACCGTGGCCGGCGTACGGCGCGAGGCCAGGGCCAGCACGCTGCCGCCGTCGCGGCGCTGCTGTGCCACCAGGCGATCGGCCAGCGCGGCCGCATAGGCCGCATCGATGGCGATGCCCTTGCGCGGGCCGCCGAGCAGCACGGCGACGCGCGGGCCAGGCAGGTCGCCAAAGGTGGGGCAGATCTCGCGCCCTTCGGCCAGCCACGCCTCGTCCACCGGATTGAGCGATCCGACCGGATGGAGCACGTTCGGGCCGGTCAGGCCATCGTGGCGCGGTGCGATCACCGTGTCCCAATGCGCCGGATCGATGCGCGGATCGAGAATCTGGATGGCGTACGTGCCGCCATCCGAAAGCTTGCGCAGCAGCCGCGTGTAATAAGCCGCCGCCCGTCCGCAGCCGATGGCCACCGCTGGCCACGGCGGCACCAGGATGCCGCGGCGCTCGGGCAGGGGCAGGGCGAGCCGGCCGCCAGGCAGCAGCCGGGGCGCGAACCAGGCCCAGGGCGCGCGCAGGCCGAGCACGAGATGCCGGTAGGGCAGACCCAGCGCTTCGGCCAGGGCCAGCGCCTGGCGGTCGTTGTCGGCGCGGCCGTCGGTGGCCACCCAGCATTCGCCGTGCAGCCGCGTCATGCGGGGCGTGGGTCCGGGATTGTTTCGATAATCGCCACAGTACGTTCTGTCCGGCGGAGTCCTGTTCGCGGTCGCGTGACTTTACACTTGCCGGCCACGGCGCCATTCCGGCGCGCGCCACGAAGGATACCCATGAGCGAGTTGCTTTCCGAGTCCGCCCTCGACCAGTTGTTCCGCGAGGCCCGCACGTTCAACGCGTTTCTGGACAAGCCGGTGAGCGACGAGCTGCTGCGCAAGGTCTATGACCTGGCCAAGTTCGGTCCGACCAGCGCGAACTCGTCGCCGGCGCGCATCGTCTTCGTGAAGTCGAAAGAAGCGAAGGCCAAGCTCGAGCCGTTCCTTTCCGAGGGCAACCGCGCCAAGACCATGGCCGCGCCGGTCACCGCCATCGTGGCGACCGATCACGAGTTCTACGAGAAGCTGCCGAAGCTGTTCCCGCATACCGATGCGCGCAGCTGGTTCGTCGGCAATCAGCCGCACATCGATACCACGGCGTTCCGCAACGGCAGCCTGCAGGGCGCCTACCTGATCATGGCGGCGCGCGCGGTCGGGCTGGACTGCGGCCCGATGTCCGGTTTCGACAACGCTGGCCTGGACAAGGCGTTCTTCGCCGACACGCCGAGCGTCAAGTCCAATTTCCTGATCAATATCGGTTACGGCGATGCCAGCCGCGACCTGTTCCCGCGTAATCCGCGTCTGTCGTTCGACGAGGCCTGCCGCATCGCCTGACCGGCGTTGCGTGCCCTTCCATCGCGCCGCAGCCCACCACGTCGCAGTTCGCTTTTCCACGTTTAGTTCTCTCACGGAGAAATACCCATGCGTGCACTTCGCTATCTCGTTCTGGCCGGTCTGATCGGCGCCGCCGCCACGGTCCAGGCCGCCCCGGTCACCTACAAGCTCGACCCCACCCACACCAATGTGCTGTTCAGCTGGAACCACTTCGGCTTCTCCAACCCGACCGCGAACCTGGGCCTGAGCGAAGGCACCCTGGTGTTCGATGAGAAGGACGCTTCCAAGTCTTCGGTCGAAGTGACCCTGCCGCTGGCCAACCTGGACACGCACGTGACCAAGTTGGACGAGCACTTGAAGAAGCCGGACTTCTTCGACGCCGACAAATTCCCGACCGTTACCTTCAAGAGCACCAAGGTGCAGTCGCTGGGCGGCGGCAAGTACAAGGTCACGGGCGACCTGACCGTGCACGGCGTGACCAAGCCGGTGGTGCTGGACGCCAAGCTCAACAAGAGCGGCGAGCATCCGATGCTGAAGGTGCAGACGGTGGGTTTCGACGCCACCGCCACGGTCAAGCGCTCCGATTTCGGCATGGGCGCGTACGTGCCGAACGTGAGCGACGAGATCAAGATCCGCATCACCACCGAGGCTTCGGTGCCGAAGTCCGAGTAAGGCGAGCGCCGCCAGCGGCGGCGCGTTCCAAAAACAAAGCCCGCGCCATCACGGCGCGGGCTTTGTCGTTTTCCGGCGCGGAAAGCGCGTTCAGTTCTTCGAGACGCCCTCGTTCTTGAGCGATTCGAGCTTGCCCAGGTCCACGCTGTTCACGGCGTCCTTGAGTTGGTCGACCTCTGCGTCGCCGCTGGCCTTCACCGAGAACCGCTGGCCGACGATCACGCCGTATTCGCCCTGCTTGGTGGCCTTGTCCCAGGCTTCGTGGACCAGGCGGCCGTCCTGGGTATAGGTCTTCTCGTAACCGTTGTCGGTCTGGCGCTCGGATTCGGCCGCGAAGGTGCTGGCCATCGCCATCATGCCTTTCATGCTGCCGGTGTCGGAGATCTCCAGCTCGACGTGGCGGCCGTTGCCGTCGCCATACTCACCGCGCGCGACGGTGACTTGCACGCCGGCGCCACTGCGCTCGGCCGACAGGCTTTCGCGCTTCAGGCCCGCCACGGATTCCGGCAGGAAGCCCTTGATCTGGTCGGCCGGTAGCGATTGCACGTTGCCGGATACGCGTGCGGCGTCCATGTCCTTGCTCGCCGCTTCGGCACGCTGGCCCATGGCAGCGAGCTTGCCCATCGGGCTGTCCTTGTCCACGACGACCGCGCCGTTGCCATCGGTGATGGTGAGGCGGTCGCCATGCATGGCCGCGCCGGTCAGCGCGGCGGTACCCACGACGCCGCCGACGATCGCCGAGGCGATCCAGCCCAGCACGATGCCGATGATCACGGCGACGGCCGTATAGCCGCCCGATTTGTCGGCGGGGTTCTTCATGGTCGCCGGCAGGCCCAGATAGAGCAGGTAGATCGCGTAGACGCCGCCGGCGAGCGCGATCAGCCAGCCGATCCACGGCAGGATCACCGCCGCGCCCGCGACCCAGCTGGCGGTCCAGGCGTAGGCAACGGCCTTGAGGGCCTGCACGGGGTCTTTCTGGGCGCCGAAGTTAGGGGCCAGGGCGTTGACGATCAGGGACATCACGTACACGAGCGCCAGCGACAGCAGGTATTGCAGCACCATCCCGGCGAGTCCCGCACCGACCGAGGCGCGCGCGGTCACGCCGAGCAGGCTGAAGCCGATCAGTCTGTGCTTGATGAAGCCCGCGATCGCGGGCAGGGCGGCCACGACCAGGATGTAGTCGGTGTAAAGCCCTTGGACGGAGGCGGGCTCCGCGGCGATGACCGGCCATTCCGTCTTGGGCGTGGCGAGGACCGCCCGCGCGCGGGCGACGATCTTTCCAAAATCCATGGTGCTCCCCTCAGGCTGGTTGAGTCCGGCTGCGGTGGCCTCCGGCGGGCGGATGATCGCTCATCTCCGTGACCATGGATGCTGGTGGGAGCCCCCCGCCGATCGGGCTTTCTGGCGTTCCGGCCGAGGCGGCCGGGCGTTGCAGCCTGCTACCATGGTCGACCCGATGTCCAGTGGAGCTTTGCCCCCATGCCGCGGTCCCCCGCCGAGCCCGTACGGCAGATTCCGGCCAATGCCGAAAATCGTTATGAAGTGACGCGCAAGGACCTTCCGCTGTCCTGCCCGCTGCCGGGCCTGGCGCTGTGGAACTCGCATCCGAAGGTCTACCTGCCGATCGTCGAGGACGGCGGCGAGTCCACCTGTCCTTACTGCGGCGCGCATTACGTGCTGCGCGACTGACATCCCTGGGCCAGGACCGGCCCATAGCGAGAAAATCGGCGGCATTCGGCACGATTGCTGCTTGTCCCCAAGGATGAAGGCTCTGACCGAACCGTACATGTCCGCTGTCGCCGCACCCGCCCGGTCGCTGACCGTCGTCCAGCTGATCCCGGCCCTGCAGGCCGGCGGGGCCGAGCGGTCGGCGTTGGAGATCGGGCGCGCGCTGGTGCAGGCGGGCCATCGTTCGGTGGTCATCTCCGCGGGCGGTCGCCTGGTCGGTCAGCTGCAGGCGGAAGGCAGCGAGCACATCACCCTGGATATCGGCCGCAAGTCGCCGCGCACTCTGCTGCGCGTGGGCGCCCTGCGCCGCATCCTGGCCGAGATCCGGCCCGACATCGTCCATGCACGTTCGCGGATGCCCGCCTGGATCGGCTGGTGGGCGATGCGTGGCCTGAAGCAGCGCCCGCATTTCGTGACCACCGTGCACGGGCTCAACTCGCCTGGCCGCTACAGCGCGATCCTGCTGCGCGGCGAGCGGGTGATCGCCGTTTCCCAGACCCTGCGCGATTACGTGCTCAGCCATTACCGCTGGCTGGAGCCCGCCCGCGTACGGGTGATCCCGCGAGGCATCGATCCGGAGGCGTTTCCTTATGGACATCGCCCGGACGACGCCTGGCAGAAGGCGTTCTTCACCGAGTTTCCGCGCCTGGCCGGCGCGCCGCTGCTGACCCTGCCGGGGCGCGGCACGCGCCTGAAAGGCCATCACGATGCCGTGGAGCTGATCGCCGAGCTCAAGCGCCGCGGCATCGATGCGCGGCTGCTGCTGCTGGGCGTGATCGAGCAGGGACGCGAGGCCTATGTGGCCGAGTTGCGCGAGCTGATCCGTGCCCGCGGCATCGAGTCCCAGGTGGTGCTCACGCCGCCGCGCAACGACGTGCGCGATATCTACGCCATTTCCGCGCTGGTGCTGCAGCTTTCCAACCGGCCGGAGTCGTTCGGGCGCACCGTGGTCGAGGCGCTGTCGCTGTGCCGCCCGGTGCTGGGCTATGCGCACGGCGGCGTCGGCGAGCTGCTGGCCGAGCTGTATCCCGCCGGCCGCGTGCCGGTGGGCGACCGCGAGCGCCTGGTCGAGCGCGCCGCCGAACTGCTGCGCGTAGCCCCGCCGATCCCCATGCTGCAGAGCTATCGCCTGGCCGACATGCAGCAGGCCACGCTGGCCCTCTACGAGGAAGTGGTCGCCGCCTGAGCGGCCCGTGGGTGCCGGCGTCGCCGGGCGAAACGAATCGAGCCGTGGGGCAAAGCGCTCCCCTACAATGCCCCGGCTTCCTCAACGGGTCCGTACATGCCTGTCCGTCCCGCGCTCAAGGCCGCCCTGCGCTCGCCGCTGCTGCCGTACTGGCTGGTGATCGCCCTGTTGCCGTTCGGGCGCAGTTCGGAGCTGGGAACGTTCCTGTGCGTGCTCGGCACGATCCTGCTGTTCGGACGGCATCCGCAGGCCCTGCGCGAACATGCCGGCGCGCGGCTGCTGCTGTGGATGCTGGGCGCATATGTCGGCGCGGCGCTCCTGTCGTGCTTCGGCGCGATCGCGCCCGGCAAGAGCGCGTCCACGGTCGTGGCTCTGCTGCGCTACGTGCCGCTGGGGCTGTACGCGTGCTTCGCCATTCGCCGCGAGAGCAAGCTTCATGCGATCTATGCAGCGGTTGCCGCAGTGCTGGCGCTGTGGGTGCTGGATGCCTGGGTGCAGGCGCTCACCGGCTGGAGCCTGGGTGGTCATGCCGAAGCGGAGCGGGTGTCGGGCATCTTCGGCGCGGGAAACCTCAAGCTCGGCCCGGCCTTGGCGGTACTGGCGCCGTTCGCGCTGTGGACGGCACGCTGGCGCTGGGGCAGGACCGGCCTGATCGTGGCCGGTCTGGTGATGCTCGGGCCGGTGCTGCTGTCCGGTTCGCGGGCGTCGTGGCTGACCTATGTGCTGGTGGTGGCGGCGTTCGCGTGGCGCGAAGCTTCGTCGCCCCGGCGTTTCCTGCTGATCTGCGGCGCCGGTGCGCTTGCCGTGCTGGCGGCCGGTTCGATCGCTTGGAAAACCTCTGAGCGCTTTCATGCCCGCATGGAGAAGACCCTGGTGGCCCTGCAGGGGTCGGATCAGGCGGTCGACACGGCGCTGAGCGGGCGGCTCGATATCTGGCGTACCAGCCTGCGCATGTTCGAAGCCCATCCGATCAACGGCGTGGGCGTGCGCGGATATCGCTATGCGTACCCGCAGGTGGCGGCGCCGAACGATCACTTCGTAGTGTCCGGCGAGGCCTGTGGCGTGGGTGAAGGCGCCTGCCATGCGCACCAGCTGGTGCTGGAAGTCCTCACGGAGACCGGCACTATAGGTTTGCTTCTCTGGCTCGCCGCGGCCGTGCTGGCCCTGCGCCATTGGCGCGCCGTCGGGCCGCAGGCGCGGACGCGTGCGTTCCCCGCCAGCGTGGCGCTGGGCGTCATGACCTTTCCGCTGAACACGCACCTGGCCTTCTATTCGGCCTGGTGGGGGCTGCTGTTCGCCTGGGTGCTTGGGCTATGGTGCGCGGCGCTCTACGTGGAGCGCGCGGATGGCGCGTGAACCGCTATCGGTCGTGGTGACCAGCTACAACAGCGCCGCCACGCTCGATGCCTGCCTGGCCAGCGTGCGTTGGGCCGACGAGCTCGTGGTACTCGATTCGGGTTCGACCGACGCCACGCCAGCCATTGCGGCCCATTACGGCGCGCGGTTGGCGATGCAGCCGTTCGCCGGCTACAGCGCGCAGAAGCAAGCTGCGATCGACCTCGCCGGACACGACTGGGTACTGCTGCTGGATTCCGATGAGGCGATGCCAGCGGACGCTGAGGCAGCCATCGCCCGCGTGCTCGAGCGGCCGGAGCATGCCGGCTACCTGCTGTGGCGGCGCGAGTGGATTTTCTGGCGCTGGCAGTCCCCGCGCAGCCGTCTCAATCACTACGTCCGCCTGTTCGACCGCCGGCGCGCGCGCATGAGTGCGCACCGGGTGCATGAAGAAGTCGAGGTGGAAGGCAGCGTGGGCGTGCTGGACCTGGTGATGGACCATTACGGCGAGCGCGACATCGCCGGGCGAGTGGACAAGGCCAACCGCTATTCCAGCCTGCAGGTGGCGGACCTGGCCGGCCGCGGCGCACGCGGCGCGCGCCTGCGCATGCTCACCAACGGCGCAGCGGCGTTTTTCCGCTATTACCTGGTGCGCGGACATTACCGTTCGGGCTGGGCCGGCTTCGTCGCCGCGCGCATCCACGCGTTCTACGCGTTCCTGAAGTACGCGAAGCTGTACGAAGCCAGCCGCGCCGCGCAGAGCGAGACGCGCGTGCCTCCGTCCGAGAGCGAACCCTAGACGCTGCTAAGCGCCAGGTTCAGGCCGCGCGTTCCAGCGGCCACACGTCGCCGCGCAACGCTGTTACCAGCAGCGCACAGGCTTCGCGGCGCAGTGCCTCGCGCTTGCGGAAGGCGCTGCGATGCTTGCTCTCCACCTGCATTTCGTCGCGCACCGGGTCCCGCGAAGGCAGGGCGTAGAAGCCGTCCGACAGGGGTTCGCCCTGGCACTCCTGCCAGAAGCTGTCGTAGTCCGCCTTGATCTTGTCCGCTTCGCCGGCGAACGGATGGGCCAGATTGGCGACGCCGCGTACCTGCTCGATGCCGTACTCGCCCGCGAAGGCCAGCAGCAGCGAGAACAACAGGTTCTTCGGACGCAGGCCGTGGCAGTGCTTGGTGAGGTCGCGCACCGCGTCGCGGCCGAGTTCCGCCGCGGCGCCCTGCATGCAGCCGATCAGCAAGGCGCGGCCCTGGTCGGCGACGGTGAACACAGCCGAGGACAGCACCTGGTCTTCGCTATTGGTCAGGCACAGGGCCAGCTCCCCTTCGCGGCTACGTCCGGTCGGGCGGCGCAGCTCGATGCGCAGCTCGCTGCCATCCTTCAGCGCGAGCGCGCCCACGCGATGGCGACCGCGCAGATAGACCCCGTCCACCATTTCGTCCGGCAGTCGCTCGAAGGCGAAACGGAAGTGGTCGGCGATCACCTCCATCCGCCGGGCCCGGCCGAACTGCCGGTTGACGTAGTGGTGGTGCCAGCGCTCCAGCAGGCGCGGATCGTGGGCCAGGACCGCGGTGAGCCGTGGCGAGCCGTAGACGAAACGCAGCCATGCCGATTGCCGCGGCGCCATGCGGGCGCTGCGCAGCAGGTATTTGAGCCCGGAGGCGAGGCGCTTGGGAGCCGAACCGCGCCAATCGTGACGACGGTGCAGCGACCGCAAGAACAAACGAATGGACATGGGGCACACGAATGGGGAAATCGCGCGCGTCTTGTACCGGAGATTTCTGTCGTCTTCCTGTCGCCGTCAATAGACGTCCGGGTCGCCCGGCGGGCGGGTCTTGAAGCGCTTGTGCACCCACAGGTATTGCTCGGGCGCTTCACGCACCATCTGCTCGATGCATGCGTTGACCCGCGCGGTATCGCCGGCGGGGTCGGCGCTGGGGAAATCCTGCAGCGGCGCGCCGAGCCGCAGGGCGTAGCCACTGCCATCGGGCAGTCGGCGATGGAAGAACGGCATGACCAGCGCGCCGGACCGGCGCGCCAGGTGATGCGTGGCAGTGATGGTGGCCGCGGGGACGCCGAAGAACGGTGCGAAGACGTTGTCCTTGCTGCGCATGTCCTGGTCCGGCGCGTACCAGAGCGTGCCGCCGGAGCGCAGGTACTTCACGGTGCCGCGGATGTCGTCCTTGTCGAACATCGCGTCGGCGTAATCGAGCCGTGCGCGCAATACCGCCCATTCGAACACCGCCGAATCCATGCGCCGGTACATGCCCGCGATGCGGATGTGGCGCGAGACCAGGCGTGCGCACAGTTCCAAATGCGAGAAGTGTCCACCGACGAGCAGCACGCCCTTGCCGAGCGCGCGCGCGGTCTCGAGGTGTTCGATGCCTTCCAGCGTCACCGGCGTACGCGCGATGGCGCGATCGGTGCCCATCCAGCCGAGCGCGAACTCGACCATCATCAGGCCGATGTCGCGCAGATGCGCATTCACTAGCGCAGCCTGCTCCGCCTTCGACAGCTCGGGAAAGCACAAGGCGATGTTCACCTCGGCGATGTGCCGGCGACGGGAAGGAAAGTGCTGGATCAATACGCCGAGGCCGCGTCCCACGGCCATCAGCATGCGCCGCGGCAGTCGCGCGATCAGCTTCAGCAGGCCCACGCCGATCCACGCCGGCCAATGGACGGGCGAGAGCAGCTTCGGATCGAAAGAGGGACGGGTGGCGCCAGGCATGGGCGGTCGATTGTAGCAAGCGACCCGGCCGCCGGACTGCGGTGCGCTGGGGCACTGGCTATACTGCCGCGCCTGCCCCGAGAGCCTCGCCGTTGCGCTACCTCTACACCCTCGCGAGGTACCTGGTGACGCCGATCATCGTGATGCGGTTGCTGGCGCGCGGCGTGCGCTATCGCGACTACCATCGCCGGTGGCGCGAGCGCTTCGGCTTCTACCAGGGGCCGACCCTGCGCGGCAGCATCTGGGTCCATGCCGTGTCCGTGGGCGAAGTGAACGCCGCCGAGCCGCTGATCAAGGCGTTGCGTGAGGCCTACGTCAATGCGCCGCTGGTGGTGACCACGGTAACGCCTACGGGCTCCGAGCGCGTGCGGCAGCTGTTCGGCGACAGCGTTTACCACGTATACCTGCCGTACGACCTGCCGTTCGCCGTGTCGCGCTTCATGAAGCGCGTGCGTCCGCGGCTGGCGATCATCGTGGAAACGGAGATCTGGCCGAACCTGTACTTCGCGTGCAAGAAGCGCGGCATCCCGCTGATGATCGTCAATGCTCGACTGTCCGAGCGCTCGCTGCGCGGCTATCGCCCGCTGCAGGGGCTGGTGCGTTCGGCGCTGGGTTGCGTGCGGCAGATCGCGGCGCAATCCCGCACCGATGCGGCGCGCTATCGGCTGCTGGGCGTGGACCCGTCGCGGATCGTGGTCAGCGGCAATCTGAAGTTCGACATGCCGGTGCCCTACGCCGCCATCCAGGCCGGCGAGGAGCTGCGCCGCCAGTGGGGACACCTGCGGCCCGTGTGGATCGCAGGCAGCACCCACGAGGGTGAGGAACTGCCGGTGCTGGAGGCGCACCTGCAGGTGCTCAAGCGGCTGCCCGATGCGCTGCTGCTGATCGCGCCGCGCCATCCGGAACGTTTCAAGCTCGTGGAAAGCTCGGTGCGCAGTCTCGGCTTCAGCTTGGCCACGCGCAGCGCGGACCGCGTGCCCTCCGCCGCGCATCAGGTGTTCGTGATCGACGCGATGGGCGAGCTGATGCAGTTCTATGCCGCGGCCGACCTGGCCTTCGTCGGCGGCAGCCTGGTACCTATCGGCGGCCACAACGTGCTGGAGCCGGCAGCGCTATCCACGCCGGTGCTGGTCGGGCCGCACACCTTCAATTTCGAGGAAATCACCCTGACCCTCATTCATGAGGGAGCGGCGCTGCGGCTCGAGAACGCGAACGAACTGGGTGGCGCCGTACTGCAGCTGCTGCGCGACGTCGAGCGACGCAAGACCATGGGCATGCACGCCAAGGTGGTGTTCGACAGCGAACGCGGCGCGGTGCAGCGCGTGATGGAATTGATCGACAAGCAGCTGCAGGAATGAGCATCCCGTTCGAGGGATGAAAAAAGGCCGGGCGAGAGCCCGGCCTTTTCGTTTGCCTCGATGCGACGCGTTACTGCAGCAGCGAGTTGACCGATTCCAGGTCCGGCATGTCGATGGTGCCAGCGGCCTGCTTCAACTGCAGCTTGTTGAGGATGAAGGCGTGGCGCGCCTGCGAGTAGCTGCTCTGCGCCTGGGTCAGGGTCTGGATCGCGTTGAGCACGTTCAGCATGGTCTGCGTGCCGACGTCGAACCCGGCGCGGGTGGCTTCCAATGCCTTCTGGCCCGACTCCACCGAGGCGCGGTTCGCCTGCACCTGCAGGATGCCGGCGCCCACCGAGCGGTAGTAGTTCAGCGTATCGCGTGAGACCTGGCGACGCGTGGCTTCAAGCGAATCCTGCGCCGAATCGCGCTCATAGATCGATTGACGTACGCGCGACTGCGTCGCGCCGCCGGCAAAGATCGGCACCGACAGGGTCAGCCCTGCGGTGGTGCCCCAGCGGCCGTTGCCGGGTATGCCGATACCGCCGTTTTCGGTCCAGGCACTGGACTTGCCGCGGGTGACGCTGGCGTCGATGGTCGGCAGATGGCCGGCGCGCGCGGCGCTGATGCTGTGTTCCGCCGCGGCGACGGTGTACTCCTGCGAAAGCACGTTCGGGTTGTGCTTGAGCGCTTCTTCCACCCATGCGTTCGGGTCGGCCGGCGAGGGCGCGTCCATCGGCAGGTCTTCGCGCAGCTTCTTCAGTTCGCCGACCGGCTGGCCGGTGATCTGGCGCAGCGCTTCCTTGGCATCGTTGAGCGAATTCTCGGCGGAAATCGTCTGCGCCTTGGCCAGCTCGTAGTAGGACTTGGCCTGGTACACGTCGGTGATCGCGGCGAGGCCCACCTTGAAGCGCTGGTCCGCCTGCTCATAGGCCTGGCGGTAGGCTTCTTCGTTGGCCTTGTTGTAGGTCAGCGAATCCTGCGCGGTCAGCACGCCGAAGTAGGCCTGGGTGACGCGCACGTACAGGTTCTGCAAGGCAGCCTGATAGAGCTCGTCCTGCGCGTCGGACTGCGAGCGCGCGGTCTTGAGGCTGGCCCATTTGCTCAGATCCAGCACGCTCTGGTTGAGCGTGGCGCTGTCCGAGCGGCTGCGCGAATGGCCGCCGGCCGTGTCCTTGCTGTTCACGCCGCTCGCCTGATTGAACTGCACCTGGCCGTTCACCTGCGGCAGCAGCAACGCCCGCGCCTGCGTCACGCCCTCGCCGGTGGCCAGGCGGCTCGCATCGGACTGCGCCAGCACCGGATCGTTGGCGCGTGCTTCTCGGTATGCATCCAGCAAATCCTCGCTGTGGCCGGACAACGGGAGCGCCGTCAGGGCCAGGGCCAGGGTCAGAAGCTTCAAACGCATGGGTTGCCTCGTGGAGAAAGGGGGAATCGGGTCAGAAGACGAACTTGCGCGGCGGCTCGGCGTGGATCAGGTAGGGCAGGTCGGTTTCGAGGATGTTTTCCTCGCGGTAGCGGCCTTCGCCTTCGTGCGTGATCAGCACCACCTGCTGCACCGGCGACTCGCCGCGGGCCGCGAGCAGGCGCCCGCCCGGCTTGAGCCAGCCGAGGAAACGCTGGGGAATTTCATACACGGCACCGGTGACCACGATGGCATCGAACTGGCCGGCTGGCTGCCAGGTGTTGACCGCCTCGCCGGTTTCCAGCTTCACGTTGGCGATGCCCGCCTGCGCCAGGCGTTGCCCGGCGGCAGTGGTGAAATCGGCATGGACGTCGACGCTGGTGACATGGCCGGACAGGCTGGCCAGGCAGGCGGTGAGGAAGCCCGAGCCGGTGCCGATCTCCAGCACCTGGTCGTCGCTCTTCAGATCCAGCGCCTGCAGGACGCGGCCCTCGAGCACCGGCTTCATCATCACTTCGCCGTGGCCGATCGGCAGGTTCAGATCGGCGAAGGCGAGCTGGCGATGCGCCGGCGCGACGAACTCCTCGCGGAGGATGCGCCCGAGCACGTCGAGCACGCGCGCGTCCAGCACCTCCCAGGGGCGTACCTGGTTTTCCACCATGTTCTGACGCGCCTGTTCGAAGTTCATCGCCATGATCTGCCTGAGTCCCGTGCAAAAGTCGAAAAAGGTCAAAAAGGATAAGCGCTTAGACCTGTTCCGACAATGTTGAAAAGCCTGGGGGTTGCCTGCTTCGCCACGAAGTGCCGGAAGTCACCGCGACGAACTGACGGAAGTCATGCGTGGCGCGGTGTCCGCGGACACTCACGCCATCAGGCGACGGTTATCCGCCCGCGGGAAAGCGATGTCCACAGGCAGTCGCGAGAGAGCTTCCTCGGCGGCCTCGCCGAGCGTGGTGTCCAGCAGGCGGATACGGGTGAGCAACGGGGGCTGCCGCCGGCTCTCCGCGGCCACCGCCAGCCCGGCGAGCCAGCGGGCGAGCCGATGACGCTCCGCCGCGTTCAAGGCGGCAAGCGCGACGCGCACCGCGAAGGCGCGGCGCCTGGCCAGGGCCTGCCCCTGTTCCAGCCACGCCGCCAGGATGCGCTGGGCATGGCGGTAAGGGCCGCTTAGGGTGAGTTCTGCGATAGTAGAGGTCATGTGTCGGCCGTTCAGGACGCCGATGGAAAATAAGTAAACCGGCGCGTATACTAAACCCCGGTTATTCCTTTGTGAAGGTGTAAAACAGCATGAACACGATCGCGCAGCCCAAGCCTCAGGGTCCTGGCCGCCCGAAGGACATGGAAAAGCGCGCGGCGATCCTCGAGGCCGCCAAGGGCCTGTTCGTGCGCAACGCCTTCGCCGGTACCAGCATGGACGCCGTGGCCGCCGAGGCCGGCGTGTCCAAGCTCACCGTCTATAGCCACTTCGGCGACAAGGACAACCTGTTCCGCGAGGTCATCCGCGCGCACATCCAGGACCTGCTGCCCGAAGACACCTACCACTACGATCCGGCCGCGGATATCGGCGACCTACTGATGCGCGTCGCGGTAACCCACGCGCACATCGATTGCGACCCGAATACCGTCGGTACCTTCCGTGCCATCCTCAGCGATTGCCGCCAAGGCAATCCCCGCTACGGCAAGCTGCTGTGGGAAGAAGGCCCCACCCGTACGCACAAGCTGCTGGAACGCCTGCTGCAACAGGCGGTTGACGGCGGCAAGTTGGAGATCGAGAACGTCGCCCAGGCCAGCGTCCAGTTCCTGGCCCTGATCAAGGGCGACCTCGTTCTGCGCCGCATGTTCGGCTGCGATGGCTGCCAGGAAGCCTTCGCCAGCGAGATGGAAGCCAACGCCCGCGCCGGCGTGCGGACCTTCCTGCGCGCCTATCTGCCCCGCTGAGCACCCTCGCCTTCACGCGGCGTACTCGCCCGTATCCGGCGATTCGTGCTTGAATAACCCTTTCGGAAGCGGGGGTGCCGACTTTGGTCGGCTGAGAGAGTCCCTTCGAACCTGATCCGGTTAGCACCGGTGTAGGGAGCTTCGCCGCACGGTTCCCGGTCCTTCGCGACCTTCGTGCGTCCGGCGCCGCCGCTTCGTGTCCCACCGCCTCACGAAGGACGTCACGCCGATGAATGCCCAGCCCAACGATCTCGCGCGCGCCGCGCAGGAACTCTCCGAGGCCGTGACCCGGCCCATCCCCGGTTCGCGCAAGATCCACGTCCAGGGCAGCCGCCCCGACCTGCGCGTGCCGCTGCGCGAAATCTGCCAGGCGAAGACGCCGACGCTCTTCGGCGGCGAGGACAATCCGCCCGTCACCGTCTACGACACCTCGGGCCCGTACACCGATCCGAGTTACCAGGTCGACCTAGCGGCTGGCCTGCCGGCGCTGCGCGGTGCGTGGATCGAAGAGCGCGGAGACGTCGAACGGCTCGGCGACCTCAGCTCCGACTTCGGCCGCCAGCGCGCCGCCGACGCCAAGCTCGACCCGATCCGTTTCCGCCATCACCTGCGCACGCCGCTGCGTGCGAAGGCGGGCGCCAACGTCACGCAGATGCACTACGCGCGCCGCGGCATCGTCACGCCGGAAATGGAATACATCGCCATCCGCGAAAACCAGCGCCTGGAGGCGCTCGCCGATAGCGCGCTGCGCACCCAGCACCCTGGCCAGTCCTTCGGCGCTTCGCTGCCCAGGTTGATCACGCCGGAGTTCGTGCGCGACGAAGTGGCCCGCGGCCGCGCCATCATTCCCGCCAACATCAACCATCCGGAAAGCGAGCCGATGATCCTCGGCCGCAACTTCCTCACCAAGATCAACGCCAACATCGGCAACAGCGCCGTCTCTTCCGGCATCGCCGAGGAAGTGGAGAAGCTCGTGTGGGCGATCCGCTGGGGCGGCGACACGGTCATGGATCTCTCCACCGGCAAGCACATCCACGAGACGCGCGAGTGGATCATCCGCAACTCGCCGGTGCCGATCGGCACGGTGCCGATCTACCAGGCGCTGGAGAAGGTCGGCGGCGTCGCCGAGGACCTCACCTGGGACATTTTCCGCGACACCCTGATCGAACAGGCCGAGCAGGGCGTGGACTACTTCACCATCCACGCCGGCGTGCTGCTGCGCTTCGTGCCGCTCACGGCCAAGCGCGTCACCGGCATCGTCTCGCGTGGCGGGTCGATCATGGCCAAGTGGTGCCTGGCGCATCACAAGGAAAATTTCCTCTATACGCACTTCGAGGAAATCTGCGAAATCATGAAGGCGTACGACGTCTCCTTCAGCCTCGGCGACGGCCTGCGCCCAGGCTGCGTGGCCGACGCCAACGACGCGGCGCAGTTCGGCGAGCTGGACACGCTGGGCGAGCTGACCCAGATCGCGTGGAAGCACGATGTGCAGACCATGATCGAAGGCCCCGGCCACGTGCCGATGCAGCTGATCAAGGAAAACATGGAGCGCCAGCTGGAGAAGTGCCACGAGGCGCCGTTCTACACGCTGGGGCCGCTGACCACCGACATCGCGCCGGGCTACGACCACATCACCTCGGCGATCGGCGCGGCGATGATCGGCTGGTTCGGCACCGCGATGCTTTGCTATGTCACGCCCAAGGAACACCTGGGCCTGCCGAACAAGCAGGATGTGCGCGACGGCATCATCGCCTACAAGATCGCCGCCCACGCGGC
>JABLTH010080780.1_pt1 | contig 22780 bp, 19 predicted proteins | sample 7875711 | NCBI WGS metagenome assembly JABLTH01 (sample SAMN14941262, study PRJNA633318) | bioreactor metagenome | isolation source: bioreactor | place: China | collected 2019-03-05 | reverse complement strand
TACGAGAGCTACATCCACCCGATCACGATCATCTCCACCCTGCCGCCGGCCGGCGTGGGCGCGCTGCTGGCGCTGATCCTGTGCGGCTTCAGCCTGTCGGTGGACGGCATCGTCGGCATCGTGCTGCTGATCGGCATCGTCAAGAAGAACGCGATCATGATGATCGACTTCGCGATCGAGGCGCAGCGCGAGGGCCTGTCGCCGCACGACGCGATCCGCCGCGCCTGCCTGTTGCGCTTCCGTCCGATCATGATGACCACGGCAGCGGCGATGCTCGGTGCGTTGCCGCTGGCGCTGGGCACCGGCATCGGCTCGGAGCTGCGCCAGCCGCTGGGCGTGTCGATCGTCGGCGGCCTGTTGCTGTCGCAGTTGGTGACGCTGTACACCACGCCGGTGATCTACCTGTACATGGAGCGCTTCTCCGACTGGCTGAAGCACCGGCGCGAGCAGCGCGAACTGGCGCGGGCCCGCCACGGCACCGCCTGAGCCGGGTGTCCGGCCCTTTCCACGGCGCGCCCTTGCGGGCGCGCCGTTCGCGTTTGCGGCGGCCGGCGTGCGGGAAGCCTCCATCGGCCCCGCTCGCGCGTATCAACCGATCTCGCCCCCGTGCGTTAGGGGTGCGATGATCCGTCCACGCGCTGCGTGCCTTGCTTCCCCTTGCGCAAGGGCCCCGACCCCTGCATGAACATTTCCGCCCTTTTCGTGCGCCGTCCGATCGGCACCTCGCTGCTGGCGATCGGCCTGTTCCTGGTCGGCACCGTCTGCTATAGCCTGCTCGGCGTGTCGGCGCTGCCGACGATCCAGGTTCCGGCGATCTTCGTGCAGACCTCCCAGCCCGGGGCCGATGCCGGCACCATGGCCGCCACCGTGGCGGCGCCGCTGGAGCGCCATCTGGGCCAGGTGCCGGGCATCGACACGATGCGCTCGAGCAGTTCGGAAGGGCGCACCTTCGTCTTCATGATCTTCGACGGCAGCCGCAACCTGGATGCCGCCGCCCGCGACGTGCAGCAGGCGATCAATGCCGCCGCCCCGGATCTCCCGCCCGGCCTGACCAACGCGCCCTCGCTGCAGAAGGCCAACCCCAACGACGACGCGGTGATCATCCTCGCGCTGACCTCGCAGACGCAGTCGGCCACCGACCTCTACAACGTCGCCGACACCTTCCTGATGCCGCGGCTGACCCAGCTCAAGGGCGTTTCCTCGGTGGAGATCGCCGGCGCGGCGACCCCGGCGGTCCGCGTCGATGTGGACCTGCGCAAGCTCAACGCGATGGGCCTGTCGCCCGACCTGTTGCGCAACGCGCTGATCGCGGCCAACGTCAGCTCGCCGCTGGGCACGCTCAGCAACGGCGTCTCCAACCTGATGGTGACCGCCAACGACGAGCTGCACACCGCCGCCGATTTCGCCGGGCTGGTGGTAGCGGTGAAGAACGGCACCACCATCCGCCTGCGCGACGTGGCCCACGTCTACGACGGCCCCGAGGACGCCTACCAGGCCGGTACCTTCGGGCACCAGCAGGCGATCCTGCTGTACGTGTACAAGAAGCCGGACGCCAACGTGATCGCCACGGTCGACCGCGTGCGCGCGACGCTGCCGGAGCTGCGCAGCTTCCTGCAGCCCGCGACCAAGCTCACCCCGTATTTCGACGGCACGCCGACCATTCGCGCCTCGCTGCGCGAGGTGCAGGTCACGCTGCTGATCAGCCTGGCGATGGTGGTGCTGACCATGGCGCTGTTCCTGCGCCGGCTCGCGCCCACGCTGATCGCCGCGGCCGCCGTGCCGCTGTCGCTGGCCGGTGCGTCCATCATGATGTACGTGCTCGGCTACACCCTCAACAACCTCACCCTGCTGGCGCTGGTGATCGCCATCGGCTTCGTGGTGGACGACGCGATCGTGGTGATCGAGAACATCATCCGCCACATCGACGAGGGCGTGCCGCGGCTGGAGGCGGCCCTGCGCGGCGGGCGCGAGATCGGCTTCACCATCGTCTCGATCACCGCCTCGCTGATCGCCGTGTTCATCCCGCTGCTGTTCGCCAGCGGCATCGTCGGCATGTTCTTCCGCGAGTTCACCATGACGCTAATCTCGGCGATCACGGTGTCGGCGGTGGTGTCGTTGACGCTCACGCCGGCGCTGTGCGGGCGCTTCCTGCAGGGCCACGCGGCGGACGCTCATGCCGAACGCCCGCGGCGCTTCGCGCGGCTGGGGCAGTGGCTGGACCGCGCCCACGAGCGCATGCTCGCGGTCTACGTGCGTGCGCTGAACTTCTCGCTGCGCCACGCGCTGGCGTTCTCGCTCACGCCGCTGGTGCTGATCGTGCTCACCGTGCTGCTGTTCGGCAAGGTCAAGGCCGGCCTGGTCCCGCCGCAGGACACCGGGCTGATCCACGGCTTCGCCACCTCCGGCGCCACCGTGTCGTTCCAGGACATGGTCAAGCGCCAGCAGCGGCTGGTCGACATGCTGATGGCCGACAAGGACGTGGCGGTGGTCGGTTCGCGCCTGGGCACCAGCCGTCGCGGCGCGGCCAGTTCGTTCGATATCCAGCTCAAGACCCGCGCCGAAGGTCGCAAGGACGACACCTTCGCCGTGCTCGACCGGCTCAGCGCCAAGGCCGCCAGGTACCCGGACCTCAACCTGCGCCTGCGGCCGATCCAGGACCTGCCCAGCGGTGGCGGCAACAGCAACCAGGGGGCGCAGTACGAGATCTCGTTGCAGGGCGACAACCTCGACGAGCTGGAGGTGTGGCTGCCGAAGCTGGTGAAGGAGCTGGCGAAGAACAAGCTGTTCCGCGACGTCGGCTCCGACGTGGAAGAGGGCGGCCTGCGCCAGAACATCGTGGTCGACCGCGACGCCGCCTCGCGGCTGGGCATCTCCATGGCCACCATCGACGGCGCGCTGTACGACGCCTTCGGCCAGCGCCAGATCTCCACCATCTACTCGGACGTCAACCAGTACAAGGTGGTGGTGAACGCGCTGCCGAGCCAGATCGCCTCGCCCGAGGCGCTCGACCGCATCTACGTGCGCTCCAGCAACGGCAAGATGGTGCCGATCACCGCGGTGGCCCACCAGGAACCGGGGCTGGCGCCATCGCAGATCAGCCACGTCAACCAGATGACCACCATGGACCTGAGCTTCAACCTCGCCCCCGGCGCATCGATGGGCCAGGCGTTGCAGATCATCAACCAGGTGGTGAAGGACATGCGCATGCCCGGCGACATCCGGGTGGGCCTGGGCGATGATTTCCGCCGCTTCCAGCAGTCCCAAGGCGACATGCTGTGGCTGATGCTGGGCGCCATCGTCACCGTCTACATCGTGCTGGGCATGCTCTACGAGAGCCTGATCCACCCGGTCACCATCCTCTCCACGCTGCCGGCCGCCGGCGTCGGTGCGCTGGCCGCGCTGGTGGTCACCAATACCGAGCTCTCCATCGTGGCAATGATCGCGCTGGTGCTGTTGATCGGCATCGTCAAGAAAAACGCGATCATGATGATCGACTTCGCCCTGGTGGCGCAGCGCGAGCACGGCAAGCCCCCGCTGGAGGCCGTGCGCGAAGCGTGCATCGTGCGCTTCCGCCCGATCATGATGACCTCGATGGTGGCCATTCTTGCCGCGCTGCCGATTGCCATCGGCCTGGGCGAAGGCTCCGAGCTGCGCCGCCCGCTGGGCATCGCGATGATCGGCGGCCTGCTGATCTCGCAGACCCTCACCCTGCTCAGCACCCCGGCGCTGTACGTGATCTTCTCGTGCCTGGCCGAACGCGCGCGGGTACGGCGGGAGAAGCGGCGCGAGCGGCGGGCGGCGCGGCGGTTGCGCAAGCTGGCGAACGCCTGACGACCGATCCCTTCACGGCCAGGATGGCGATGTGCCCTGGCCTCGCTCTGCGGGCGGGCCTCCGGGCTTCGTGTGCCTATCCCCTCGCGCGCGCCCAGCCCATCCGGCTTAGACGATGAATGGCGCATCCCGTGGCGAAAGTGGGTGCGCCGGGACCTGCAGGGTGGCGCCGAGCGCGTTCCGGGTGGCGGGCGCGATGGCCCTGGCCTCGTCGCTGCTTGCCCCGATGGGCGTGTTGACCGCCTGGGCCGTCGCCACGTCGGCGTAGATTTTCAGCCCGGCACCGTTCTGCGCGGCAAAGGTCCGGGATCCATCCTGGCCGATCGCCACGGCGTCGATGCGAGTCAGGCCGTTGGCCTTTGCGGCCGTGGCCAGGGCGGCGGCAAGGTTGATGCTGTGCTGGTCCGATGCGCGTCCCATCTCCCGGTCGATGGTCTTCACCCCGGCCAGCGCCTGTTCGTACAGGGCATGGTCGGGATGGTGCGGGTCGGAGAGCAGGGCGCTCCCTCGGTCCAGTCGATCCTTCAGCGCCTGGTCGATGGCGGCCTGGGTCCGCGGCCCGACCTTGCCGTCGACGGTCAGGTGATGGTCGTGCTGGAAGGCCCGCACGGCGCGTAGCGTCCGGGCGCCGAAGTCCCCGTCCGCGGTGATGGGATGGCCATGGCTGTCCTCGTAGCCCAATTGGCCCAGCGAACTCTGAAGCCGCCTCACCGGGTCGCCGTGGTCGCCCTGCCGCAGCGGGCCATGTGCGTCGGTGCCGGTATCGGGAACCGAAGGCGCGCCCGGAGCGTAACCGTGGTCGAGCCGGGTCTCCCATGACGCAACCGCGGCCTTCCTGTCGGCGAGGCCGTTCTCGCCGCCATTGATGTCGAGACAGGCGGCGGTGACGTCCTTCTGGTCATGCCGGCTCACGACGCGGGATTGCCAGTAGTGGATGGCGATCTTCGCGGCGATGGTCCGGTCGGCAGCAAGCTCCGGGTGGTCCACCAGATCCAGGCCCAGCTCCCGGCCGACCCGCTCGTAGTTGGCGCGCCCGGTCAGCTGGACGTAGCCACGGCCGTGATATCTCCAGCCGTCTCCGGGCTCTGTATTGCCCAGGTTCCGTTTGCCCCAGCTGCCACCGTAGATGGCGTTGGCTACGGCTTCCGGTCCGTCGGACGCGACGCGGTTCGCCACCGCCAGGTCGTCCAGGCCGTTCCTTCCCGGAAACACTTCAAGCAGCCGCCTGCCCGAGTAGCTCAGGTTCTCGCCCATGCGGGAGAAGCCGCCGGACTCCACCTGCATCTGCCCCATGAAGTTCGCCAGCTCGCGCCGGTCGCGGATACCGGCATCCGTGGCGGCGCGCATCAGAAAGTCGGCGTTTTCCCTTGAAGACATGGCGTGGCCCTCCCTGGCCGATATTCCCTGGTTCGTGATGCCTTACTTCCCGACGCGAGGCAGGCCCTTGGCCTCGATGTCCGGGTCGGCACCCCATTTCATGGTTGCGTCGACGATCGCGTCGTCCTCGGATTCCGTGATCTTTCCCTGCCGGCATTTCATGTCGCTGACCGCGTGCGCGCTTCCCATCTTCTGCACCAGCACGCCGCCGTCCCGGTACGCGGTGCCGGAGATCGAGTACACGATGTACTTGTATCCGCCATGCACGAACGAATACGCCGTGCCGCCGGTCGCACCGCCATACATCAGGTGCGTGCTCCGAAAGGGTGACGCCTCGTGCTCGTCCTTCGACGGAAATACGAGTTCCGGTTTGGATGGCCGGCCGTACACATAGTGGAATGCCCCGACCTGGCCGGTGGACGTCCCTGCACACAGCGACACGACCTTCGTTCGGCCGGCCAGCGGGCAGGAAAAGACCACCGTATCCCCTGCCTTGCAGAGCGCCGGCGGAGCGGGCAGGCCCGATGCATTCGATGGCGCCATTTCCGAGGCTCTGGCGCGAGCCCCGATGCCGGTCGCGACGAGGAAAGCGAAGGGAAAGGCCAGCGCGCCGGCAAGCGTCGTCGAGGTTGGATGCCGGTTCCTCACGACAGGTCGACCTTCGCGCGCTTCGACTTCTCCCTGATGCGGTGGTCTTCTTCGCCGGCTTTGCCCAGTGGAACAAAGGCGTGTGGACAGACGCGTGCGTACTGGGCGGCCGACACCGGGTTGAAGCAGTAGTAGTTCCAGATGCCGAATGTGCCGGTGGCAGGATTGATCGGGAACCAGCAGTCGGTGGGGACGCCGAACGTGCAGAACACGAACGGATCATTGCCGTAGTAGGGGATGGGATCGTAGTAACCCCGCGCTACCGCTCCGCCGCTGCACGCCAGCAGGCAACCGAAGACGAGGACCTTCATGCTGATGAGCTTTTTCACAGGGTTCCCTCCATGTGTGTGTCCGGCTCACTGTCCGGGGCTGCAGTCCGAATAGACGACCCGGCAATTCCCATTGCCGTCCTTCTTGCAGGCTTCGATGCCGGTTTGCTTCGCATGCTCGATCGTGACATCGGCGAAACCGTGCCACGCCTTGTCTCCGGCGATCAGCGCGCCGCAACCATTGCCATACGCCGTCGCCACCGTGCAATGCGCTCCACCGTCGCGGCGGCATTGCGCCAGGGCCTGCTCCGTTGCTGCCTGCTTACTCGGCAGGTCGTGCGCGGCGCCGAAGTGGCCAGCTGTCTCGTCGGCTGCGATGGCACCCCAGTGCGTCGCGGCCTGCGGCAGTGACAGTGCCACGCCCTGCAGGTTGCGTGGAACCGGCACACAGCGGCCGGGACCGGGCACGCCTGGTGGCAGCGCCTGATACTGCCCTTGGGGGCACTGACTCTGGGCGTGGGCCGCTATCGGCAGCAAAAGCAGCAAGCCGAGTGGCAACAAGAAACCGGCGCGCAGCGATTGCACTATCTGACCCTCACGGGAAGGCTGCAGGCTGCGTAGTAAACCCTACAGTTTGTTGCATCTGCCTTGCAGACTGCCATTCCGGCGTCGATCGCGTCGCCCACGGTTGCTCCACTGTGCAAGTTATAGCCTTTCGAGCCAATGATCATGGCGGCGCATTGGTTCCGGTATGCGTTTTCAAATTTGCAATCGATGCCACCCTTCTCCTTACAGTCGAGCAAGGCAGCATGTTCGGCCTGTTCTTCCGTTGCCTTGTAGGTCGCGACACCCAGAACGCTTCGATCGGGATCTGTTGCGATGGCCATCCACTTATCAGCCCACAGAGGGCGAGGAGGTACGTTCTCCAGGGGTTGGTCTGGCTGCGTATCGTCGGGGCCACACATTTCTTGCCCGGAGCCAGATCCATAAGGGATGGTCCCGGGAGGGCATGCAGCCTGGGCGTGTCCAAGAGAAGCTAAAAGGAAGAGGGTGCAACCTAAGAATAAGCGTACTTCTCGACCGAATCTTTGAGGCTTTGCAAAGCTCAACTTCTATCCCTCCGAATATTGTCTTCGAACTTCGGTCCCGACACTCCAGAGACTCGAGTTGCGACACGAGCATCACCGAATCCATGGGATTGAGCTGGGCTATCACTTCTCGCTTTCGAAGCCAGGGACGGACTTTCCCGGTACCCCCCGGAGGACAATCCGGATTGGAGCTGACCGTTCGGTCCCTGCCGTGCCATACCGCCGTGTCCGAATGCGGAGTTGAAGTAGAACGCCCCCATGGTTCCCTGGAAGAAGTTCGCCGCCAGTGGCGGGACGGAAATGATGAGTACTGTCAGGAGCAAGCCAAGGCCGCCTTGTTGCAATGCCTGGCTGGATAGACCTTCCGCGCCCTGGTCGGTGAGATTGTTGATCATGTTCGACGTCCACAGTGCCGCGGAAACGCGTAGCGTGAGCTGAAGCACAATCGAGCTGACAAACGACAGCGCGGCCATCGAGAAGACCGTTCCGATGCCGTAGAGGAGCCAGCGGCGGAAGAGATCCTTGGTCTGGTCGAATATCAGGCAAAGGATGAACAGCGGCCCGAGGCCGATGAACAGAGCGAGCGTGAACTGGTAAAGCAGCAGCATGGCGCCGGCCGCCATCGGGGGGCTTGCCGTGCCGAAGCCCGCCATGAGCAGGGCGCGTGACTTCGCGCTGGCGAGATCGGCATTGCCGGGTTCGATCTGCACGGCATCGATGGACGCCAGCGCCAGCTGCGTCCAGGCAAGGTTTTCGTCGATGGTCTGGGCGGCAGTCTCGTTGTTGCCGGTAAAGAGCTGGTTGATGTCCGTGCTCAGTTCCGTCGTCAACAGCGTGTGCAGGTTGCTCCCGAGGAGGCCCATGGTCGTCGCTGCCGTCACGATGACCACGATGCGCGCCATGTTGGTCACCATCGCCATCAACGATTCGCGCGACTGCCCGGTAATCATCCGGTAGCCCTGGATCATGATCCACAGTGTGACGAGAACCAGTGCGACTGCACTGGCCCAGGACATGAGGTTGCTCATCAGACTCATGCCGAACGAATTGATCTTGTCGCTCAGCCAGTTGTAGATGAGTACGTAGTAGACGAAACCCATTTGCTAACTTCCTGTCATGACGCGGGCGATCCGATATGCCTGGCCGAGGGTTTGGCGCTCAGTGGAACGCTGCGGCGAACGTCGCGGCCTGGACGACGTTCCCGAGCGTGGTGTTGCTTCCGTTCAAGATGATCCGTGCCTGTACCGCCTGCTGGTTATGCAGGTAGCTGATTATCTGGTCGTCGGCCTGGACCTGCTTGTCCCAGAGTTGCATTTCCGTGTTCATCGCCAGGTTGTTGGCCTCGATGTTCGCCTTCACGCCGTCCATGGCTCCCTGGCTGGTGCCGATCTGGCCGAGCTGCCCCGAGATGGACTGCATGTTCGACGAGTAGTCCTGGATCCGGCTGAGCATCTTCACCGTGAGGTTGTACTTGTCCATCTGCCGGAACTGGATCTGGATGCAGATCTTCTGCTGGTTTTCGAGGATCGACTTGTTCGCATCCGGCGTGAATATCTGCAGCAGGCCAGTCACCGCGCCGCTCAGGGCGCTGCCGTTGGCGCTTGGGCAGGCGTCGGAGGCGAGCTTCTGCATGTCGCTCTGCGAGATCTCCTGATAGGAGTTCTGCATCGTCGGCAGGCTGAAGTTCATCTGGGTCAGGCTGACCAGCTGCTGCCGGTAGTGCTCGAGAACGGCCTGGTACTGGGTGATCTGTTTGGTGTACTGGGCGATCGTCTTCGCGAAATTCGCGGCGTCCTGGCCGATCTGAGTCGGATCGACCACGACCCACTGGGCGCGTGTGCTCGGGCTCAGAAGGCACACGGCCACCGCCGAGGCCAGCGTCCACACGACCTTGCCCGCCACCTTGTTGCGACTGCGCTTCCTGGAAGCCTGGATCATCGTGACTCTCCTTCGCATGGGGTGGGTTAAGCGCCTGCCTGCTGAGCCGCGGCGGTCGTGCGTAGCGAGGGAGCGGACGTGGTCCTCGCCTTGCCGCTTCCCTTGCGATTCTCGTAGAACGTAGCGAGCCACTGGTCGGGCCTGAGGTTGTCCGGCGCACAACCTTCGGCGGTTCCGCGGGCGGCGAGCACCTCATGCATGATCTCGATGTTGTCGGTGGAGGCCGAGATCACCGCCAGGTGATCGTCCAGGCCGCGCAGGTTGAGCTGGCACACGGCACTGCCGTGACCCTGCTTGACCAGGAAGCAGCGCGAACGCTCGTCCAGGCTGACCACCACCTGGTATTCGGCCTCGGTCAGCTTCAGGCCTTCGACGTAGTCTTCGCGGCTGGCGTTGGGGTTGGGCAACAGGATCATCGTGGCGGTCTGCTCGATCAGCGCCGCGGCGATGTCGCTGGCCAGGGCATCTTCCGGGCTCTGCGTGGCGAAGATGCCCAGGCCGTTCTGCTTGCGGATGGTCTTCTGCTTGTTCTTGGCGAATTCCTTCAGTCCACCCTTGCCGTCGAGGATCTTCCAGAACTCGTCCATCACGTAGATCAGCGGGCGCCCGTCGATCAGCGCCTCCAGCCGGTGCAGCAGGTAGTTGATCACCGGCACGCGGACTTCCGGGTTGTCGATGATGTCGGTGTAGTCGAAGCCGATGATGCTGGCCTTCTCCAGGTCGATGGTGTCGACCGGGTTGTCGAATACCCAGCCCAGCGAGTTGCCGGCCGTCCACTTGCGCATGCGGATGTACAGGCCGTCGTCGCCCATGTTGGGCAGGCTCTTCTGGAAATTGGTCATCGTACGCAGATGCACTGGCGTATCGAGGATGTTCTCGACCGCGCGGAAGATGTCCTCTTCCTCGCGCGAGCTGTAGACCGACTTGCCGACCAGTACCTTCACCAGCTCGGCGAGAAATTGCACGTTGGCTTCGGTGCGCTCGCAGTGGAACGGGTTGAAGCCGGTGGGCCGGCCGTTCTCCAGCGCCAGGTAGTTGCCGCCGCAGGCGCGCACGAAGATTTCCGCGCCGCGGTCCTTGTCGAAGAAGAAGATCGTCGGCGACGGTTTGAGCTTCTGCACCTGGCTGAGCAGGAAGTTGATCAGCGCGGTCTTGCCAGTACCGGACTTGCCGATGACCATGGTGTTGGCGATGGCCTTCTCGCCGAGCGAGTTCTCCGCCGGGTGGGTGGCGTGGAAGTTGAAGTAGTAGGGCTGGCCGTTGGTGGTCTGCAGGGTGGTGACGCAGTCGCCCCAGGGGTTGTTGTCCCGCTTGCCGGTGGCGAAGTTGTGTAGCGGGCACAGGCCGAGGAAGTTGAGCGAGCTGACGTTGGCCAGCCGCGTGCGGTATTTCCAGTTGCCGGGGAACTGCGCGTAGAACGCGGCGGTGACGGCCAGGTCTTCCTTGACGGAAACGAAGCCGGCATTGGACAGCTCGGCGCGTGTCACGGCGAGTTGTTGCGACAACGCTTCCTGGCTGGCGGCGTAGATCGCGATGCTGAAATGGTACTCGCCGAGCACGAAGTTGCCCGAGGCGAGCTGGTCCATCGCCTGATCGAGCTCGGCGATCTGGCTGAACGCCTTGTCGCCGGAGGAAATCATCATGCCCTTGGTGCGGTCCAGGGCCTTCAGCGCGTCGTGGCGACCCATCGGGCTGAACGAGTGGGTGATGACGTATTCGAAGTCCAGGTATTTCAGGCCGTTGAGGATCCCCGGATAGGTGCCCTCGGTGTATTCCTTGATGTTGAGGATGGCGCCGAAGTGGTTGATGCCTTCCGGGGTGGTCAACACGAAGTCGCCGGTCTTGGCGGAGAAGCGCTGCTTGCTCAGCGGGAGGTACTCGGGCACCGGCGCGGGAAGCACGGGCACCGGTTCGTCGATGCGGTTGAGCAGGTAGCCATAGAACTCCAGTGCCTCGGAAAACACGATCCCGTTGCTCGTTTCGTACATGCCAAGGCGGTATGGCGCATAGTCTTTCAGCACGGCCTCGACGTTGCCTGCCAGTTCCAGCACGGTGTTGACTGCGTCGGCCTGCTCGGCCTCCAGCCGGGTGAGGTCGGTCGATTTCTCCGCGAACCGCTTGCCGCTCACCATCGGACGGTAGATCAGCGTCAGGTAGATCTCGTTCTGCATCAGCTTCTGTGACGACAGTGCTTCGTAGTAGGCGTCCGACATCGACTGGTTGAATGGCTGGTCGAAGCGGCTGTGGTCGCGCAGCCGGCGGCGGCGCCGGATGTCATGGACCCAGAACGCCACGTTGACGAAGTCCGGTGCGCGCAGGGTCTGCAGCAGGCGGTTGAAGGTGTTGTGCTTGTGCTCGATCTCCCACTCCTCGCGGCCGACGAACGGCAGTCCACCGAGTCGCCAGACCAGCAGGAAGTCGCCGCCGGTGGTCTTGAGCACCGTCGGCGAAACGTGCGTCGACAGCGGGACGAATTCGCTGATCGGCGTGTCGGGGAGAAAGGCTGCTTTGGGCATGGCTGGGGTCCGATGGACAGCCCGGCGAGGTCGCTGGGCTGTCCGGAGTGGTTCAGGTTCGGGTCTTGGCCGGGTCGCGATAGAGGTTAGGCGTGAGCACCCACATGCCATCGTTTTCCCGGATGTTGCGCATCCGCGTACGGAACTGCAGGCGAAGGCCGAGCAGGCGGAAGATCATTTCGTCGCGACGCGCCATCTGGCGCATCACGAAGATCACCAACGGCATCAGCAGCAGGTAGAACAGGTTGGTGTACATCGCCAGCAGCATGCATCCGCCCGCGCCGAGGAAGAACGGCACGTAGGGCACGCCGAGGAACATCGGCGGACGGGTGCAGCCGCGGAACAGCGCGTTCTTATGCATAGTGCGTCAGCAGGTGCGTCACCACCTGGGCGGTGCACGCGGTGGCGCCCGCGGCGGTGGTGCTGCCGGCGAGGAACATCTTGGCGATCTGGCCGGCGGCGCCGATCAGGATCGCGCCGATCAGCACTGGCGACACGTCCGAGATGCGCTTGTGCGCGAAGGCGATCTGGTAGCCGGAGAAGATCACCGCGATGGTCACCACCACGATCGACACGGCGTTGAGGATCTTGTTGATGTTGCTGGCGAAACCGCAGGTGGTGGCGATGGTGTCGCTGGCATCCTGGGCGAATGCGGTGCCCGGAAGCACGAACACCAGCAGTGCGGCAAGGCACATGAAGGCGAACAGGCGGGTACGCTGGGAGTGGAGCACGGAGTTCTTGTGGATGAGGTTCGGAGCCATCTCGAATTTCCTTGTCGGCGTTGAACGGCTGGCCACGGTGTAGTGACCGGTAGGTGGGCGGCCGTCAGGGGCGGCCATCCTTGGGATGTCCCGACACGAGTTCCCTCGCGAACGGGGCGTGGCCGCATGGCCAAGGCGGTGCGACCGGACCCTTCGCTGCCGCGAGGGGACGGCGGTCGGTGATATCAGAAGACAAAGGCGGCATCGGCATGCTCCTGATGCAGGTCGGCGTGGTCGGACTGGGTTCCAGCCGACACGCTGGTTGTGGCAGACGGTGTGCCTGCATCGTTGGGACCGCGGACCACCGGATGGAACACGGCGTCACCGCCTGTGGCGGCGAGCGCGGGCGCGGGAGTGGTCGGCAAGGGCGGCGGACTGTCCGGCACAGGCACCGGTGCGGTATTGCCGGTGTCGGGTGCCGCCCTGTTGATTCCGGTGATCGCTGAGCGTGCTGCGATGTCCAACGCCACGCTTCGGATTGCCACGCGGTAGCTCCCGGCGCGGCTGCTTGGTGCGGGCCGGGCATCGACCAAAGCCTCCCCGGAGGTCAGGGGGATGGGGGCGACGCCTCCGTCGTGCGAGCCCGTATCGCGCATGGACGCGAAGACGCGCTGCACGTAGCCGTCGCGGTACCCGGTGAGGAAATTCCCCGAGTAGTAGCAGCTGAACGCCTTGCCCCAATCGTGGCCCGCGCGTGCATAGCAATCGGCCAGGATGCTGGCGCCGGCCTGGAGGTTGGCGCAGGGGTCGAACGCCTCGGCGTAGGTTTCCAGGCCGTACCGGCCCAGGTTGCCGCGGTTCACCTGCGCAATGCCCAGCGAATAGTTGTAGCCACGCCGTTCGAGCATCTGCGCGGTGGCCATGGCCTCGGCCAGGTTGCGGGGCTGGCGTTGCAGGCGGCCGCCGACCACGCCGATGGCGAACGGGTTGGTCCCCGATTCCACCTGCGCGACGTGCTGCATGACCTCGGCCGGAACGGCAAGGTTGGGACACATCGCGAGGTCGATTCCGGCAAGCATGTCCAGGTTCTCCGTGCTCAGTGGCCGGTCGCCGCGCGGCCCGGGTCGAAGTCGATCCCGGTGATGCAGCGGCGGCCCGCGTGGGCCTTGATGTGGACGACGATGTCGATCGTCATGCGCAGCAGGCGCTTGATCGTGTCGAACTCCAGCCCGGCGCCCTCGGTCGAGGCTTTCACCATCAGGGCGAGCTGGTCCCAGGTCTGCTCGGTGCTGCCGGCGTGGCAGCTGGTGATCGAGCCGGGGTGGCCGGAGGCGCAGTTGCGGATGAAGTAGAACGACTCATCGCCACGCAGCTCGGCCAGGATGATCCGGTCAGGCTTCATCCGCAGGCAGGCTTCCATGCAGCTCTTCGCGGTGACGTTGCTCGCGCTCTGGCCGCCCTTGGAGTAGAGCAGGTGCACCACGTTGGGTTGGGCGATAAACAGCTCGCGGGCGTCCTCGATGGTGACCAGGCGCTCGTCGGCGGGAATGTGGTTGACCAGCGACTTCATGAAGGTGGTCTTGCCGCTTCCGGTGGCGCCGGACACCACGATGTTCTTCTTGTTGAGCACGGCCTTCTGGAAGAACTCGGCATAGCGCCGTGCGGCGCGCAGCTCGAGCAGTTCGCCGTCCTGTTCTCCGATACCTTGCTGCACCTCGACGATCTCGTCGAAGAAACCGTCGGACTGGTATTGCTCCAACGTGCGCAACTGCTTGGACGGTAGGCGGATGGTGATTGACACCCGGCCGGCCTCGCAGGCCGGCGGAATGACGAACTGGGCGCGCTGGCCGGTGGGAAAAGTGAGCGAGACCACCGGGTCGACGTCGGTGATGCGCTGACCGGTGTTGCTCTCGTTGATCACCGCCGTGCAGAACTGGCGGGCCCGCTCGAATGTGAGCGTGGGTACTTCGACTCGGTGCCAGCCACCGCGCCGCTCCAGGTAAATCTCGCCCGGCTGGTTGATGCAGATCTCGGTGACGTCCGGCGAAGCCATGAACTCACGCAGCCCGAGCACCTCGTACTGGTAGTCGAGGAAGTCGTTGGAGATGGCTGCCATCCGGTCGCCCATGACCTGCTCCTCAGAACCGCGCGACCACACCGCTGAAGTCGACGTCCTTGCTGACGTAGACGTAGATCACGGTGCCTTGGTTGATGGTCACGGTCGGCGGCCGGTTGGCCGCCTCGCGCACGGCCTGGTCGGCCAGGTTCTGCACGGTGCGGGCGGTGTTGCTCTCGAACGGCTCCTGCGTGACGTAGCCGTTGCTGATGGTGGTGGTGGTCGGTCCGTGCTCGGCGGCCTCGTACTTGAAGGCGTCGCTGAGCATGCTGATCAGCAGGGCCGCACCGATGCGGCTGCCCCAGTGCGCGTCGTACTGCCCCGGTAGCCCGGCGCCGCCGAGGTTGTCGATCCCTGGGCTCTTCATGTTCACGTCGATGCCGGTGGGGGTGATAATCCGGTCCCAGATCACCTCGACGCGCCGCTGGTTCTGGTTCTTCTGATAAGACCCCAGGATCTTCGAGCCCTTCGGCAGCAGCAGGGTGTGCCCGTTGAACGAGTACACCGGTTCGGTCACCAGGCAGGTGCTGTAACCGGAGATATCGGAGATGATCCGCGTCTCCAGCACGCAGCGGATGTAGGTGCCGCGCTGCATGAGCGTGTCTGGCTTGGTCAGCGGCTGGGCGCTGGTGATTTCCGAGTCGTTGCTGCCGGGCAGGCCGGTGCCGCCTGCCGTAACGGCCGGCACTGCCGGCGCGCCAGGCTCACCGCCAGCTTCCGCCGCGGCGATGCGGCGTTGCATCAGGCTCGGCTGCTGCGGCCCTTGCGCACTCGGCGTGCGCGGCAGCTGCGGGGCCGGGGTCGGCGGCATCAACGGAATCGGCGGGGTGGCGGGGGCCGGGGCGGGTATCGGGCGGGGCAGTTGCGGCAGCGCGATGGCCGCCGGCGCATCGGCCACGGTCACCTTCTCCTCGCGCGGCTTGGGGCGCTCGCGCGGCGTCATCGCGCTCTGGATCATCCAGTACGCGACCATCATCAGCAGGAGTACGACTGCCGCGAGCAGGAACAGCGCGCGTCGATTCATCCGACGCAGCTCGGCGGCGCGCAGTTGTGGCGCGCCGGCATCGAGATCCGGCTCTTCCGCGCGCTGCTGGTACTGGCTGGCGTAGGGATTGCCCGCCATCGGGTCGTGCCGGGAATCGGCCGATGCGTCGTACTCGCGCTCGTCGCCGGGTGGGTGGGGAGTTTGGGCGCTCACTTTTTCACGTTCCTTCGCAGGCCCACGACGTAGTCGCCGTGCCGGATCACCAGGTAGGCATAGGTGCCGTGGACGATGATCGTGTTGCCTTCCACGGTGGTGTTCACGAGCGAGTCCTCGCCGTGCTCCGTCTCGCGCATGAAGACCGCCGGAAAGTCGCCGGTCGGGAACGCTTTCATGTCGCTCATGCGGATATAGGTGAAGCGGCCGTCGTCGTAGACGTTCACCGGAACCAGCCACGGCGCCTTCTTCGCGTTGCGCGTGGCGTAGTCGTAGTCGAAGTTGTAGCTGCGCCCGGGTACCAGTGCAGCGCTCTGTGCGGACACGTTCTCCTGCTTCTTCTTGGCTGCGGCGAAGCTGGTGTCGTCCGGGTACCTGAAGGTGATCTTGTACTGGACGCCCGCGCGCCTTGCCTGGTCCAGCGTCTTCCAGTCGGTGGCGACCACCTTCAGTTCAAAGATGTACGAGTGCGTCGCCGTGCGGATCATCATGTTGGTGTCCACGTCGACGTTCTTCGGCTTGAGGTAGAACACGTTCTCTCGCCGCGTCAGCTCCCAGCCGCTGCTGAAGCCGGTGCTGTAGTCGAGGATCTTCTCGCTCGGGCTGAGCTCGATCTGGGTGGTGATGCCCAGGCCGGTGCGTACCGGATAGATGCGGTCAGCCTGGTAGTCGTAGGTCTGCAGGGCCTGGGCATGTGCCAGGCTGGCTCCGAGCAACAAGGCCAGTCCAAGCGGGGCACACAGGCGCCAGGAACGGGAGCGGTTCATCAGTGTGCCGCTCCGCTGTTCTGCGCAGGCGCCGTGGCGGGATCGGTGGGCGCCGCCATCGGCGCGGTGCTGACCTGGGGCTCAGGCGCCGGCTCGGTGGCGGTCGGTACCGGCGAGGCGGGGATCTCCGCCGGCGGGGCCGCGGCGTAGTCGTTGTCCACGCGGTAGCTGGTGACCCAGAACCCGAGCGGATTCTCGATGCGGCTCTGGTCGTCCATTTCCAGGTTCGGCTTGTAGGTGAACTCGAGCGTGGCGATCTTGCTATCCATCGGATGCGTCGCGCCGGTGGCCTTGTCGTACAGGCTGCGCTGGAAGCGCACGGTGGCACCGCGTGGCGGGCGGCCCGGACCGGAGTCGAGCAGGACGATGCTGAGCAGGCGGATACGGATCGCGCGGTCCTTGCCGTACTGCTTGTACAGGCTGTCCGGGTTCTGCGAGGAGTACTCGGCCATGTATTCGGCCTTTACCCCCGGCGAGGCCATGGTCTGCACCGTCTTCCAGTCGCCCAGGTTGAGCATGGCCAGGTCGTAGGACTCGCGCGCCAGCACGAAGTGGGCGACGTTGCTGCGGTTGATCGCCTCGTTGGTGGTGATGCCGTGCGGGCCGAAGTTGCCGGTCAGGTGGGCCACCGTGGCGGTGCCGGTATAGGCGTCGGCCATCACAAGGTAGGGCACCTTCTGCTTGAGCGGCAGCATGTAGAAATAGCCGCCGGCCAGGATCAGCGACATGCCGATGGCACTGAACGCCACCATCCAGGCGCGTCGTTCGCTGCGCCGGGCAATGTCGGCGATGCTCAGCTCGAAATTGACCGAGCGGGCGACGGCCTTGTCGATTGCCGGCGAGGGGGACTTCTTCATGTTCATCGCGGGGCTTCCGTGCGCGTTCGGCGGTGGCGCGGCGGCGTCATGGGCGTGATGCCGTCGCCGGCGTGGACGCAGCACTGCCGACGGCAGTGCGGACCAGGATCCGCCGTGGCTGGCCGACGACCTGCACGCTCTGGGCGGCATAGATCGTGCTCAGCTGCTCGGTGGCCTGCGCCAGGTCCGTCGTGTGGATGTCCGCCACGGGTCGATACAGCGTGACGTCGTAGCCCAGTTCGTAGTCCAGCGTGCGACCGGTGTCCTTCGCCCAGCGCTCGAGCATCGTGCGCAGCGTTTCGTCCAGCGGGGCGGCGAAGAAGGTGTACTGCCGTTCCAGCGGAATCTCGGTGGGTCGGGCCTGGAATCGGTTGACCGGCTTCCACGAGCCGCGGAAGTCGCGCGCCGGTTGGGTGCCGCATCCTGCCAGGGCGAGTGCGGCCAGAACCAGCAGCCCGGCGAGCGCATGCCGCTTGCCGCGGGTCTGCCGTGCGGTGCCGGACGCGACGCGCGGCTCGGCGCGCGTGCCCGTTGCGATGGAAGTGAGCGTGGGCCCCGTTTGGGGCTCGGTGTTCAAGCGCATCCTGCGTTCCTGCTGGCGTGCCGGGGTGGTCTGGCCGTATCAAAACGATCCGTGTGGTCCGTGGGTTGCGATCGACGGACAAGGTCCATCCGCGCCGCAACGTGATGTGGAGGCGGACGGATATCGGGGAAAGGGTGGCTGCATGCCACCGGGACGTGCTGCCCGTTCCATGGCGATCCTTGGCTCTTGCTCACGGGAGTTGCTTCCTGCGACGTGCTCCTTGCCGATCCGGTGCCGGATGCGCATCGCCTGCTCGCGGCGATTCGGAGTGCGCCCCCTGTGGATGGCTCGGCCATCCGTGGAGAAGTTTTGCCAAAAGCGGCGTGCCCTGCCAATAGGAAAATCCTGCTTGAAAAATTCCTAGGCGTGCGTTGGGTCCACCTCCATTCGATCGTTTGATGGATCCGTCGCGGGGCCGTGCGCGGAAGCACCGACATTGTTTTGTCACGTGCCGCGCAACGCTTGTACGACAAGGGCCGGCAGGTGGCGCATGGCATCCCGAAAAGCGCGTGGTGACGCGCGTCGCGGCCTGCTTTCGCACGCTTTGTTGCAGTGGTGATTTGTGCGTCCGGTCACGCCTTCGACGGTCTCGCGGGCGCCAGGAACTCCTCGATGCGGATCTGCGATTTTGCGATCCGGCTCACATCTGCCGTGTCGGTCGAGCGGCTGTTCGAGCGCTAAAAACGTGGCATCGGCTGATCCAGTGTCGGCTACTTCCTACACGCGGACGCGTCACACGGTGAGCTCGGGAACCGTCACCTTCGGCAGCAGCCGCGAGGTGAAGTGCTTGTCCTGGTAGTAGCGGATCTTGTCGCACTTCACCGGGTGCGGGATGCCCTCGTAGAAGAACACCTCCTTGGTCGTGCCCATCGCCTTGAGCTCCTGCGGCAGCATCAGCGCACGGCGCTCCTCGGTGTGGCTGTGCGAGACGTCTGCGCGTGTGCGGCCGCGGGTGATGTTCTGCTTGCGCACGGTGGTGTAGCCGAGCATCTCGGAATAGTCGTTGGCATCCTGCTGTTCGCGCGGTGCGAAGACGATCTGCAACGCGTGGTTGGTGATCATCGTGCGCGAGACGTCTTTGCCGTAGGTCGCGTCCAGCTGCGCCATGCTCTGGATGATCGGCAGCAGGCGCACGTTGTAGCCGGCCATGTACGACACCGCCGAAGCGATGATCTCCACACGGCCGATCGAGGTGAACTCGTCCATCAGCAGCAGGCACTGGTGCTCCAGTGCCGGGTTGTTCTGCGGCAGCTCGCGAGTGTTGAGGTTGATCAGCTGGCTGAAGAACAGGTTCACGATCAGCCGGCTCTCGGCCAGCTTGTTCGGCTGGATGCCGATGTAGATGGTCATCTTCTTCTTGCGTACGTCGGTGAGCAGGAAATCGTCGGCGCTGGTGGCTGCGTCCAGCACCGGGTTGATCCAGGCGTTCAAAGGTTCCTTGAAGATGCCGAGGATCGAGGCGAAGGTTTCGGCCGCCTGCGACAGCAGGTTGGCGAAGGCGGACTTCGCGTTGCCGCCGAGAAACGGCTGCTGTGCCAGCTGCTGGTAGAACGCCTTCAGCTCGGTGCCGTCGCCTGAGGACAGTCGGTAGATCTCGCCGAGGGTGGGCTGGGTGCGGAGTGATGCCGGCACGCCACGCCGCTCGGCGTCGTCCCAGGCCTCGAACAGGAACAGCGCGAAGGCCATGAACGCGTTGCGTGCCTGGCTGACCCAGAATTTCTGGTCGTCGGCGCCGTCCGGATAGAGCATCGCGGCGATGCTCATCAGGTCCGAGACGCGGAACGCCGGATCGTTCGAGACGTAGCTGAGCGGATTCCAGCGGTGGGTGCGGCGGTCCTCGGCGAAGGGATTGAACAGGAACACCTCCTGCCCCTGCGCCGCGCGCCAGCCGCTGGTCAGCTCGTAGTTCTCCTGCTTGATGTCCAGCACCACCACCGACTCGCGGTACTCCAGCAGGTTGGGGATCACCACGCCCACGCCCTTGCCCGAACGGGTGGGTGCGGCGAGGATCACGAACTGCTGGCCGCTCAGCCGCACCAGCCGGCCGTGGAACTTGCCGACCAGGATGCCGTCATCGGCCGCCTTGAACAGCCCGTGGCTGGACAGCTCACCACCCTTGGCGAAGCGTGCATCGCCATGCAGGGAGGGACGCTTCGATCGCAACAGGAAATGCAGTGCGACCAGCCAGAGCAGCAGCGGCAGTCCGAACCCAAGCCAGCCGGCCGCGTGGATGCGTCCGGCATAAGGCCGCACCTGCGGCAGGCGCAGCGCGCGCGCATAGGTGTAGTAGGTATCCCAGCGTAGCGCCCGCGTTCCCAGATCGAGAAAACGCAGCGTCAACCAGCCCGATAGCGCATCGCCGGCGACGAGGGCGGCCACGCCGAGCGTTGCCACCGTCCATGCCTTTCCCTTGTGCATGCCATCCCGTCCTTGGTGTGGAGCAGCGATGGTAAGTCATGGAAAACGCCAAGCCGAGCCCGCCGCCCACGCGGATTCGCGTAGGCCGGGCCTGTGTCACATCTTCAGGCGGCCAGACTCAGGCAGCCGTCGCCTGTAGCGAGGCCAGCCTCTGCACCGCCTCTTTCGCCAGCGGCTCCAGCCCCTCACCGCCCGCTTCCAGGTGCGCGATGATCTGCTTGCGCATCACCGGGTCCCAGAACTTCTTCAGGTGGTCGGCGACGCCGGCCACGCCGGTGGCGTGGTCCGGCTCGGCGGCGAAGTAGTTGGCGATGTCGTTGACCATCCGGGTGAGGGTGTCGATGTTCATCGTGGCGTGGGTCCTGTATCCGGGGGTCAACGGTCGACGGTTTCGGCGGCCTTGAGCAGGTCCTGCTGCTGCTGGTCGAAGCTCTGGAAGCGCTTCTGCCAGGCCGAGGGCTCGCTTACCCGGGTCACCTGCACCGCGGTGACCTTGTACTCCGGGCAGTTGGTGGCCCAGTCGGAGTTGTCGGTGGTGATCACGTTGGCGCCGGAGCCGGGGAAGTGGAACGTGGTGTAGACCACGCCCGGCTGCATGCGGTCGGCCACCTTGGCGCGCAGCACGGTCTCGCCGCTGCGGCTGGAGATGCCGACCCAGTCGCCGTCGTTGATGCCGCGCTCTTCCGCGTCGTGCGGGTGGATCTCCAGGCGGTCTTCCTCGTGCCACATCAAGTTTTCGGTGCGGCGGGTCTGCGCGCCCACGTTGTACTGACTGAGGATGCGGCCGGTGGTGAGGATCAGCGGGTGCTCGGCGTTCACCTTTTCGCGCGGGGGCACGTACTCGGTGAGCATGAAGCGACCCTTGCCGCGGACGAACTCGTCCACGTGCATCACCGGCGTGCCCTCCGGGTGCTCCTCGTTGCACGGCCACTGCACCGAGCCGAGCCGGTCGATCTTGGCGAAGCTGACGCCGTGGAAGGTCGGGGTGAGCGCAGCGATCTCGTCCATGATCTCGGACGGGTGCGTGTAGTGCATCGGGTAGCCCATCGCCTGGGCGATCAACTGGGTGATCTCCCAGTCGGCGTAGCCGGACTGCGGCTTCATCACCTTGCGCACCAGCGAGACGCGGCGCTCGGCGTTGGTGAAGGTGCCGTCCTTCTCCAGGAACGAGCTACCCGGCAGGAACACGTGGGCGTACTTGGCCGTCTCGTTGAGGAACAGGTCCTGCACCACCACGCACTCCATCGCGCTGAGCGCGGCGGTGACGTGCTGGGTGTCCGGGTCGGACTGGGCGATGTCCTCGCCTTCCACGTACAGGCCCTTGAAGCTGCCGTCGAGCGCGGCCTCGAACATGTTCGGGATGCGCAGGCCGGGTTCGTCCAGCAGCGGCACGCCCCAGGCTTTCTCGAACAGCGTGCGGGTGGCGGTGTCGCTGACGTGGCGGTAGCCGGGGAACTCGTGCGGGAACGAGCCCATGTCGCACGAACCCTGCACGTTGTTCTGGCCGCGCAGTGGGTTCACGCCTACGCCCTCGCGGCCGATGTTGCCGGTGGCCATGGCGAGGTTGGCGATGCCCATCACCGCGGTGGAGCCCTGCGCGTGCTCGGTGACACCCAGGCCGTAGTAGATCGCCCCGTTGCCGCCGGTGGCGTATAGCCGCGCGGCGCCGCGCGCCAGGGCGGCCGGCACGCCGGTGGTGGCTTCCATCGCCTCGGGGCTGTACTTGTCCTGCGAGACGAAATCCTTCCAGTGCTGGAAGGCTTCGGGTTCGCAGCGGGCGGCGACGAAGGCCTCGTCCACCAACCCTTCGGTGACGATCACGTGGGCCAACGTGTCGAGCACGGCCACATTGGTGCCGGGCTTGAGCTTGAGGTGGTAGTCGGCCTTGATGTGCGGCGAGCGCACCAGGTCGATACGGCGCGGGTCGACCACGATCAGCTTGGCACCCTCACGCAGGCGCTGCTTCATCTTGGAGCCGAACACCGGATGCGCGTCGGTGGGGTTGGCGCCGATCACCAGCACCACGTCGGTCTGCTCGATCGAGTCGAAGTCCTGCGTACCGGCCGATTCGCCCAGGGTGGACTTCAGGCCGTAGCCGGTCGGCGAGTGGCAGACGCGGGCACAGGTGTCCACGTTGTTGTTGCCGAAACCGGCGCGCACCAGCTTCTGCACCAGGTAGGTCTCCTCGTTGGTGCAGCGCGAGGAGGTGATGCCGCCGACCGAGTGCTTGCCGTACGCGCCCTGCAGCCGCTTGAACTCGCTGGCCACGTGGGCGATCGCCTCGTCCTAGCTGACCACCTGCCACGGGTCGCTGATCTTCTTGCGGATCATCGGCGTGGTGATGCGGTCCGGATGGGTGGCGTAGCCGATCGCGAAGCGCCCCTTCACGCAGGAGTGGCCGTGGTTCGCCTGGCCCTCCACGTTGGGCACCATGCGCACGATCTCCTCGCCCTTCATCTCGGCGCGGAAGCTG
>JABLTH010008503.1_pt1 | contig 22800 bp, 24 predicted proteins | sample 7875711 | NCBI WGS metagenome assembly JABLTH01 (sample SAMN14941262, study PRJNA633318) | bioreactor metagenome | isolation source: bioreactor | place: China | collected 2019-03-05 | reverse complement strand
CAAGGACGGCCTGGTGCCCGCCCTGCTGGCCGCCGAAATGACCGCCCGCGCCGGGCGCGACCCGGGCGAGCTGTATGCGGACATCACTGCCGAGCTCGGCACGCCGTATTCCGACCGCGTCGATGCGCCGGCCACGGCCGAGCAGAAGGCGCGGCTGGGCAAGTTGTCGCCGGCGCAGGTGCGGGGCACCGAGCTGGCCGGCGACCCGATCACGGCGGTGCTCGACAAGGCGCCCGGCAACGGCGCAGCGATCGGTGGGATCAAGGTGGTGACGGCGCAGGGCTGGTTTGCCGCGCGCCCCTCCGGAACCGAGGCGATCTACAAGATCTACGCCGAGAGCTTCCGGGACGAGAACCATTTGCACAGCCTCGTCGCCGAGGCGAATAAGATGGTGGATGCGGCACTCGCCGCCTGACAACCGTCCACCCCAAGGAGTCCGCCCCGATGTCCCCGACGACGCCCAGCCGGTACGCGCCGGCGTTGCGCTGGCTGCACTGGACCATTTTCGTGCTCGTGCTGCTCGCCTACGTGGCGGTGAATCTGCACGAGGTGTTCCCGCGCGGCAGCGAACTGCGCAGCAACGTGCTGGCCGGGCACTTCCTGGCGGGCATGGCGGTACTGCTGCTGGTGTTGCCGCGGCTCGCCGTGCGCTTCGCGCATATCGACCCGCCGATCCTGCCGACCCCGGAGCGCTGGAGCCAGTTGCTGAGCAAGGTCACCCATCTGGCGTTGTACCTGTTCCTGATTGCCCAGCCGATCATGGGTATTGCCACGCTGCAGATCGGCGGCGAGCCGGTCACCATCTTCGGCGTGACGGTGCTGCCGGCGCTGTTCGGTCCGGGCAACCGCGAGCTGGCCCACCAGTGGGAAGAGATCCACGGTACGGTCGGCAATATCTTCTACTACGTGATCGGGCTGCACATCCTCGGCGCGCTCTGGCATCACTTCGGCCGCAAGGACAACACCCTGCGGCGCATGCTCTGACCAGCCGCAGGCACAGGGGAACTCCAATGCAATATCGACACCGCGAGCGGCACGTCACCGAGCGCATGGGGTGGTTGCGCGCCGCGGTGCTGGGTGCCAACGACGGCATCGTCTCTACTGCCAGCCTGGTGATGGGCGTGGCCGCGGCGCATGCCGGCCCGTCCGCGATCCTGGTCGCCGGCACCGCCGGCCTGGTTGCCGGCGCCATGTCGATGGCGGCGGGAGAATACGTATCGGTGCACTCGCAGTCCGACAGCGAGAAAGCCGACCTGGAGCGCGAGCGCCAGGAGCTGGCGACCGATGTCGAGGGCGAGCACAAGGAGCTGGCGGCGATCTATGTCGGGCGCGGGCTCGACCCGCAACTGGCCCGCCAGGTGGCCGAGCAGCTCATGGCGCACGATGCGCTGGACGCCCACATGCGCGACGAGCTCGGCATCACCGAGACACTGAAGGCGCGTCCGCTGCAGGCAGCCGTTGCCTCGGCGGTGAGTTTTGCCGCGGGCGCCGCCTTGCCGCTGCTGGTGGTCGCGCTGGCCCCGGCGAAGGGGTTGCTGGCATGGGTATTCGGCACCGCGCTGGTATTCCTGGCGGTGCTGGGCGGTGTCGCGGCCCGCACCGGCGGCGCCAGCGTACGCACCGGCGCCATGCGCATCACGTTCTGGGGTGCGTTGGCGATGGCGATCACCACCGGCGTGGGCATGCTTTTCGGCGCGGTGGGTTGAGTCAGCGGCGGCCTTCGTCCCACCGCCGGATGACGCCGGTCGGACCTGCCCGGTTGGAGACGATCAACATGCCGGGCGGCAAAACTGATGTCGAGTTTCTTCGCGTTGCCACCGCCCAGGTACAGCCGGTCGAACTGCTGCCGGGTGCGGAAGTCATCGATGGTCTTTTCGACCCGACGGTTCCATTTCCTGTGGCCGACCTTGCGTCGGGCGGCATCGCCGACGTACCGGCGCGTGGTCTTCTTGCCGAGCGTGGGGAATGGCGCGAACTCCGTATGCGGCATCAGTTCGTCGTCGCGGAACCGTGCCGATCCCGGGCCCCAGCCCAGGGGGCGAGCCCCCGTTCCGGTCGCTGCCCGGCAATCGCGCCGTAGCGCTGCACGTCGGCGTCGCGAACCGCGCCACGGAGGCCGAACGGGATGCGGTCGGGCGCGGGTACCGCCCGAACCAGCGCTAGCCGTGCCTGGAGCAGTTCCTCAGGCGAGGGCGCACCGGGCGCGTCGACGCGCACCGGACCGGCCAGCGGGGCCTTGCGGATCGAGATCGTGGCCTTTGTGCCGCTGCTGCCGATGGCCGGCGCGGTCGGGCCGCGCCGTCGTCTCCCGTGGCGCTCATTCGGACTTCACCGCGTGGCCGCCGAACTGGTTGCGCATCGCCGCCAGCAGCTTGTCCGAAAACGAATCGGTGTCGCGCGAGCGCAGCCGTTCGATCAGCGCAAGCGAGATCACCGGTGCGGCGACGTTGAGGTCGATCGCCTCGGCCACGGTCCAGCGACCCTCCCCCGAATCGGCGACGTAGGGAGCGATGCCGTCCATCGACGGGTTCTTTTCCAGCGCGTCGGCGGTGAGGTCGAGCAGCCAGGAGCGCACCACCGAGCCTTCGCGCCAGATCTGCGCGACCTGGTGCAGATCCAGATCGAAGTCCTGCTTGTGGCGCAGCACCGAGAAGCCCTCCGCATAGGCCTGCATCAGCCCGTACTCGATGCCGTTGTGGACCATCTTGGTGAAGTGGCCGGCACCGACCGGGCCGACGTGGCCCCAGCCCTTGTCCGGCGCAGGGGCCAGCGCCTCGAACACGGGCCGCAGATGCGCGACGGCTGCGCTGTCGCCACCCACCATCATGCTGTAGCCCTCGGCCAGGCCCCAGACGCCGCCACTGGTGCCGCAGTCCACATAGTGGATGCCGGCATCGACCAGCTCGGCTGCGCGCTGCCGGGTGTCCTTGTAATACGCGTGGCCGCCGTCGACGAGGATATCGCCCCTGGCGAGCATGGCTTTCAGCGCCGCGACGGTGTTCCCGGTGATCTCCCCGGCCGGCACCATCATCCAGACGGCACGCGGCGACGGCAGGTGCCCGACCAGCGCATCGAGCGAGGCGACCGCTTCGCCGCCACGCTTCGCCCAGGCCGCGCGCGCCTGCGGCGATGGATCGAAGCCGACCACGCGGTGACCGGCACGCCGCAGCCGCTCGGCCATGTTCCCGCCCATCCGGCCCAGGCCGATCATGCCGATGTCCATGCCCGTCTCCTTCGATCCGCGTCGATTGTCCGTCGAGTGTGGCCGGACGGATCTGCAGGGCTCGTGACGGGACGCGCTCAGCCGGTGGTTTCGTGCTCCTTTTCGGAGGCTTGTGGCCTGCTGGAGCCGCCGGTGGCCGTCGGTGATTCCGCCTCGTCGCCACCGGCCTGCACGGTGGCCTTGCGTTCCTGCCGGCCCCAGCCGACCGAGGGGCCGCGCAGCGCAGTGGAAACCGATCGGACCACCACGTAGTACATCAACTGCCGGTAGCCGAAGCGCTGCAGCACAAGCCACCACAGCAGGCTCCAGCGTTCGCGTTTCTCCATCGCGAAGGCAAGCACGCCGGCCCCCAGGTCGACCGCCATGAACAGGCCGTAGAACATGCCCATGGTGACCAGGTTGCTGTAGTTGAACTGGCCGCGGTGCTGCAGGTAGTCCAGGAAGGTGGCGATGATCTGCCACACCAGCAGCAGGTCGACCAGTGGAGACACCACCGAGAACACGATCTGGAACAGCCACACCTGCGGCAGCGCGACCATGCCCAGTGCGCCGTAGCGCGGCCGGAACGTGGCGTCGCGATGCTTCCACAGGCATTGCAATGTGCCGAATGCCCAGCGGAAACGCTGGCGTGCCAGGCCGCGCGTGGTATCCGGTGCCTCGGTCCAGGCCACTGCCTCGGCATCGAACAGGGTCGTGTAGCCGGCCTTCTGGATCGCGATGGTGAGGTCCTGGTCCTCCGCCAGCGTGTCGCCGGGGAAGCCGCCGAGCTGTTCCAGCGCCACGCGCCGCCACGCGCCGACCGCGCCGGGCACTACGGTGATCGCGCCGAGTGCGGCCAGGGCACGCCGCTCGAGGTTCTGCGCGGTGACGTATTCCAGTGCCTGCCAGGTAGTGATCAGGTTGATCCGGTTGCCGACCTTGGCATTGCCTGCGACCGCGCCGATCGCCGGATCGGCGAACCAGCGAACCAGCCGCGCGATGGTGAGCGGCTCGAACTGGGTGTCGGCGTCCAGCGCCACGATCACGCTGCCGTGCGAGGCACGCAGGGCAGTGTTCACCGCGTTGGCCTTGCCGCCGTTGGGGATGCTGATGAGCTGCACCCGCGGATCGTCGGCGAAGTGCTTGCGGACCACCTGGGCCGTGGCATCGGTGGAGCCGTCGTCGACCACGATCACTTCCAGTGCCTCGTAGCGGCTCTTGAGGATGCGCGCGATCGAGCTGGCGATGACCTTTTCCTCATTGAAGGCGGGGATCAGCACCGACACCAGCGGGGCCGGCTCGGGCAGCTCCGGCACCGCGCGGCGCTTGTCGCGCCACCAGTTCAGCACACCCAGCCCGCCGAGCAGGATCAACCGCGCCAGGCCCAGCCAGATCGCCGCCTTGAACAGGAAGTTGAGCAGATGGCCGAAGCCGCCCAGGGTCAGGAACACCGAGCGGTCGGCCCATTGCGACAGCGAGTCGATGGTCAGCGGCGGCATGCCCTCGTCGCGGGTCAGGCCCGCCAGCTCCGACACGGTGACGAACTGGTAGCCCTCGGCACGCAGCGCGTCGATGATCCGCGGCAGCGCCTCGATCGTGTTCTCGCGGTCGCCACCACCGTCGTGCAGCAGCACCACCCGACTCTGACGGTCCGGCGACTGGTGGTTCACCTGGTCGATCACGCGTTGCACGATGACGTCGGCGGGCGGACGCTTCCAGTCGTCCGGGTCGATGTGCAGGCCGACCGCGATGTAGCCCATATTCTGCGCCTGGGCGATCGGGTCCAGTTCGTCCGAGGTGGTGGGCTCGGCGTCGCCGAAGTAGGGCGCGCGGAACAGCCGCATGGAGCGCCCGGTCAGCGCCTCGAACAGTCGCTGGGTGGCGTTGAGCTCCAGCGCGGTGATGCCCGGGGAGGTCTCGCCCAGGTTGGGATGGGTGAAGGTGTGGTTGCCGACATCATGGCCCTCGGCCACCTCGCGCTGGATCAGCCGTGGCGAAGCCTCGGCGTTCTCGCCGATGATGAAGAACGTGGCCGGGACGTGCTTCTCCTTGAGGATGTCCAGGATCTTCGGCGTCCAGTCCGGATCGGGGCCGTCGTCGAAGGTCAGCGCGATCTTCTTCGGCTGCGTACCGACCCGCTGGATCACGTAGGACTTGGGCAGGGCGGTGTACTGCTCGCCATCGATCTCGCCGCTTTCCTTGTCGACGGAAAACGTGCGTGCGCCGGTTTCCGGCTTGGATGCAATCTGCAGGATTTCGCCCTGACCCTCGATGTCGATGTCCTGGCCGGCGCCGATCTCCTGCAGCGAGTCCGGCGCCGGTGCGCCGTACGGGCGGCCGAGCAACGGCCAGATCGACGGATCCTCCGAGCCGAGACGCCACACCGCGTAGCCGTACGGCTGGTAACCGTCCGCGGCGTGGATCTGGTTGTAGGCGGTCACCGCGTCGAGAAACCACAACTGGTGGACCGTGCCGTTGTCCTCGCTATAGGAGAAATGCGGGTTCTGGGTGTCGTCGTCGAAACCGATGTCGGCCTGGGCGTCGGCGGCGCGATCCATCGCATCCTGGAAGGTGACCGCCTCGGCGGTCTTGCCCTTCGCCCAGTCGTAGCCGTAGCTGCCTATCGCGATGATGGTCTGGTCCGGGTCCAGCTCTTTCATGCGCTTGTCGAGCGTGCTTTCGAACCAGTCCTGGGCGGCGATGCTGCCCGGATCCTGGCCGGCCCAGTGCTGGTCATAGGCCATCAACAGTTCGAAATCGACGATTTTCGCCAGGCCGGCATAGTCCCAGGCTTCGTCGTCGAACGGCACCGACAGCACGATGCCCCAGCCATGCGGCGCGAAGGCATCGGCCAGCTCGCCGAGAAACTGCTTGAGGTCGGGCTGGGCGCTGTCCGGCAGGTTCTCGAAATCGACGGTGACGCCCTGGAGCTTGTTGGTGTCGAGGAACGTCACAATCTGCGCGATGCGCTCGCGGCGCAGAGCGGGATTGGCAAGCATCTTCGCCAGGCCGGCGCCGTCCCACTCGCCGTTCACGGCGTTCTGCAGCATCGGCAGGATCGGCGTGGCGGGCTTGACGCGGCGGATCAGATCAAGCGCCTTGGCGTCGATATGGGTGTCCAGCGCCATGTCGGGGCCGCTCACGCTCATCCAGCCGGGGATGACCCAGTCCAGCGTGGGCAGCGCCCGTTTGAGGGCGGGATAGCTGCTGTCGTCCCAGTTCACGTAGAAGCCGATCGCCAGGGCGCGGCCGTCCGGCTTGTCCAGCGACAGGGGCGGGGCAGCGTGAGAGCCGGTGTGCAGGCGACCGGGATGGGCATGGTGGTGCGCGGCTTTCTGCTTGGCGCGTACTTCGGCGGCGAGCTTCGCCGCCGGCCGGGCCAGCTCGGGGGCCGCCATCTTGACGCCGGCGAGCGCATGGAGACCCTTGCCGCGCTGGCCAAGCTGGATGCCGGTCATGCTTGGAGCGATGAACAGGCTCAGCACGAACGCCACGGCAAACAGGGTACTGATGACCGCCAGCGCCAGGCCCATCCGAGACAGCCGGCTGGCCCGGCGTCCGGTGGGGTCGAAAAACACGGGTTTCTTGTGCATGGAGGGTCTTGGTGGCGCAGCGCGGCACTAATTGTGATGGCGTTCGGTGTATCTTTGCAGGACGTCGCTCAAGCTGTGGCGCGCTTCGGCCGATAGCTGTTCAGGCTTCGTGTATGCGCCTTGAAGGCTGGGGGAAGGCCCTGTCAGGGCCGATCACCGGGCGAGGGCGGTGGCAAGCTGTTTGCATGATGCATAGGGAGCGGGAATGCCCCGATGCGCGGGACGGTCGATATGTCAGCACGGCGATCGCGTCGCATCGGGTCGGTGGAATACACAGGATGTAGCCAGCACGGGAGGGGAGCAATGCTGCAGTCCAGCTATTGGAGGGTCGTTGCAAGGCAGCTTCTGGCAGCAGGGCTGTACAGCGCCGGGCTATTGGCCCTGCGCCAGGTTTCATTCTCCCACTGGGAGGTTTTCGCCGGCTTTCGCCTGTGCGCGCTGCTGCTGGTGGGCTACCGCTACTGGCCGGCGCTGCTGGCCGGGGAAAGCTTCAACCTGGTGATTTCGGCGCTGCAGTCGGTCGATCGGTTCGGCGTGACCTGGGCGCTGTTGTACTGCGTTCCCCCGGTCGGCCTGGCGATGCCCGTCGTGGCCTTCTGCAAGGAGCGCCTCGCCTTGTTCGACGCGTCCCGGCGGATCAACATCTCCATCCTGATCCTTTGCACATTCGTGTGTGCGGCGCTGTGGGCAGCGATGAACGTGTTGTCGTTCTCCGTGATGCGGCTGCCGTCCGATTACGTCTGGCTCGGCCTCCCGGTCTATGCCGCACGCTGGTTCGTGGGAAGCTTCACCGGTGCCCTTGCCGTCACTCCGCTGGTGTTCTGTCTTCGCGAGATGGCGATGGACGGTGCGCTGCACTGGCGCAGGTTGGTGGATAACCGGCTATTCATCGAATCGGTCAGCATCATGATTCCCGCGCTGAGCATGCTTGCCTGGGCCGGCATGGGCAGCGGACAGGAAGGTGTCAAGCAGACGGCGCGCATGCTGATGTTCCTGCCGGTAGTGATGCTGGCCTTGCGCCATGGATGGAAAGGGGCGGCCATCGGCGGTGCGGCGGCCAGTGCCGCGGTCATCGCAACGATGCCCGCGCGCTACGACACCGGGACGCTCGAAGCGCAGATCTTCATGGCCTTCGCCATCACCACCCTGCTGCTGCTCGGCGAAAGGATCGCCGTGCTGGCGGAGCGGGAAGCACGCAAGCAGCAGGATGCGCGCATGGCGCTGGCGCTGGCGCAACGAAACCTCTGGCTCGGCGAGCTGCAGCTGCGGCAGACTTCGCATGCGCTGGAGGGGCTTCGCGAGAATTTCCGCACCAGCTATTCGGAACTGCTGGACCGGGTTCGTCATGCGATTCCCGCGCCGGACGAACGTGAATACCGCCAGCGCGCCGCACAGACGCAGCAGCAGATCTACCGGCTGGCCGACAGCCTGCATCCCGTGATCTGGCGGGAAGGGCTCGCCGCCGCGTTGAGGCAGGGCACCATCGCACGCGCATTGAACGATGCGGGCGTACGCTACTGGTGTTCGTTCCGGAACGAGCGGGGGCTCGAGCTGGGTCGTGAGGTGCAGCTCGCGCTGTACCGCTCGATTTGCGACCTGGTGGTGCACATGTGCCAGTCCCATCAGGTCGCCGGCATCAGCATGCAGGTGCGCGTCGGCCGGACGGGGGGAGTCGGTTGGGTCTTCGTGCGCATCCGTGGGGCGCGCAATCCGAAGTCGGCGATTCTCGCCGAGCGTCTGCGGGATCTCTCGCTGGACCTGTCCGCCGCTGGAATGGGGCCGGATGCGGTGCGGGACCGCATTTCCCTGTTCGGTGGCGTGTTGCGGGAGCGGGTGGCGGACGACACTGTCCGCATGAGCCTCGTGCTGTCGGCCTGAGCGCCGGTACCGCGGGGCGGGCCACCAGGGCCCGTCCCACGGCTGCATGCCCCGTACTACGGGGAGGTCGGTGCCAGATGCGTGTTGCACTCCACCGGATCGTCGGTGCACGTGGGCGCGACCATGAGTTGCGTCGCGCCGGTGCTCAGCGGCGCTGCGCTGATCGTGACCTGGCTGTCGCTGTACACCGTCTCGGATGACGAACTGGTCGTTGCGGTCGTCGTCGTCGAAGGATCGGTCGCAGTCGTCACGTTTTGCGAATCGCTGCCGATCGGCAACACCAGTACCTGCCCGCCGGCAGTGGCGATCGCGCCATGCACGCCGCCGTTGAGGTCGTTCACCTGGACGTAGCGGATGCCATCCTTCTGGAACACGTACACGTGCCAATGAGGATTCGAGCTGACGTCGGTGGCATTGGGCCACGACTGGCCGAGTCCGGAGGATGGGGTGTCCGTGGCCATGGCGTTGGTCGCAAGGCCCGCGACGAGCAACGCGGACGAGATGAGCGCAACTCCTGATTTCCTGATCATCGATGTATCCCCTTGTGTGTGAGTGTGGAGCGTCCGTGGAGTGCAACAACGGGCGACAGGTGGCTTTGGCTGAACGACCTGTAGTCCGAGTGAAGCAGAGCGAGGGTGCGATTCCGTGAGCCGTGTCGCAACTGCGGAAAGTCAGGTTCGTTGGTGATTGACGCAGGGGCGCAAACGAAAAAGCCCGCCTTGCGGCGGGCTTTCTGGAATTCGATGGTGGCCGGGGACGGAATCGAACCGCCGACACGGGGATTTTCAATCCCCTGCTCTACCAACTGAGCTACCCGGCCACGGGACTTGGTTTCCTCACGAGGCTGCGCGGCCGCGGCCGGCGCGTCGTGGAGCCGCGCATTAAACTTGAAGCCTGCGACGGCGTCAAGACTCTGCTGCCGGCGGCACGTAACCGGCTGGTTGCTCGGCGCTGCCTTCGAAGAGAAATTTCTCCATCTCGCGTGCCAGGAACGATCGCGCTGCCGGATCGAGTGGATTGATGCGGTTCTCGTTGATCAACATGGTCTGGTGCGCCAGCCACTGTTGCCAGGCCGGCTTGGAGATCTCCAGATAGATGCGCTGGCCGAGTGCGCCGGGCCAGGGGGCGAAGTCGAGTCCCTCGGCATCGATGCCGAGTTTGCTGCAGTGGATGGTGCGGCTCATGCTGAGTCCTCCGGGAAGATGTCCGCCAGCGCGGCGAGCAGGGTTCGAATCGGCGCGGGCAAACCCAGTTGCATGCCTTCCGATGGCGCCACCCAGCGCGCTTGCGCCGACTCGGCGATGCCGGCAAGCGGCTGTGCGCGATCGAAAAGCCAGGGCTCCGCGGTGAGCTTGTAGTGGCTGAAGGCATGGGTGAAGGGGGGCAGCGCGCGCGCGTCGCCGAGCCGGGCGAGCCGGCCCGCGGCGTGCCATGCCGTCTCGGGGGTGTCGGCTTCCGGGAAGCTCCACAGTCCGGACCAGACGCCGAGCGGGCCGCGCCGCTCCAGCAGCACCCGCCCGTCGGCGTCGCGCAGCACCAGCATGACGGTCTGGCGAGTCGGCATGCGCCTGCCGGGCTTGCGGGTGGGCAGCTCGCCAGTGAGTCCGTCGCGCAGCGCAACGCAATCCTCGCGCACCGGGCAATCGCCGCAGCGAGGGCGGCTGCGGGTGCAGACGGTGGCACCCAGGTCCATGATCGCTTGGGTGTAGTCGGCCACGCGACGTGGTGGTGTGTGTGTCCCGGCGAGTCGCCACAATTCCCTTTCGATGGCCGCTTGGCCAGGATCGCCATGGACACCGTGGTGGCGCGCAAGCACGCGCTTGACGTTGCCGTCGAGGATCGGGAAGCGCCGGCCATGCGCCTGCGCGAGGATCGCACCGGCGGTGGAGCGTCCGATGCCGGGCAGCGCGACCAGCGCGTCGAATTCGCGGGGCAATTCGCCGCCGTGGCCCGCCAGGCAGCGCCGGGCCGCCTGATGCAGGAACCGGGCGCGGCGGTAGTAGCCCAGGCCCGACCAGAGCGCCAGCACGGTGTCCTCCTCGGCCTCCGCCAGGTGGCGCAGCGTGGGCAATGCCTCGACGAACCGGTTGAAGTACGGGGTGGCGGTGGTCACCTGGGTCTGCTGCAGCATCACCTCGGACAACCACACGCGATACGCATCGCGCCGTCCGTCCGGGCCGGTCTGTTGCCAGGGCAGGTCTTTGCGGCCGTGCTGGTCGAACCAGCGCAGCAGGCGTTCGGCAAACCGGCTGCTCATGGCGAGGCGCTGCTGGCGGGTGCCGGCGCGCTGGCCGCGCCGGCGGGTATTCCGTCGCCGAGATCCAGGCTCAGTCCCTCCGCGCTGATGCCGCCGAGCTCGACGTGGTCCACATCAATGTGGCCGCTTCCCGGCGGCATGACCAACTGCCCGCCCTTCGCATCGGCCAGCTCGGACCACCAACTGGCCAGTTGCAGCGGGGGCAGGCGGACATCGGCGCTCCGCCCCGGGCCGGCCAGGTGCAGCTTGAGCAGCAGCGGGTCGCGCAGGTCGGCTGGCATCAGCAGCAGCGACAGGTCGTAACGGCCGGCATCGGCGAGGTCCATGTGGCCGTCCAGGTCGGCAGACGCGTCGGCTGCCCCGTGCCAGCGGGCGTTGCCGCGCAGGTCGATGGTGGTGTCCGCGCCGTGCGAAAGATGCAGGCCGATGTCCTGGAAGCTCATTCCCTCGCCGCTCATGCGCGGTGTCGCCAGCAGGTGCAACTGGACCGGGTCGCCGCCCGCATCGCGCGCGGTGAGATCCAGCGAGAACGGTTTGCCGGGATGCAGTTGCCCGGTCTCCAGCGCCAGGTTGTCCAGCAGGATGTCGTTGCCCCGGACCAGGCTGGCCCGGCTGATCAGGATGCCGGTGTCGATGCGCGGTATCTGCGGTGGACGCCCACCCTCGCTGGAAGGCAGGTGGCCGAGCCAGGTCTGCAGCGCATCCAGGTCCACGCGGGGGGCGTCGATCTCCAGGCGGGAAATCGTGGTGGGGCCGCCGAACAACGTATGCCACGGCAGCGCCAGCCGGCCCCGTGCCGCCAGCAGGATCGGCATCGTCGCGCCGGACTCGTTCAGCGTGATGCCCTGCAGCTCCAGCGCCGGGCGCGGGAACAGCGTAGGGCTGGCCGGGCTGGCCAGGCTCAGATCGAGGCCGATTGCCCGCGCCTGGGTTTGCAGCGAGGCGGTGAAGCGGTCCGGTTGCAGCAGCCAGTAGACGCCGACCACCGTGGCCAGGAGCAGGGCGCCGACGATGCCGGCGGTGCCGAGCAGCACGAATCGCCAGCGACGGCTCACCGGCCCCGCCCCCGCGGATGCGCCTCAGCCATGGCCGATGCCGGCAGGCAGCAGGCCGTCGACGAAGGCCTCGGCGTCGAACACCCGCAGGTCCGTCGACGTTTCGCCCAGCCCCACGTAGCGGATCGGCAGCCCGAATTCGCGAGCCAGCGCGAATACCACGCCCCCCTTGGCGGTGCCGTCGAGCTTGGTGACCACCAGGCCGGTAACGCCGACGATCTGGCGGAACTGGCGCACCTGGCTGACTGCGTTCTGCCCGGTGGTGCCGTCGATCACCATCAGCACCTCGTGCGGCGCGTCGACGTCGAGCTTTTTCAGGACGCGGGCGATCTTGCCCAGTTCGTCCATCAAGCCACCCTGGGTATGCAGACGGCCGGCGGTGTCGGCGATAAGCACGTCGGCGCCACGCGAACGAGCGGCCTGCAGCGAGTCGAAAATCACGCTGGCCGCGTCGGCATCCTGACCCTGCGCGATTACCGGGACCTGGTTGCGCTCGCCCCAGGCCTTGAGCTGGTTGACCGCCGCGGCGCGGAACGTGTCGCCGGCGGCCAGGATCACGCCGTGGCCTTCGTCGCGATAGCGGCGCGCCAGTTTGCCGATGGTGGTGGTCTTGCCGACACCATTGATGCCGACGGTGAGGATCACGAAGGGCTTGCGACCGGCCACGTCCAGCGGCTGCTGTACGGGCCTTAGCAGGTCGACCAGGGCCCGGCGCAGTGCGTCGAGCAGGGCGCCCGCGTCGGCGAACTCGCGCGCCTTCATGCGCTTGCGCAGCGACTCGACCAGCTGGGTGCTCGCCTCCACGCCGACGTCGGCGGTGATCAGCGCGGTCTCCAGTTCGTCGAGCAGGTCGTCGTCCAGGCGCGGATGGCGCACGAACAGCGCCCCCAGGCTGCGAGCGAAGCCGGAGCCGGCGAGCCGTTCACGCCAGCCGCGCCGTGCGGATGGGGACTCGGCGGCGAGCGTCGCGGACGGCATCGGCTCCGGTGCCGACGCGATACGGGCGGGCTCGGGCGCGGTATCGCCAACCGGCGCCGGCGGCGCGTCCGGCATGGTCGCCTCGTCCTGCTCCGGCGCGTTGTCGGCAGGCTTCTTCTTCCAGAACTTGAGCATGTCGGGGGGGACTCAAAGACAATGGCAGCATGCTATCACCCCGATCCCGACTTCCCGCTGAGGGCGCGACCCGATGAAGCGGAGTTCCGGCCGCATCCGCATCATCGGCGGATCCCTGCGCAACTCCCGTTTGGATGTCCCCGAGTTGCCCGGTTTGCGGCCCACGCCCGAACGGGTCCGTGAGACCCTGTTCAACTGGCTGGCGCCGGTACTTCCCGGTTCCCGTGGGCTGGATCTGTGCGCGGGCACCGGTGCGCTCGGTATCGAGGCGTTGTCCCGCGGCAGCGCCAGGGTGCAGTTCGTCGAAGCCCAGCCGCGGGCGGCGCAGGCCCTGCGCGACAACCTGGCTAGGCTGAAAGTGGAGGGCGGCCAGGTCGCGGCAATGGATGCGCAGAGCTTCCTGTCCGGTTCGCCGACTCCGTTCGACATCGTCTGGCTCGACCCGCCGTTCGATGCCGATCTGTGGACGGAACTGGGCTCGCGGCTGGAACAGGGATGGCTGGGTCCCGCCGCCTGGCTCTATGTGGAATCGCCGCGAGGCCGGGTGCCCGAGTTGCCCAAGGCATGGATGCTGCACCGCGAGGCGACCGCCGGCGAGGTGCGCCACGCTCTCTATCGCCGCACGGAAACGCTTCCGTTAAGCTAAACGCATTTCCCCATCGGGCTCCCGAGCTTCCGTGATCAAGCCGCCGGTCAACACGCGCCTTGCCGTCTATCCGGGCACTTTCGACCCGATCACCAACGGTCATGCCGATCTGGTCGCGCGCGCCGCCCCGCTGTTCGAGCGGATCGTGGTGGCGGTGGCCGAGAGCCCGAACAAGGGCAAGGGCCCCGGGTTTTCCATGCAGGAGCGGATCGCCCTGGCCCGATTGGCGCTGGCCGACCTGCCCAACGTGGAAGTGCGTGGCTTCGACAGTCTGCTGGCCCAGTTCGTCGAGCAGATCGGCGCCGGGGTGATCATCCGCGGCCTGCGCGCGGTGTCCGACTTCGAATACGAGTTCCAGCTGGCCAGCATGAACCGGCACCTGATTCCGCAGGCCGAGACGCTGTTCCTGACGCCGGCAGAGCAGTACAGCTTCATTTCCTCCTCGCTGGTGCGCGAGATCGGCCGCCTCGGTGGCGATATCTCCGGCTTCGTGCATCCAGCAGTGCAACAGGCCATGCGCCAGCGCTGGCACAAAAAGCAACCCGAAAAACAAGGTGATCACTATGCGTAAGTTCGTCCTCGCCATCACGCTCGCCCTGGCGGGCACCGTCATGCTCTCGGCCTGCAACAAGCAGGACGACTCGCAGCAGTCCACCCAGCAGGTCCAGAAGGTCGCCAAGCCGACCGACCCGAACGATGCCAAGGCGTGGAACGCCTACCTCGGCCAGATCGTCACCGCCAACATGCAGGGCATGACCGCCGACCGCCCGTACGCTTACCTGGTCCCGGCCGGCGACGATGCCGATCCGCAGGCCAAGTACGGCCGCCAGCTCGAAGCCGTGCAGGACGTGGTGGCCCGTGGCGTGCTGCCGGGCAACATGCTGGTGTTTGCCGGCCCGAACTCGGCCAAGACCGCCGACTTCATCGCGGCGGCATTCAAGGACGCCAAGCCCGGTTCGTTCAAGGACGTGATCGTGCTGTTCATCGGCGACGAAGCCGACAAGCAGCGCGTGACCGACGTGCTGACGCCGACCAGCGCCAACATCCGCTTCGTCGCGATGTGATGAACCGCGCCGTTTCCCGCCTCCGGTTGCTGGCCGGTGGGCGGGACCGGCGCGTGCAGTTGCCATGTCCCTCAAAATCCTCGATACCTGCGTCAACTGCGACGTCTGCGAGCCGGCTTGCCCGAACCAGGCGATATCGCTGGGCGAGGAGTACTACGTGATCGACCCCTCCCGTTGCACGGAATGCCATGGGCATTTCGACGAACCGCAATGCGTGGTGGTGTGTCCGGTCGAGTGCATCATCATCGACCCGGATCATGTGGAAACCGACGAACAGCTCGACCTGAAGTACCGACAGCTGACCGGGGCCGCCCACGGCCATTGAGTCGGCACTCCTCAACGGCGGGGCCGACCCATGGAATTGTTCTCACTCACCGGGAATACGCAGCGACTCGACGGCGGTGCCATGTTCGGCAACGCGCCGCGCGCGCTGTGGTCGCGCTGGATCGAGCCGGATGCGGAGAACCGCATCCCGTTGTCCTGTCGCTGCCTGCTGGTGAAGGACCTGGACGGTCGCAACGTCCTGTTCGAGACCGGCATCGGCGCTTTCTTCGCGCCGTCGCTGCGTGAGCGCTACGGTGTGGTGGAGGATCGCCACGTACTGCTCGACTCGCTCGCCGCGCTCGGGCTCTCGCACGAAGACATCGACGTGGTGGTGCTCTCGCACCTGCATTTCGATCATGCCGGCGGACTGCTCGCCGCGTGGGAGGAGGGCGGGCCGCCGCGCCTGCTGTTTCCCGCCGCGCGCTTCCTGGTGGGGGCCGCGCACTGGCGCCGGGCCGTGCATCCGCACCCGCGCGACCGCGCTTCGTTCATTCCCGAGCTGTCGGTCCTGCTCGAGGCTTGTGGGCGGCTGGAGCTGGTCGATGGCCCCCATTCGCAGACGCTGGGCTAGTCGGTGCGGTTCCATTTTTCCGATGGCCATACACCCGGCCTGATGATGGCCGAGGTGGGCGGGGTGGTGTTCTGTGCCGACCTGATCCCCGGCCGGCACTGGGTGCATCTGCCGATCACCATGGGCTACGACCGCTGGCCGGAGAGGCTGATCGACGAAAAGCGGGAGTTCCTGGAGGACAAGCTGGCGCGGGGCGTGCAACTGTTCTTCACCCACGATCACGACTGCGCCGTGGCGGAGATCGTGCGCGACGAGCGCGGCCGCTTCGGTACCCGTAATGAGCGGGGCGCCATCGCCGGCCCGCCGCCGGGGGCGATCGCCTGATGGTGCCAGTGCGCCCATCGCGAAAGTCCGCTTCGGGCAGTGCGCTGCTGAAGATGCTCGGCGCCGTTCTGTTGCTCGGCGCGCTCGGCTTGCTGGCGTCGACCGAGAACGCCTTGCTCGCCTACCGCCAGGCCGAACAGCGCCACGGCGGCGAGGTGATCGACATGGCGCACCAGAACGGGCCGCGTCCCGGCCTGTACGGCTACATGGTGCGCGTCGCCGGGCCGGTCGACGTGGTCGCTCCGCCGCGCGATGTGGAATTCAACCAGAGCACCGCCACGCCGGTGCTGGTCCGTCACGTTGAAATGTTCCAGTGGCGCGAGGTAGTGGTGGGTGGAGAAGCCCATTACGAGCTGGACTGGGTCGACCGGCCGGTCGATTCGGGCCACTTCATACACCCGGCCGGTCACGCGAACCCGGGACGTTTCCCGATCACCGGGCGCCAGTTCGATGCCGGCGAAGTCAATGTCGGCGGCTTCAAGCTGTCGCCGGTGCTGCTGCATGCATTGCCAGGTAGCGTTCGCCTGGCCCCGGATGCGAAGGCGCTGCCGCCGAACCTCGCGGCCAGCTTTTCCCTGGACGACGGCTACCTGACCACCAGCGAGCACCCGGAGGCGCCCCGTCTTGGCGACCTGCGGGTGAGCTGGTCCATGGTGCCGCTGCAAACGGTGACGCTGGTGGCACGGATCAAGGGCGACACCCTGGTTCCCGCCGACGATGCCCCGGACGGCAAGGGCTACGAGGTACAGGTGGGCGACCGGTCGCTGGTGGATATCTTCCCGGACCTGCCGGTGCCGCCCGAAGGCGCGATGCTTCGCCGTGTCGTCGCGGGGCTGCTGGCTGCGCTGGGCGTACTGATGCTGCTGTGGGAGCGACGGCAGCACCCGAGCGACCTGTTGCTGCCTGCCGGGCTGGGTGCGCTGGTGCTCGGCGCGGTCGGTGGCGTGATGTGGCTGGGCGGCAACAGCCGGGTCAGCCTGCACTGGTTCGAGCTCGCCCTGCTGGGACTGCTGCTCTCGGCATGGCCGCTGTGGCGTCGCCACGGCCACGACGACGGTTGACCCGGCGAGGGCATCATCCTGCGCCGGGTTCCGCGGCCGGTCCGGGCCGCGCGGCGGCGATTCAGTTCGGCCGGCCCTCGGCGTGCGAGAACACCTGGTCGGCGAACTGGGTGGCTTCCAGGTAGATCGCCGCCATGCGCTGGATGCGCTGCGGCTGGGCGTTCTGGCCGGTGAGCTCGCCGGCCTCCCAGGCGAAGATCTGGTCCAGCAGGGGGCCGAACGGACCGCGGCCGCCGACCAGGGCGTCGGCGATCTCCGGCACCAGCGGCAAGTGGCTCAGCACGAATTCCATCGGTGCGCACATCAGCGTGTCCAGCAGCGAGAACAGGCCGGTGGTGAAAGCCATTTCCTGCTTGTCGCGCGGCATGCCGGCGCCGGCGGCCAGCTTTTCGCACATGTGCGCGCGGATCAGCGCTGCGCGCAGCAGCTCCGGCGGGCGGTCGTCCAGGCCGCTGAGCGACATGGTGTAGATCCAGTTGCGCATGCGGGTGACGCCGAAGAAGATCGCCGCCTGCTGCACCGACTTCAGCTGCCTCGGCAGCGCGAAGTAGGCCGAATTCACGCAGCTCAGCAATTTGTAGCTGAGGATCGCGTCGTCGCGAATGATGTCGCCCAGCTCGACCGGGCCGGGATTGGACTCCTGCAGCTCGCGCATCAGGCGCAGCATGCTGAGCCGGTTGGCGGTGAGCACCGGTACCTCGACGGTTTCCGGGATCAGCAGGTAGCGGCCCTGGATCGCCTGCAGCGGCAGTTCCAGGCAGCGCTGATAGGTGGTGTGGTCGTCGACCTGGCCGGCGACGACCCAGATGCCGCGATCATGCAGGCGCTGGCTGGTCTCGCGCAGCATCTCCGGTGCCATCCGGCTGGCATCCAGGCGCACGAACTGCACGATCTGCAGCAACGCCTCGAGTGCCGCGGAGCCGGTCAGTTCTGCGCCCGTGACGTCCAGCATCAACAGGCAGCCGCGCTGGGCCATCTGCTGCAGCCGCTCCATCAGCGGGGCGTCGCTGGCGACGTCGGGCGACAGCAGTACGCCGAAGCGCGGCTGGTGCAGCAGCACGTCGGTCTGCTCCAGCAGCAGGTCGCGCGACAGGCGCAGGAAGGTGCGGTTGCCACGCACCAATCGGGTGAGCGCGCCATCGAGGATGGTCGAAAGCACGCGCTGCATCAGTGCCGCCTCGTCGATGCCCTCGCGGTGGAAGAGGATCTCGTAGGCGAACAGTTGCCGTTTGGCGTCGAGCATCGGCAGCCGCACCACCGGCAGCGGCTGCTCGTTGTTGAGGGCTGCCGGGGCGGCGGGGGCGGAGACGGAGACGACGGCTTCTTTCATGGGGAGGCTTCGCGCGTGCTTGCGGGGCCGGGGGAGCCCCACGGAATTCATCGTTTCAGGCTTCGGCCAGGGATTGCGAGCGCGAGCGCAGATGCAGGCCGCCCGTTCGTCCGTACACCCCGCCGTCGGTGTCCTGCCCGGTCAGGATCGACAGCGCCCGGCGGGTGCTGCTGAGCCGTTGGCCGACCAGTTGACCGTTTCGCTGGTTCATGTCCCGGCAGGCTGCCAGCGTCGGCAGCAACGACTGCCAGCGCGGTTCCAGCGCCTGGGCAGTCAGCGGTTCGGTTCGGCCGAGCTGCAGCCGTTCCGCGTCGAGCCTCTCGAGCGACTGCATCAGTGCCTGCTTGCGGCTGCCGGCCGCGTCCAGTGCTGCGACGTCGGCGGCGAGCAGGGCGCAGCGTTCATCCTCGAGTGCACCGGCCAGCTCGGCCAGCGCCTTCTGCATGTCGTCCAGCACGGCGCTCATGGCACCGTCCAGGCCGACCTGCAGACCGGTGCTCATGCGCCGCCGGCCGCCGGCTTGGTGCCGGCCATCTGGTGCTCCATCGAGAGCATGCCGTCGGCGATGCGCTCGGGATTGACCTGATACGTACCCGAGGCCAGCGCCTGCCGGATGCGCTCGACCTTGGCCGTGTCGATCGGCGAGGCGTCGCCGGAGCGGGAGGCTTCGGACAGGGCGCGGGCCGAGTCGGTCAGGTTGACCTTGTCCACTCCGCCCGTGGGGGTACCTGCAGCATCGGCGGTGCCTGCGGTGGGGGCGGCGCCGGTCTGGGCGCTGCTGCCCTGGCTGACGCTCGCCTGCGGAAGCTTGGGCAGGCCGTTGTTGGAAATCGTCGTATTCATGGGTGCTTTCTCTGCTCTTATGAGCCCCTGTGTCCCCGGAATCGGCCGGTCGCGCAAGAACTTTAGGGTTTGCCAGTCACTTTTTTATCGCGCCCTAAGGTAGCGCCAATACTTCGCCGGGACCGCGGACCATGGCGTCGATCACGCGCCCCGAACTTTCGTTCCGCACCCGCAGCCTGGCGCCGTTGTCGCCGCTGCCCAGGGCAACGCCGCCGGCACGGACCTCGATCCCGCCCAGGTCGGCCACCACCGCGACGTGGTCGCCGGCGCGCACCATGTCGCGCCCGCCCAGTGCCGACGGGGTCAGCACGCTGCCTGGCGGCAGGGGCCTGGCCAGGGTGCGCGCAGTCACCTGGTCCAGGCTGTCGATGTAGCCGTAGCCGAGGCGGGTGATGTCGCGCGGCTCGGCGCGCACGTCGCCCGGCTGGATACCGTCGCCGCGCTGCAGCGGGTGGGTGGTGACCAGGACGTCACGGAAAATCTTCAGGCTGACCGGCACGCGCACCGACCAGCCGGCGCTGGCGGTACAGCGCACCAGTACGCTCATCCGGGGGCGTGGCGGCAGGTTGGGCGGCAGGCTCGCAACCATCATGCCGTGGCAGTCGGCCAGCGCCAGCCGCGGGTCGACCGGCGTGGCATGCGCCTCGATGCGGCTGCCGGGCGCGGTGTACTGCTGCACCAGCCACTGCCGTGCGAACGTGCTGACCGGCTCGTCGCCGGCGAACGCGGGCGTGGCGAGCAGGGGCAGCAGAATGCAGGGCAGCAGGCGGGCGAAGGGGCTCATGCGTCGTCGGCGAGCAACTGGGCCAACTGGTTGACCAGCGCCTCGCGCTCGGCCTCGAGCGGGGCGGTCAGCGCACCCGCCTCGGACTTGCGGCCTTCGCAGAGCAGGTCGACGAATGCACTGCCACGCTGACCGAGGCGCTGGCAGGTATCGAGCATGCCGGCAGCGACAGGGCTGTCTCCCTGCAGGGCAAGCAGCCGCCCGAGGGCACGCTGCAGCGCATGTGTGTCGAACCAGCGCCGGTCCAGCGCGGCCGGCTCGGCCCGCGCCAGCTCCATCGCCTGGCGCATGCCCTGTGCCGATTCGCGCACGGTCAGGCTGAGTGCCGCCAGGTCCTTGCCGCTGCTGCCCTCCAGCCACTCCAGCCCAAGTCGCTGGGAGAGCAGGGCGGAGCGGGCCAGCACGTCGGCTTGGCGACGTGCCTCCGTGCAGCGCCGCTGCAGCGCGCCGAGGGTGGCCTGTGCGCCGGTTGCGCGTACGTGCTGGGCATCATGGGTCTGGCGCAGGCCTGCAACCCGTTCGCGGGCCTGCTGCAGTGCTTCGGCCCCCCGCTGCAGCGAGGCGTCGGCCTGTTCCACGCCTTGCTGGGCACGCTCCAGTCGCTGCATGCCCTGGCGCACGTCGCCGTCCAGCTGCAGCGAGAACTCGCCGATCGAGCCGGTCACTGCCTCGATCTCGGTGGTGGTCTGTGCGGTCTTTTCGGCCAGCTGCTTGACCTCGTCGGCGACAACGGCGAAACCGCGACCGGCCTCGCCGGCGCGGGCCGCCTCGATGGCTGCATTGAGCGCGACCAGGTTGGTCTGGTGGGCGATCTCCTGCACCGCGCCGGTGAGCTTGCGGATCTGCTCGACCTGCTCGGCCAGCTTGTTCTGGTTGCGGTTCATCGCCGCCATGGCGCTGCGCAGCAGGCGCAACTGGCCGTCGAGTTCGCTGACGTTGCCGCTGCTGGTTTGGCCGGCCTGGTCGGCGTTGCCCAGGCCCGCGGCGACCTGCTGCAGGGCCGTCGAGATCCCGGCGCTGCCGTCCGTCAAACGGCCGACGCTGTCGCGGCACTCGCGAGCGGAGTCCTCCATCGCAGCCTGCTCGCGTGCCAGCTGCTGCGCCGAGCCGAGCAGCAGGCTTTGCTGCTCGATGGTCTGCAGCGCGACTCCGGCAGGCGGCCTCGGCGCGGCCAGCTTCAGCATGGGCGCCAGCGCCTCGGCCAAGGCCGGATGCCGGGCGCCGAGCCGGGCGAGTTGGGCCTCGTCGCCGCGGGCTGCGGCCTGGACGAAGGCGGCCAGATGCTGGCTGCGGATGAAGCTCATGGACGGGCGTTTCCTTTTCTAAAGGGCCAGCGCCGGATCGGCCGCCGGTGACGGAACTTGAGCAAGCAAGGCACATGCCACCCAGAACCAGGCCGGCCGTTCAAGCCAGGGTGGTCCTGGCCGATAGCGATGCGTCCACCGCGCGCGCGGTGCCCACGGACCTTGAGGAAACGCCGCATGAGTGGTGCGCTGCTTGAGAGCGTCGAACGTCACACCCGCCTGGCGGGCCACAACCGGGTGGCGATGCTGCTGTTCCGGCTCGGCGAGCCGCAACTGTTCGGCATCAACGTGTTCAAGGTGCGCGAGGTGCTGCGTCGTCCGCCGCTGGAGCGCATGCCCGGCGCGCACCCGTTGATCGCCGGTACCTGCGACTACCGCGGCCAGACCATCCCGGTGATCGACATGGCCGCCGCGCTCGGCTACGCGCCCCTGCGGGACGAGCCTTCGGCGCACCTGCTGGTGACCGAGTTCAGTCGCACCGTACAGGGTTTCCTGGTCGCCGACCTCAAGCACATGGTCCATTGCGCGGGCGAATCGCTGGCCACGCCGGAACCCGCGCTGGGCTTCGGCACCAAGGTCAACGCGATCACCCGGGTCGACGGGGCGCTGGTGGCGGTGGTCGATGTCGAACACGTGCTGGCCAGCATCCACGGCGTGCCCGGCGAGCTTTCGCCGCACATGCAGCGCGCCGTCGATGGTCATGCGATGAGCCCGCGCCGGGTGCTGGTGGCGGACGATTCGATCGTGGCGCGACGCCAGATCGAGGGCGTGTTCAAGCAGATGAATATCGAGTGCGTGCTGGCCGAGGATGGCGTGCGCGCACTGGCCAAGCTGCGCGAGCTGATCGATGCGGACCCGTCCGAGCGCATCAACCTGGTGGTGTCCGATATCGAGATGCCGCAGATGGATGGCTACGCGCTGACCCGGGCGATCCGCGAAGAGCCTGCGCTGCGCCAGCTCAAGGTAGTGCTGCACAGTTCGATCAGCGGCATCTTCAACGAGGCGATGGTGCGGGAGGTCGCGGCCGACCGCTTCATCGCCAAGTTCCAGCCCGACCAGCTCGCCCAGGCGGTGCTCGACCTGATGCCGGGCTGAGTCGGCCGGGACGGGCTGCCGACACCGTCCCGCCGGAAAGGCGCCGGAAAACCGTCTCCCATCCCGGGCATTGCGCCACCCCGGCGCCGCAAACCCGCGATCTGACGCGGGTTTTCCCCTCGTGGCACGCGAATTGCCTTGACCACCGTGCGGCCCGTCGCCGTGCGGAGGCAAGCCATGACTGCACCCCTGGACAACCTGTTCGGCATCCACACCCAGGCGCTGGGCCTTTGGCAGCGCCGCAGCGAGGTGCTGGCCGGCAACCTGGCCAATGCCGACACCCCCGGCTACAAGGCGCGCGACATCGATTTCCGTGCCGCGCTGGAGCAGGCCAGCGGGCAGTCCGGTGGGCAGTT
>JABLTH010062390.1_pt1 | contig 22806 bp, 15 predicted proteins | sample 7875711 | NCBI WGS metagenome assembly JABLTH01 (sample SAMN14941262, study PRJNA633318) | bioreactor metagenome | isolation source: bioreactor | place: China | collected 2019-03-05 | reverse complement strand
GGATGGCTCGATGACCAGGAGGATTGCATGGACCGGACGCGGTTCACAGGCTCGGAGTGTCGAAAGCGCGGCTTCACGCTCATCGAGCTTCTCGTCACCATTGCGATCATCGCGATTCTGATGAGCGTTCTCTTGCCGTCGCTTGGCGGCGCTCGCCGGGCGGTGCGCTCAACGGTGTGCTCGAACAATCTCCGTCAGATCGCGACGGCGATCAACCAATACGCGAACTCCAACAAGGACGCGATCGTCGGCTCGCCCGACACCAGCGGAAAGGAAGCGTACTTCGACAAGAAGTTCAACGGCGTGTCCGTGCAGGGCTGGGACTGGTGCGGGCCATTGGCGGCCGAGCTGGGCATGACCGGCCCGGGCGAGGGCCAGACCGACGCCGACGAGCAGGAGCGGTTCAAGCGATTCGATTGGTACCGCAGCCAGATCAAGACCTACTCGTGCCCGGAGAACGACATCACGTCGGTCGCCTACCCCAATCCCAATGACTCGCTGTGGGTTTCGGGCAGAATGCTGTCGTACAACATGTCCACGCAGTTCACCTCGACGGAGGCCAACCCGGAGAAGGGCGGCACGGGAAGCACGAGCGTCCGGCGGAAGATGAAGCGGCCGTATCGGCCCATGATCAGCCAGGTCGGCACGGCGAACCTGAAGGCGATCATTTTCGAAGGCCACAGGTATGTCTCCGATCCGCCGAGCGTGCCGGACTTCGATAAGAGCATCGGCGCGCAGTACGGCGGAATGTTCGGCGGGACGGGCCCCTGGTACAACGACAACAAGGAGCTCTACCGGAAGCTCGCACCGGGAGAGGCCCTGGCGGATATTTTCCTGTCCGCAGCGGACCCGCGCTACTTCGCGTTCCGGCACGGGACGCGGCGGGCGGGCTCGACCACCGGCGCCAACGACACCGCCATCGGGCACCTGGGCTTCCTCGACACCCATGTCCAGCAGATGGGCGACGCCAAGGCGACCAATCCGATCTACTGGTTCCCGACCGGCACCATCCTCAACACCAACAACACCAAGCTCGACACCTGGGAATCGACCAAGCGCGACTTCGAGGCGGCGAGCAAGACCGCCAACTACAGCGTTCCGTGAGGCGCGTCGGCGGTACCCCGTGCACAGGGAGGCGGCATGTCAGAGTCCCGCGAAGGCAAGCTGAAACGGAATTTGTCGATCGTCGGGGCCGTCGCCGCGGTGGGCGTGCTGGGCTACATCGTGTTGAATGCGACGCTGCTTGCCCCGCGCGACGCGGGTGATATTTCGCGTCATCGCACCGTGGTCGACATGAAGACGGGCGAGGTGTTCAAGGACTTTGCGATCCCCGAGAACTCGGCGATGCCCTGGACCAATCCCAAAACCGGCGAGAAAACGCTGGTGCAGGGCGAGGCGTGCTTCTGGACCAAGGACGGGAAGGCGAAGCTCGAGCCGACGTATGTGCTCTTGAACGAGATGGCGGGCAAGAGCGGGCCGACGATCTGCCCGGATTGCGGGCGGACCGTGGTGGCGCACAATCCGCTGCCGCCGGCGGAGCTGTTGCGCGAGGCCAAGAAGGCCGCCGAGGCCAAGAAGTAGCTCCGGGGCAATGAACCCTTGAACCCGCCGATGAAAAGGCCGCTCGCGCGCCGGGCGTGTAACGGTGTTTCATATCCATTGCGTTGGGTGGGTCGGACGCTCGGGGCGCGTATGGTTTCGCCCGATTTCCATACAACCCGCGCCGCGAGGCGCTGACGGAGTGTGCCATGTCGATGACCGCCGATGATCCGATCGCTCAATTCAACTGGCGGCCGCAGCCCGCGGGGCAGGCGCTGGTCAACGAACTGCTCGCCGAGTTTCTGCGGCGTTGCCCGGGGGCGGCAGCCCTCTCGGAACGCATGACCGCCGACACGGGCACACGGTTTCACGACTGGGTTGACACGATCTTTGTGCCCGGGTCGGCGCTGTTGCATGAGCGATTGATCGAGGCCGGATTCACGCCCCGGCCTGTGGCGGGCGCGCGCGAGCACTTCGTGCATCTTGGCGCGATGTTCCCGGCGATCGTGTTTGAGCCGGGCGAGACGCGGCGCGTGGCGATCAAGGTCGATTCCGTGGCGGATTTCCTGGCGGTGTGGAAGCTGGATCACCCGATCGAGGGCGAGCCCGGGTCGCCGTTCCGTCGCGCGAGGGCTTTCGCGGGCGATCAGGCGGAATTGTGGGTCTTCGAGCGCCACGGCTATCGCGGGTACGAGGTCGTCAAGTCGGACCCGCATCGCTCGATCGCGGCGCTGCGGCATCTCGAGCGATTCCGGAAGCGTCGGCGCGACTTCGGCGATGACCACGCCGCGGACGCGCGGGGCTTTGAGCACGCCGGCATGCTGGCGGACGCCGCGATCGCGGACCTCGGGCGCGACTGGGCGTGTGACTTGTGGTTTCAAGCGGAGCGGGACTACTGGCAGCGTCGTTGTCGCGCCGGGAGAGTGCAGAAGGCGCGCCAGGACGCGCTCGGGCTGGGCTGGGCGAACCACGATCACCACACCTACCGATCGAGCCGCCACTGCTACACGCAGCTGATCGCGTTCCTGGAGAAGCTGGGCTTCACCTGCCGCGAGAAGTTCTACGCGGGGCACGAGGCGTTCTGGGGGGCGCAGGTGATCGAGCAGCCCGCGGCGGGGATCACGATTTTCGCCGACGTGGACATGACGCCCGACGAGCTCATGGGCGACTTCCCGCACCGGGGATTTTCCAGCGACGTCCCGGGCGGCAGGCTGGGAACCATCGGGCTCTGGTGCGCGCTGCACGGCGAGGCGTTCCTGCAGGCGGGCATGCACCACCTCGAGTGCCAGTTCGACTGGTTCGGCCTGACCGAGCAGCTCGAACGCGAGGCGAACGTGAAGATGATGGACCCCTTCACGACATTCCCGTACCTGCGTCAGGCGTTCACCGAGGGCGAGCGATGGCCGGTCTCGGAATCGCGCCTGCAGCGTGTGCTGTCGATGGGCCAGATTACGCCGGCGCAGGCGGAGGAGTTCCGCACGAAGGGCGCGATGGGCTCGCACCTTGAGAACCTCGAGCGCAACGACGGGTTCAAGGGCTTCAACCAGCAGGGCGTGAGCGACATCATCGAGCGAACCGACCCGCGGAAGCACGCGCTGTTGCGCGGGGCGTAGGTGGAAGCCGCCGGTCCCGGCTGCGCCCGGCCCATAAAGGGCGGATCACGCGGCGCGGGCCGGGATGGTCGTGCATCGCCAACAAAGAAGCCCGCCTTGCGGGCGGGCCTTTGGGTGAACAAATTGACCGGCGGGTCGTCGCTCAGGAATCAGAAGCGGGACGGCTTGCCGTTGTTGTCGGCGGGCGCCTCGCCCTCTTCGCCGCCCTTGTTGGCGGCCTCCATGGCCTTGACCATCTCACCGGCGGCTTTGAACACGGCGGCCGGGACGAAGGTGCGGAACTGGATGCCGCCGTTGTCCATGGCGGCCCCCATGCCCACCGGTGGCAGATCGGCGGGGGGCGTGTAGGTCGCGCCGCCGCCCATCATCGCGAGGAACCCGTTGACGGTCTCGATGATGGACTTGGTGCCCAGGTACATCTCGACGTGACGATCGGCGGGGAGCTTGGCGGCGACGGACCTGAGCCCGGCGTCCTCGGAGACGCCGTTCTTCTTCTTGGTGGTGTCGAGCGCCATGGTCATGAGCGGGGTGTTGTTGGAGAAGGTGAGGATGACGCCGTTGTCGACGGCCGACATGAAGCCGGCGGGCCCGCCGCCCATTCCGTACATCATCATCATGGCCTGCTGCATCTGCATCCCGGTGGGGGAGTTGGGGTCGACCTGCATGAGCATGGACCAGCGATCGACCTTGGTGCCGGCGACATCGACGGCGGCGGACTCGTACTTGGACTGGATGGTCGTGCCGGAGATGGTCTTGCCGTTCATCTCCTCCATGGTCTTCTTCATGGCGCCGGCATACCCGGCGGCGTCGGAGGTGGAGATGTACTGCACGCTGTTGGCCAGGAGCCCGCCTCCCATGATCGAGGGCGTGGCGCCGATCATCATCGACATGCCGTTGATCTTTTCGAGCAGTTCCATCATCGTGTTCATCATGCCGGGCATCTGCTGCTGCTCGGCGGCGGCGGCGCTGAACTTCTTGAGGAGCGAGCGGACACCCGCGGAACTGGTGTCGGCGGCGACGGCGAAGAGGAAGGGCTGGTTGGGAAGGGCGGCCATGAGCGAGCCGGTCTTGCCCTTGCCCTGGCAGATGCCGGCCCACTCGGAGCCTTCCTTGAACTGAGAGCCAAAGTCGAGCCAGACGCCGCCGTCGTCGATGCCCAGGCCGACGATACCAACGGTCGCGTCGCGTGTGTAGCTGTCGACGGTTTCCTTGATGTTCTTGGTCGGGTCTTGTCCCTCGGCGCCCGCGCCCCCGCCCGCCATCATCATGGCCATCTGCATCTGCTGCATGCCCTTGTCGAGGCCCGCCTTGATATGGTCCTGCAGAAGCGGGATGTTGGCGATGATGAGCACGTCGGCGCTGTCGGCGAGCTTGTTTCCCTGGGCGCCCAGCGCGTTCTTGTGGGCCGCGTTGTTCCCCGGCTTGCCCTCGTACTTCTCGACGGCGTCCTTGCTCTTGCCCATGGCGACGTACCCGCCGCCCAAGTCTTTGGCAAAGGCCGGTCCGTCCCAATTCTCCGCGTCCTTGGGGCCCTTGAGCTCGACAACCCCCTTCGCGCCCTCGCCGCCCATCCCCTTGATGAAGGCGGCGGCGTCGGAGACGGGCACGAGGGCGATCATCTCCGGCTCCTCATGCTCCTCCATGCCCGCGTTGGCGTCCGGCGGCTTGGGGAGCGAGACGATGGCCATGGCGAACGAGCCGTCTTTCTTGACCCCCTGGTACGCCAGGGCGGTGCGGATCTCGTGCATGAACTCGCCCTCCTGGCCCACGGCGGCGGCCGCGTCGGGGGCGACCAGCTTGACGATGTTGTCCATGCTCGACAGGAACTTGTCGGCGTCGCGGACCGCGATCAGGACAGGAACGTTGGCTGGCGCGCGATCAAGAGCGGACGGCAGGTCGGCCCTCGCTTGGCCGGCCAACAGGGCCAGGGCGGCGGCGGAGACACAGAACAGGCGCGTGCGAAGAGTGGCGAGAGGCATCACGATTCCTTTCTGGCGTACGGTGAACAAGAACGGGTTTCCGCGGGTCCGCCTGGATTGCGCATTGGCGGGGACGACGCCGGCGGATCGGCATTTGATCGGTTCCACGAGTGCTGCGGAGTATACCCCTGAGGGTTGGCGTTGGATGCTGATTCGGAGGTGCCGCCGCGGACTTACGGCCCGGTCGATCCTTCCGCAACTTCTTTTATGTTTGGTGGTGAAATACGGGGTGCGGCGAAGGCGTTTGGCTGTCCGGCACGAGAGCACAACGGCATACCCCGGATGGCTGGTTCGCACTTGCATGGGTGCGGCGGGGTGTGCCGTTGACTACCCCTGGTGCCGGAGCACGCGTCATGAACAAACGTGGATTCCTTGGCTTTCTCATCGCGGCGATCGTCGGAGTTTTCATGCTGGCCATGCCCAACAGCGCCAGCGCCCAGCCCGCCCCGGGCAAGATCGTGGGGACGGTGGTTGACGCGGATGGAAAGGCCGTCGCTGGCGCGCATGTGGTGCTGAAGCATGGAGATCGGGAGATCGCCCATGTGCGGACCAACGCGGAGGGGCACTATGTGTTCCCGAACGTGCGCCCGGGCAGATATGTTCTTCAGGCGGGCAAGCTTGAGGTGGGTCGTGGGCGCGAGTCGGCCGCGGTTCGTCCGGGTGAAACCGTCCGTGTGCGGATCACGCTGAAGAAGAAGTGATCGGTCAGAGAGAGGAACACGACATCCGGCGGTCTGTTGACCTGAGGCCCGTGCGTGATTCGCGCGGGCCTCGGCTTTTCGTGGGGGACGGCCGCTCAATGTTGAGCGAACGCGAGTTCAACGCGGGATCGGCGGACGAGCCGCCCAGATCCTTCAGGCCCGCCGCCGATGCGAGGAGGATGAAGCGAAGTCTCCCTAGACAAGTCGATCGCAGGCTTCGCGGTATTTCTCGAGTGTCGCGGCGACAATGTTGTCCGGGAGTTCGGGCCCGGGGGCTTGCTTGTTCCACAGGCCGCGGTCCACCAGGTCTTGCAGATACTCGCGGAGGTACTGCTTGTCGAAGCTGCGTTGGGCTTTGCCCGGCGCGTAGGTGTCGGCGGGCCAGAAGCGGGAGCTGTCGGGCGTGAGGGCTTCGTCGATCACGATGGGATCGCCGCCGGACTCGGGGACGCCGAACTCGAACTTGGTGTCGGCGATGATGATGCCGCGGGCGAGCGCGTGCGTGCTGGCGGCCTTGTAGATGGCGATGGACGCTTCGCGGAGCTTGTTCATCATGTTCTCGCCGACCTTGTCGCAGGCGGCGGCGAAGCTGATGTTCTCGTCGTGTTTGCCGAGTTCCTCTTTGGTGGCCGGGGTGAAGATGGGTTCGGGGAGTCGATCGCACTGGCGAAGCCCGGGCGGGAGCGTGATGCCGCAGACCTGGCCGGTGTCTTTGTATTCCTTCCAGCCCGAGCCCTCGAGATAGCCGCGGACGACGCATTCGATGGGCACGACCCTGCACTTGCGTCCGATCATGACGCGTCCTTCAAGATCGAGAGCGCGGGTCGCGCCCTTGAACGCGGCGGCGGGGATGTCGGAGATGCTGTCGCTGAGCAGGTGCGTGCGGGCCAGGCCGCGCGATTCGATGAAGCGGAGCCAGAAGAGGGAGAGTTTGGTGAGAACTCGTCCCTTCCCCGGGACGGGGGTGGGCATGACGACGTCGAAGGCCGAGATGCGATCCGAGGCGATGATCAGCAGGCGCGAGCCGGGGAGGTCATAGACATCACGGACCTTCCCGCGGCGCATGCCGGGCAGGGACAGGTCGGTGTGGAAGAGTCCGCGGGCGTCGGCCAATGAGCTGTTCGATGCGGGCGTCATCCGGGAAGGATAGTCGGGGCCTGTCGGGTTCTGCGGCCGATGGCCGTCGGGAAGATTCCTTGTCCGAGACTTGCTGCCCGGGCCCGGAGGCGGACAATGATGCTCTTCCCGCGCGGGGGCTCGTGCCGCGCCCCTGGAGGTCTGCTCGCCGCATGCTCAGCTTTTCGGTGTTTGATTCCGAGGGACCGTTGCGCGAGTGGCCATCGCGTCTGGCGTATACCAGCATCGCGGGCGAGCTCCCGCTCCAGAGCCCGGTCAGGCTGGACAACGGTCGGCTCGTGTGCGAGAAGGCTTCGACGGACGCGGCGGCGCTGACCGTGCAGTATCCGGTCGACGCGCCGACGCTCCGCAAGCTGGCGGCTGACCAGGCGATCCCCAAGGGCGGCGACGGCGCCCAGGGACTCCTGACGCTGCGGACAACGCTCCTGCCCGAGCGCGACACGCCGTACTTGCTGTCGCTGGAGTTGGCGCGTCATCGGATCATGGAGTTCCTGAACCGCCTGGAGGACTGGGGGATGTTCGATCTCCCCGCGGACGACGAGGTGCTCCAGGAATTCGAGCTGGCCAGGCAGACTTTTACCGAGGCGATCGTGGCGCAGCGCCGATCGAAGGACGGCGCGGCGATCGATGCCGACCGACTGGCCCGCGCGGCGCTGGCCCAGGCGATCGATGCGGGCGACAAGCTGGCGGTGCGGCACGCGGATCGCGCGCTGGACGCGCGTCTCAGCGGAAAGGCCTTCGCCAAGGCGTCGCAGCAATACACGTCGATCGTGGGCGAGGCCCCGACCCCCGGTCACCCGGTGGTGGTTCCCGGGACGGACCATGTCGTGCTTGCGGGCGTGCCGCTCGTGGGGTGCGCCGTGGCGCCGGATCAGTTCGCCGAGGGATTGCAGAGGGTGGCGGCGGGGGCGTGCGATTTCATCCGGTGCCCGATGCGCTGGGTTGATCTGGAGCCGAGCGAGGGGAAGTACGACTTTGGGCCGACGGACCGATGGATCGAGTGGGCGGTTCGGAACGCGAAGATCCCGGTCTTTGGCGGGCCCCTGATCGATCTGCGGGCGTCGTGCGTGCCGGAGTGGTTGTATATCTGGGAGAACGATTACGAGACGCTGCGCGAGCTGGTGTACGACCATGTGCAACAGATCGTGACGCGGTACCGGCGCACGGTGTCGCGGTGGTCGGTGTGCTCGGGCCTGCATGTCAACACCAACTTCAAGCTGAGCTTCGAGCAGATCATGGACCTGACGAGGCTGTGCGTGCTGGTGGTCAAGAAGCTGCACCCGGCGGCGAAGATCGAGGTGGACATCGCGCAGCCGTGGGGCGACTATCACGCCGAGCAGAAGCGGAGCCTTCCGCCGCACATGTACGCGGAGGCGATCGTGCAGGCGGGCCTGTCGGTCGACGCGATCGGCGTGCGTCTCCAGATGGGGCACGCGGCCCAGGGACGATCGACGCGCGATCTCATGGCGATCTCGTCGTTGCTCGACAGGTACGCGTCGCTCCAGAAGCCGCTGGTCGTGACGGCGGCGGGTGTCCCGAGCGCGCCGACGGCGTCCGTGGGTGAGCCGGCACGAGACGGCGGGTTCTGGCGCTCCCCTTGGAACGAAGCGACCCAGGCGGACTGGCTCGGGAAGTTTCTGGCGATCTGCGTCTCCAAGCCGTATGTGCAGAGCGTCTGCTGGCAGGACCTGGGTGACGGATCGGTCCGCGCGGAGATGCCGGGCGGCGGGATCGCCACGCCGACGGGGTCACCCAAGCCGGCGGGCCTGCGGATGGCGCAGATCAGGCAGTCGCTGCGGGCGGGGAAGTCGTTCGCGGCGCTGGCGGGAGTCTGATCCGCGGCGAAGGGCCGCGAGCAGGGGTGCATGGCGTGAGCGAAGCATCGCGATCCTGTGACTCGCTCGACCTCCGCGCGGATCGGGCCGTCGCCATCGTCGTTCTTCTGGCGGGCGTCACGGTCGCGGGCCTGGCGCTGCATGGTCGGCGTGCCTCGTCGCTCGTGGTCGCAAGGCCAAGCCCGATCGATCTGAACTCAGCGTCGAGCGCCGAGATCGAGTTGCTCCCGGAGATCGGGCCCGCGTTGGCGGCGAGGATCGTCGAATCGCGTGAACGGGACGGAGCGTTCGGCTCGGTGAGGGATCTTGATCGCGTTCGTGGGATCGGGAAGGGGACGATCGATCGGGTGTCGCGACTCGTGGAATGCCTGCCGCCTCGGTAGCCCGCGCCGGCGTTCGAGCGCTCCCTAACATTGCCAATCCAGATTCTGGCGACGCCTCGCGACGGTGCGTGGCGTGCCGGCGTTTGCGCTGGAGCGATGGTGCCCGTCGAACCCATTCAATGTCTGCAGGAGGATCCCGTCACGCGGCGTCTGGCCGAGGCGTTGGCGCAGGGACGCCGGGTCGTGGCCGCGGGCGCGTCCGGGTCGTCGACCGCCATGGTGGCGTCGGCGGTGGCGGCGATCGCGCGGGTCCCGGTGGTGCTGGTCGTCGCGCACATCGAAGACGCGGACGAGGCCCGCGATGAGCTTGAGTCGCTGGGACGCGGGGTTGCGCGGTTCCCGGCGCTCGAGGCGGCCGCGGGCGAGGGTGGGGCCAACGCGGAGTTGTTCGCCGAGCGATTGGCGATCGTGCGCGAGTTGATCAGCGCGCCCGGCACGCCGCGCGTGCTGGCCACCCCGATCCAGGCGCTGATGCAGGGCGTGCCGGCGCCGTCGAGGCTGGACACGGTGGCCCGGACCATCGCGAGCGGCCAGACGGTGAATCTCGGCGAGCTGGCGGCGTGGCTAGAGGGCGCGGGGTATCGGCGTCGCGACGCGATCGAGGATCAGGGCGAGTTCGCGGTGCGGGGCGGGATCCTCGATGTGTTCTCCCCGGGCGGCGCACCGACCCGGCTGGACTTCTTCGGCGATCAGGTCGATCGCATGACCGAGATCGACCTGGACACCATGGGCTCCGACCGCGCGGTGTCGTCCGTGCAGTTGGTGTGCGTTGAGCCCGGAAAGTTCCAGACCGACGACAGGACCGTGGGGCTGGCGACGCTGCTCCCGCGCGGCTCGATCGTGGTCCTCGCCGAGCCGATGGAGATCGTTGAACAGGCGCGGGGGTATTACGAACGTGTGACCGACCCTCGAGGGATCTTCGGGCCGCCCGCGGTGCTGAAGCAGTTGCAGCAGAGCGCGAGCGCCGTGGCGGAGATCAATCAGTTTTCGTCGGGGGCGGCCGAGGCGGATGAGCGGCTTTCGCTGCCTGTGTCGGCCCTGCAGGCGTTCGACCAGGACACGACGACAGCGGTGGGGGAGCTGGCGGCGCTGGCGGCGTCCCGGCGGGTGATCGTGTCGTGCCAGAACGAGGGCGAAAGGCAGCGTCTGGGCGAATTGCTCGCGCAGCATGCGCCCGCGGCGAAGGTCGAGGTGATCGACGCGTACGTCCATCGCGGATTTGTCTGGGAGGGCCGGGAGGCGCTGGCGATCGTGCCGTATCACGAGTTGTTGAACCGGTTCACGGTGCGGAGGCGCGCGGGGCGGATGCGTGCCGGGCGCGCCATGGACACGTTCCTCGACCTGCAGGTGGGCGACTACGTGGTGCACCAGGAGCACGGGATCGCGCGGTTCGTCGGGCTGCAATTGCTGAAGCCCCGGGAACTGCCCGGGCACGAGCGGAGCGAGCGATCGGGGGGCGCCGAGGAATACCTGACGCTGGAGTTCGCGGGCCGATCGAAGCTGCACGTGCCGGTGAGCAAGATCGACCAGGTGCAGAAGTACATCGGCGGGTTCAGCGGGAAGCCGCCGCTCTCGACGCTGGGCGGGCAGAAGTGGAAGAGCCAGAAGGAGCGAGCGGGCGAGAGCGTGCGCGATCTGGCGGCGGAGTTGATGCGTGTGCGAGCGGCGCGCGAGCACATGGCGGGAATCCGGTTCCCCGCGGACACGCCGTGGCAGGCGGAGTTCGAGGCCGAGTTTCCCTACGACGAGACGCCCGATCAGCTCGCCGCCCTCGCCGAGATCAAGCGCGATATGCAGGCCGGCCGCCCGATGGACCGGTTGCTCTGCGGCGATGTCGGCTTCGGGAAGACCGAGCTTGCGATCCGGGCGGCGTTCAAGGCCTGCGAGTTCGGGAAGCAGGTCGCTGTGCTCGTCCCGACGACCGTGCTGGCGGAGCAGCACGAACGCACGTTCAAGTCCCGCTTCGCGGGCTATCCGTTCCGCGTCGAGAGCCTGTCGCGATTCAAGAGCAACAAGGAGGCCAACGAGATCCTGGCGATGGTTCGCAAGGGTCAGGTGGACGTGATCATCGGCACGCACCGGCTGCTGTCGGCGGATGTACGCTTTGGCGATCTCGGCGTTGTGATCATCGACGAGGAGCAGCGGTTCGGCGTGGAGCACAAGGAGCGACTGCTGCGCCTGCGCATGACGGTCGACGTGCTGACGCTCTCGGCGACGCCGATCCCGCGCACGCTCCACATGGCGATGCTGGGGATCAGGGACATCTCGAGCCTCGCCACGCCGCCGCTGGATCGGCGCGCGATCGTGACCGAGGTGATCCCGTACAACGAGCGTCGCCTGGCGCAGGCGATCGCCCGCGAGCTCTCGCGCGAGGGGCAGGTCTACTTCGTTCACAACCGGGTGAGCGACATCAGAACGGTGGCGGACGACGTGCAGAGGATGGCGCCCGGCGCGCGGATCGTGGTGGGGCACGGGCAGATGTCGCCCGACGAGCTGGAAGAGGTGATGCTGAAGTTCACACGCCGCCAGGCGGACATCCTGGTGTCGACCACCATCATCGAGTCGGGCATCGACATCCCGACGGCGAACACGATGATCGTGAACAACGCGGACCGCTTCGGGCTGGCGGATCTGCACCAGCTGCGCGGGCGCGTGGGCAGGTCGAAGCACCGCGCGTACTGCTACCTTCTCTTGCCGCCCGATCGACCGGTGCCCGAGGTGGCGCAGAAGCGACTGAAGGCGATCGAGCAGTACTCCATGCTGGGAGCGGGGTTCAAGATCGCGATGCGCGACCTGGAGATCCGCGGCGCCGGGAACATCCTGGGCGCTGAGCAATCCGGGCACATCGCGCTGGTGGGCTATGAGATGTATTGCCGATTGCTCGAAGACGCCGTGCGAGAGCTGAAGAACGAGAAGCGTCCCGACCCGCCGAGCAAGACCAGCGTGGAGATCGGCATCTCGGGTGTGATCCCCAAGCCTTACATCCCGTCGGACCAGCGAAGGCTCGAAGCGTACCGGCGGCTGTCGATCGCCGGAAATGAGCAGGAGCTGACGCAGGTTGAAGTGGACCTGAAGGAGGCGTACGGCGAGCCGCCCGCGCCGGTGAAGACGTTGATCGAGCTGGCGCGGCTGCGGATCGCGCTGGCGGGCCTGCGTGTCAAGACAGCGACCATCCGCGACAAGGACGTGATCTTCCGCACGCCCGAGCCCGCCGCCATCGTCGAGCGCCTGAAGTCCGGGGCCCAGGAAAGCGCGCCATCGCCGAGCAGGCCGAGCTGGCCCAGGACGGCGGTCGCGGCCAAGCCGACCGAGAGTGTGGTGGCGCTCCCCCCGAAGGCCGGCGAGTCGCTCTCCGAGGTGTATTTCCGCCCCGGCGATCGGGTGATGGAGAGCCCGGAGACGCTTCTGGCGGTTCTTCGTCGTCGTCTGGTGGTCGGGTCGGCGAGCCCGTGAGCGCATGGGAATGGTCGATGGGCGCATCAAAAACCCGGCGAGCGGCCGCCGGGTCGGTGAGTCGTCTTGCCCCTGCTCGGGGTGTGGGGGCGAGGTCGCCGTTCAGCCCGGGGGGTGCTGCGCGGGGTTTTCTTCAACCTGCTTCTTCTCTTCCTCGAACTGCTTGTGCTGCTCGTCGTTGATCTTCGGCGGAACGATCTTGGTCCCACCCCAGAACGCCGGCACCCAGCCCTGGCTGGCGGCGATGAGATAGCCGGCCGCCAAGAGACAGATCACCGCCAGCACGATCTTGACGCTATTGCCCTTATTGCCTTCCTCGGCCATGTTCATTCTCCACAGAATCGCCGACCCGGAATGGTGCGGCAAAGCAATTCTATGACCGGGGCGTGCGCCGAGTCTCGCGGCGCTATCCGACGTCCCGACCCTGGAAGAGCATGACACCTAGAGAGAGGAACGCGGCGATCTCGAGCACGCCGTAGAGCGCGATGAGGCCAAGATGAGACGGCGGAACGCGATTGTTCTGCGAGACCGCATCGAGAAGCCAGAAGCACTGCATGTTGGGATTGGCGGCCCAGAAGGTGAGGGCGATGGGACCGATCTTGGCGGGTTCGAGAAAGAAGTAGTCGCCGGGCGACGGGGGCTTGATGACCGGCTGCGCCTTGCCGCCCAGGTTTCGGACAGTGACCTGGCGGTCGCTGTCGATCTGGGTGATGAAGAGGCCGGACAGAGCCGACGAGCTGAGCAGGGATTCAGACTTTGAAAGATCACCGGCGAAAGGGGCGAACTTGGAGACGTACATGGCGGCGCCGTTGGGAGACGGGCCGTAGTAGAAAGAGTCGCCGGGCTTGAGCTCAACCTTCGGGGGAAGCTGAAAGGTGACCTTGAGCGTGTCGCCGGGCTTGTCGAAGGTTTCGCTGGTCATGCCGACGCGTTCGACAATTCCGATGGTGGCCACCGGCGTGTTGCTGAACGCGTGCCGACCGAAGAGGTAGTTCGACATGAGCGAACCGACGAAGATCCCGAAGCACACGACGATGGTCATGACCTGAGAAAGTCGCGTGGAGACGGCGGTAGCGACCGCGGTCATGACGAGCACCGCCATGGTCAGGGAGGCGCACGCGGTAAGGATCTGCGGCTTGAAGTCCGCGGCCGGTGATTGCCATGCCCAATGTTTCGAAACCAGCAGGACCAGGACATACGCGCCGATTGAGAGCGGAGCCAGAAGGACGACGGCGACCTGGGGGAAGCTCCAGCCGTAGAAGTAGTTGCACCACGCCGCGGCGCCCAGGGCCAGGACGGCGGCGCCGGTTGAGAAGATGATGGCCGGCATGTCGAGTTCGTCGGCGGCGGTGCTCATGACGCCGTGACGAAGGGCAAAGAGAAGGAAGACGATCATGGGGATCATGGCCAGGACGATGCCGCCGGCGATTCCCAGGTACTTGCCGATGACCAAGACGGTCCGCGAGACGGGCTTGCTCACCACGGTGAGGACGGTCTTGTTCTCGATCTCGCGGCTGATGACGCTGGTGGCGACGAAGGCGGCCAGGATCATGCCGCAGAGGAAGATCGACGCCATGCCCACGTCAAGAAGCAGCTTGTTGTCGCCCGAGACCTCGCCGGTCTCGTCGTAGCCCATGGAAAAGCCGGTGTTCCAGGTGGTGAAGAACTCGAGAAGGCCCGCGAGAAGCACGACCAGCAGGAACACGGGCTGGCGGATGCCTTCGACAAAGGCGTTTCGGGCGATGGCGAGCAGTTGCGATGGCATCTGGGGTGGGCAGTCTATGTGGGGGTTGGATCGGGCGTCCGGGGCGGGGAGAAAGAATTCCCCAGGATTGTTCCGACCGGGACGAACATAGGTTCGCGGCGGTCGTACATCAACGCGTCGATTCCGCGGATTCTCCGCGAGCAAGGGCGGCGGTCTGCCGTCCTTGTCGGCGTTCGTGCATTCCTCTAGTGGGTTGTGGGTGAGTCTGGTATTCGGCGTCGCCGGTACTGATTCGGATGTGGACAGATGGCGTCCGGGCGAGTGCGGGCGTTGACGAGTGCATGGAGGGTGGGCACGGTGTGGGGTGCCCGACGCGAGGTCGAAGTGGTCGTTCGAGTGGACACGGGGCGTCGCGGCTGGCAGAATACCACCCCCATTGAATCCCGGGCGACGCCGGTGTTGGCGTGCCGGGGCCGTGCGTCGTTCGTGCGTGCGGCGGGAAGGGTTGGACTTGACCGGGGAGCCGGATGAAGGCTGACTACCTCAGTTATCGCATCGCGACGGGGCGTTGCATTCTCGGATTGGTGCTGCAGGTCACGCTGGCCGCGGTGCTGGTGGTGTATGGCATCATCGCCAAGGACCACGCGGGTGTGACGGCGTCGGCCTACACGGTTCTGGGCGTGCCGATCTGGTTGGCGCTGGCGATCGTGTTCGATCAGCACCGGCGCGAACGGGTCGAGGCGCTCGAGGCCGAGGCCCTCGCCCAGCAGGGCGAGTCGAGCTCGGTCTTCGAGGGCGGGGCCGGCGAGTTCCGCCCCGCGGCCAAGCGTCTGGCGGCGATGCACCGCGTCTTTCTCCCGATCGTCAGCGTCGTGCTGGGCGTGGCGTTCCTCGGCGTCGGGTACTGGCGGTTTACCTCGGCGCGGGCGTCTCTGGCGGCGAGCAACGCGCCGGCCAGTCCGAGCGACGCGCACGTCACGCTGGGCTGGGGCCTGGCGATCGGGCTCCTCGCCGCCGTGGTGGGCTTCATCTTCGCGAGGTTCGTCTCCGGGATGGCCAAGCAGGCGATCTGGGGGAATCTCCGTGCCGGCGCGGCGACGATCGTGGGCACGGCGCTCATGGGCCTGGGGATCGCGGCGGGTTCGTTCGCGGAACTGGCCGGGAGCGACGTGATCCGGCGGATCATGCCCCTGATCGTTCCGGTGATGATGATGGTGTTGGGCGTGGAAGTGTTCGCGAACTTCCTGCTCAATTTCTACAGGCCGCGCAAGGCCGGCATCATGCCGTCGCCCGCGTTTGACTCGCGTGTGCTCGGCTTTGTGGCGGCGCCGGATCGCATCGCCGCGTCGATCAGCGAGGCGATCAACTATCAGCTCGGCTTCGACGTGTCGTCGAGCTGGTTCTACCACCTGCTGTCGAGGTCGCTGGGCGCCCTGGTGGCGATGGCGGCGATCCTGCTGTGGGCGATGTCGGCGGTCGAGATCCTCGAGCCGGACCAGCGCGGGATCGTGCTTCGATTCGGGGCGTTTCAGCGCGAAGTCGGCCCGGGGTGGCACTGGAAACTCCCGTGGCCGATCGAGCGGGTCGAAGTACCGGTCTATGAAGAGGTCGATCGCGAGGGGCGCCGTCGCGCCGTCGGCGAGACGACGACCGGGGTGCGAGTGCTGCAGTTGGGTTCGCTCCCGCCGGTCGACGCCAAGAAGGCGATCTTGTGGACCAACGAGCACGCGCAGGAGGAGGTCTACCAGATCGTTCAGCCCGGGGCGACCGACGCCAAGGCGGGTGAAGCCGGCGCCGCCGGGAGAGACCTGGCGCTGATCTCGGCGGAGATCCCGCTGGCGTATGTGATCGAGAACGTGGAGCAGTACGACCGGCTGGGTGACGCGGGTGCCCGCGACGCGATCATCGGCGCGGTGGCGCGCCGCGAGATCGTTCGTTACTTCTCGGGTCTTGACGTGGACCATGTGCTGGGAGGCGACCCGGAACTTCTGGCGAGCCAGTTGAAGGATCGCATCAATGCCGCGTTGGCGACGATCCAGAATGGGTCCGGGAAGGGCGCGGGCGTGCGGGCGGTGTTTGTCGGTGTGAACGGCGTGCATCCGCCGCGCGAATCGGCGGACAAGTTTGAGATGGTGGTGCAGGCCGAGCAGAAGCGCGAGGCACGCCTCGAGGACGCGCGCAAGGACCGGATCAAGAAGCTGACGGGCGTGGTGGGGAGCGTGGAGCTGGCCGACAAGATCGTGAGCGAGCTGAACGAACTTTCACGGATGTCGGACTCGGGGGCCGACCCGGGCGCGATCAAAGAGCAGCAGTACAAGGCCCAGGCGCTCCTGGAATCGGCGGGTGGGGCGGCCTCGTCGCTGGTGCAGAAGGCACGGGCGGACCGATGGGCCACGCACATGGGAGAGCGCGGCCGGGCGGCGCGATACCAGGGACAGATCGCGGCGTTCGAGGCCAACCCGAAACTCTTCCAGGTCTCGCAGTACCTGGAGTCCTTGCAGGCGGCGATCAAGGACGCCCGGGTGTACGTGACCGACGACAGCGTGCCGGACCTCCGGCTGAACTGGGACATCAAGGACGTGGACAACGGGGCGGCGACGTTCGACCCCGAGCGGCGCAAGGCGCTGGGCGAGTGACGGGGCGCGGGCTTTTCCCGCGGCGGTTCGAAGCGTTGGAGCGACGCGAGGTTTGACGGGGCGAGCGCCCCGAGCAGGAGCGACGGCGTGAAGAGGTTGGTGATCATCGTGCTGGCGGGCGTGCTTCTGGTCGTGCTGCTTGGTTTCAGCATGACCTACCAGGTGCGCTTCACGGAGGCGGCGGTGCTGACGACGTTCGGCAAGGCCAGCGAGGACTCGCTGAAGCTCGAGCCGGGCCTGAAGTTCAAGTGGCCCAGCCCGATCCAGTCGGTGACCAAGTATGACACGCGCCTCCGCGTCGTGCAGACAAGGGCACAGACCCAGCAGACCAGCGACAACCGCCAGATCATCGTCGAGGCCGCGTGCTTCTGGCGCGTGAAGGATCCGCTCCGGTTCTTCGAGCGCTTCAGCGTGGCGGGCGATCGCTCGGCCGACCACTTCCGCAAGGCGCAGGAGATCATCGAGTCGAATCTCCGCTCGGCGATCGGCGCGACGAGCAAGTTCGCCATGTCGGACCTTTTCCACGCCGGCGGCGGGTCCAAGCTCCCCGACCTCGAGAAGGCGATTCTCGCGGGGCTGGCGGTGAGCGAGGGCGGCGAGGGCAAGGCGGTGTCGCTGGCCGACTATGGAATCGAAGCGGTCGATGTGGGCGTGACTCGCGTCATGCTCCCCGAGGAAACGACCAAGGCGGTGTTCGAGCGCATGGGCGCCAGCCGCGATCGCCTGGCGGCCGAGATCGAGGCCAAGGGTCAGGCGGTGGCGCAGGCGATCCGCGACACGGCGGAGAATGAGGCTCGAATGATCCGGGCGTTCGCGGAGAGCCGCGCCCAGGAGATCAGGAAGCAGGGCGATCGCGAGGCCGCGACGTACCTGGGTCAGATGAACAGCAACCCCGAGCTGGCGGTGTTCCTGCGGCGGATGGAGTTCCTGCGTGACGCGACCGCCAAGCGCATGACGTTCGTGTTCCCGACAAGCATGCCGGGCTTCGACCTGGTGAAGCCGGACGCGTTGAACGGCCTGAAGAAGGGCCAGATTCCCGAAATGCCCGAGCTCGATCGGGCCTTGGTCCGACAGAGCGAGACGAAGTCGGAGGGCGGCAAGTGAGCGATCAGGGCTCTCCACAATCCGGGGGCGGCGGCGGCGGGCAGCCTCAGGCGTCACCACGCCTCACCCGCCGGGCCAAGTCGCTGACGCTGCGCCAGGGCTCCGAGATGGAATCGCCCGGCGCGCTCATGGACGCGGCTCATAAGTCACTGGCCGACGCGCTGCGGATCACCTTCGGCCTGGTGCAGATCGGCATGGTGGTCCTGGCATGCCTGTATGTTCTCAGCGGGTTCCAGTCGGTGAAGCAGAACGAACAGGGCATCCGACTGCTGTTCGGAAAGATCGACGCGGACGGCCTGGAGCCGGGGTTCCAGTTCAGCCTGCCCGCGCCGCTCGGCGAAATGGTGAAGGTCAACACGGGCGCCGAGAGCGTGGACCTCGATACCGAGTTCTGGATCCATGTTTCCGCGGCCGACAAGGACAAGCCGATCGACTCGCTCCCCAAGCTCCCCCGCATCGACCCCGAGCAGGAGGGCGCGGTTCTGACCGGCGACGGCAACATCGCGCACACCCAGTGGAAGGCGTCGTACCGTCGAGTCAAGCCCGGCGATTACTCCAAGAACATCATGCCGACCGACGAAGCGGCGATCGTCAGGGCCGCGGTGCAGCGCGGCGTGGTCCAGGCGGTGGCCCAGACGAGCATCGAAGACCTGCTCAAGCAATCGTCGAGCGATCGGGCATCGGTCGCGGCCACCGCGAGAGACGTGGCGCAGGGGATTCTCGATCGGGCCAAGAGCGGAATCGTGCTCGAGCAGCTGATCCTCAAGGACAAGATGCCCCCCATCTTCGTCCGCGACAGCTTCGCGAAAGTGCAGACGGCGGCGTCGAACTCCGGGACCGAACAGGACAAGGCGCGATCGGAGCGGGGGCAGAAGCTCAACAAGATGGCGGGGGCGGCGGCCCCGGCGCTCTTGTCGCTGATCCGCCAGTACGAACTGCAGACCGAAAAGAATGATCAGCCCGCGGCCGAGGCGGTGCTCGCGAAGATTTACAAGGTTCTCGACGGCGAGGCCGTCGAGGTTGATGGCGCGACGGTCGCCTCGGGCGCCGCGTCGGGCGAGGTCGCTTCGATCCTGGCGCAGGCGCGGCTCTATCGCAGCGAGGTCGTGAACCGGCGCCAGAGCGAATTGATCAGTTTCCAGGCCAAGCTCGAGCAGTACAAGTCCAATCCCCTGGCCATGGTCAATCGCGAATGGCAGGAGGCGATCTCCGCGGTGTACGCCAGGGAGAACGTGCAGCTGATGGCCGCGCCGCCCGGCACGCGCACGCTCGAATTGCTCCTCAACGCCGATCCGGACATCCTGCGCGATCTGGACATCCAGCGCAAGCGGAAGGAAGCGCAGGACGCGGCGGCCGAGCGCGAGGCCAAGCAGAAGCAGTCGCAGTTCGACGTGGATCGCGGCTTCAAGACCAAGCCCCAGTGACCGGCCCCGCTGACCCCACGCCCGATGGAGTGACGACGTGATGGTGACCGCGCCCGCGACAGCATGGAACGCCTCAGGCGCCGGCGCGGCCCCTGTCGTCGCCTGCCAGAAACTGACCAAGGTCTTCAAGGATTTCTGGATGAGGGACCGCGTCCGCGCGGTGGATGAGCTCTCGCTGGATATCCGGCCGCGCGAGGTCTTCGGGCTCCTGGGGCCCAACGGCTCGGGCAAGAGCACGACCATCAAGATGATCCTGGGGTTGCTCCGCCCGACGCGCGGGCGGATCGCGGTCTTCGGGAAGCCGCCGCACGAGGTCGACATCAAGAGGCGGATCGGCTACTTGCCCGAGGAGTCGTACCTCTATCCGTTCCTGAACGCCCGCGAGACGCTGGACTACTACGCCAAGCTCTTCAATCTCGACGCCAGGACGCGGGCGCGCCGCATCGACGAATTGCTGGACATGGTGGGCCTGACGGGGGCGCAGTTCCGCCCCGTGCGAGAGTATTCCAAGGGCATGCAGCGCCGCATCGGCATCGCGCAGGCCCTCATCAATGATCCGGATTTCCTGATCCTGGACGAGCCGACGACCGGGCTCGATCCCATCGGCACCAAGCAGGTGAAAGACCTGATCATGGAGCTCGGCCGCCGCGGCAAGACCATCCTCCTGTCGAGCCACCTGCTGTCGGACGTTGAGGATTGCGTCGATCGCATGGTGATCCTCTACGGCGGGCGGATCCGCGCCGAGGGTACCTGTGAGCAGTTGCTGGAGAGCCACAGCAGGACTTCGATCGAGGCCGACTCGCTCGATGACGCCACGCTGGAAGAGATCGACCGGGTGATCCGGGCGCGCTCCGGCGGGCACAAGTCCGTGCTGCGGGTGTCGCGTCCGCGGCAGCGCCTCGAGGACCTGTTCCTCGACATCGTGGAGCGGGCGCGGAGCGAGCAGGCTTCGACGTCGGGCGCGATCTCCGGCGGCAAGACGGCCGCCTTCCTCAGGGGCGCCGAGACGGGCGAGGCGCTCATCGAAAAGCTCGTCAGCGCGGTCGAGACGCCCCGGGCGACACCCGCTCCCGCACCCACGCCCGCCGGACCGGACGAATCGCTCATCGGCTCGCTTGTATCCGGCGCCGCGGGCACGCCCCAGGGGGTGCCCCCGGTGATGGACTCCGGCTCGTCCGGGACCCGCGGCGTCGGTCCTCCGACGCCCGCGTCCGCAAGCCCGCCGAGCGGGACACCCGCCACCGGAGTGGATCGTTCTCTGATCGATTCTCTGTTGAACGGTGGTCCGGCTGGTGATGGCGGGGAGAGTTCGGTGCCCGGGAGCAAGGGTCGGGAGCCCACGCCGTGAGGTTCTCGGAACGACTGAGCGCGTTGAACCGATTGCAGCAGGGTCGCACCTTCAAGATCATCGCGACCTGCGTGATCGCGCTGGCGGGCGTGGTCGGCATCGGTGCGTACCTGCTCACGCGATCGCAGGGGACCGAGCTGGACTTTTCGCTGATCCCCGATCCCGAGGCCGCCCGGGTGCTCAAGGACGTGCTGGGCGGGCGCTCGGACCCAACGCTGGCGAGTGTGAGCATCGGGATCATCACGCTGCTGCTCGTGGGCGTGGTGTGGCTGGGGCTGAGCCTGACGTATCTGGGGCTGGCGCTGGTGGGGGCGGTGGTGGTTGTGCCGCTGGCGCTGCGGGAGACGACCGTCGGGCTGGCGCAGCTCGTCGGGGGCGTTCTGCTGCTCACGATCGCGTTCACGGCGCTGATGCAGCTTCTTCGGTTGCTCCTGTCCGGGCGTGGGGCGGTGCTGAGCATCGCCAAGACGGCGGTGGCCGAGGCGTCGCGTCAGCGCGTGTCGCTGGTGCTGATGGTGATCCTGGTGCTGGCGCTGGCGGCGATTCCCATGCTGCTTTCGGACCAGACGCCGCTCCGCTATCGGGTGCAGTCGTTCCTGCAGTATTCCACGGGCGGCTCCTTCTGGATCATCGGGCTCCTGTGCGCGGTGTTCTCGGCGGCGACCGTCTCGTTCGACCAGCGAGACAAGATCATCTGGCAAACGATGACCAAGCCCGTCTCCGCATGGCAGTACATCGTGGGAAAGTGGCTGGGCGTGATCGGGATCTCGCTGGTGCTGCTGCTGGTGTGCGGCTCGGCGGTGTTCCTCTTCACGGAGTACCTCCGCCAGCAGCCGGCGCAGGGCGAGCGCGAGGCGTTTGTCACGATGTCCGGCGGCCTGAGCGAGGATCGTCGTGTGCTCGAGACGCAGGTGCTTGCGTCGCGGGTCGCGGTGATGGCCTCGCCGCCGGAGATCAACGACGAACTGCTCGACCAGACGATCCAGGAGAAGATCGAGGCCGAGAAACGCGCCAGCACACTGTACCAGGACACGCCCGAGAAGCGGAGCAAGATGCGGGCCGACCTGATCAAGGCCTATGGCGACGCGTACCGCTCGATCGAATCGACCAAGAGTGAGGTGTACGTTTTCGACGGGCTGAAGGTCGCGAAGGGTTCACGCCGCCCGCTGACCTTTCGCTACCGCATCAACGCGGGGGCCAACGCGCCGGATCAGCTCTACCGCCTGACGTTCATCGTGTCGGGAAGCACACCCTTCGTTCGCGAGGCGGGGCTGGGCAACTCGCAGACCATCGATCTCTCTCCGAGCGCGGTCGACGAGGACGGGCGGGTGACGGTGGAAATCTACAACGGCGACGCCATCATGGGCATCCCGAACATCTCGAGCATCTCGTTCCCCCCCGACGGCCTGGAGCTGTCGTATTCCGAAGGGAGCTACCGGGCCAACTTCCTGCGCGTGATGCTGGTCCTCTGGCTGAAGCTGGCCTTTATCTCCATCATCGCGATCTTCGCCGCCACCTTCCTGTCGTTCCCGGTGGCGTGCGTGGTCTCCGTCGGTGCGCTGGTGTCGGCGGAGCTGACGCCGTACCTGTGGAACGCCCTGGACTACTACAACTCGGCGGACGAGAAGGGGAATATCAAGCCGGCGGCGGTGGTGGTGCGGGCGATCGCCGTGTCCATCGCGGGATTCTTCAAGCTCTACGGCGATCTCGACCCGGTGTCGAGCCTGGTGGAGGGACGTCGGTTGTCGTGGGATACCGTGGCGAGGGGCGTCGGGTATCTGTCGGCGATCTCGGGGGTTCTGCTTGCTTCCGCGGTGGCGGTGATGCGCCGACGCGAGCTGGCTATTTATTCGGGGCACGCCTGACGAATGACCTCCACGACCCGCACACGTCTGGTGGCCGGCCTGCTCGCGGTGGTCTTTCTCGCGCTGGCGGGCGTGACGTCGATC
>JABLTH010016030.1_pt1 | contig 22806 bp, 14 predicted proteins | sample 7875711 | NCBI WGS metagenome assembly JABLTH01 (sample SAMN14941262, study PRJNA633318) | bioreactor metagenome | isolation source: bioreactor | place: China | collected 2019-03-05 | reverse complement strand
GGGATCGACCAGCCGCCGAAGAAGATCGTCGCGAGCAGGGCGCCGATCACGACGACCTCGATGAACTCCGACATGTAGAACAGGCCGAAGCGCATGCCGGAGTACTCGACGAAGTAGCCCGCGACGATCTCCGACTCGCCTTCGGGAAGGTCGAACGGCGGCCGCTTGTTCTCGGCCATGATGCAGGTGAGGAACATCACGAAGCCGAGCGGCTGGACGACGACCCCCCAGAACGGAAGCCGAAGCCACGAGAGCCAGCCGGGAAGCGCCTGCACGACGCCGAAGGTCTCGAGGAAGCCGAACAGCCGGAAGGTCGTGTCCTGCGCCACCACCATGTCGGTGAGCTTCAGCGTCTGGAAGACCATGAACACGCCGACGACGGCGAGGCCCATCGTGACCTCGTACGAGATCATCTGCGCCGACGCACGAAGGCTTCCGAGCATCGCCCAGTTGTTGTTGCTCGCCCATCCGGCGAGCACCGAGCCGTAGGTCGCGATCGATCCGCTCGCGAAGATGTAGAGCAGACCCCCGTCGAGGTCGGCGCCGACGAGCGTCGTCGGCTCGAAGCCCGGAAACTGGTACGTCGCGCCGTACGGGATCACCGCGAAGGCGAGGATCGCCGGGAGCGCTGCGAGGATCGGCGAGAGAGCGTGCAGGAAGCGGTGCGCGCCGGCCGGAACGAAGTCCTCCTTGCCGATCAGCTTGAGGACGTCCGCGAGCGGGTGAAGGAGGCCGAGGACGGTGATGCCGGCGATGTCGGCGCGGTTCGCGCCGATGCGGTCCTGCATCACCGCGCTCTGCTTGCGCTCGACCCACGTGATGACGGGCGCGAACGCCGCGACGCCGACGAGCACGATGAACAAGACCTTGAGGATGACGTCGAAGGGCACCGTCATCCCGCCTTGCGCGCGACGGGCGCGCCCGCGTCGCCGACGCTCTCGAGGTCGATGCCGCGGAAGGCGTCGTTCGCCCCGCCGAGCTCGCGCGAGAGCGCGAGCACGTCGTACTCGGCGCCGAATCCCGGGAGTCCGAGCAGGGCGCCGAGGCGCCAGAGCGCCTCGCCGTCGGCCCACGCCTCGAACGCCGGCTCGACGGCGGGCCGCGTCCGCTGCACGTGCCCCGCGTGATTCGTGTAGGTGGCCCGCTTCTCGGCGGCGTGACGCACCGGAAGCACGACGTGCGCGACGCGCTCGAGCTCGGAGCGGTGCGTGTCGAGCACGATCACGGTGTCGAGCTTCGCGAGCTCCTGCTCGCTCGCGAGGTAGCCGGGGCCGACGAGATCGTGACCGAGCACGACCAGGGCGTGCACCGCGCCGCTGCGGATCCGCTCCGCCACGTCCTTCGCGTCTGCGAAGCCGAGCAGGCGCGCGCCCTCGCCGTTCGGCGCTTTCTCGGCCTTGATCAGCAGGCCGTCGGCCGGCCCCGTCGGAATCGCGACGCCGGAGCACCCGGCGCCGAGCGCACCGAGCAGGCGCCGGAAGACGAGCAGGTCTTCGTTGCTCGCGAATCCCGACGCGACGCCTGCGATCGCGGCCGGCCCCTTCGCATCGGCGATCCGCCGCAGCCGCGCGGCGGCCTCCTCGAGCGCGCGCTCGTAGGCGACGGCGTCGAGCGTGCCGCCCGCCGCGCGAACCATCGGCCGCGCGAGGCGGTCGGGCGCGCCGATCTCCTGGTACGTCATGCGGCCGGCGTCGCAGATCCACGTCTGGTTCACCGCGTCGTTCCGGCGCGCCACGTAGCGGTAGACCTTGTTGTTCGCGACGCCGAGGAACACGTTGCAGCCGTTCGCGCAGCCGGTGCAGATCCCCTGAGGCTCCTCGAGGAACCAGACCCGCATCTTGAAACGGAAGTCCTTCGTCGTGAGCGCGCCGACCGGGCAGATGTCGGCAATGTTCATCGAATAGGGGTTGTCGACTTCGGTTCCGGGGAAGGTCTCGACGACCGACCGATCGCCGCGGTTGAAGATGCCGAGCTCGCCCGTCTTCGGAACCTCGCGGCAGAAGCGCACGCAGCGCCGGCACAGGATGCAGCGCTCCTGGTCGAAGACGATCGTCGGGCCGAGGTCGACGTGCTTCCCGAGCGCGCGACGCGGCTCCTCGGTGCGCGCGTGAGGAACGCCGTACTCGAAGGCGTAGTCCTGCAGCTTGCACTCGCCCGCCTGATCGCAGATCGGACAGTCGAGCGGATGGTTCACGAGCAGAAGCTCCATCACGCCCTCGCGCGCCTTTCTCACGCGCTCGGACTTCGTGTGGACGACCATGCCGTCCTTCACGGGCGTGTTGCAGCCGATCTGGAGCTTCGGGAAGCCCTCGACTTCGACCTGGCACAGCCGGCACGACCCGTCGATCGTGAGCTTCGGGTGCCAGCAGTAGTGCGGGATGTCGACGCCGTTCATCAGCAGGCCGAGGTCGTCGAGCGCCTGCATGATGGTGCGGCCCTCGGCCACCTCGTACGTCACGCCGTCGACGGTGAGCTTCGCCATCTACAGCTCGAAGCTCTGGGGGAAGGGGCACTTGCCGTGCCTCACGTGGAGCTCGAAGTCCTCGCGGAAGTGGCGGAGCATGCCCTGCACCGGCCAGGCCGCGGCGTCGGCGAAGGCGCAGATCGTCGCGCCCTCCATTTTTCCGGCGATGTCGGCCAGGATGTCGATCTCCTCCATCGTCCCGGCGCCGCGCTCGATCCGGGTGACGAGCTTGTGCAGCCAGCCCGTCCCCTCGCGGCACTGCGTGCACTGTCCGCACGACTCGTCCCGGAAGAAGTACGTGATGACGCAGCTCGCGCGCACCATGCACGTGGTCTCGTCCATCACCATGACGCCGCCGGTTCCGAGCAGCGTCTTTCGCTCGCGAAGGAACTCGTTCGCCATGCGAACGTCGAGCTGATCGGCGGGCAGGATCGGCATCGACACGCCGCCCGGGATGACGCCCTTCACCTTGCGGCCGGCCGGAACGCCGCGCGCGTGCTCGAAGATGATCTCGTCGAGGCGCGTTCCGAGCGGAAGCTCGAAGAGCCCCGGCCGCACGACGTGGCCCGAGACGCCGAAGATCGTCGTCCCCGGGCTCTTTTCGGTGCCGAGGCTCTTGAACCACTCGGCGCCGCGGTTCACGATGTGCCGCACGTGGCTGAACGTCTCGACGTTGTTCACCGTCGTCGGCTGGCCGAAGGCGCCGTACTGCGCGGGGAACGGCGGCTTCTTGCGCGGCTGGCCCTTCTTGCCCTCGAGCGATTCGAGCAGCCCCGTCTCCTCGCCGCAGATGTACGCCCCCGCGCCCATCGTGAGAACGACGTCGTGCCGGAACCCGGTTCCGAGGCAGTTCTCGCCGAGGATCCCCGCGGCGTAGCACTCCTCGATCGCGCGGCGGACCGACGCGCCGGGGCCTGCGTACTCTCCGCGGCAGTAGATGAACGTCTTGCGCGCCTGCATCGCCCACGCGCCGATCAGGATGCCCTCGAGGAGCTGGTGCGCTCCGCGCTCGAGCAGGATCCGGTCCTTGAACGACCCGGGCTCGGACTCGTCGGCGTTGCACGCGATGTAGCGGGTGTGGCTCTCGCCCTTCGGCATGAACGACCACTTCATGCCCGTCGGGAACCCGGCGCCGCCTCGCCCGAGAAGGCCCGAGTCCTTCACGAGCTCGGTCACCTCGTCGGGCGTCATCGTTCCGAGCGCCTTGCGCGCGGCCTCCCATCCTCCCTTCGCGCGGTAGCCATCGAGCGTCGTGAACGCGCCGTCGCCGAAGTGCTCGGTCAGGTGGCCGGTGACGAAGGGGACCTCGAGACCCATGGGCTCACTCGAGGCCGTCGACGATGCTTTTCGCCGCGTCGAGATCGAGGTCTTCGTGGTACTGCTCGTCGACGCGCATCATCGGCGCGTAGCCGCAGGCGCCGAGGCACTCCTCGTGTTCGAGCGTGACGCGGCCGTCGGGCGTGGTCTCGCCCGCCTCGATGCCGAGGTGCTTCTCGAGGCCGCGCAAGAGATCGCGCGATCCGCGCAGAGAGCACGGCAGGTTCGTGCAGACGTGCACGTGATGCCGGCCCTGCGGGCGGTCGTAGAACATGTTGTAGAAGCTCACGACCTCCATCACGTCGACGGGCTCGATCTCGAAGATCGCGGCGAGCTCGCGCGCGGTCTCGAGCGAGATCCAGCCCTTCTCCTTCTGGACGAGATGGAGCGCGGGCAGCAGTCCCCCGCGGCGTTTGGGGTACTTCGCGATCTCGGCCTCGATCTTCGCACGCGTCTCGTCGGAGATCACCATTCGAGCGCGCCCTTCTGCCACTCGTAGACGAGGCCGACCACCAACGGAACCGTGAAGATCGACATCGAGACGAAACCGAACCATCCGAGCTCGCGGAAGAGCGCGCCCCAGGCGTAGAAGAAGACGGCCTCGACGTCGAAGACCACGAACAGGATCGCGACGAGGTAGAACTTCACCGCGTAGCGCTGCTTCGGCGAGACGATCTGGTGCTCGCCGCACTCGAACGGCTCCTGCTTCTCGGCGAACTCGCGGACCGTACCGCCGAGCAGGCGGTGCGCGACGCGAAGAAGGGTCGCGACGAACACCGCGAGCGCGAGGGCGACCAGGACGCCGGTGTACTGGGCGAGCATGCGGTCCCTTTTTCGGTTGCCGTCGCAGCGGGAGAGGGAAGGCGCTGGCACCGTAGCCACGGCCCCCCCGAGCGTCAAGAAAACGCTGGCGCCTCGACGGTGTAGACTCGTCGCATGAGCACGCGCGTCGCCGTTCTCGGCGCCGGGAGCTTCGGAACCTGCCTCGCGATCCTGTGCGCGCGAGGCCACGACGTGACGCTCTGGGCTCGCGATCCCGCGCTCGCGTCGGCGATCAATCAGGACCGCAGGAATCCCCGTTATTTGCGGGACACGGAGATCCCGGGCCGCGTTCGCGCGACCGCGGACCTCGGCGAAGCCCTCGCCGGCCGCGAGATCGTGATCTGCGCCGTTCCGAGCCAGGGCGTGCGTGCGGTGATGGACGACGCGGGAAAGGCGCTCGCTCGGGGCGCGATCGTCGTCTCGACGATCAAGGGGATCGAGCCCGGCACCTGCTTCACCATGCACCGGGTGCTGGAGGACGTGCTGCCGCCCGCGCAGCACGACCGGATCGTGTGCCTGTCCGGCCCGTCGTTCGCGCGCGAGGTCGCGGCCGGGAAGCCGACGGTCGTGACGATCGCCTGCCGCGAGGAAGCGCACGCCATCGCCGTGCGCGACGCGCTCTCCTGCCCCTGGTTCCGCTGCTATTCGAACACGGACGTGGTCGGCGTCGAGCTCGGCGGCGCGCTCAAGAACGTGATCGCGCTCGCGGTGGGGATTTCGGACGGCCTCGGCCTCGGCCACAACGCGCGCGCGGCGCTCATGACCCGCGGGCTCACCGAGATCACGCGGCTCGGCGTCCGCCTCGGCGCGAAGCCGCTCACCTTCCTCGGCCTCTCCGGGATGGGCGATCTCGTCCTCACCTGCACCGGCGACCTCTCGCGCAACCGGAGCGTCGGCCTCGAGCTCGGCCGCGGCCGGCGGCTCGAGGAGATCCTGTCGGGGATGTCGGAGGTGGCCGAGGGCGTTCGAACGACGCACGCCGCGTGCGAGCTCGCCGACAGGACGGGCGTCGAGCTGCCGATCGCGGCAATGGTGCGAGAGGTTCTCTCCGGGACGCTCGCGCCCGCTGCGGCGGTCGAGAAGCTCATGACGCGCCGGCTCAACAGCGAGGCGCTCTGACCCCGGGGCCCCGGCCGGTGAACCGGCGGGGCAGCGGGCTTGACAGCGACGTCATTCGCCGTCAGACTATTTTTGAAAACTGTTTTCAATTTCATGGACGACGGACGCTCCGACACCGACTCCCACGCCGCCCTGCTGTCGGCCCTGCCGGTCGGGAGCCGCGGCCTCATCTCGCACGTTCGCGCGGGCGACCCGGTCGGCGAACGCCTGCTCGATCTCGGGCTCGTCCCCGGCACGCCCGTCGTCGTCCTTCGCCGCGCGCCTCTCGGCGACCCCAGCGTGTACGAGCTGCGCGGCTACCAGCTCTGCCTGCGGCGCAGCGAGGCCGAGCGAATCCGCGTTCGGCGTATCGCGTGACCTCTGCGGCCGCCGCCGCGCCCGCCACGCTCCGCCTCGGGCTCGTCGGGAGTCCCAACGGCGGCAAGACGACGATCTTCAACGCGCTCACCGGCCTGCGCGCGAAGGTCGGCAACTACGCCGGCGTGACGGTCGAGCGTCGCGAGGGGGAGACCACCCTCGACGGGCGGCGCGCGGTCGTGATCGACCTCCCCGGGACGTACAGCCTCAATCCGATCGGCCCCGACGAGGCGGTCGTGATGCGCGTGCTGCGGGGCGAGATCGAAGGCGTCGCCGCGCCCGATGCGCTCGTCGTCGTCGCCGACGCCTGCACGCTCGACCGCTCGCTCCTGCTCGTGGCGCAGGTCCTGCGCCTCGGCCTTCCGGCCTGCCTCGTCCTCACGATGATCGACGAGCTCGTCGCGCGCGGCGGAAGCCTCGACCTCGAGCGGCTCGAGCGCTGCGTCGGCATTCCGGTCGTCGGCGTGGTCGGTCACCGCGGCGTCGGCGTCGACGTGCTGCGGCGGCTGCTCGGCCGCCCCGAGACGTGGAGCCGGCCGGTCCTCTCGCCGCCCGCAGCGGCCACCGAGCGCGCGGCGTGGGCGGCGTCGGTGCTGGGCAGCGTGCTGCACGAGCGCCCGGGCCGCAGCCGGGTGACGCACGCGATCGACCGCGTCGTGCTCCACCCGGTCGCGGGCACGCTCCTCTTCGCGGTGATGATGGTGCTCTTCTTTCAGCTCATCTTCGCCTGGGCGCAGCCCGCGATGGATCTGCTCGACTCCGCGATCGCGAGTGCGGCGAGGGGGCTCGCGCGGGCGCTGCCCGCGGGCTGGGCGGCGGACCTTCTCACCGAGGGCGTGATCGGCGGCGTCGGCGCCGTCATCATCTTCGTCCCGCAGATCGTGATCCTGTTCTCGCTGCTCTATCTGCTCGACGACGTCGGCTACATGGCGCGCGCCGCGTTCGTGATCGACCGCCTGATGGGACGCATCGGCCTCGAGGGACGCTGCTTCGTGTCGCTGCTCTCGTCGTACGCCTGCGCCGTCCCCGGAATCATGGCGACGCGAACGATCCCGTCGTCTCGCAACCGGATCGCGACGATCCTCGTCGCGCCGCTGATGACGTGCTCGGCGAGGCTTCCCGTCTACGCGCTGCTGATCGGCGCGTTCGTCCCCGACCGCAGCGTCTTCGGCCCGATCGGATTGCAGGGTCTCGCGCTCCTCGGCCTCTACCTGCTCGGCTCGTTCTCCGCGCTCGCCGTCGCGGCGATCCTCAAGAAGACGATCCTCGCCGGGGAAGGCCTCCCGTTCTTCATGGAGCTGCCGCCGTACCGCGTTCCGACGCTCCGGCTCTGGCTGTCGCAGGTTTGGGGCAGCGCGCGCGCCTTCCTGCGGCGCGCCGGGACGATCATCCTCGGCGTCTCGATCGTGCTCTGGGTCTGCATCAACTTCCCGCGCGTGGAGGCGCCGGCAGGGATCTCGCCCGAAGAGGCCGGGCGTTACCGCCTCGAGAACAGCATCGCGGGCCGCATCGGCCACGCGATCGAGCCGGCGATCGCGCCGCTCGGCTTCGACTGGAAGATCGGCGTCGGCCTCGTCGCGAGCGTCGCGGCGCGCGAGGTGATCGTCTCGACTCTCGCGCAGATCTACGCGGCCGGCGACGAATCGGGATCGCTGCGCGACGCGATCCGCGCCGATACCGACCCCGCGACCGGGCGCCGGCTGTTCACGCCCGCGACGGTGGCCGCGCTCCTCGTCTTCTTCGTCTACGCTCTCCAGTGTACGTCGACGATCGCCGTCATGCGCCGCGAAACGAACTCGTGGCGCTGGCCCGCCTTCGCGTTCGGTTACCTGCTCGCGCTGGCGTGGGGCGCAGGCTTCGTGACGTACCGGATCGCGACGGCGCTCGGCGGCGGCGCGTAGCGCGGCGGCGCGCAGCAAAGGGCCCTGCTCCGTGGCATTCTCCGGCCGCACGCCGGAGGGGAAGTCGTGATCGAAGCAGGGAGCCGCCCGATTCTTCCGCGGCGCTCGCGAGCGGGTGTCGTGAGCGAGACTCCGGCCGCGCTCGCGGCGCTCGGCTTCCGCGGCGCGCGCCCGACGTGGCGGGCGCCGGAGGCGACCGGCCTCGGCCGCGTTCCGATGCACGCGCCGCTCGTTCCGTTCGCGGACCGCGGCGCCGCAATCGCGGGCGATGCGGAGGCTTCGCCGTGGCTGCACTCGCTCGACGGAACGTGGCGGTTCCTCCTCGTCGAATCTCCGGCGGACGCGCCGCCCGCGTTCGCCGCGCCGGGCTTCGACGACGCCGCGTGGCACGACCTCGAGGTGCCGACCTCGTGGACGCTGCAGGGCTACGGAGCGCCGGCGTACACCAACGTCGTGATGCCGTTCGCCGAGGAGCCGCCGGCGGTCCCGGCGAAGAACCCCACGGGATTGCTTCGCCGGCGCTTCTCGCTGCCGGCGGGCTGGGAGGGCCGGCGAACGACGCTCTCGATCGGATCGGCGGAGAGCGTCGTCTACGTCTGGCTGAACGGCGCTCCGATCGGATTCGGAAAGGACAGCCGCCTCGCGAGCGAGTTCGACGTGACGCCGCATCTCGCTGCCGGCGAGAACGTGCTCGCGCTCGCCGTCGTGCAATGGTCCGACGCCACCTGGCTCGAGGACCAGGACCAGTGGTGGCTGCCCGGGCTCCACCGATCGGTTTCGCTCGTCTCGACGCCGCACACCTGGATCGCCGACGTCGCGATCGATCCGGCGCCCGGCGATACGCCGGGAACGGGGCGGCTCTCCGCCGAGGTCATTCTCGGATCGTCCGGCGCGCTCCAGCCCGGACACCGCGTCGACGTCGAACTCGTCGATGCGCGGGGCCGCAGCATCGGCGAGGCGCGCGGCATCGAGGTGCCGGTCTTCCGCCGCGGGAGCGAGATGCTCGAGCTCGTGTCCGGCTTCGTGTGGCCGGGCCCGGTCGCTCGCGCTTCGTTCGACGTGTCGGGGATTCGCCGCTGGAGCCACGAGGAGCCGGTCCTGTACCGCGCGATCGTGACGCTGCACGACGCGGGCGGCGCCGTCGTCGAAACCGTCTCACAGCGCGTCGGGTTTCGCAGCGTCGAGGTGCGCGACAACCGGCTGCTCGTGAACGGAGCGGCGGTGCAGATCGTCGGCGTCAACCGCCACGAGTGGGACGAGCGGCGCGGCCGCGCGGTGACGCTCGAGGGAATGCGGCGCGACGTCGAGCTGATGAAGCAGCATCACGTGAACGCCGTCCGCTGCTCGCACTACCCGAACGATCCGCGCTTCCTCGATCTGTGCGACGAGCTGGGGCTGTACGTGATCGACGAGGCCAATCTCGAGACGCACGCGCGCTGGGCGAGCCTGTGCCACGACCCGCGCTGGGCGCCGGCGATGCTCGAGCGCGGCACGCGAATGGTGCTTCGCGACCGCAACCACCCGTGCGTGATCGCATGGTCGCTCGGCAACGAGAGCGGCCACGGCGCCGCGCACGACGCCATGGCGGCGTGGATCCGCCGCGTCGATCCGTCCCGGCCGCTCCACTACGAGGGCGCGGTGAATCGCGACCTCTACGCGGGAGAGTCGGTCACGGACATCGTCTGCCCGATGTACACCGAGATCGACGCGATCGTCGCCTGGTCGCGCTCGCGCCGCGACCGGCGCCGGCCGCTGATCCTGTGCGAGTACTCGCACGCGATGGGGAACTCGAACGGAAGCCTCTCCGACTACTTCGCCGCGTTCGAGCGCGAGCGCGGGCTGCAGGGCGGGTTCATCTGGGAGTGGTGCGATCACGGGATCCGCCGCGAGACGCCGGACGGCCGGGCGTACCACGCGTACGGCGGCGACTTCGGCGAGGCGGTCCACGACGCGAACTTCTGCTGCGACGGCCTCGTGTCCGCCGACCGCGCGCCGCGACCTGCGCTGCAGGAGCTGAAGACGCTCGCGCAGCCCGTTCGTGTGCACGCGCGCGACGCCGCGCGCGGCCGCTTCGTGATCGAGAACCGGCGCTGGTTCACGGGCCTCGGCGACCTCGAAGCGCGCTTCGCCGTGCAGGTCGACGGCGAGACGGTCACCGAGGGCCCCGTCGCGCTGCCGGACGCTGCGCCGCGCGCGCGCCGCCCGCTCGCCATCGGCTTCGAGCGCCCGAAGCTCGCGCCGGGCCAGCAGGCGCACCTCCTGCTCCGCTTCACGCTGCGAAAGGCGACCGCCTTTGCGCCGCGCGGCTTCGAGGTGGCGTGGGCGCAGCTCGCGCTACCGGCCGCGAAGCGCAGGCGCTCCGCGGGCGAGCGGCGCGAAGCACGAGAGCACGGCGCGAGCGGGCAGGCCCGCGCCGCGCGAAGCGGCCGCGCGCCGCAGCCGCTCGAAGCGAAGGAGCGCGGCGCGGCGCTCGACGTTCGCGGCGGCGACTTCGATCTCGCGGTCGACCTCGCGGCGGGGCGCATCGACCACCTCGTGCGCGGGGGGCGAGAGCTCCTGCTCCGCGACCCCGAGGCGAGCTTCTGGCGCGCGCCCACCGACAACGACGGCCTGCGGCAGGGCTGGATGCGCGGGCTCCGCACGCTCGGCGCGTGGCTCTCCGCGGGGCTCGACCGGCTCGAGCGAAGGCCGGTTTCCGCGACGTGGCGGCGAACGCGCGACGGCGCCGTCCGTCTTCGCTTCGAGACCACCGTGACGGGCGCGACCCCTGCCGTCGCCGCGCTGCACCGCGAGGAGATCACGGTGCACCCGTCGGGGCGAATCGATGCGGTCGAGACCTTCCGCACGCCGCCCGAGTGGAGCGATCTTCCGCGCGTCGGCGTCGTCCTCGCTCTGCCCGGCCGCTTCGAGCACCTCGAGTGGCTCGGGCTCGGCCCGCACGAGACCTATCCCGACCGGCGCGCGAGCGGGCGCTTCGGCCGCTTCGCATCGACCGTGACGGCGCAGTACGTCCCGCACGCCGTCCCGCAGGAGCACGGGCACCATCTCGAGACGCGCTGGCTCGCCCTCGAGGACGGCGGCGGCGCCGGGCTCCTCGTCGCGGGGCCGAGACCCTTCGGATTCTCGGCCTCGCACCATCGCGCGGAGGATCTCGCCGCGGCGCTTCACACGATCGACCTCGCGCCGCGCGACGAGACGCTTCTGCACCTCGACGCAGCGCATCGCGGGCTCGGGACCGCGTCGTGCGGCCCCGACGTTCTGCCCCGCTACCGGATCCGCCCGGGACAACACCGATTGGTGTGGAGCCTCGTGCCGTACCGCGCGGGAAGGGACGACCCGGGAGCGCTCGCGCGCGGGTAGCCGGGACGCCGCGCTCGGACGAGCCCGACCTCGAGCTGCTGCTCCTGCGGCTGCTCGACGAGCTGGTGTTCCTGCGCGACGCGCGCGGCCTCCTGCTGCACGTCGAAGAGATCGAGGTCGCTCCGGGGCCGCCGGCCCGCCTCGCGGGCATCCTCTCCGGTGCCCGGCTCGACCGGCAACTCCGCGCGATTCGCTCCGAAGTGAAGGCCGCGACGGCCCACGGCCTGCGCGTCGCCCGCGCGCCGGCCGGCTGGGAGGCTGGCGTGACGCTCGACGTCTGACCGGGCACTCACGAAGGAAGGGGCCTCCGGCCCGCAGATGCGGCGCTCCGGGAGCGGGCCGGCAGCCCGCGTCCCGGGTCACGGAAACCGGCCGCGTGGCGATCGTTCGCAGTCGTGGCGATGTTTCACGGCGAAGGAGACCGCATGTCGCCTGCGCTCAAGCCCAGCCTTCGGGGACGCCGCTTCGCCCGCGCCCTGTGGCGCCTGTGCCGGACCTACTGGACGTCGCGCGAGGCCGTCCGCGGCGCGCTCCTGCTGCTCGGCGCGATCTTCTTCGAGCTCGCGACGGTCTACGCCAGCCTTCTCATCGCCGATTCGCAGCGCCACGTCGTCGAGGATCTCGAGCAGCGGCAGCCGGCGGACTTCGTGGTGGCCGCAACGGTCTACGTGGGCTTCCTGGTTCTGCTCGTCGTCGTCTCCGCGTACCGCATCTACGTGCGGCAGGTGCTCGAGGTCCGGTGGCGTCGCAACCTCACCGAGCACTACGTCTCGCGCTGGATCGGCCCGCACGCGTACGGCCAGAGCCAGCTCCATGGCGACCTCGACAACCCGGACCAGCGAATCGCCGAGGACATCCGCGACTTCGTCGCGAGCGCGCTCGGCCTCGCGCTCTCGCTCCTCGCCGCCGTCGCGACGCTCGTCGCGTTCGGCGGCGTGCTGTGGAAGCTCTCGAGCGACTGGAGGATCCCGCTCGACGGCTCGCTGCTGCACGTCCCGGGGCTCCTGTTCTGGGTGGCTCTCATCGCGGCCGGGGTCTCGATCGCCGTGACGCAGCTCGTCGGCCGGCGGCTCGTTCCGATCAACTACGACCGCCTGCGCTTCGAGGCCGACTTCCGTTACGGCCTCGTTCGGTTCCGCGATCACGTCAAAGAGGTTGCGCTCTCGCGCGGCGACGCCGTCGAGCGCAAGGGAGCCTCCGAACGATTTCAGCACGTGTACGACGTCTTCCTCCAGCTCATTCGCGCCGAGCGGAACCTCAGCCTCGTGACCGGCGGCGTCGGCCAACTGAGCGGCCTGCTGCCGCTGCTGCTCGCGATGCCCGCGTACTTCGGCGGGCTGCTGACGCTCGGCATGATCCTGCAGGCCCGGGTTTCGTACGACCAGGTCTCGGGCGCGCTCCTGTGGTTCGTGAACGCCTACCGCGAGATCGCGCGCTGGCGCGCGAACGTCGAGCGGCTCGTCGCGTTCGCCGATGCGATGGACGACACCGAGCAGGCGTTCTCGAGAGCGGGCATCCAGATCACGCCCGACGGCGGGAACGTGCTTCGCCTGCGGGATCTTCGGCTCGAGGCGCCGATCGGCGAGACGATCATCGAGAACGCGAATGCGACCATCCACGAGGGCGAGCGCGTCGCGCTCGTCGGCCCGGTCGGGAAGGGCAAGAGCACGCTGTTCCGCGCGATCGCCGGGATCTGGCCCTTCGGCGCAGGGCACATCGAGCGCCCGGCGCTCGACCGCATCCTCTTCGTCCCGCAGCGGCCGTACCTCCCGATCGGAACGCTTCGCGCCGTCGTCTCGTACCCCGCGGCCGAGGGCGTGTTCTCCGACGAGAGGATCCGCGAGGTGCTGACCACCCTCGGCATCGGCGATCTCGGCGACCGGCTGGGCGATCAGGAGCCCTGGGATTACGCGCTCTCCGGGCACGAGCAGCAGATCCTCGCGATGGCGCGCGTGCTGCTCCACGAGCCGGCCTGGGTGCTGCTCGACGACGCGACGTCGGGCCTCGACGAAGCGACCGAGCGGCGCATCTACGAGGTGCTCGTCGAGCGGCTTCCGCACGCGACGCTCATTTCGCTCGGCGCGCACGCCGGCGTCATGGACCTGCTGCCGTGCCGCTGGACGCTCGCTCCGAAGAGCGACGGCGTCGTGACGCTCGAAGCGGCGTGACCCGTCCCGAGGCCGGCCGCCGCGCCTCGCGGAAGTCCTGCGGCAAGGGCGCGACGCCCCCGGCCGTGGGGCGAAACGCCCCTCGCGCGGGCTGTGAACGCCGGCGGCGGAGCCGAGCCCCTTCGTGCCGGCGCGAGGCGTCGAAAATCCCTCCTTGCGCATCGCCCGGTCTGCTACACCCCCGGCGTGCCATGAGCCGCCCCCTTTCGCGCTTCGTCGTCGCTCTCGCTTCGGCTCTGCTGCTCGCCGCCGCTCCGGTCGCGGCGGACGATCCGGCGCCTTCCGCTGCGACGGCGCCGCCCGCGACGCCCGCCGAGACGCCCCCGGCTCCGGCGGCGACGCCGCCTGCTGCGACGAAGCCGCCGCGGCCGAAGAAGTCGGCGCCGGCGAAGCCGGGTTCGCAGAAGCCGGCTCCGCCGAAAGGGGCCAAGCCCGCCGCACCGCCTCCCGCCGCCGCTGCCCCGGCTCCCGCGGCCGAGCCCTTCACGTTCGAGAAGGTGGCCGGCTTCGCGCGCGATCTCGCGTCGAAACCCTACGCCGCTCCCACGATCGCCCTGCCGAAGGAAGTCGCCGGAGCGAGCTACGACGACTACCGCAAGCTGCGCTTCCGCCGCGAGCGCGCCGTGTGGGCCGGGAAGAGCCGCTTCGAGATCCAGCTCTTCCACATGGGCTTCCTGTTCAAGACGCCGGTCGAGATCTCGGTCGTCGATCACGGGCAGGCCGCGCCGCTCACGTTCGACAAGGGGATGTTCAACTACGGCGACACCGGGATCGACAAGGCGATCACCGGGCCGCTCGACTACGCGGGCTTCCGCGTCCACTACGACCTCAACGGCCCCGAGTACAAGGACGAGATCATCGTCTTCCTCGGCGCGTCGTACTTCCGTTTCCTCGGCCGCGAGCAGCGCTACGGCCTCTCCGCGCGCGGCCTCGCGGTCGACACCGCCGAGCCGCGCGGCGAGGAGTTCCCGTTCTTCCGCCAGTTCTGGCTGGTGACGCCCGAGCCGCAGTCGACCGCGCTCACCATCTACGCGCTGCTCGACAGCCAGCGCGTGACGGGCGCGTACGAGTTCGTGATCCATCCCGGCAGCGACACCCGCATCGAGGTGAAGGCGCGTCTGTTCTTCCGGACCGACATCACGAAGCTCGGCATCGCGCCGCTCACGAGCATGCACCTGTACGGCGAGAACCGAACGCGCATGTTCGACGACCACCGGCCCGAGGTGCACGACTCGGACGGCGTCCTCATCCACTCGGGCTCCGGCGCGTGGCTGTGGCGGCCGCTCGTCAACGGCCGCGATCTGCGCGTCTCCGCGTTCTCGGAAGTGAACCCGAAGGGCTTCGGCCTCATGCAGCGAGACCGCTCCTTCGCGCACTACGAGGACACGGAGGCGGAGTATCACCGCCGGCCGAGCTACTGGGTCGAGCCGGTGGGGGCGTGGGGCGAGGGCGCCGTCGACCTCGTCGAAATCCCGTCGACCGAGGAGATCCACGACAACATCGTCCTGTTCTGGGTCCCGCGCGAGCACCCGAAGGCGGGCGGCGAGATGAGCCTCTCGTACGTGCTGCACACGATCCTCGGCGATCCGCCCGAGCATCGTCTCGGACGCGTGATCGAAACTCGCATCGGCTCGGCGATCGTCCCCGGAACGGGCGACAAGCCGTCGCCGTCGAAGCGGCTGTTCGTGATCGACTTCGAGGGCGGCGAGCTGCCGCTGCTCGGTGCGAAGGTGCCCGTCACTCCCGAGATCGTGACCTCGGCCGGCGTCGTGAGCGAGGCGCACGCCGTGCGCCTTCCCGAAGCCGGCCGCTGGCGAGCGACGTTCCGGCTCGACATGCAGGGCGCGAGCACGGCCGAGCTGATGGTGCGCCTCGTGCTCGACGGCGCGCCGATCACCGAGACCTGGCTGTACCGCTACACACCATGACGATCGATCCGGCCGACGCCGATCGCGCCCGCCGGATCCGTCCGGTCGCGCGCCTTCCGCGCCGCATCCTGTTCTTCGGGCTCGGCCTCGCGACCACGGCGTACGCGAGCCTCGCGATGCTCGACATCCTCGGAGCGAACGGCCTCGAGTGGATCGAGCTCGCGATCCTGCTGCTCTTCGTCTTCAACTTCTTCTGGCTCTCGCTCTCGTTCTGGTCGGCGTTCATGGGCTTCGTGTTCGAGGCGCTGCGCATCGAGCCGATCACGCTGCGGCGCCGCGCGCGCCTGCACCCTCCGACCTCCGCGCCGCTGCGGACGCGGACGGCGGTGGTGATGGCCGAACGCAACGAGCCGCCCGACAGGATCTTTGCGGCGTTCGAAGCGCTGCTTCGCGATCTCGCGCCGACCGGGCACATGGAGCACTTCGACTTCTTCGTCCTGAGCGGCACCGACGACCCGGCGCGCGTCGAGATCGAGCGCAGGGTGTGGGCCGCGACCGCGGAGCGCGCCGGCGCTTCGGGGCGGCTGTTCTTCTGGAAGCGCGAGGAGCGGACCGGGCGCAAGGCCGGGACGATCTCCGACTTCCTGCGGCGCTGGGGCTCGCAGTACGACCACATGGTGGTCTTCGACGCCGACAGCCTGATGACGGCCGCCGTCGTCGTCGAGCTCGTCCGCCTGATGGAGGCGAACCCGGAGGCCGGACTCATCCAGACGCTCCCGATGCCGGTCAACCAGAGCACGCTCTTCGGCCGCGTGCTGCAGTTCGCGAGCTGGGTCTACGCGCGCGTCTACGCGACCGGCACCGCGTGGTGGCAGCTCGGCGAGAGCAACTACTACGGGCACAACGCGATCCTGCGCCCCGACGCCTTCCGCGCCTGCTGCGGGCTGCCGACGCTCTCCGGTTCGCCGCCGCTCGGCGGCGAGATCCACAGCCACGACTTCGTCGAATCCGCGCTGCTGCGGCGCAGCGGCTGGCAGGTCTACTTCCTGCCGCACCTCGGCGGCAGCTACGAGGAGCTCCCGAGCAACCTGCTCGACTTCGCCGTCCGCGACCGCCGCTGGGCGCAGGGGAACCTCCAGCACCTGAAGCTCCTGCTCGCGAAGGGCCTGCATCCCATCTCGCGCTTCCACTTCCTGAACGGCGCGTTCGCGTTCATCCTCTCGCCGCTCTGGCTGCTCTTCCTCGTTCTCAGCACGGCGCAGATGGTCGTCGAGGCCGTCGTCGGCCACGAGTACTTTCCGCCCGGGTACAGCCTGTTTCCCGAGTGGCCGATCTCGAAGCTGAGCGAGACGATCTCGCTCGCGACCGCGACCGTCGCGCTGCTCTTCCTGCCGAAGGTGCTCGGCGTGCTCCTCGCGCTCGTTCGCGAGCGGCGCGCGTTCGGCGGCGCACTTCGCCTCGTCACGAGCACGCTGCTCGAGATCCTGTTCTCGATCCTGATGGCGCCGATCATGATGGCGCTGCACAGCCACTTCGTCGTCACGCTGCTGATCGGGCGCGTCACGGGCTGGGACCCGCAGCACCGCTCGGAGCGCGGCCTCGGGCTGCGTGAGGCCTTCTCGTCGCTCGGGCTGCTCTTCTTCGCCGGGATCGCGTGGGGCGTGCTGCTGCTCGTCGCCGCGCCCGACCGCGTGTGGTGGGTGCTTCCCGTGCTGACGGGCCTCGTGTTCGCGGTTCCCGTGACGGTCTGGTCGAGCCGCGGCGCCGTGGGCGCGCGGCTGCGGGCACTGGGCATCCTGCTCACTCCCGAGGAGACGCGTCCCGATCCCGTGATCGGCGTCGCGCACGCCGCGCAGCAGGCGAACGCGGCGGTTCTCGGAGCCGAGCCGCACGAAGCCGGACCGGAGCCCGCCGGCCCGCCGACGCCGCACGTGCAGCCGATGCTTCCGGCGCCGCTCGACCACTGGCCGCCGGCCGGCGCCGGCGCTGCGGCGCGGCCGTCGGCCGCCGGAGAGCCCCGCTGAATCCAGGCGTGCCCGTGGTAGGCTCACGGCTCGCCGTTGCGGCCGCGGCGCGTTCGCCGCGCCGGCCGAGAGGATCCGCTTCCGATGCGCATCCGCACGCGTGGCATGTTCCTGCTCGAGGGCGCCGAGAAGTTCTTCGTCCGCGGCGTCTCGTACGGCCCGTTCCGCCCGAACGAGATGGGCGAGTTCCTGCCGGGCAAGGAGATCGTCGAGCGCGATTTCCGGCTGCTGCGCGAGCTGGGCGCGAACACGATCCGGCTCTACCACGTTCCGCCGGCGGGCTTCCGCGAGCTCGCCGCGTCGTTCGGGCTGCGGCTGCTCGTCGGGATCCCGTGGGCGCAGCACATCCGCTTCCTCGACACGCGCGAAGATCGCCAGGACGTGCGCCGCCGCGTGCGCGAAGCCGCGGTCTCGATGCGCGGCTCGCCCAACCTGCTCGCGCTCCTCGTCGGCAACGAAATCTCGCCTCAGATCGTCCGCTGGTACGGGCCTTCGCGGATCGAGAAGTTCCTGCGCGAGCTGATGGCCGAGGTGAAGGACGTCGATCCCGAGGCTCTCGTCTCGTACGCGAACTTCCCGATGACGGAGTATCTCGAGCTCGATTTCCTCGACTTCCTCTCGTTCAACGTCTACCTGCACCGCGAGAAGGACCTGCGCCGCTACGTCGCGCGCCTGCAGAACCTCTCGGGCTTCAAGCCGCTCCTGCTCTCCGAGTTCGGCGTCGACTCGTGGCGCGAGGGGGAGAAGGAGCAGGCGCGCGTCGTCGCGACGACGGCCGCCGCCGCCGCCGAGATGGGCTGCGCCGGAACGGTCGTCTTCTCGTACACCGACGAGTGGTTCACGGGCGGACACGAGATCGAAGACTGGGCGTTCGGGCTCGTCTCGCGGACGCGCGGGAAGAAGGAGGCGTTCGACGCGCTCCGCGCGGTGTACGCGAAGCCGCAGCCGCAGCCGCCGGACCCCGCACCGCGGGTCTCGGTCGTCGTCTGCGCCTACAACGCCGAGCGCACGATGGAAGAGTGCCTCGAGTCGCTGACGGCCCTCCGCTATCCGAACTTCGAGGTGATCGTCGTCGACGACGGGTCCACCGATTCGACGCGCGCGATCGCCGAGCGCTACCCGCAGTTCCGCCTCATCAGCCACGAGAACCGCGGTCTCGCGGTGGCTCGAAACGAAGGCATCCACGCCGCGAGCGGCGAGATCGTCGCCTTCACCGACTCCGACTGCGCGGTCGATCCCGACTGGCTCACGTTCCTCGTTCACCGCCTGCTCTCGGAGAACTTCGCCGCGGTCGGCGGGCCGAACCTCCCGCCTCCCGAAGACCACTGGATCCCCGAGGTGGTGGCCCGCTCGCCGGGCGGCCCGACGCACGTGCTGCTCACCGACTTCGAAGCCGAGCACATTCCCGGCTGCAACATGGCCTTCTGGCGCGACAAGCTGTTCGAGGTCGGCCTCTTCGACCCCATCTACCGCGCGGCGGGCGACGACGTCGACATCTGCTGGAGCCTCCAGAACGCGGGCTACAAGATCGGCTTCGCCGCGTCGGCCCTCGTCTGGCACCGGCGCCGCGCGACGATCGCCGCGTACCTCGGCCAGCAGCGCGGCTACGGTCACGCCGAGTCGCTGCTCTACTTCAAGCACCCCTACCGCTTCAACTTCCTCGGCAACTCGCGCTGGCTCGGGCGCATCTACAGCGACCTCGGCGCGGGCATCCTCGGCCGAAGGCCCGTCATCTACTCGGGGCCGTTCGGAAGCGGGCTGTTCCAGACGCTCTACGAAGCGCCGTCGTCGCTGCTGCGACACCTGCCGGCGACGCTCGAATGGAACCTCGTCGCGCTGCTGCTGCTGCTCGCGGGCGGGTTCTCGTACCTCACCGATTTTCACCTGCCGACCTTCCTCATGGCCGGCTGCGCGCTGATCGCGCTCTCCGTCGCGCAGGCCGTCGCGGTCTCGTTCCAGGTCGACGTCTCGGAGCTGCGCGTCGCGCGCTGGAAGGCCCGCGGCCTCATCGCCGTGCTCAACTACCTCGGCCCGTTCGTTCGTGCGATCGAGCGCAACAAGGTGCGGATGCGCGGCCTCTCGGCGGTCGAGCGGATCCATTTCCCGCAGCTCCGGCAACGGCCGGACCTCGATCTGCTGCGCCGCAGCTTCAGCCTCTCGTACTGGAACACGACCGGAATCGAGAAGGAAGCGTGCATCGCCGAGATCGTCCGCTTCCTGAAGCCGCGCAAGTATCCGATCATCGTCGACAATGGCTGGGAGTCGTGGGACGTTTCGATCCACCGCGGCGTCTGGGTGCGCGCCGAGGTCCGCGTGCTCGTCGAGAACCACGGCGGCAACGATCGGCAGATCGACGTCGGCGTTCGCCTGCGGCAGACGGGACTCTCGAAGGGGATGAAGGCGGCCTACGCGCTCGTCGGGCTGATCGCGCTCGTCGGCGGCATCCACTCGGTGTCCGCGCTCGCCGCTGCGGCGCTCGTCGTCACCGAGGTCTTCCTCGGCCATCAGGCCTACCGCATGGGGCGCACCGTCTACCACGCGGTCGAGATCACGTTCCAATCGCTCCCGCTCGATCCGCTGCGTCCGGACGAGAACCTCGCGCAGCCGCAGGGCTGAGTGAGCGTCGTTCGCCGCATCGCGGGATACCTCACCCCCTACCGCGGACGCTTCGCGCTCGCGCTCGCGCTCGTCGCCGGCAGCGCCGCGCTCGAGGTGGCCCGGCCGTGGCCGCTCAAGATCGTCGTCGACTCGGTCCTCGGCGACCATTCGCTCGCGGTCTCCTTCGCGCCGGACGCGACGAAGCGAACCCTTCTCGCCGCGGCGTGCGCGGCCCTGCTCGCGCTCGCTGGCGGCGCCGCGCTGCTCGGCGTCGTGCTGAACCGCGTGACGATCGGCATCGGACAGCGAATGGTCGCCGACCTGCGCGCGCAGCTCGTCCAGCACCTGCAGGGGATGTCGCTCGGCTTCTACGGCCGCCGGCCTGCAACCGATCTCGTGTACCGCGTCGCGTTCGACACGTTCGCCGCGCAGGCGATGGCGATGAACGGCCTGTTCCCGCTGCTCACCGCGATCGTGCTGCTCGGCGGCATGACTGCCGTCATGCTGCGGATGAACCCCGTCCTCGCATCGATCTTCCTCGGCGTCGCTCCGCTGCTGTTCGTCGCGATCCGCCTCCTCGGACGCCGGATCGCCGGCCTCGCGACCGAGCTTCGCGAGAGCGAGAGCCGCTTCCTGTCGGAGACGCAGCGCGGTGTGGGCGCGATCCAGGTGGTGCAGGCGTTCACCGCGGAGCCGCGCGAGCGCGAGCGCGTTCTCGCCGCGTCGGCGCGCGCGCTCGCAGCGGCGAACCGGCTCTACGTCTTCGAAACCAGCTACTCGGGCGTCATCAACGTGCTCGTCGCCGTCGGAACGGCGGCCGTGCTGTGGACCGGCGGCGTCTTCGGCCTCGCCGGGCGAATCACCGCCGGCGACCTCGTCGTCTTCGTCACGTATCTGGCCGCGCTCTACGCGCCGATCAACTCGGTCGCTCAGACGATGAGCCTCGTGCAGAACTCGACCGCCGGCGCGCGGCGGGTCTTCGAGATCCTCGATCAGGAGGCCGACGTTCGCGACCGGCCCGGCGCCCGTGACCTCGCGACGCCGGCGGGCGCGGTCCGCTTCGAGCGCGTGACCTTCGCGTATCCGGGGGGGAGCTTCGCGCTCCGCGACGTGAGCTTCGACGCTCGGCCCGGCGCGCTGGTGGCGGTCGTGGGGCCGACGGGGGCCGGCAAGAGCACGCTCATGAGCCTGCTGCCCCGTTTCCACGACCCGACCGCGGGCCGCGTGCTGCTCGACGGGACCGACCTGCGCGAGCTTCGACTTCGATCGCTGCGTGGCGCGATCGGCATCGTCCCGCAGCAGCCGCTGCTGTTCCCCGCGACGCTCGAGGAGAACGTTCGCTACGGCCGGCCCGACGCGAGCGACGCCGAGCTGCGCCGCGCACTCGACCTCGCGGGCGTGGCGGCGTTCGCCGCCGAGCTGCCGCAGGGCCTCGCGACGCCGGTCGGACCCGAGGGACAGGCACTCTCGCAGGGACAGATGCAGCGCATCACGATCGCGCGGGCACTCCTCCGCGACCCGCGAATCCTCATCCTCGACGAGCCCACGTCGGCGCTCGACGCCGAAACCGAGGCGTACGTGATGTCGGGAATCGAGCGCGCGATGAAGGGCCGCACCACGTTCGTGATCGCGCACCGCCTCTCGACCGTGCGCCGCGCGGACCTCGTGCTCGTGATCGAGGGCGGCCGGCTCTCCGAACAGGGAACGTTCGAATCGCTGCGGAGCGCGGGCGGAACGTTCCAGCGCCTTCACGAGGCGCAGCAGCTCTTCGCCGCGCCGGCGAGCGAAAGCGACGCGCGATGAGACGCGTCGCTGCCGAACGTCGGGCAGGCGCCGGCCCGCCGGACGAAGCCGCAGGGAGCGGGACCGAATGAAGCGCGCCGTCGTCCTCGGCCTCATGGGGCAGTATCCGTTCGCCGGAATGGCGTGGCAGGTGATCCACCACGTCCTCGGCTTCGAGCGGCTCGGCGTCCGCTGCTACTACGTCGAGAACTCCGGCGCGCCGCCCTATTCGCCGCGGCTCCAATCCGTGACCGACTCGGCAGCGGAGAACGTTCGCTTTCTCGCCGACACGTTCGCGCGTCACGGCCTCGCCGATCGCTGGGTCTACCGGGACTCGCTCACCGGCGAGTGGCCGGGCATGGGCCGCGAGAAGGCCGAAGAGCTGCTGCGCGAAGCCGACGTCGTCGTGAATCTGTGCGGCGCCTCGCGGCCCGACCCCGGCGAGAAGCGCAGGGGATGCCTCGTCTACATCGAGACCGACCCGGTCCTCGAACAGGTGAAGCTCGCGCAGGGCGACACCGAGACGCGCGCGTTTCTCGACGCGCACGACGTCCTGTTCACGTACGGCGTCCGAATCGGCGACCCCGCGTGTCCGGTCCCGAGCGGCGGAATCGCGTGGCGAAAGACGCACCCGCCCGTTCTCGTCGATCTGTGGGAGTCCGCGCCGCCCGCGCGCGCGCCGTGGCGAACGATCGCGACGTACCGCAACAAGGGCAAGGACGTCGTTCTCGGCGGGCGAGCCTACCACTGGTCGAAGCACCCGAACTTCGAGCGGGTGATGGACCTCCCGCAGCGGACGCAGGAGCGCCTCGAGGTCGCGCTCGTGACCGCGGGTGAGAGCGAGGTGCGCGAGCGGTTTCTCGCGAGCGGATGGATGCTCGCCGATCCCGTCGCCGTCTCGGGCGACGCCGAGATGTACCGCCGCTGGATCCGGGCTTCGCGCGGCGAGTTCTCGGTCGAGAAGCAGGACCAGACCGAGCTCAAGGTCGGCTGGTTCAGCGACCGCAGCGTCTGCTTTCTCGCGGC
>JABLTH010005351.1_pt1 | contig 22822 bp, 20 predicted proteins | sample 7875711 | NCBI WGS metagenome assembly JABLTH01 (sample SAMN14941262, study PRJNA633318) | bioreactor metagenome | isolation source: bioreactor | place: China | collected 2019-03-05 | reverse complement strand
GGTGGCACGGGGGCGACGAACGACGTCAACGGTGGGACTGACCCGACGGCGGGCAACAACCCCTCCGTGACCCCAGTCTCGGTGAACACCGTTGCCGATCTGGCTGTGCAGAAGAACGGTCCGGCCAGTGTGCCGGGTGGCAGTCCGGTCGTCTACACGATCACGTTGATCAACAACGGCTTTGCCGCGGCAGACGGCGCCACCTTCGTCGATACGCTTCCGGCGGGCTTGACCGGTGTCACCGCAACATGCACCGGCACTGGCGGCGCCGGCACCAGCCCGTGCGTCAATGTGTCGCTGAACGTGACAGGCAGTAGCGTCACCGGTGCCATCCCGGTCTTCCCGTCCGGTGGCAGTGTGCTGATTACGGTTCAGGGTACTGCTCCGGCCAATGGCACGCTGGTGAACGTTGTAACCATCACTGCGCCCGCAGGCATCTCCGACTCGGATCCGAGCAACAACACCAGCTCGGTCACAACACGCGTCGGTACGCCGGTGCAGCAGGCGGACGTCGCGGTGACCAAGGTTGGTACACAGGCTGTCGCAGCCTCAGGTGTCATCCGGTACGTCATTGATGTGGTTAACGCCGGACCGGCGCCCGCCAACGGCGCGCTGTTTACCGATAATGTGCCGGGTGCCATCACTGGTGTGACGTGGACCTGCACTGCGGGTGGTGGAGCGGTCTGTCCGGCAGCCACGGGCAGCGGCAATGCCATCACCCAGATCATCGCGACATTCCCGATGAACGGGCGCTTGCGCTATGTCGTGACTGGCACTGCACCGGGCACAGCGACAACTTTGGTCAACACGGCGACGGTCGCTAACCCGTCTGGCCTGACCGACCCGGATCCGAGCAACAACAGCAGCACCATTACGACGGCGGTTATTACGGCGCCGATACCGGTAGCCAATCTTGCCATCTCGAAGATTGGTCCCGCGACGGTGCTGCCTGGTGGTCAGGTGCGCTACACCATTGTGGCCATCAACAATGGCCCGGCGGCGGCGAATGGCGCGGTGATTACCGACACCTTCCCGACCGCAGTGTCGGGGTTGAGCTGGACATGTGCGGCCGCCTACGGCGCAACCTGTGGCGTAGCCTCAGGTGTCGGCAATCTCAACCTGACCTTGCCAAGCTTCCCGGCAGGCGGTCAAGTGACGATTACGGCTACGGGCACTGCGCCGGCGTCGGGTACGTTCCAGAACAGTGCCCGCGTTGTCTCGCCAAGCGATGTGATCGACCCGGATCCCACCGACAACATCGGCGGCCCGGTGGTGACCACGGTGCTCCTGGCGCCGGCGGATCTGGTGACCACAGTGACCATTGCACCGACCACACCGGCGCCCGGACAGCCGATTGTGGCGACGGTCACCATGGGCAACATCGGGCCCAGCCCGGCCGGCAATGCGGTGGTCACACTGCAGTTGCCACCAGGCAGCACCTTGGTGGTACCGTCGGCTGGTGGTGTCTACAACCCGGTCACCGGCATCGTTACCTGGCCAGTCATCCCGTATGTGCCGGCCAGCACCAATCCGATCGGGACCTACACGGTCACCTTCGTTCCGCCGGCGAACGGTGGCACCTTGACCTCGACGGTCGGGACGCCAGATCCGGAGATCACACTGGTGAACAATCCGTCCACTGTGACGCTGTCTATCCTGGCGCTCGATGAGCCCAAGCAGATTCCGGTCACACCGTGGTGGTTGCTCATGTTGATGCTGGGCGTGGCGGGCTTGCTGCCGCTGAGCCGCCGCCAAACGGCGAAGTAGCAGCAGGTCAAACGCGGCCCCTCGGGGTCATGTGAGACACACTTGAAAACCGGGCTGCGCGCCCGGTTTTTTTTGCACAGCGTCGTTCCATTGGGGCGAACGTAAAATCCATCACTCAAAGAACCGCCCTGCCGTAAAGCAGCACCGATCATGACCGTCGAAGATCTCATCAGCCAACTCAAACCTGCCATCGCTTCTGCGCGCGGCAAGGTAGACGAACTTCGGGGGTTACTTTGAGTACGACAAAAAGTCGCAACGCCTGCTTGAGCTGAACGCGGAGCTCGAAGATCCGAAGGTCTGGGACGATGCCAATCGTGCCCGAGAGCTGGGCCGCGAAAAACGCCTGATCGATGGCGTGATCGAGAACATCAACAGACTTACGACCGAGTCCCAGGGGGCTGCCGAGTTGCTCGAACTTGCCGAGATGGAGGGTGATGAAGCAACGCTGCTGAGCCTGAAGGCAGACGTTGACAAGATCACGGCGATCCTCGCTGATCTTGAGTTCAAGCGTATGTTCTCCGGCGAGCAGGACGTGTCAAACTGCTTCCTCGACATCAACGCTGGCTCCGGTGGCACCGAGGCGCAGGACTGGGCACAGATGCTGTTCCGCATGTATTGCCGGTACGGTGAGCGCAAGGGCTTCAAAGTAGAGGTGCAGGACGAGTCGGAGGGCGACGTCGCCGGTCTCAAAAGCGCCTCGATCAAGATTTCCGGCGACTATGCCTACGGCTATCTGCGCACCGAGACGGGTATCCATCGTCTTGTTCGCAAGAGTCCATTCGACAGCAACGCGCGCCGGCATACATCGTTTGCATCGGTATTCGTCTACCCCGAAGTTGACGATTCCATCGAGATCGACATCAACCCCGCCGACGTGCGCACCGATACCTTCCGTGCCAGCGGAGCTGGTGGCCAGCACATCAACAAGACCGACTCCGCCGTCCGCCTGACGCACATCCCGACGGGTATCGTCGTGCAATGCCAGGACGGCCGCAGCCAGCACACCAACCGCGATGTGGCATGGAAGCGCCTGCGCTCGCGCCTCTACGAGCACGAACTGCGCAAACGCATGGAGGCGCAGCAGAAACTGGAAGACACCAAGAGCGACATCGGCTGGGGTCACCAGATCCGCAGCTACGTGCTTGACCAGTCGCGTATCAAGGATTTGCGTACCGGCTACGAAGTCGGCAATACCGGGGCCGTACTTGACGGCGATCTCGACGGCTTCATCGAAGCATCGCTGAAGGCTGGTGCGGACCTCGCCGCTGGCGGCAAGGGAGAGGAATAGTGCCGGCCATCGATCATCCGCGCTTGCTCAATTTGCCGCTGCGGCTGGAGGGCGAGAAAGTCTTTCTGCGACCGTACGCGCCCGGAGACGGCGAGCGCTTCTTTGCGGCGCTGGAGGAAGACCGCGTCGATCTTGACCAATGGATGGCGTGGCCGGCGAAGCAGCACAGAACAGCAGACGAGGCCGAATCCTACGTGCGCAACATGGCCGGCAAATGGCTTACCCGCGACGCGTTGATCATGGGCATCTTCTCGAAGGACGAGCAGACCTTGTACGGCGGCACCGGTTTTCACGGCTTCGACTGGAAGGTGCCTTCGCTCGAAATCGGCTGGTTCCTGCGCAAGAGCGCACGCGGTCAGGGTATCGCGACTGAGGCGATCCGTCTTTGCTGCGAGCTTGCGTTTGAGCACATCGGCGCCAACCGCGTCTGGGGCACGATTGATGTGCTCAACGAGGCGAGCTGGCGCGCAGCCGAGCGCGCCGGATTCACGCGCGAGGCGCACCTGCGTAGCGAGTGCCGCGATCATCATGGCGTGGTGCGCGACACCTTTGTCTACGCGATGCTGGCCAGGGAGTGGGTCGCAGGGTGATCAGCTTCTTGCGAAAAAGCCCATCTGAACTGGGCTTAAAGCGGTAAATCGTCTAAAGTCGATATTTCCTGTTTCCGCCCAGCGAGCCCAGTGCGAATGCGGTTCTTCGCACAAAGCCAATGACCCGCAGGCATTGGCAACAGCTGTCCCGCGCTCCCGCGACTAACCACCCTTCGCGTAAACCACGTCACGCAGGAACAGCGAAATCTGCGGCACATACGTGATCACCATCAGGCAGGTCAGCACCACCAGCACGAACGGCACCAGTTGCGTAATGATGCGGTCGAGCGAGATCCGGGCCACCGTGCAGGCGGCGAACAGGTTCACCCCAAACGGCGGCGTGATCATGCCCAGTGCGAGATTGACCACCATCACAATGCCAAAGTGCACCGGATCGATGCCAAAGTGCACGGCGACCGGCGCCAGAATTGGCGCCAGTACGATGATCGCGGCGCTGGTTTCGATGAACATACCAATCACAAACAACGCGGCGTTGACGCCGAGCAGAAACAGCATCGGGCTCTGCAACCATTCCTTGAGGAAATGCCCGATCGCGTCCGGCACACCCGCGCGGGTGATCAGATAGGCAAATAGCCCGGCGTTGGCAATGATGAACATGATCACCGATGACGATAGCGTGCTCTTGCGAAAAATCGGCAGCAGGTCGCGCAGGCCAATCTCGCGGTACACCACCATGCCGACGAACAGCGCGTAGACCACGGCCACCGCCGAAGCCTCGGTCGGCGTGAACACACCACCGTAGATGCCGCCGAGGATGATCACCGGCATCATCAGCGCATAGGCAGCGCGGCCATTGAGGCTGGCGCGCAGCTTCGGAATCAGCGAAAGGACAATGAAGTAAAGCGTGAACATCACGACGCCCACCATATCCGTGTAGCGGTCAAACGACTGCTCGTCATGACCGGTGCCGAACAGCGCCGGACCGACAACCTTGTTGCCCAGCACCAGCAACGCGATGCCACCACCAATCAGCGCGAAATCGGCGAACGCAGAAGACAACGGCAGCTTGCCGTCGCCATCCTGCTTGCCCCAGCCTTTGCGTTTGCAGAGGAGGTAGACATAGAGCATCAGTCCGCCGCCAATCAGAAAGCCGGGCCCAAAGCCCGCGATGAACAGCTCACCAATCGAAATTTCGGCCGACACACCATAGAGGATCATCGGAATCGACGGCGGGATGATCACGCCCAGCTCGGCGCTGGTTGCCTGCAGCGCGGCAGCCCAGTTGGTCGGGTAGCCGTGCTTGATCAGCGCCGGAATGAGAATGGCGCCGATAGCGAAGGTAGTCGCCACTGACGATCCCGATACCGCGGCGAAGATCATGCAGGTCAGCACGCAGGTCATTGGCAGGCCGCCCTGCACACCGCCGACGATGCTCTTGGCGAAGTTAACCAGGCGCCGCGAGATGCCGCCGGTCTCCATCAGGTTACCGGCGAGGATGAAGAACGGAATCGCGGCCAGCGGGAACTTGTTGATGGAGGAGAACATCTCCTTCACCGACACCAGCATGTTGACGTTCCCGATGTAAATGCCGAACACGGCAGCGAGCCCGATGGATACGGCGACCGAGATGGTGAGTGCAAAGCACAGCACCATCGTGATGAGCATGGCGGTAGACAAGGTGTGCGCGTCCTATTGTGCGGTTTCGAGCTCGAGCCGCTTCGGGTCGAGGAAATTGCCGACAATGCCCAGCACGGCAAACAGCCCGCCCACCGGCATCGCAATGTAGGCCCAGAACATTGAATAGTCTTCGAGGCCAATGATCGTCTGCACGCGGCCGCGCTGCGAATAGTCCCAACCGACAATGATGATCACCGCGATCAGCAGCAGTGACGCCAGCATCACTACCGCATCCAGCACCCGCTTGTGGCGATCACTGGCCCAGCGGTAAAGCACATCCACGCTCACCATCGCCCCCTGGCGAAACGCCATCGGGATGCCCATGAACACCATCCAGATCAGCGAGAAGCGGATCAGTACTTCGGTCCACTCGGCGGGCTTTTCCAGCACGAACCGCGTGAGAATCTGGAACACACCGAGCCCAGCCGCCATCGCCAGCATGGCACAGGCGAAATACATCGACAGCGCCGTCGTCGCTCGTTCCAGGCGCAGAAACATTTGTTTCATGATCTCCCCTTTTGCCTGATTGTAAGAAGCGCTCGCTGTCGGGTCGGCTGCATCGAGGTTGCTGCGTTCCGAAAAGCACGAAGCCCGCACGGGCGGGCTTCATGTTCGCAATCGGCCCGCACGGGCGGGCTTCTAACGTTGCTTCGGCCCGCATGGGCGGGCCTCCCGAGTATCGACCGTCGCTAACTACTTCACCGCGCGGATGCGATCAATGTTTGCCTTGCCGAACTGTTTTTCGAACTCGGCGTTGACCGGCCCAAGCGCCGAGACAAACTTCGCCTTGTCGACATCAATGACCTGCATGCCCTTCGAGCGCAGCTCGGCAACGCCCTTGGCATCGTCTTCGTCCACGCGTGCACGGTTGGCCTTGACAGCCTCCTTCGCGGCGTCGAGGAAGACCTGCTTGTCAGCTGCAGAGAGCTTGTCGAAGGCCGCCTTGTTCATCAGGAAAATCGCCGGAGAGTAGACGTGCCCCGTAAGTGACAGATGCTTCTGCACCTGCTCGAACTTCGCAGCCATGATTACCGACAGCGGATTCTCCTGACCATCCACCGTGCCCTGTTGCAGCGCAGTGAACACTTCGGGGAACGCCATCGGCGTGGTCACGATGCCGAAGCCCTTATAGGCCGCAATGTGCACCGGGTTCTCCATCGTGCGCATCTTCAGGCCTTTCAGGTCCTCCGGTGCGTTGACGGCCCGTTTGTTGTTGGTCATATGGCGCACGCCGTTCTCGCCCCAGGCCAGCGCCTTGAAACCCTTGGCCTCGAATTTGGCCAGCATCTCCTGGCCGATCGGGCCGTCGAGCACCGCGCGGGCATGCGCCTTGTCACGGAACAGGAACGGGATGTCGAGGATACGTGCCTCGGGCACGAAGTTCGGCACCGGGCCGGTGGAGGTGAAAGTCAGCTCCTGGGTGCCCAGTTGCACTGCTTCGATCGACTCGCGCTCGCCACCGAGCGAACCCGAATAGAAAGGCTGAATCTTGATGCGGCCATTGGTGCGCTTCTCCACTTCCTTCGCCAGCGTGTCGATGGCGATACCCTGGTGCGAGTTCTGTGCGACCGAAATGCTGATCTTCATTTGCGCCCAGGCGCCCTGCGACAGGGTGAGCGCGGCGGCGACGCCGATTGCCAAAGCAATAGCTTTCAATTTCATGAGTCCTCCTTGTGTTCGTACGGTATTCGTGTCGTGATAAAGCGTTTGCCACGCCAGAAACCGGCAGACCGGTGCGGCGTACGCGACTGCCGAAGCGTAACGCAATCGAAGGCGCGGCCGCCGACTAAACTTCATTCGCAATAACCCGGCTTGCCACCACGACCATCGCATCTGTCGCATCATGACCAGTCTTCCACTTTGGGCCCAGACCGCCGGCCTGCTGATCCTGTCCAACGTCTTCATGACCTTTGCCTGGTACGGGCATCTGAAGAATCTGGCCAGCAAACCGTGGTGGATCGCTGCGCTGGTGAGCTGGGGCATTGCGCTGTTTGAATACCTGCTGCAGGTGCCGGCGAACCGCATTGGTGCCACCGAGTTTTCGATCGCGCAACTGAAGATCATGCAGGAGGTGATCACGCTCGCGGTGTTTGTGCCGTTCGCGGTCTACTACATGAACCAGCCGGTCAAGCTGGATTTTCTGTGGGCGGGGCTGTGTTTGCTCGGGGCGGTTTACTTTGTGTTCCGGGGCGCGTAGACGTCCGCCAGCGTCGCCTGCTAGGCGTGCAGTATCCGCCCGCCGGCGAATGACCAGTTCTCCCAGCCGACTTCCTTGAACACCACCATGACCTGTTCGGTATCGATGCCACCGGCCATGAGCCGCGCCATCAGATCGGCGAGCAGCCCACGCTTCACCTTCACGCTGCGCCCGACTGACCAGAGAATTTCGATCAGCAGAAAGTTGTCACTACGGGCACCCGCAACATCGGGATAGCCCGGGTCGATGCGGACATTGTCCGGCGCAAGCTCGATCACGCGCTGAAAGCGGTCAGCCGCCGGCACGCCCACGCTGACCAGCGCAGCATGAATGGCATCAAGTACGACGGATTTGTTATCGGCGCCGTGCGGCTTGCAGGTGGTGAGGGTGACAAGCGGCATCATTCACCTCCGCAGATTTGCGACTTTGGCGAGCGACGAAGCCAGTGGGCGACTGCGCGCCAGAATTCGCGGTGAAATTGCAGGCGCTCTGCATAGGGCGGGACGGCGTAGTAAGACATGAGTTTCTCCTCAAGGGATGTTTCGCGCATTCGCGACGCCCCGAACAATAGGCGGCCGTCGCACATCCGGAAACGATCTGTGGTGCAATTCGCTTTTGCAATTTCTGCAAAAGCAGACTGAGGCTGGGAATCGCATGAATCTCGACGACCTGCGGCTGTTCGTACGGGTGGCAGAGTTGGGCACGCTGTCGTCGGTGGCGCGCGAGCGTGACGTGGCTGTGAGCCAGATCTCGCGGACGATGAGCCAGCTTGAAGCACATTGCGGCGTGCAGCTTCTGCGCCGGACGACGCACGGCCTGTCGCTGACGGCGGAAGGCGAGGTGTTCCTCGGCTATTGCCGCAACATCGCGCAGACGCTGGACGAACTCGACGGCGAATTCACCTCACGCGCCCGCAATGTGCGCGGTGTCGTGCGCGTGGCGGTGAGCGCCAACATGGCGCAGCACGTGCTGGTGCCAAGCCTGCCGGCACTGGTGGCACGGCATCCGGGCCTCACCATCGAGCTGCAGGTGAGCGATGCACTGGTGGACATGAGCCGCGACGGTATCGACATCGCCATCCGCACCGGCAGCACGCAAACCGAGGAGGTCATCGCTCGCCAGATTGGCAGCCACGGGCGGCGTCTCTACGCCAGCCCGGCCTACCTCAAGAAGCACGGCAAACCGAAGCATCCGGACGATCTCGCAAAGCATCGCATCATCACCACCAGCACCGCGCCACGGCTGAACGACTGGCCTTTTGTGCTTGACGGGAAGACGGTCGTGCGTCCAATGCACGGGCACCTGCGCGCCAGCAGCACCGCGATCACCCAGGAAATGGCGCTGGCGGGCCTCGGCATCTGTCGCGTGCACGACCTGATCGCGGCACCGCTGGTGCGGCGCGGCGAGCTGATCGAAGTGCTCGCAAAGTTCACCGACCAGCAGGTGGTGCCGGTCTACGCGATGATGCTGCCTGAACGACACCGGCTACCGAAAATCCGGGCGTGCGTGGACTTCTGGGCGGAGTGGCTGCCGCAATTCACCGATTCGCAGCAGTAGCCTTGGCCGCGTTGCCGCAGTCAAGCGGCGTCAGAACCCTTCTTGCCGATTATTCGCCAATTTTGTCGACTTTGGCCGAAAACATGCTCTGAGCCCAATAGCAATGGGCATTGCGACAAAAAGCTGTATAGCGTCTGAGTGGCTACTTTTGCTGCGCCGCCGCCTTTTTCATCATCTGCTCAGCCATCGCCCGCTGTTCCGGTGGCAGGTGTTTGATCGCCTCCGCAGTGTCGCGCATCGCTTTCGCCGTGCTCTCGGCATCCCACTGACGCCCGGCGGTGAGCACTTGCTCATCACTCATGCCTTTGCTGCGGTCGCGATAGCGTTTACGGTAGTCATCAGCCATGCGTTTGTTGGATTCCGCCTGCGCAGCAGCCTTGCGCGCCTGCATCTCGGCGGCCTGTTTTGCGGCGGCTTCGCGTGCCGCCTTGCGGCGGGCGGCGTCACGGGCTTCCTCGGCAGCGTCCCAGTCGGCGCGGGCAGCGATCGGCGCAACGATGGTCGCGATGCCGGATAGCGCCATCGCGGCGCTGATCACAATGGCGCGGAGTGATACGGATGTCATGTTGTGCTCCTGAAAGGGGTCTACACCATCACCTTCAGCGAGTTCGTTGCCAAACCGGCTCATGCCGGCGGCATGAAATACACAATGCTTTCTTATACTGAACCCATGCAGCACCCGACCGCCACGACCGTTGAACCGCCCCTGGTCGAATTGATCGACGCCATTCATGAGGCGCCGACTTCGCTTGCGGGGCCGCTGGCGCGTTTCGCCGGTGGCGACGAAACCGAGGCACAAGCGGTGGTGGACGAGTTGACGCCGCAGATCTACGCTGCCTTGAAGCGGGTGGCGCGAGCACAACTGCGCCACGAACGCGCTGATCACACCCTGCAGAGCACTGCACTGGTCAACGAAGCCTACGCGCGCATGTGCGAGGCAACTGGACTGTCGCCTCGGGATCGCAGCCATTTTTTCCGCCTTGCTGCGCGCATCATGCGCCACGTGCTGGTGGATCACGCCCGGGCCAAACGCGCCGTCAAGCGCGGCGGTGATGTGCACATCACCCGCCTTGACCGGACGCTCACCGGCTATGCCGACCACGCCACACGGCAGTTCGCCGCGCGCGATCCGGACGCGACTGAGGCGGCCGTGGCGCAGGAGATGGATTTCATCGCGCTCGATCAGGCCCTGCAGCGATTGCAGGCGCTGAGCCCCCGTCAGGCCGACGTCGTGCATCTGCGTTTTTTCGGGGACCTGTCAATTGAGGCGACGGCGGAGGTGCTGGGCCTTTCCATCGCTACAGTGAAGCGCGATTGGGCGGTTGCCCGTTTGTTCCTGCAACGCGAAATCGCGGCCGCTCGCGATGAGTGAGCAGCCGCCATCGGCGCCGTCCACGAGCAGCGTGGACGTGGTTTCAGAGTCCGAGCGCGAGCGCTGGCAACGGGTCAGCGACATCGTTGCCGACGCGCTGGAGATTGCCGATCCGGCCCGGCGCCGCGCGTTTGTTGAGGCTGCCTGCGGTGACGACTCTGCACTCAACGCCGAAGTCGGGCAATTCCTGCGTCTCGCCGACAGCGACGCTCACACGCTGGAGCGCACGCAGGTGGCGCAACAGGTGCGAGATGCGCTGGCGCAAGGACTTGGGCCGGACGGTGCGGACAAGCCGGAGGTAGCCTGGATTGGCCGCCGACTTGGTGCCTGGGAAATCGTGGCCGAGATCGCCCGTGGTGGCATGGGCGCGGTGTACAAGGCGGTGCGCGCTGACGATGCTTACCAGCAGGATGTGGCGATCAAGCTGATCCGTGACGGTCGCGAGCGGCCCGACGTGATCGAACGTTTCGTGGCCGAGCGGCAGATCCTCGCCAGTCTCGATCACCCCAACATCGCGCGCCTGCTTGACGGCGGTAGCACCGCAGAGGGGTTGCCATATTTTGTGATGGAGTATGTCGATGGCGAGCCGATCACGCAATATGCGCAAGCGCGTGCATTGCCGCTCGGGCAACGGCTGGCGCTGTTCGAGGCGGTGTGCGCCGCAGTGCAGTTTGCCCACCAGCGGCTGGTGGTGCACCGCGACCTGAAGCCCGGCAATATCCTGGTGACCAAGGACGGCGTGGTCAAGCTGCTCGATTTCGGCATCGCGAAGCTGGTCGAGGCTGACACCGGCACCGCACTCGTCACCCAGCAGGTGATGACACCCGCGTACGCCAGCCCGGAACAGGTGCGCGGTGAAGCGGTCACTACTGCTACCGACATCTACGCGCTCGGCGTTGTGCTCTATGAGTTGCTGACCGGCACCTCGCCGTACCGGGCCCGGTCAACGCAGCCGCTGGATCTGGCGCGTGAAATCTGCGAGCGCAATCCCGATGTGCCAAGCAGTGCGCTGACGCCCACACTGGTCAGCGGTGGTGCCACCCCCGCCTTGCCATCAGCAGCGCTGCGCCGGCTGCGCAACGGCGTGCGCGGCGATCTCGACAACATCGTGCTGATGGCGCTGCGCAAGGAGCCGGAACGGCGCTATGCGTCCGCCGAGCAACTCGCTGACGACGTTCGCCGCTATCGCGCGCGGCTGCCGGTGCGCGCCCGAGCCGATACCTTCGGCTACCGCACCAGCAGGTTCGTCTCACGCAACCGCTGGGCTGTAAGCTTTGCCGCGCTTGCGGTCGTGGGATTGCTCGGCGGCATTGCTGCGACCGCGTGGCAGGCCCGTGAGGCGCGGCTGGCGCAGGCGCGCGCGGAACGCCACTTTGCCGATGTGCGCACTCTGGTCAACGGATTCATCTTCAAATTCTTCGACCAGTTGCAGGAAATTCCCGGTACCAGGGCCGTGCAGAAGGAAATGGTGGATACCGGGGCCGAGTATTTGTCGGCGCTGGCGAAGGACTCAGCGTCAGACCCGGCGCTGGCGCTGGAGGCGGCCAAGGGCTTTATCAATCTGGCCAAAGTGCAGTCTCGGGACCTGGCCGATGCGAAATCGCAAACGGCCTTGTTGCAGCGTGCACTCGCTTTGATTGGACAGGCAGCAGCGAACGGTGCCGATGCGATGCAGCGCATCCGGCTGGAGCTGGCGGCCCGCACCGAGCTTGCCGCTGTGCTGGTGAACGCCAGTGATGCCAGGGAAGCGGGCGTACAGCGTGCAGCGGCGATCAGTCTGGCGCGTACGGCGGTGACTTTCGCGGCCAATGAATCGATGCAATTGGCTCGTGCCGATGCGCTGATCGAAGCGGCGCGACTGGGAGCGGTTGACGTACCGTCGGCCGAACGCTGGTCGCTGGCGCAAGAGGCGCTGGCCATTCATCGGGAGCTGGCGCAACGGCGCCTTGCCGCCGATCTGCATGCCGAGGTGGAAGGCAAGCGTGCGATCACCACGCTTTACGCCGCGACCGTTGCCTCGGAGCACGCACCGCCCGAGATTGCGAAAGCGACTGCGCGACAACTGGGCGATGAGGCAGTACGCGCGTTCGAAGCGCTGAATCTCGCCCGCCCGGGGCAAGTTGGCACTCTGGCCAACCTCGCGTTCGCCACTTCAATGGCGGCCGAACTGGCCCGCGAGGCAGGTGATCTCAACGGCGCGCGAAATGGCTTTCGGCGTGCCCGCGAGCATGCGCAGGCGTTGGCCAGGCTCGAGCCAAATCTGGCGCAAGCAAAGCTGAACTCCGTTGCCGCCGCGATGGCAGAGATCGAAATGGAGTTGTCAGCAAAATCCGACCCGACGGCGCTGTACACACTGGTGCAGGCGACGCTGGCCGAAGCGGCGACCTTGCCTGGCAGCCTGGCTGCGGAGCGTCAGGGGGTTGCCGTGAGGGTGGGAATGGCGGCCTTGAGTGCGGAGGTCAAGCTGCGCTTGTGCGCGAGCCCGGCTGCTCCCACGGGCGGCGAGTGCGCCCAGATGATCGCCGAGGCCGTAGAGGGGTTTCGTGAGGCCAATCGCCTGCTGCCACAGATCGAAGACATGATCCAGCGCGACAATGGCGAAATGCTGCAACTGTTGAAAACAGGCGTCCAGCGTGCGGAGGCCGCATTGGCGTCACTGCCGCGAAAAAGCGGCAATGACAAACGATAGGGTGATCGCCACCAGAAGCGGCGGCTCCGGCGATCACGAACAAGCGAGACTGGCCGGAATCGTGCCGGCCGAGGGACGCGCTAGCGCGCCCGCGTCATCGCCTCGAAGAACTCCTTGTTGTTCTTCGTCTCGCGCATGTGCTTCTGCAGCTTTTCCATCGCCTCGATCTCGTCCATCTCGGAGAACAGCTTGCGCAGGATCCAGGTCTTTTGCAGCACGCTTGGTTCGAGCAGCAGCTCTTCGCGGCGGGTGCCCGAGCGGCCGATGTTGATCGCCGGGTAGACACGCTTTTCGGCCATGCGGCGATCCATGTGGATTTCCATGTTGCCGGTGCCCTTGAATTCTTCGTAGATCACATCGTCCATGCGGCTGCCGGTATCGATCAGCGCCGTGGCGATGATGGTCAGGCTGCCGCCTTCCTCAATGTTGCGCGCGGCGCCGAAGAAGCGCTTGGGGCGCTGCAGCGCGTTGGCCTCGACGCCGCCGGTCAGCACCTTGCCGCTCGACGGCATCACGGTGTTGTAGGCGCGGGCGAGGCGGGTGATCGAGTCGAGCAGGATCACCACGTCTTTCTTGTGTTCGACCAGGCGCTTGGCCTTTTCGATGACCATCTCGGCGACCTGCACGTGGCGCGTCGCGGGCTCGTCGAAGGTGGATGCGACGACCTCGCCGCGCACGGTGCGCTGCATGTCGGTCACTTCTTCGGGGCGCTCGTCGATGAGCAGCACGATCAGCACGACGTCGGGATGGTTGCTGGCGATGGCGTGCGCCACGTGCTGCAGCATGACGGTCTTGCCGGACTTCGGCGGGGCGACCAGCAGGCCGCGCTGGCCCTTGCCGATCGGTGCCACGATGTCGATCACGCGGCCGGTGATGTTTTCTTCAGCCTTGATCTCGCGCTCGAGCTTGAGCGGCTCGTCGGGGAACAGCGGCGTCAGGTTTTCGAACAGCACCTTGTTCTTGCCGGCCTCGGGGGGCAGGCCGTTGACGCTGTCGAGCTTGGTCAGCGCGAAATAGCGCTCGCCTTCTTTCGGGGTGCGGATTTCGCCCTCAATCGAGTCGCCGGTGTGCAGGTTGAAACGGCGGATCTGCGACGGTGAAATATAGATGTCGTCGGTGCCGGCCAGGTAGCTCGCCTCGGGCGAACGCAGGAAGCCGAAGCCGTCGGGCAGGACTTCGAGCACGCCGGAGCCGCGGATGCTTTCGCCCTTCTTGGCCTGCTGCTTGAGCAGGGCGAAGATCAGGTCATGTTTGCGGAAGCGGTTCGCGTTTTCCAGCTCGTGAGCGGTCGCGATTTCGAGGAGTTCGGCGGCGGATTTGGCTTTGAGTTCAGCGAGATTCATGCTGTAGGGAGTGAGTGGCCACCCTCGGGCGGCGGAATGAGCGGCTCAACGCGATGAACATGCGGAGCGGGCTCGCGAAAGGGGAATGTGTGAACAGACTGGCGCTTGCGCGCTGAAGACTTTGTTTTTGCTGGGGAATTTAGCCCCGCCAGGACAGCGGGGCATTACTGAAACCGAATTGTGACGGGCTTAGACGTTGCTGTCAACAAAAGCGGTCAGTTGGGCCTTCGACAGCGCGCCAACCTTTTGCGCGGCCAGTTCACCGTTTTTGAACAGCAGCAGCGTCGGAATGCCGCGGATGCCGTACTTGGCGGCCACTTCCCGGTTGTCATCGACATCGACCTTGGCGATTTTGATCTTGCCGGCGTGCGACACGGCGACTTCTTCCAGCACCGGTGCAATCATCTTGCACGGGCCGCACCACTCCGCCCAGAAATCAACCAGCACGGGCGTATCGGACTTGAGTACGTCGTCGCTGAAGGTGGCGTCGGTAACGTGGGTGATGTTTTCGCTCATGGGTGAATTTTCCTGTCGCGTCCGTCGGTTGATGCCAAAGATGAATGTTAGTTGATGTTGCGACGCGAAATTGCAAGTCTGGCCGACTGCCGTGCGTTTGACGATGGATGACGGCGAGGCGGGAACTCGCTCGCGAACGACAGGTCTAGTGATCGTTTCAACTAGAAAAAAGTGATTGGTTTCCATGAAGCTTCGTAACCCCTCCCTCCTTCGAACCTCCGCCATTGCCGCCGGTTTGTTGCTGACCGCTACTGCTTTTGCGCAACAAAAGAGCCCGTTCTACGCCGGGTTCGGTGTTGGCGCCGCCATGACCGATGGCGACTACAGCGGGCAGGTTTTTTCTGCGACTCCGCCCGTGGATCCGCTTCTTTTCCGCGTGAACAGCGCTTCGCTCAACAATGGTTCCCGCTTTGGGGGCCGGATTTACGCCGGTTATCAATTCACGCCGCAACTCGCCGCCGAACTTGGCTACACCGACTTCGGCAGCCGCCGTTCCAGTTACGAAGTATTCGGGTCGACTGCCAACTACTTCGTCCGTGGCGATTTCAAGGCATCCGGCGTGTCGCTTGATCTGGTAGGCCGCCTCCCGGTGGCCAAGGACCTTTCTCTCAACGCCCGCGTCGGCGTGATGGAAACCAGTCTCAAGTACAGCGACTCCGACGGCTTCAGCGCGCCGAATACCCGGCAGGCCCGCCTGCATCTTGGCGTGGGCGCAGCCTGGCAGTTCGCCCCCAACATGGCAGCAACGCTCGACTACCAGCGCGTGAACGGTGTCGGCAAGACCTTTGCGTGGACGGCGACGGACACCAAAGCGAATGGGCGCCTGAACTACAACCTCATTTCTGCGGGTTTGCGTTTCGACTTCTAGGACACCACCGTTGGCAAGTCCGCGGTGTTGCACACCGCGGCCGCAATTTCTGTTGATCGCGGCAAACGTGGCGGGTTGCAAAGTGGCCTTGGCAACCCGGAAGCGCCGCAACATTGCGGGCGAGTGCTTATAATCGACAGGATTTTCCAAAATTCCTGAACTCGCTCCATGAAACGCTTCGCGTTGTTGATTGCCGCGCTCGGCTGGGCTGGCGCTAACGGAGCCCTCGCCCAGGCGCCGCAAGGTGACGCCAAGGCAGGCGCTCAAAAGATCCAGATGTGCCAGGGATGTCACGGCATTGAAGGCTGGCGCACTGCCTTCCCCGAGGTCTACCACGTGCCCAAGATCGCTGGCCAGCATTCGACTTATTTCGTCAATGCGCTGAAGGCTTACAAATCGGGTGAACGCAAGCATCCGAGCATGCGCGGCATCGCTGCCAGCCTGTCCGACAAAGACATGGCCGATCTTGCCGCCTATTACGCGGAGGCCAAATAATGAAAAAGCTTCTCGCATCGATTCTGGCGGTAGCAGCCATTGGTGCCGTACAGGCGGCTGATCTGGCTGCTGGCGCTGCCAAGGCCAAGGAAGTGTGCGCGGCCTGCCATCAGGCCGATGGCAACAGTACCGATCCGAACAACCCCCGTTTGGCTGGTCAGCATCGCGACTACATCGCCAAGGCCCTGCGCGACTACAAGTCCGGCGAGCGCAACAATGCCATCATGGGCGGTTTTGCCAAGGCGCTGAGCAAGCAGGACATCGAGAATCTGTCAGCCTATTTCGCGTCGCAGAAATCTGCGCTGGCGGCCAAGTACTGACCGGAGGCTGCTTCTTGGAAAGGCGCCCTGTGCAAACACGGCGCCTTTTTTGTTGCCCAGGTCGTGTTGACGCGCCCGAGCATCTGGTGCCTGGCAGCCGTGCTGCGGCGCCCAATAGAATTGGTCGATGTTTGAACGACTGAAGAGTCTGCTGATTCGGCCGCCGGCCAATCGCCGCAACCGTGGCGCGCGCGCCGCGCGTAGCGCATCGCCGGCATCGGCGCGGCTGGAGGCGCTGCGCCGCTGGATTGTGTGGTTGCTGTTGCTCGCGGCGTGGATTGCCGCCGCAGTAGCGCTGCTCGGCTACCAGTCGGCAGACCCGGCCTGGTCTACCAGCGGTCGTGCCACCAGCGTTCGCAATTGGCTGGGCCCGCCTGGCGCCTGGGTCAGCGACATTGCTTATTTTGTTTTCGGCGCCACGGTCTGGTGGCTGCTTGCTTTTGCCGCGCTGGCGATCTGGCGCGCCATGCCACGGGTGTCGTTGTTCCGCCCACAGGCGGACGAGGCCGACGAGACGGGTGATTGGGCGCCGGGATTGTCACTCCCGTGGCGCCTCGGCGGGCTGGCGCTGCTTATTGCCTGCAGCAGTGCGCTGGAGGCGGTTGCCATGCACCGCTGGTTTGCCGGATTGCCGCAGGGCGGCGGCGGTGCGCTCGGGCAAAGCCTTGGCTTTCCACTGCTCAAACTGGTTGGTTTCGTACCGGCGACGCTGCTGCTGATTGTGTTGATCTTCGTTGCCGTCACGCTGGCGTTTGCCATTCCGTGGCTTGATCTCAGCGAGCGCGTCGGCGCCTTGCTGCTGGATGGCTTCGCGGGCTGGCGTGCCCGACGCGAGGAAACACGCGAAATCAAGCGTGACTTCGAGATTGCGGCACCTGAGGTTGAACTGCGCGATCTTTACGTGCAGGAAGAAACGCGCCGAGTCGAGCAGCACGAGCCGATCCGTATCGTCGAGACCTTCGAGCCGGTGGTGCTATCCGAACGTGTTGAACGCGAAAAGCAGACCACACTGTTCGCCGAGATGCCGGATTCGACGCTGCCGCAGCTCGCGCTGCTGGAGCCGGTGCCGAGAGACCAGCCGGTGGTGTCGGCCGAGACGCTCGAGTTCACCTCGCGCCTCATCGAACGCAAGCTCGCCGAGTTCAATGTACCGGTCAAGGTGCTCGCGGCCTATCCCGGCCCCGTCATCACGCGCTACGAGATCGAGCCCGATGTGGGCGTCAAGGGTAATTCGATCGTCAATCTCGCCAAGGATCTCGCCCGCGCCATGAGCGTGATGAGCATCCGTGTCGTCGAGACCATCCCCGGCAAGTCCTGCATGGGCCTCGAAGTGCCGAATCCGCAGCGGCAGTCGGTCGGTCTGATCGAAATTCTCGGCAGTGCGGTGTACAACGATTCGTCGAGCCTGCTCACGATGGGCCTCGGCAAGGACATCGCGGGCCGCCCGGTGGTTGCCGATCTCGGCCGCATGCCGCACTGCCTGGTCGCGGGCACCACGGGTTCGGGCAAGTCGGTGGGCATCAACCAGATGATCTTGTCGCTGCTTTACAAGGCTGAGCCGCGCGAAGTGCGGCTGATGCTGATCGATCCGAAGATGCTGGAGCTTTCGATCTACGAGGGCATTCCGCATCTGCTGTGTCCGGTCGTGACCGACATGAAGCTCGCGGCCAACGGCCTCAACTGGTGCGTCAACGAGATGGAGCGGCGCTACCGGCTGCTGTCGCATGCGGGCGTGCGGCAGCTCTCCAGTTTCAATCAGAAAGTACGCGAAGCCAAGGCGAAAGGTTCGCCGCTGACCAATCCGTTCTCGCTGACGCCTGACGAGCCCGAGCCACTCGAAGAATTGCCGTTCATCGTGGTGGTGATCGACGAGCTGGCCGACCTGATGATGGTCGCCGGCAAGAAGATCGAGGAATTGATCGCCCGGCTCGCCCAGAAGGCGCGCGCTGCGGGCATCCATCTGGTGCTGGCGACGCAGCGGCCGTCAGTGGATGTGATCACCGGCCTGATCAAGGCCAACGTGCCGACGCGCATCGCGTTCCAGGTGGCAAGCAAGATCGACAGCCGCACGATCCTCGACCAGATGGGTGCCGAGGCGCTGCTGGGCCGTGGTGACATGCTCTACATGCTCGGTGGCACTGGCGTGCCGAACCGCGTGCACGGTGCCTTCGTGACCGACGACGAGGTGCATCGTGTCGTCGAACACTGGAAGGCGCAGGCGCCGGCGCAATACATCGAGGGCGTGCTCGAAGGCACCGACGCCGAGACGCTGAACGAAATCAATGGCGATGGGTCGAACGATGGTGAAAAAGATCCGCGCTTCGACGAAGCGGTTGCCGCCGTGGTGGAGAGCCGCCAGGCCAGCATCAGCTACGTGCAGCGCCGTCTGCGCATTGGCTACAACGGCGCCGCGCGGTTGATCGAGGCGATGGAGCAGGCCGGCATCGTGAGCCGCCCCAATGCGATGGGCAAACGCGAAGTGCTGGCACCGAAGCGGGAAGAATGAAACTGATGAAATCTACCGTCACTGTTGCTGCCGTACTGTTACTCGGCAGCACTGTCTTCGCGCAAGCGCCGGCCAGTGCGCTCACTGACTTCCGTTCGTACACGCGCGATCTGCAGTCGCTTGCGGGCACCTTCACGCAGGAAGTGCGCGACAAGAGCGGTCGCGTCAGCCGGCAGTCGTCCGGGAGCTTTGCCATCGCGCGGCCGGGCAAATTCCGCTTTATCTACGAGAAACCGTACAAGCAGACCATCGTCAGCGATGGCACCACGGTGTGGCTGTATGACGAAGACCTCAATCAGGTCACCATCCGCAAGCTGGGTGACACGGTCAGCGAGCAGCCTTTGGCGCTTTTGCTGGACCCGACCGCTGCCGATAAACTGTTCGAGCTGAAAGCGTTGGACCCGGCGGGATCGATTGGCTACGTCGAGGCGAAGTCAAAGAAGGCAGACGCGCCGTTCACTGACCTGCGGGTGGCGATGGTGGCCTTGCAGCCGAAAGAGCTCACCTGGCGCGATGCGCTGCAGAATGCCAACACTATCCGCTTCGGCGATCTGGCGAAGAACGGCAAGCTCGGTGCTGATGCCTTTTCGTTCGCGCCGCCCAAGGGCGCTGACGTCCTCAAGCAATAGATTCAACTTTTTGGCTAGAAGCCCGTTTCGCCTGGGCTTCGAACGCATTTGGTTGAAAAGTCGACTGTCCGTGAAATGGGGCCCGGCGCCGCACACGGAGGTCGATAGCGTAATAAGTTGACTTCGCCCGAACCTCAGGCGGCGGGTAGTTAGCGCCGCCCCGTACGTGCCTTTTTCACGCCGTACATCCGGGCATCCGCCACCTTCACCAGTTGCTCCAGCGTGCGCCCATCGCGCGGGTAGAGCGCGCTGCCGCAGGAGCCACCGGCGGTGACTTCGATGCCGGCGATTGCGACCGGCTGGTCCAGCGCGGCGGTCAGCCGTGCGAGCTGGGCGTCAAGCGCTTCATCGGACGGAATGCCCGACAGCATCAGCACGAATTCATCGCCACCATAGCGCGCGAGCACGTCGTCACGACGCATTGCCGAGGCGATGCGCTGCGCACAGACAGCCAGTACCGCGTCACCCACCGCGTGCCCATGCTCGTCGTTGACCGATTTGAAGCGGTCAAGATCGACGAACACGATGGCCAGCGTGGCATCGGGCTGTTGACTGATCAGCGCAGCAAAGCGCTTCTCGAAGGTGGCGCGGGTCAGGGCACCGGTCAGCGGGTCCACCAGCAGGCCGTCCTTGAAGTCCTCCATCGCCCGCGCAATCACGCCCAACTCATCGCTGCGTCCCTTGAACAGCCGCTCCGGCGATTGCCCGCGGGCCAGCAGGCGGGTCGCCTCCGACAGCCGCCGCACGTCGCTGGTGACGCGGTGCATGATCCAGAGCCCGAGCGCGATGGCCAGCCCGACGGCGGCCAGACCAATGGCGACGTTTTGCAGGATGGTGCGCTGGACGTTGCCCATATGGTCGGAGCGCGGCACTGCGACCACCATCGTCCAGTCCAGTCCGGCGCTGTCGCGTTGCGCAGTGGCGCTCATGTGCACGCGACCGTCGTCACCATCGAATGAGTAGCGCGCAATCTCGACGCCGCGCACCGTGCTGCGGGTGGGCTCGACGTTGGCGCGCAACTGCTCCCACGCCCGCCGCACGAGCGGGTTGGTGCTCTCGCTGGCACGCAGGCGAACCGGCTGCCCCGGGTTGTCGCCGAACAGGGCTTCCGGCGTCGAGGTGGCGATCAGCGTGCCGTCACGTTCCACGATAAACGCCACGCCAGTACGGCTGACCTGCAGCCCGCGGACGAATTCGGTCAGCGCTGTCAGCGGAATATCGGTGGCGACCACACCGCGCTGGGCCCGCTGCTGGTTGAACACCGGTTTTGCCAGCGTTACCGTCAACGCCCGCGTCGTGAAATCGACATAGACCGACGACCAGGTCAGGGAGCCGCGCTGCGTGGCCTCGGCGAACCAGGGCCGGGCGCGCGGGTCGTAGTTGTCGGTGCGCAACACGGCATCACGCAGGCCAGGCCCGTGGGTGGCGTAGATCGTCCGTTGTGCAGTGCCAAGCTCGCGCCAGCGCAGCTCATAGTCGCCGTCCGCCTTGCGGTTGAGGCCGACGAATTCGCCTTTGTGGGAGCCGTAATAGATGTAGCCCTCGTTGCCCGGATACAGGTTGGCCGCGATCCACATGCGCTGCTCGAACTGTGGCAGCGAGTCGGGCACCAGATCGGAATGCCTGGGGGCGTTACCGGCTGCCGCTACGTCGGGTGCGACCGCATTCAGCACCACGGACGAGCTGGCCAGATGGCGGCTGGTCGCCTGTGTCACCCGGTTGGAAATATCCAGCAGCAACTGCTCCGAGAGTTCATCGACTGCCTTGAGACCAGTCTGGTACGACAGCAGCGAAATCGAAACTGCCACCAGTATCACCACCCCGACGAACGGGATCAGCAAGGCAGCGCGCAACGACGAAAACATTCGAGACATCAGAATCAATCCAGCTCGCCGTTGTCTGGCGGCCACGCGCCGAGCGTCACAGGGCGCGAGACGGGGCGCGGGCCGCTGCGGACGGCGTGACTCCTTGTATCAAAAGCCGCCAGACCGCCAGCCATGCTCACGTCATGGCGGCATCAACGGTGTTCACGGTGATTCCCTGACGAGCCGCAGCCGGGTTACCTCGTGATCTGGCCGCATCGTCGTGTGCATGCGGCTTTCAGTCATGGTGTCAGTTGCCTCGCCAGTCACGGGCCACCGCTGCGGTCAGCGCATCGCAATGCGGGCGGCGGGTAAATTACCAGAAAGATCGGAATGTCAGTTGTCTGACCGCCCCGCGCCGAGCATTCCGGTGCAAAGGCGGTCGCTTGCTACGATTGCGGCATGGCTTCCCCGTCGAGAAACGCACCGCTGGCCGAACGCCTGCGACCCCAATCCATTGCCGAAGTGGTCGGACAACCGCATCTGCTGGGCGAAGGCAAGCCGTTGGCAAACGCCATTCAGGCCGGCGTGCCGCACTCGATGATTTTCTGGGGGCCGCCGGGCGTCGGCAAAACAACCCTGGCACGACTGCTCGCCGATGCGTTTGACGCGGAAATGATCGCGCTCTCCGCCGTGATGGCCGGCATCAAGGACATCCGCGAGGCCGTCGAGCGGGCGCAGATGACGCGCGAGCAGTTCAATCGCCGCACCATCATGTTCGTCGATGAGGTGCACCGCTTCAACAAGAGCCAGCAGGATGCCTTTCTGCCGCATGTCGAGTCAGGCCTGTTCACCTTCATCGGTGCCACCACCGAGAACCCGTCGTTCGAGGTCAATTCGGCATTGCTCTCCCGCGCTCAGGTATACGTGCTGGAAGCGCTCGACAACGACGCGTTGGCGACGATGTTCCAACGCGCGATGGCGGCGCTGGACGCGACCTACTCCGTCGATGCTGATGCGCAGCAACTGCTGATCGACTACGCCGACGGCGACGGCCGTCGCTTTCTGAACTCGATTGAGCAGCTCGACGCGGCGGTGCGCGCAGGCAAGGTCGAGCAGATCACCGTCGATTTCGTCAAAGGCTCGCTGACACGAGCACGAGCTCGCTTCGACAAGGGCGGCGAGCAGTTCTACGACCTGATCAGCGCCCTGCACAAAAGCGTGCGTGGCAGCGATCCGGACGCC
>JABLTH010077168.1_pt1 | contig 22897 bp, 20 predicted proteins | sample 7875711 | NCBI WGS metagenome assembly JABLTH01 (sample SAMN14941262, study PRJNA633318) | bioreactor metagenome | isolation source: bioreactor | place: China | collected 2019-03-05 | reverse complement strand
GATCGGCGTGCAGCCGGCGATCGGGTTGCCCGGCGTGCCGCAGACCACGTTGCCGGTGGCGCTGTCGAGGTAGGACGGGCCGATGCCCTGCTGCAAGGCTGCGTAGTCGAGGAAGCCGTTGTTCACCGACTTCTGCCGCACCTTGCCGTAGTTGAACGCGGCGTCCCATTGCCACGAGCTGTCGCCGACGTTGCCGCGCAGGCCGGGCGTCACCTGCAGGTTGTAGGTGTTGTACACGTACCTGCGATAGCCGAGCGTATTGAAGCGGGTATTGAAGTCGCCGTAGTTGTCGCCGGTGACGCGGTCGGTACCGAAGTTCACGCCGAACGGGTTGTAGTAGCTGTCCTTGGAAACGAGGAAGTTGTCGCCATTGGCAAACACGGGCACGGGAGCGAGCTGCGAATCCGACTGCGTCTTGGTGTAGTAGAGGTTGGCGTAGCCTTCCACGGCCTCGGTGAACTTGTATTTGCCGAGCACGAAGACGTTGTCGCGCTTCTGGGGCGTCTGCAGGATGTTGTCGCCCTGGTAGTTGTAGGTGTCGGCCACGCCGTAGCAGTGGTAGTCGCCGAGCGAGGTGGTGCCGCTCACGCCCGGGGTCAGCGACACGCGCGAGGTACAGCCGAGCGGGGCCGCCACCGAGCGTGGAAGTGTGATCGAGCCGGCCGGATTGGCGGAGGATCCGCTCACGATCACCTTGCCGCCGGTCAGGTTCAGCGCGTCGCGCGAGAACGCGCGGTCGCGCGCCGACACCGCATCCAGGCTCTGATGGCCAACGCCCGCCACGATGCTGCCGCGCTCGCCGGTATGGCCGGCCGTCAGCGTGAAATTGCGGCGGAAGCCGTCGCTGTGGCCGCTCTCGGCGAAGTCGCCGGTGAACTGCACGCCGTCGAAGCGGTCGCGCAGGATGAAGTTCACCACGCCGCCGATCGCATCGGAACCATAGATCGCGGAGGCACCGTCGCTCAGTACTTCCACGCGGTCGATCATGTTGGCCGGAATACTGTTGACGTCGTTGTAGGCCAGGCGCATGCCGTTGATCAGGATCAGCGTGCGCTTGTCGCCCATGCCGCGCAGCGAGATCGTCGCCGCGCCGGTGCCGCCGCCGTTGTTGGTGTTGGCGTTGGTCGCGTTGCCGGCGATCGAGGGCAGTTCCTGCACCAGGTCGCCGAGCGTGGGCTTGCCGGTGGCGGCGATCTGCGAGCGGTCGATGGTCACCACTGGGTTGGCGGTCTCCACGTCGACGCGCCGGATGCGCGAGCCGGTGACGGTGACGCCTTCGAGGTTCTTGGCTTTGTCCGGGGTAGGCGTGTCGACGGCCGCGTCCTGCGCGAGCACTTGGGCGGATGCGGCGAGAAGGACGGCGGCGAGCGCGAACTGCACGGCGTGGCTGAGCGCGCGGCGCGCAGGCGCTCCATGGCGGCGGGCGAATGGTGCGGATGTCGAAAGCATGGGCGATACCTCAGGTGGCGTGTGGCGTCGGGACGGTGGCGTGCGAAGTGGCCCTCCTTGGGCGTGGGTTTTTCCTGGGCAACGGGAGGCCGTGCCGGAGCGCGGGCTCCGGCGGGTCGTTGCGTTTGGCGGCCCGCATCAGCGGACGGGGCGCGCTCAGCCTTGGCTGGGCGCGTCCGAATCGATTTGCCAGTACACGGCGTAGCGTTCGCCGTGCACTTCGTTCAGCGGTGCCACGGCGACGTGGCCGTCGCGGGTGGCCGCTTCGAAGCGAAGCTCGTTCACGGAGAGCGGGCGTAGCCAGTCCATCCCGCCTGCGCCGTTCGCCGCCACGCGCGGCGCGGGCAGCGGCTTGGGCTCGGGCTTGGGCGCGGCGTCGTAGCCGCAGTGCTGCATGTCGTGGGTCAGCCCCTTGGCGCCGAGTCGCGCGGCGAGCACCAACGGCCCGTACAGCGCGGCGTGCAGGCGGTCGTCGCCGGGCAGGGCTTCGCTGTGCAGGCGCATCGGCAGGTCGAGTTCCACGCGGTCGCCGTCACGCCAGTCGCGGCGCAAGGTGAGATAGCTGCCCGGCGAAGCGAACACGTCCAGCGCTTCGCCGTTCACGCGCACGCCGGCGCCCGGAGCGATCCAGGAAGGCACGCGCAGGTTGATCGCGAATGTGGCCGGCGAGGCCAGCGACACGCGCAGGCGGGTCAGCGGCTCGCGTGGGAAGGCGGCTTCCTGGTGCAGGCGAAGCCGGCGTTCGGGCCAGTCCAGTTCGGAAGCGATGAACAGGTTGACGTACAGGTCATCGCCGTCGCGGAAATAGATGCTGTCGTTGAAGCGGGCGAATTCTTCGGCGCCGGAACCGGTGCAGCACCAGAAGGAATCGGTGGGTGAGTTGTAGAACTTCGCGGCGCCCGGCTGCAGCGGGTAGTAGTAGAGCTTCATGCCGTCCGCGTCCTGGGTGCCCAGTCGCGCGTTGTAGAGCGTGCGCTCGTAGTAGTCGAAGGCGCGCGGATCGCCGCTCCATGCGTACACGTAGCGCGTGAGCTTGAGCATGTTGTAGGCCACGCAGCATTCGGCGCTGTACAGGCCGAGCTGGTCCTTGAGGTCGCCGGGCCCCGTTTTCCAGAACTCGTCGTTGCTGGAGCCGCCGGTGGCATAGGCGCGGTTGCGCGTCACCGTCTCCCAGAAGAATTCGGCGATGCGGCGGTAGCGTGGTTCGCCGGTCAGTTCGTAGCGGCGCGCGGCGCCCAGCACCTTGGGGATCTGCGTATTGCTGTGCAGGCCCTGCAGTTCGTCGCGGTGGGCGGCGAGCGGATCGAACAGCGAGGCTTGGTCGAAGCGGTGCGCCGCATCGCGGTAGCGCTCGTTGCCGGTAATGGCGTAGAGCTCGTACAGCGCCTCGTTCATGCCGCCGTACTCGGTCTTCAGGATGTGCGCCATGTCGGCGTCGGAGAAGCCGTTGAGCCAGCGCACCGTCCAGTTGCCGATGCCGGTGGCCACGTCCAGCGCCTGCCGGTTGCCGGTCAGCGTGTACATGTCGAGCATGCCGGCGAGGATCTTGTGGATGGTGTAGAACGGCGCCCACACCTTCTGGCCGCTGCTGAGGCGGTCGAAGAAGCTTTCCGGAAACGCGCTGAGATAGCCGTTGGGTCGCTGGCAGGCGGCGAGCGCCGCGACCAGCTCGTCGCCGCGCTGCTTCATCAGCCCATCGTTCAGGCTGGCATGCGCCAGCGCCGCGGCGGAGAGATAGTGGCCGCCGGTGAAGTGGCCACGCAGTTCGCAATCGGGTTTCTCCCAGCCGCCGAAAGGCTTGGCCGAGGAGGGGATGCCGGCTTGCACGCGGAAGCTGTGCGCGAGGCGATCGACCGGAAGGGTATGCAGATAGCGGAGGTTGATGGCTGCGGCGCGCGAGAAGTCGCTGTCGAGCAGCTTCACCTGGCCCAGGCCGAAGCCCTGCATGCGGCGTACCGGTTGCTCGCGAACCGCGGGCTGCACGGGCTTGGCCGGATCGGCGATGTCGGCGAAGCCGCGCGGTGCCGCCGCGAGCGTTGCGGCCGCGACGGCCGCGTTCTTCAGGAATCGCCTGCGGTGATCGCTACAGCCAGACGGCATGCCCTCTCCCCGTACGTATCGGCCACATGGCCGGCGGTTGGCGGCGCATCCCCCGATGCGCACGGTTTCATCGTGCCGTCACATGTGCGGAGCGTCTTGTCGTATTTGCGAGAGGCGAGTGCGGAATTCCGCACAGTGGTTGCAAGTGATGTGCGATGCACGTGTAAGCGCCGTGACGAGCATCGCAAAGATTCGGCATTTCGCTCTCTCTCTACCGCACCCTGGCCCCTACAGGTCTGGCCATCAGCACCGCCCCAGCCAGAGAACGTTCCGGTCGCAACACACGACCCCATCAAACAAACGTCGCCGAAACCCGCACAACCTGCCCGACGGCTCCCCTCAGACGCACTGCGTCCCCACGCCGTTCCGTCACCATGGTTCCATTCACGCGCGCCTCGCCAAGCCGCTTGCCCTCCGGCGCTCTCAGGCTGAGCCATACCGCGGTGGGAAGCTCGCGATCCGGCATGCGCACCTCGCCCTCCACGGCGCCGTGGCCGTCGGGCCGCAACTGCACGTCTACCCGGCCCCAGCGCGTGGGTGCGCGCAGCATCGCCACCGGCTCGCTGCCCGCCATCCAGCGCCGCGGAACGGCGCGCGCCAGGTGCAGCGTCTCGCCGGCGCTGTCGTCGAACACCATCATCCAGCGCAGCAGCAGCGGGATGGTGAGCTGCGCCGGGATGCAGAACAGCGGCATGCCGCCGCTCAGGTCGGAGACTTCGCCGGCTGTCCAGCTTCCCGGCGTATGCGCGTGATAGCGGTGGGCATAGAGGAACAGCAGGTATTCGTCGATGCGGTCCAGGCGCAGCAGCTGCTGCGCGTAGCCGTAGGAGATGAAGCCGAGGATGTCGCGCCCTTCCGGACTCGGCGGCGCGACGTTGGCGACCACGCCCATGCTGGTGGCGCCGTGGCCGCGCATGCAGTCGATCACCAGGTGCGCCAGGTCGTCCGGCAGCACGTCGGCTTGCAGCAGTTCGGCGTAGGCACGATGCGGCCATTGCTGTTCGCTGGGTTTTTCCTGCGTCAGCGCTTGGCGGAAGGTAAGTTTCGCGCCGGGCAGCGGGCCGACGTAGGGCGGCTGGAGGTCGCGCCGGACATGGGCGCGCAGGGTGCGCGCGACCTGTTCGGCGAGCGCGTGCGACCGCTGCCGCCACCGCTCGGCCAGGGCCGCGCCGCCGGGATCCACGCCGTTCCACGCCGCGGCGATGTCTTCCAGCCCGCGCGCCGCCAGCGCGCTATTGGCGTAATAGGGCTTCCACCACAGTCGCGGATCGGGGAACAGGCAAGCATCCGACTCGTTCCAGCCGTGGATCAGGCCATGGCCCGCGTCGCTCTTCGGCAATTGCAGGCTGGCGTCGTGCAAGTCCAGCAGGATGCGTGCGGTGGCTTCGATCTTGCCGCGGTGCTTGCGCAGCAGCGCGGCATCGCCGGTGTAGTGGAGATAGCGCGCCAGCAGCGAGAGCGTGAGGCCGAACTGCCCGGTCTCGGCGCCGCGCATGTTGATCATGCCGTCCGCCTGGACGAAGTCGGTGAAGTAGCCGTCCAGCACCGCGGCCGCCTGGGCGAAGCGGCCCCACTCCAGGTTGGCGTACAGCGAGCTGGTGAAGGTGTCCTGGAAACCGTCGTACTCGTTGCCGTAGTAGTCGCGATCGACCGCACCGTATTTCGGATAGCTGCCGCCTGGTCGCACCACCAGTTCGCGCGCGAAGGCGAAGCGCGCCATGTCGGCCCAGCTCGGATCCGGCGTGCGCATTGCGCTGGCGTCCGCGAGCTGCAGCTGCCACGCATCGTGGAAGCGCAGCAGCGCGCGATAGAACTCGGCGGCCGAAGGCGGCCGGCGCGTGGGCGGGTAGGCCGGGTAGCTGTGGCCGTAATGGACCTCGCGGATCCGGCCATGCTCGATCAGCGCGGTGCGGTGCCAGGTCTGCACGACGAAGCGGTCGGCCCCATCGACGTCGGCGAACACGAGTACGTCGTACCAGCGACCCTCGCCGAGCGGAAACACCGTGTGCACCGCCGGGAGCCAGCCGCCGAGCAGCCCTTCGCGCCGCTGCGCGGCGAGCTTGTCGTCGCGCAGGGCGGGCATGTCCTGTTCCGGGTGGAAGGTGCGCGTGCGTCCATTGGGAAACACCGGCATGGTGTCCGCGCCAGCGACCGTGCCGACGAAGGTGGTCCAGGGCAGGCGGCCGGCGTAGTCCTTCGGATCGAGCTTGGAGGCGAGCGGCGGCGCGGCCAGGCGCACCTGGTCCGGATCCGGTTCGCCGCGTGCCAGCAGGCGGGCGGCGAGAAGGTCCGCGTCCGCCATGGCGACGTCTTTCAAGGTCAGGCCCAGGTAGGCCGGCGCGCTGTCGGCGGCGCATGCCTCGGTGCGCTTGGTCAGCAGGCACCCGCCCTGGGGGCCATGCAGAGTGAGCGCGCCGTCCGGTGTGCGCAGGTCTTCGAACACGGTCCACGCGCCCCCGTCCAGGTCGAAGCTCGCGATGCGCGCGTGCCCTTCGACGGACAGGCTGGTGAGCGGTTGCCGCGGCGGGGGCGCGGGCGGCATCCCCGCTGGCGACCCAGCTACAGGCAAGGCATCGGCGATGCTCCAGCCACTCACGCCCGCGGCCGCGCCCGACGCGGCCAACCCTTGCAGAAATCGGCGCCGATCCATTGAGCTCCTCTTGCCGCGCTCCCCGCGCGAAACGTTCGAAGAAAGGCCCGCGCACATGCCGGTGACGGACGGACGAGGGGGAGGCCACTTCCGTGCGCGGGCCAGAATGTTCAGGCTCCCATGCGCCCGGCAGACGGTCTTGCACGGATACGGCGGCGGTCGTGCGGAAAGCCGCACAACGCGTGCGGATGGCCAGTTGATCCAGATCAATGCCGCCGCAAGGCAGCTTGCTAGCGTGAATTCCAACCGCCGCGCCGCGCCGGCGCCCGGCGAGGAGCGCCATGTTCACCCACATCCTCTTGCCTACCGACGGATCGACGCACTCCGAGTGCGCGATCCGCCTGGGTGTCCGCCTGGCCGCGGCCGTGGGCGCGCGCATCACTGGTTTCGCGATGGTGCACACCCACGGCAGCAGCGCGGCGAGCCTGCCCGTCGGCGAGGAGGAAACCCGCCTGGCGCGGGCGCGGCTGCGTTTCATCAAGGAAGTGGCCAATGGCCAGAACGTCGCGTGCGACGTCGTGCTGGTTCACGGCAATGCTCCCGCCGAGTCGATCGTGCGCGCCGCCAAGGACTTCCATTGCGACCTCGTCGTGATGGGTTCGCACGGACGACGCGGTGTGCAGGCCCTGGTACTGGGCAGCGAGACACGCAAGGTGCTGCTGGAAAGCGGCGTCCCGGTCCTGGTGTGCCGATAGCCCGGGATGCCGCGCGGTAGCGGAAGAGGAGGAGCCATGCCCCGTCGCGTGCTGGCCCGGCGGTCCGCCGTCAAGGCGCTGACCTACCGCCTGCTGATCGTCTGCCTGGACTTCGCCACTATCTATTTCATGACTGGCAAGGTTCACCTGGCGCTGGGCTTCATGATCGTCAGCAATCTGTACACCACGGTGGCCTACCTGTGGCACGAGCGGGTCTGGTCCCACATCCGCTGGGGCCTGGAACGCTAGCCGTCGCATCGCGACGTCTGTGGATCAGGACCGGCCGCTCGACCGCGCGGCAAGGCAAAGCTCACTCGGCCTGGGGCAGCGAGACCCTTGCCTCCACGTGTCCGGCCACCAGCTTGCTGTGCCTGCGCCCATAGCCCAGGTACACGGCACACCCGATCAGCAGCCAGATGGCGAACCGCGCATAGGTCACCGCAGGCAGTCCCCAGATCAGCCAGCACGAAAAGCCGACCCCGACCAGCGGTACGAACGGCACCCACGGCGTGCGGAACGGCCGGTGCAGGTCCGGCCGCCGTATCCGCAGCACCGCCACCGCCGTGCAGATCACGATGAACGCGCCCAGCACGCCGATGTTCACCAGCTTGGCCAGTTCGTCCAAAGGAAACAGGCCAGATGCCACCGCGGTCACCGTTCCCAGCAGCACCGTCGCCCGATGCGGGGTGCGCCAGCGCGGATGCACGCCGGCGAACCAGCCCGGCAGCAATCCATCGCGGCCCAGGCTGAAGCCGATGCGCGCGCCCGCCAGCAGGTTGGCGAAGATCACGCTGGTGATGCCGCAGACGGACGCGAGCGAAATCACCGCCATCGTCCACGGCATGCCGATGCGGATGAAGGCGTTCGCCACCGGCGCATCGTTGTCCAGCGTGGTGTAGGGCACGATGCCGGTCAGCACCAGGCAGATGGCGAAATACAGCAGCATCGCGATGGCCAGCGACAGCAGCACGGCGCGCGGCAGGTCGCGCTGCGGGTTGCGCGATTCCTCGGCGGCGGTGGTCAGCATGTCGTAGCCGAACACGGCGAAGAACACGACTGCCGCCCCGGTCACCACGCCATGCATGCCGAACGGCATGAAGGGATGCCAGCGCTCCGGCTTCACGTAGGCCGCGCCGGCGATCACGATCAAGGCCGCGCCGGCGATCTTGATCGCCACGATCAGCGTGTTGAAGCGCGCGCCCCATTCCATGCGCACGGCCAGCAGGGCGGTGATGGCCACGGAAACGACGATCGCCGGACGGTTCACCACGCGTCCCGGCGCCGTGCCCCAGGCGCCCTGCGCCCAGGTCGGCAGCGGCAAGCCGAAGTTGTTCAGCAACACCTGCGCATAACCGGACCAGCCCACCGCCACCACCGCGGCGATCAGCGCGTATTCCAGCAGCAGGTCCCAGCCGATGATCCAGCCGGCGAACTCGCCCAGCACGGCATAGCCGTAGGTGTACGCGCTGCCGGACACCGGGATCAGGCCGGCGAACTCCGCATAGCACAGCGCGGCGGCCGCGCTGGCGATCCCCGCCAGCAGGAACGACAGCAGCACCGCCGGGCCGGCCTGCGTCGCCGCCACCGTGCCGGTGAGCACGAAGATGCCCACGCCGATGATGCCGCCCAGGCCGATGGCGGTGAGCTGCCACAAACCGAGCACGCGGCGCAGGCCGGTGCCTTTGTCTGCCTCGCCTTGCAGGCTCTCTACCGGTGTGCGCCGGACCAGATCGTGGATCAGTGCCATCGGTTCCTCCCCGAAACCTCGTTCGTGTGGGGCGCTACGGCGCCTTTGCCTCGGCGTACGGCGACCTGCCGCCCTCCGCGATGAACTGGTCCACCCGCGCCTGCAGGACCGGCAGCGGCACCGAGCCCAGCGACAGCACCGTGTCGTGGAAGGCGCGCAGGTCGAAGCGTTCGCCAAGGGCTTTTTCGGCCTTGGCACGCGCATCGACGATGGCCATCTCGCCCAGGTAGTACGACAGCGCCTGGCCGGGCCAGGCGATGTAGCGGTCTACCTCGGTCTCGATCTCGTGTTCGCTCAGCGCGGTGGGGTCGCGCATGTAGGCCTGGGCCTGCTCGCGCGTCCAGCCCAGGTGATGGATGCCCGTGTCGACCACCAGGCGGCAGGCGCGCCACATCTGGTAGCTCAGATAGCCGAAGCGGTCGTAAGGCGTGTCGTACATGCCCATCTCCACGCCCAGGCGTTCCGAGTACAGCGCCCAGCCTTCGCCGTAGGCGGAGATGTAGGTGTAGCGGCGGAAGTCCGGCAGACCTTCGTGCTCGGCCGCGAGCGGCATCTGCATGGCATGGCCGGGCGCCGATTCGTGCAGGGTCAGCGCGGTAAGCGAATAGAGCGGGCGCGAGGGCAGGTCGTAGGTGTTGACCAGATAGATGCCCGGGCCGCCGCGGCCGCCGGTGTAGAACGGCGCCAGGTCGGCCGGCACCGGTTCGATGGCGAAGCGCTGGCGGGGCAGGCGGCCGATGTACTGGCCGATCTTGCCGTCCACGCGCTTGGCGATCCACGCCGCATCCTTGAGCAGCTCGTCGGCGCTCTTCGGATAGAACTTCGGATCGGTGCGCAGGTAGTGCAGGAACTCGGCGAAGCTGCCCTTGAAACCGCTATCGCGGATGGTCTGGTCCATCTCGGCGCGGATGCGCGCCACTTCTTTCAGGCCGATCGCATGGATCTGCTCCGGGCTCAGGTCCAGCGTGGTGAACTCGCGGATCTGCGCCCGGTAGAACGCCTTGCCGTCCGGCATCGCCTCCGCTGCCAGCGTGGTGCGCGCCTGCTTCATGTAGGTGTCGCGCATGAATTCCAGCAGCCTGGCATTAGCCGGAATCACTTGATCGCGGATCGCCGCGTGCGCCTGGGCGCGCAACTGCGCCTGCGTCGCCGCTGGGATGGTGTCCGGCATCGTGCGGAACGGCGTGTAGAACAGGTTGTCGTCGCCCTTGGCATCGGCGACATCGGCAATGGACTGGTCGCGCCCGGCCAGCGTCACCCGCGGCACGCTGAATCCGCGCGCGAGGCCGGCGCGCATGTTGGCGATCTGCGCGTCGAAGTAGCGCGGAATGTCGCGCAACTGGCCGAGGTAGCGGCGATAGTCGTCCGCGGTGCGCATGGGCTTGCGCGCGGTGAACCCGAGGTTGGTCCAGAAGGCCGTGTCGCTGTTGAACGGCATCTCCCAGGTGCGGAAATGCTGGTCGGCCAGCAGGGTCTCGATCTGGTTGCGGTAGACGGCATAGTTGACCGGATCGTCGCCGCGCAGGTCCTTCGGCGCGATGGCGTCGAGGCGCTTGAGCACATCGGCCCAGTAGCGCTCGCGTGCGGCTTGGGTCGCCGGATCCACCCGGGGCAGGTGGTCGGCCGGCTTGCCTTCGCCGTCCTCATCGTCGCTACCGGCGAACTGCGCCTGCCGCCACTGCCATTCCTGCGTGTAGATGGCGCGGAACTGCGCGCCTGAGTCGTCAGCGGCGTGACTGAGCAGAGGAGCGATGGCGAGGCAGATGGCGCAGGTCAGCGTGGCGATCGGTCTTTTCATCGGCTCCTCTCTCCGGGGCGTCAGGCGAAGGGCTGGTCGATGGCCGGCGACGGTGGCGTGAACCAGGCGGCGCCGTCCTCGGTGACGTAGAAATGGTCCTCCAGCCGCACGCCGAAGCGTTCGGGGACCACGATCATCGGCTCGTCGCTGCAGCACATGCCGGGCCGCAGCGCGGTGCGCGATCCGCGCACCAGGTAGGGCATCTCGTGAATGGCCATGCCGCAGCCGTGGCCGGTGCGATGAGGGATGCCGGGCAGGCGGTAGTCCGGCCCCAGGCCTGCACGCTCCACCACCGCGCGTGCGGCGTCGTCCACGGCCTCGCACAGCACGCCGGGACGGACCGCTTCGAATGCCGCGAGCTGGGCGGCCTGCTCCAGTGCCCAGATGCGCGCCTGTTCGGCGCTCGGCGTGCCGAAGACATAGGTGCGCGTGATGTCGGAGTGGTAGCCCTGCACGGTGCAACCGGTATCGATCAGCACCAGCTGGTCGCGCTCCAGGTATTGCTCGCCCGGAATGCCGTGCGGATACGCGGTGGCGTGGCCGAACTGCACGATGCAGAAAGTCGAGCCGTCATCCGCGCCCATCGCGCGGTGCGCCTCGTCGATGAAGCGCACCAGTTCGCCGCGGCCGATACCTTCGCGCATCAGGCCGGCGGCGAGGCGGTGCACTTCGAGGGTCATGGCGGTGGCCTGCTTCATCAGCGCCAGTTCGGCGGCCGACTTGCACATGCGGCAGCCGTCGACGATCGCGCCGGCATCGGCCATCGGCTTGCCGCCGAGTACCGCCCGCAGGCGCTCGGCGACGACGTACGGCGCCGCCGGATCGAGCGCGAGGCTGCCCGCGCCGCGTTCGGCCATGGCGGCGGCGACGAGCCGGTGCGGGTCTTCGTGCTCTTCCCACAGGCGTACGTCCGCCGGGATCTTCAGTACCGCGGCGAGCGAGCCGGCTTCGAAGCCGGGGCAGATCAGGACCGGATCGCCCTGAGCGGTGAGCAGCATGCCCACCAGCCGCTCGCTCGCGCCCCAGGCGACGCCGGTGAAATAGCGCAGCGAGGTGCCGGCGGTGATGAGCAGTGCGTCCATCCGTTGCGCGCGCAGCAGCGCGCGTGCGTGTTCGAGGCGCTGCTGGTATGCCTCCGGCGCGATCGCCGGCGCGGGTGAGGCCCAGGGGCGCGACCGCGCGCGCGCCTGGGCGAGGTCGAGGCCGCCGATCTGTGCAGCGGTCATGCGTGGTTCGCTCCGCCCAGGTCGTCGACGCACCAGCATCCATCGATCTGCCGCGCCACGCCGCCGGGATTGTGGTCGCCCAGCTCGGGCGGCAGCAGATGCTCCGGCACGTTGTCATAGCAATGCAGCGCGGCGAAGCGGCGGATCGCGGCCGGCATGCCCACCGCCGTGAAGCCGGGGTGGCCGGTGCTCGGATACGGGCCGCCGTGGTTCATCGCCGGGCTGACCGCCACCCCGGTAGGCATGCGGTTGGCGATCAGGCGGCCGACGCGCGGGCGCAGCGCGCGCGCGATGTCCGTGGCCGCCGCGTCGTCGGCGCCATTGTCGGCCGTGTAAAGGGTGCCGGTGAGGTTGCCCTCGAACGCCGCGGCCACCTCGGCCATCTGCGCCAGGTCAGCGGCGCGCACCAGCAGGCTGACCGGACCGAAGGCTTCGGTCTGCAGCGCTTTCGGCTCGCGCAGGAACTGCGCCGCGTCGACCTCCAGCAGCGTCGGCGCGTGGCGATAGCCGGGCGAGCCGGCTTGGCCGCCGGTCAACAGTTGCGCTCCGGCCGCGCGAAGGGTGGCGACGCCCTGTTGCAGATGCTCGAGCACGCCGCGCGAGAACAGCACGCTCGGTGCGGCAGCGGCGAAGTGCGCCTTTGCGGCTTCGACGAAGGCGTCGCCTTCCGCGCCGCGCGGCACGATCACCACGCCCGGGTTGGTGCAGAACTGGCCGCTGCCCATGGTGCAGGACGTAAAGAACTCCTGCGCCAGCGCGGCGCCGCGTTCGGCCCGCGCACCAGGAAGCAGGAAGACCGGATTGACGCTGGACATCTCCACGTAGACCGGGATGCCTGCCGCGTCCGCCGCGGCTTTCAGCGCGAGACCGCCGGCGCGGCTGCCGGTGAAGCCGATCGCGCCCAGGCGCGGATCGCCCGCCAGTCGGGCGCCGATCGCGTGGTCGAAGTGATAGAGCATCTGCACCGCGGCAGCGGGCAGGCCGGTTGCGCGAAGCGCCTCGTGGGCGATCTTCGCCAGGCGCGCGCTGGTGGCCGGGTGCGAAGGATGCGCCTTGGCGATCACCGGATTGCGCGCGGCGATGGCCGAGGCGAAATCGCTGCCGGCGATCGCGTTGAAGGCGAAGGGGAAGTTGTTGGGCCCGAATACCAGCACCGGCTTGCCGAGCGGAGCGAAGTGCGCGCGCAGGTTGGCGGCGGTATCGATCACCGGCTGCGTCCACGCATAGCTGCGCACGGCCTTGGCGGCCTGGCGCAGCTGGCCGGTGGTGCGCGGCAGTTCCACCGCGGCCAGGCGCGGCTGCTTGGGCAGGGACGTTTCGGCGTGCGCGGTTTCGACCAGTGCTTCGGCATCCGCTTCGATGCCGTCCGCATAGGCTTCGAGGACCGCGGCGATGCGCTCCGGCGATGCCGCGGCGAGCTCGCCGGCCGCGGCAACGGCCGCGTCCAAGGCGGCATCGACGTCGGCGGCGCCGCAGATCGGACACGCCGGGCCGATCGGTTCGCCCGTGGCCGGATTCTCGGCGCGGAACTGGCCGACTGGTGCGCGAGCCGCGCGCCAGTCGCCTTCGATCAGAAGCGGTTGCAGGTCCATGTCACACCTTCGGTGCGTGGGCGATGGCGTGGTCGATCACGCGCAGCGCCGCGTCGCGTTCGTGGCCGGTCATCGCCCGCCGCGGCGCGCGCACCTGCTCGCTGCCCATGCCGACCTTGGCCTGCACGAGTTTGATGAGCTGCACGAACTTCGGCACGGTATCCAGGCGCAGCAGCGGGAGGAACCACTTGTACAGTTCCATCGCCGCGTCGGCGTGGCCGTCGCGCGCCAGCTCGAACAGTTTCACCGACTCCTTGGGATAGGCGTTCACCAGGCCGGCGATCCAGCCGCGCGCGCCCATCGCCACGCCTTCGACGATGGCGTCATCCATGCCCACGAGCAGCTCCAGGCGGTCGCCCAGCAGCGCGCGAATGCCGGCGAAACGGCGCACGTCGCCAGAGGATTCCTTCACCGCCTGCACGTTCGGGAACTCGTGCGCCAGCTCGGCGATCTGCTCCGGCGCGAAATCCGTCTTGTAGGCGATGGGGTTGTTGTAGAGCATGCAGGGCAGGTCGGTGGCGGCGATCACCGCGCGCAGGTGCGCGCCCATTTCGCGCCAGTCGGTGGAGTAGACGTAGGGCGGCAGCACCATCAGGCCGGAGCAGCCCAGCGCCTTGGCTTCTTTCGCCAGGCGCACCGCTTCGGCGGTGGAGAGCGCGGCGATACCGGGGATCACCGGCGCGCGGCCGTTGAGCGCCTTCACCAGCGTGCGGATGATCTCGACCTTCTCTTCGAAAGTGAGCGTCGCCGCTTCGCCCAGCGAGCCCAGCGGAACGATGCCGGTGCAGCCGGCGTCGATCAGCTGGTTGGAGTGCTTGGCGAGGAAAGCGTGGTCGACCTGGCCGTCGGCGGCGAAGGGCGTGGTGATGGCGGGAATCACCCCGCGCCAGATGGAAGCGTTGCTCATGGCGTTACCTCGATGTCCTCGGAAGGGGAAAGGTCGGCGTGCCCCGCCAGGGTGGCGAGACGCGCGGGAAACAGGGGCGGGCGGCCGGCGCTACGCGGGAAGCGGCCCAGTTCGGCCAGCGCGGTGCCGCAGATGCGGCCCTGGCAGGCGCCCATGCCGCAGCGCGTGGCGAGCTTGGCGTCGCGCGCGTCGATGAAGCCATCCAGCGCGCCGAGCGGGACGTCCTCGCAGCGGCAGACGAGCGGGTCCGGCGTGGCGAGCGCATGCACGCGTTCGCCGGGGGAAAAATGTGTGGCCAGCAAGGCGCCGAAGCGGCGCGCGCGTTCGCGCGCGGGGATCAGTGCGTGCGCGGCGTCCTGGCGCCCGGCCGCCATGTAGCCGGCGATGGCGCCCTCGATGCGCGCTGCCGCGAGACCGCCGATGCCGCAGGCTTCGCCGGCGGCGAAAACGGACGGCACGCTGGTGCGCAGCCGTTCGTCGACCTGCACGTGCGGATGGACCGGCGCGCGGTCGAGCGCGCAACCGAGCATCTGCGCCAGTTCCACGTTGGGCACCAGGCCATAGCCCACCGCGAGCAGGTCGCAGTCCACGCAGGTGGTGCCGGCCGCGTCTTCGATCTCCACCATGCGCAGCGCGCCCTCACCATGCGCGCGGCGCACGATCGAGCCGAAGCGGTAAGGCACCCCGGCGAGCTTCGCGCGCAGCGAAACGGCCTGGAGCGCGCGTGTGGGCCAATGGATCAGTTGCCCGGCGAAAGCGCGCACGCTCGCGGCGGGCGCTTGCTCGTGGATGCCCAGCACCTTGGCGCCATGCGAACGCAAGGTCGCGGCCGCGGCAAGCAGCAGCGGACCGCTGCCGGCGATCACCACGCGCTTGCCGGCCACCGGCCAGCCTTGCTTGGCCAGCGCCTGCAAGCCGCCCGCGCCGCTGACGCCAGGCAGCGTCCAGCCGGGGACGGGAAGCAGCAGTTCGCGCGCGCCGGTGGCGAGGATCAGCGCACCATAGGTCAACAGGACGGAGCCTTGCGGTGACTCCACGCGGAGCGCGCCGTCCTCGCAGGTGACGACGCTGTGCTGGGCCAGCAGGGTGACGCCCCGCTGCGCGGCGATGGCGTCGCGCGCGGCGCGCGGAGCGCCGTGGCGCACGTCGTGGCGCCATACCTGGCCGCCTGCACGCGGCTGCGCATCGACCAGGCCGACGCGTGCGCCGTGCGAAGCCGCTGCGTGCGCGGCGGCCAGTCCGGCGGGGCCGGCGCCGATCACCAGGACGTCGTAGCGCTCAGCCATCGCTTTCCACCCACATGCCTGCGCGCACCGGTGTCATGCAAGCACGCTGGTGCGCGATGCCGTCGATGTGCACGCGGCATTCGAAACACACGCCCATGCCGCACAGCGGCGCGCGCGGCTCGCCGCGTTCGGAGGTACGGAAGTGCAGCGTCCAGTGCGCCACTGCCGCGGCGACGCTGGCGCCTTCCGGCACGTCGACCGGCTGGCCGTTGATGTGGAGGCGAACGAGCGCGCTCATGCCAGCGCTCTCGACGGCGCGTAGGGGGCGGGGTCGATTGCCGGCTGGCGGCCTTGGATGAGATCCAGCAGCAATCGCGCGCTACCCATTGCGGTCGTTACGCCAAGGCCCTCGTGGCCGGCCGCCACCCAGACATCGTCGGCACCGGGGGCGGCGCCGAGATAGGGGCGTCCATCCGGCGTGGTGGGGCGGAAGCCGGTCCATGCACGCAGCGCCTGTAAACCGCGCAGCGCGGGCACAAATGAGAAGCAGCGTTCCAGCATGCGCCGCAGCATCGCCGGCGATACGGCGGCGTCGGTCGCGCTGAACTCGCGCGAGGAACCCAGCAGGATCTGGCCGGTCGGGCGCGGCTGCACATTGAAGGCGACGCTGCTATCGGCATCGCCATGCGCGCTGTCCGCATAGCCGAGTTCGAGCAGCTGGTGGCGCACCAGGCCGGGGTAGCGATCGGTGATCACCAGATGGCCTTTGCGCGCGCGCATCGGCAGCTGCGGCAGCAGCGCGGGCAGCGCGCAGCCGGTGGCGACCAGCACGGGGCCGGCGAGCGAGGTGCCGTCGTCCAGCAGCGCGCCGCCGCGGCGCAGCGTTTGCACGCGGCGGCCGGCGTGCAGCACGGCGCCGCGCGATTGCGCGCGCTGCACCAGATGACGCGCGACGCGCGGCGGATAGACCACGGCTTCGCGCGGCACCAGCATGCCGCCGCTCATGCCGGGCGCGAGCGCCGGCTCCTGTTCGTAGAGCTCGCGCGCATCGAGCACGTGCGCGTCGATGTCCGCCGCCGCCAGGCGGGCGGCGCGGGCCGCGGCGGCGGCGAGTTCGCGTTCGCCGCGCGCCACCCACCAGGTGCCGCAGCGGCTGAACTCGGCGTCTTTCAGCTCGGCGAAGTGTTCCCACTGGCGCAGCGAATAGCGCGCCAGGGCCAGCTCGGCCGGATCGTCGTACATCGCGACCAGATGGCCCATGGCCGCGGGAGTGGCGCCGCCGCCGATCGGGCCCGGTTCCACGATGGCCACGCGCAGGCCGTCGCCGCTGGCGGCATCCGCGCAGTCCGCGCCGACGATGCCCGCGCCGACCACGATGAGGTCGTAGGTGGCGAACGTGTTCATGCGCGCGTCGCGGCAGGCCAGACGCTCATTCCGCGCCGCTGCCCCAGGTGAAGGCGTCGGCTTCGTCGAACAGCAGGGTGGAGCGCGCCACCACGAATGCGCTGCCGGTAATGCGCGGCTTCACGCCGCGGGCGGCGGGCGTGTAGGTGGCGGTGAATTCGCGGCCCAGGATGCTTTCCTGCCGCCAGGTCTCGCCGGGCGCGAGCTTGCCGTCGGCGGCGAGGCAGGCCAGCTTGGCGCTGGTGCCGGTGCCGCAGGGCGAGCGGTCGTAGGCCAGGCCCGGGCACAGCACGAAGTTGCGGCCGGCCTTGCCGGGCAGGTCCGCGTTGATTTCGATGTGGTCGATCTCGCCGCCTTCGGCGCCGGTGATGCCTTGCGCTTCCAGCGCGCGACGGATGGCTTCGGTGTAAACGGTCAACTCGCGCTGGTGACGGATGTCCAGCGGCAGCGGCGTGTCCTTGGTGATGAAGAACCAGTTGCCGCCCCAGGCGACGTCGCCGGTGACCGCGCCGTAGCCGGGCACCTCCAGGCGCACATCCTTGGCGTGGCGATAGCTGTCCACGTTGTCGATGGACACGCGACCGTCCTCGTGCAGTTCCGCACCGACCGTGCCCACCGGCGTTTCGATGCGGTGTTGGCCGGGGCCGATGCGGCCCATGTGCTGCAAGGTGCGCACCACGCCGATGGTGCCGTGCCCGCACATGCCCAGATAGCTCACGTTGTTGAAGTAGATGACGCCGGCGCAGGCATCGGGGCTTTGCGGCGGCAACAGCAGCGCGCCGACCACGGTGGCCGAGCCGCGCGGTTCGCAGGCGATGGCGGCGCGCCACTTGTCGAAGTCGCGCCGGAAGCGTTCGCGCTGGTCCATCAGGCTGCCGCCGCCCAGGTCGGGAAAGCCGGCGATGACGGTGCGGGTCGGTTCCCCGCCGGTATGCGAGTCGATCACGTCGATGGTATGCATGGCGACCATGCTCGCCGCCGGGGCCGCGGAGCGTCTAGAAACGCTTGGCGTCGCTCCATGCGGAAATCGGCACAATGCCGCAGGCCGGTTTTGTGCCATGCTGCGGTCGCAACAAGGCTTCGCGACCCGGCAGGACTGGCGATGGACATGAAGATTTCGGCCGACGAACTGGAGGCGTTGTTCGACGCCTTGCCCGACGTGGTGTTCTTCGTGAAGGACCACCAGGGCCGCTATACGCATGCCAACCTCACCCTGGTGCGGCGGCTCGGGCTCAAGCAGCGCTCGGACATCATCGGCCGCAGCGTGGACGAGTTGTTCCCGGTCACCTTGGGCGGCTCGTATGCCTCGCAGGACCGCCGCGTGCTCGACGGCGAGGTGATCGAGAACCAGTTGGAAGTGCACATGTTCCCCAACCGCGTGCCGGGCTGGTGCCTCACCTGCAAGCGTCCGCTGCTGCGGCGCGGCGAAGTGCAGGGCATCGTCGGCATCTCGCGCGACCTCGGCAAGCCGGATGGTCGTCATCCCACCTACGTGCGGCTGCGCCGGGTCCTGGCCTACCTGCAGGAGCACTACGCCGAAGGCGTGCGCGTGGCGAAGCTGGCGGAATTGGCCGGCGTCTCGGTAGCGCAGCTGGAACGGCACTTCCGGCGCGTGTTCCAGCTGACGCCGCAGCAGGTGCAGACGAAGCTGCGCATCGAGGCGGCCATGCGTCTCCTGCATGGCGAGGACAGCGTGGCGGCGATCGGCCTGGCCTGCGGCTTTGCCGACCAGAGCGCGTTCGCGCGACAGTTCAAGGCAACGGTGGGGATGACGCCACGCGACTATCGCGCGATGGCGGCAACGCCGGGCAAAGACCGGCGCGAGCCGGCGGTGGCGAGGTTGGCGTGAGTGCCTGCTTGGATGGAAACGAGGCTTGGTTTCGCGGCCAAGCCGGAGGGGTGGGGATGATCGAGCGTCGCGCTCTGTAGGCCCTCACCCCGGCCCTCTCCCCGACGGGGAGAGGGCGTTGAGCGTGGTGGGCGTCAGCCGTTCACCCAGACGCCGACGTTGAGGTGCCAGCCATCGTTGTGGTGCTCGTAGTGCGGATGCACGTAGCGATAGCCAGGACGCACCACTTCCCAGTGCCCCGGCACGGCGACGTACTCGCGGCCGGTCCAGCGCCAGTAGCCGCGCGCCCAGATGTAGCCCGGGCGCGGTTCCGGCTCGACTTCCACCACGCGCGGCGGCGGGGGCTGCGGCGCCACGATTTCTTCCACGACTTCGCGCCGCACCACCGGGCGCTCGACCACCACGGGGCGATCGTGGACGACGCGCTCTTCGACGCAGCCGCTGGCCAGCACGGTCAGCACGGCGAGAGCAACTAGACGGATTTGCATGAATCAGGCCTCGATGGTTGGAGTGAAAGCGACCACGAAGGGGAGCCGGGGCATGCCCCTCCGCATGCCGGTAAAAACGGCGCGAAAGTTAAGGCATTCGCGCCGTAGGTAGTTGCGGGCTCAATGGCCCCAATAACCGTCGCGGAAGCGCCAGCCGTGGCCGTAGTGCTCCCAGCGCGGCGGCCGGTAGATATAGCCGCGGCGCGCCGGCAGCCAGCGGCCGACCACCCAGACGTGGCGTCGCGCATACGGATCCCAGCGCCAGTAGCCAGGCGCCCAGACGTAGCCCATGCGCGGCGGCGGAACGATTTCGTAGCGCGGCGGCGGTGGCGCCACGCCGATCTGCACGAAGACCTGCGTGCGCGCGGCGGCATCGGGCGCGTAGGCGCAAGCGCCCAGCCCCAGGCCCAGCGCGGTCAGCACGGCCAACGTTCGTGCCAGCGGTTTCATGCGGTTTCTCCTCGGCCACGCAACGAGTGGCTCGAACGGAGAAACGGAAGGCGAGGGCGGCTGTTGACGGCGGCGGAGCGCGCCGTTCAGAAGCCGGTGGGATTGCGCGGCAGCCTCCGCTTCCGCGCGCGCCGATGCCTCAGAGCTTGCAGTCCGGATGGTGGCCGTTCGCGCGCGCCTGCTCGTAGACCGGCATCAATTGCTGGGCCTGCGTGCTCAGCGCTTGCTGGCGGTTGTACGAGGCGGGGTGGGTCGAGAGAAACGCGGGCGGCTTGGCGCCGCTGCCGCTCTGCGCGCCCATCTTCTGCCACAGCGTGGCGGCCGCCCGCGGATCGAAACCGGCCTGCGCCATGTAGCGTTGGCCCAGCGTGTCCGCTTCGCTTTCCTGCGTGCGCGAGAACGGCAGCAGGATGCCCACTTCGGCGCCGACGCCCAGCGCGGCCGCGGCATAGCCGGCATTGGTGCCGCGGCTGGCCGCGTAGGCGCTGCCGGCCAGCACTACCGCCTGGGCCGCCATGTTGTCGGACACGCGTTCGGCGCCGTGGCGGGCCACCACGTGCGAGAGCTCGTGTCCGAGCACCACGGCGAGCAGGTCCTGATCCGTAGCTACCTTGAACATGCCGCGGGTCACGCCGATGCGGCCGCCGGGCAGGGCGAAGGCATTGGGCGTGTCGTCGTCGATGATCTGCACTTCCCACTGTTGCGTGTTCCATGGCGGCGGCAGCACGGCGACCAAGGCGCTGGAGACACAAGTGGCGTAGGCGCGTTCCTTCGGTGCCTCGACGAATTTGCCCTGCTTGCGCATGTCGTCGAAGGCGGCCAGGCCCATCTTCGACATCTCGCCGTCGGACACCATCATCAGCTGCGAACGCCCGGTGGGCGAGGTGACGCAGCCGGAGAGCAGAGCACCGAGGGCGAATACGAACGGCAGCCGGAATTTCATGCGCAATCCTCCCTGGAAAACATGGCGCGAAGCATAACCTTGCGCCGGCGATGGGCGGGAGCGCCGTGGGCACTTGAAAAGAACGAACGGTCGTTCTATTTTCGCGCCATGAACGCCCCCGCTCCCACCGGCAAGCGCGCCGCCACCCGCGAAATGATCCTGGACCGGGCCTATGCCATGGCCTGCAACGACGGCGTGGAAGGCCTTTCGATCGGCAGCCTCGCGCAGGCCACTGAGATGTCCAAGAGCGGCGTGTTCGCCCACTTCGGCTCGCGTGAAGAACTGCAGCTGGCCGTGCTCGAACTCGGCTCGCGGCGCTTCATGGCGAACGTACTGGTGCCGGCCCTGAAGGCACCGCGCGGCCTGCCGCGTCTGCGCGCGATCGTCGAGTGCTGGTGCGACTGGGCGCGCAAGTTCGAACGCGGCTGCGTGCTGCTCTCCGCGGCCAGCGAATACGACGGCCGCGACGGCGCCCTGCACGACGCCGTGGTCCGGCAGCAGGCCGGCTGGCGCGGCGAACTGGAGAAGGCGATCGGTCAGGCCGTGGCCGAGGGCCATCTCGGCCGCGACACCGACGCTGCCCAGCTCGCCTACGAGATCTATGCCTTCATGCTCGTGCTGCATCACGACGCCGGCCTGTTCGGCTTCGAGGAAGCCCGTCGCCGCGCGCTTTCGGCCATCGACCGCCTGTTCGCCAGTTACCGCACCTGATCCCCGCCAGGAGCATCCCTATGCCGCGCACCCAACGTTCCCACCACCACGGCCACCATTCGGCGCGCGTCCTGCTCAAGCTCGGTGCGGTGCGCGTGGGCTTCGCCCTGGGCGGCCGCCTGGCGCCGCGCCGCACGGTCGATCGCGCCGCGCGCCTGTTCGCCACGCCATTCGCCAGCAGCCGCGCGCGCGCGCAGGCCGCACGGCCAGACGAGGCCATGGCACAGGGCGAACTGGAGGTCGGCGGCGAGAAGATCGTCACCTATGTGTGGGGCGACCCGTCCACGCAGCCGTATGCGCTGCTCGTGCACGGCTGGTCCAGCTTCGGCCTGCGCTTTCTACCGTGGATCGAACGCCTGCGCGAGCTTGGGCTGGCCGTGGTCGCTTTCGACCAGCCCGGCCATGGCCGCAGCACCGGACACCTCTGCACGCTGCCCGAATTCGTCGACACCATCCTCGCGATCGGCCAGCGCTACGGTGATGCCGCCCTGGAGATCGGCCACTCGCTCGGCGGCGCCGCGCTCGCGCTGGCGCAGGACGAGCATTGGCATGCGCATCAGCTGATACTGATCGCGCCGGCGGCCGACATGGAGGCTGCGGCCGGCCGCTTCTTCCGCGTCGTGAAACTCGGCGATCACCTGCGCGAAGCCTTTTACGGCTGGCTGGAGCGCCGTACTGGCGTCACCGTGCGCGAGCTGCAGATGCACAAGCACCTGCCCGCGCTGGGCCAGACCGGATTGGTGGTGCACGATCTCGACGACCGCGACGTACCGTGGGAAGAGGGCGAGCGCTACGCCCGCTACTGGCCCGGCGCACGCCTGCTCACCACGCAGGGACTGGGACACCACAAGGTGCTCGACGCACCGGAAGTGATCGAGGCCACGTTCGCATTCCTGCGCGGCGAGGCGGTAGGCGAACGCGTGGTGGCGACACCGAACTTGCCGTATGGCGTGGCCTGAGGCGCCAGCCACGCTACAGGCAGTCGCTTCAGGCGATCAGGCGACAGTGCCGCACAGCGTCAGGCCAAGCCATAGCATCTCCATCCGTCTCATCAATGTCCCCGTCATCGTTGCGGTTCGCGAACGTGTCGTGTTGCCGTGGCACCGACCCGATTCGTAGCCAGGCCAGCTCCATCGCTGATGGCTCCTGCGGGCCGGTCTAGTAATTACGAGCGATCCAGCGGCGTCGTAAGATGCAGGCCGCTACCAAGCAGATGAAGACCGTCGTCGGCGATCGCGTCGGAACCGTTATCGCGGCTGCCGGCGTGGCGAAGGCGGTATTCCTCCATCCACGGAATGGTTTCCTTCGGGCCCGGGATATAGCCCTGCCATGCGCCGTAGCGGTCGGAGCGGTCCGGTGCGTCCCATTGGCGCAGACGGAACGCAACCGGCACGACCACGATCCATTCGCCATCGTCCTTGTGCGCGCCGGCGGTGGGCGGCTCGAAAGTCCAGTTGCGCGCGGCCTGCAGGCTGGCATCGGCCAGCACTTTGCGCCACCGGCGCATGCCGCGCTCGTTGTCCACCACGGTCAGGTTGACCTGCTCGGCGGCGACATCCGCGACCGTGCCGTCGCGTGCGATATGGACCAACAGAAAGACCGTCCCCGCCACGCGCGCCTGCACCGCTTCCTGCGGGTATGACGGTGCCGTCCGCTGCTTGT